>ERZ1034363.1888-NODE-1888-length-10924-cov-4.168249_pt1 | contig 10924 bp, 17 predicted proteins | sample MGYA00520616_ERZ1034363 | MGnify/ENA primary metagenome ERZ1034363 (study PRJEB33736, sample SAMEA104284506) | Azolla filiculoides | biome: Urban; feature: Water surface; material: Ditch water | place: Netherlands | collected 2015-10-28 | depth 0-0.1 m ...
TATATTGGTGAATGTATTTTGAAAATATGTACCAATTTATCACATAAATCAAATTTCAACGGTTATTCGTATAAAGAAGAAATGATTTCGGATGCAATTGAATCATGTCTTGCTGCGGTAGATAAGTACGATTCAGAAAAATACTCAAATCCATTTGCATATTTTACGCAGTGTGCATTTTATGCTTATCTACAGCGCCTGGCAAAAGAAAAGAAACAACAAGCAATTAAAGGTCGCATGGTTCAAAATATGATTAATGATGGTTCATTTTCTCTTTCGGGTGAAGATTTACCAGAAGATTTTGATATGGGTTTTATTGCAACCGCCCAATCCACATCGTTTTTTGGTGGAGAAGAATCAAAACCAAAAAAAGTAAAAGCAATTCCAGTTACTCCATTAAGTGAATTTGTAGAGGAATAAGTTATGAGTCATGTTATTATTGCAGTTCAAGGTCAATCATTTACACCACAATTTTTAAATTGTCTCCTGGACACTTTTGAAGCGGTTATTCGTGCAAAACATACATTTTCATATATGGTTCGTGATTCAATTTTGACATATGATAATTTTATGGATGCTGTTACTTCTGATATTGAATATGATTATGTTATTTTTATTGATAGTCATAGTATATGGAATCCAGAATGGATCGTCGATTTAATTAATAACTCTGAGCCAAATCTCACTTTTGGTTCAAGAAATGTTTTTATGAATACTGATATTTTTGATATTCAAGATTCAAACACTGATGCTAATTATCCACTAACAACAAAAACTCTTGAAGAAAGTGTTATTCTTGGTAGTATTAGTATTTTGAAATTATCTCGTGAAACTGTTAAAAATATTATTGATGTTCCATATACTGGAAATTATTTCTCGGTTGAACTTTCAAAAATTGTTAATATCTCATGTGATTTTTCAAAGCTGGTAATTAAAGTATGAAAATAGCATTAGTTACTGATATTCATATTGGTGCGAGAAGTGCGAGTTTATTGTTTGCAAAACATCAAATTAAATTTTTCAAAGAAGTTTTTATACCAAAACTAATTGAAGAAAATATTACAACCATTATTTGTATGGGTGATGTTTTTGACACAAGAAAATTCACAAATCACGCTATTCTTCACGAGTGGAAACGTGAGGTTTTTGATAGTCTTGCTCAATTTGATATTCATCTGATTTTGGGAAATCATGATATTTCATTTCGCAATTCACTTGATGTTAATTCACCAAATTTATTTTTGAATGAATATACAAATATCGCAATTTATAAAGAAGCCACCGAAGTGATTTTTGATGGTGTTACTGTTGTATTATCACCATGGATATGTGCACAAAATGAAAAGCAAACTTATGAACTCTTCGGAAGAACTAACGCCAAGACTGTTTTCGGACATTTTGAAATCTCAGGATTTGACATGCACCGCGGACAAACCTCACATGACGGATTACCCACAAGTATCTTTGAAAAGTTTGATAGTGTTTATTCTGGTCATTTTCATCATCGCAGTAACCGCGGTAACATTAATTACATCGGCAACCCATATGACCTTAATTGGTCAGATTACAATGATCCTCGGGGATTCTGCATTTTTGATACGTCTACATTAGAACATGAATTTATTGATAATCCAAATTCAGTTCATGTAAAATTTTATTACAATGATACAGTAGGTGGCAATGAATATTATAAGGGATTTGATTTAGAAAATATTGAGAATACTTTTGTAAAAGTTATCGTTGTTAAAAAGAATGACCTTTATCAGTTTGACCAGTTCATAAACCGTTTATATAATATTCGTCTTGCTGACTTGAAAATTATCGAGGATTTTGATGAATTGCAATCAAGTGTGGTTTCGGACGAACACATCGACCTGGAAGACACTTTAACTCTAGTTGATACATATATAAACTCCATTGAAATTGATGGAGATAAGGAAAAACTTAAACATATAATGAAGAGTCTTTATTTGGAGGCTTCCCGCTTGTGATAATCTTTAATCGTCTTTTTTATAAAAATTTCTTATCTACTGGTTCAGCAGGTATTGAATTACAGCTTGATCGGTCACAATTAACACTAATCACCGCATTAAACGGCAGTGGAAAATCTACCGCGCTGGATGCTATTTGTTTTGTTTTATATGGTAAAGCATATCGTAATGTTAATAAACCCAATCTTGTAAATTCTATCAATGGTAAAAATTGTGAAGCTGAAATAGAATTTACAGCAGGCCCAACTAAGTATAGAATTGTTCGTGGAATCAAGCCTGCAAAGTTTGAAATTTACGAAAACGGTTTTATGATTAATCAAAACCCTAATGTAAAAGATTATCAGTTGCTTTTAGAAACACAAATTCTAAAAATGAATTATACTGCTTTTACTCAAGTGGTTGTTATGGGTTCTACCAATTATATTCCATTCATGCGTCTAAGTTCCTCACAGCGCAGAGATTTCGTTGAGAATCTTTTGGATATTAAAATATTTTCACTCATGGCAGACTTGCTTAAAAGTAAGCGTGATGTTGTCAAGGATGAACTAAAAACACTTACTTTAAAACTTACCTCTTTATCAGAAAAAATTGAACTTCAACAGTCTTTTATTTCCAGTAAAATTGCTGACCGTGAGCAAAAACTTGAAAATTTAAATGAGGAAGTTAAGGAAGTCACTGACAAGAAATCAAAATATGAAGCACGGTACGCTTCAATTGAAAAAGAATTGGAATCACTGACAGTTCAGCATAATATGTACGCTGATATTCAATCTAAGATTGATGATTTGGAAACTATCAAATCCACAATTGAAAAGAATATTCGTAAATATACAACTGAAAAGAATAGCTACGCTGAAATAACACATTGTCCTACCTGTTTTCAGGATTTAGCTGAGGATGCTAAGGTAGATGTTATTGCAAAATACTCTTCCAAAATAGACGAATTCAATAATGGTATTGCTGGTATTTCAGTTAAAATGGCAGAATTGTCTTCCAAGATTGTTGGATTTAATACAATTGTAAACCGAATCAACTGCCTCAACAAAGAACAGAGTAATATTAATCAAAGCGTTCATGGTTGTAATTTGCTTCATAAGAAAACACTTGCAGAAATAAATGTTTTGATGGAAACAAAATCATCTGATGAAGAAGCAAAGTTGGAAGAGTTTAATGAAAATTATTTTGAAATTATTGAACAACAGTCGGTCATACGTGAAGAATCACATTATTTTAATCTGATTCAGCATTTGTTAAAAGACTCCGGTATCAAAGCAAAAATTATTTCTCAGTATGTTCCAGTGATTAATAAGTTGGTTAATAAGTATCTTGGTCAACTTGATTTTTACGTGTTATTCAACATTGACGAGCAATTTAATGAAGTTATTAAATCTCGCCATCGTGACATGTTTACCTACGAATCGTTTTCTGCTGGTGAAAAACAAAAGATTGACCTTGCGCTCATGCTAACATGGCGAGAAATAGCAAGCTTAAAGAATTCAGCAGCATCAAACCTATTGTTCCTTGATGAAATTCTGGATGCAAGTTTAGATTCAACCGTTTTAGATTTACTGATGAATATTTTGGAAAGTATGCATTCTTCAAATATATTTGTTATTTCACACAGAGAAGGTTTGCAGGATAAATTCCGATCTGTTATTCGCTTAGAAAAGCAAAACAATTTTACCGTACTACTTTAAAGGAAATAATATGAATGAGCAAGACCTAGAAAATGAAATTTGTGAGAAGGGTTTGACCGCTCCACGAATTACTCCCGAACATCTGAATAAAAAGATTGTTCGTGAGGAATATCATGTGTTTGGTGGGGTGACAACAGTATGTTGCCTGACTCTTGAAAATGGATTTACAGTAATTGGAGAGTCTGCATGTGCAAGTCCTGAAAACTATAACGAATCTATTGGCAACCGCATTGCATTTGACAACGCCCGCAACAAAATCTGGGCACTTGAAGGATACCTCCTTAAACAACGTCTTTTCTCAGGAGAATAACATGGACGAACTAGAACATGACCAACGCCAAATGTCGCTAACTGACAAAGTATTGGAACAAAAATTCGCTCCAGTTGCACCACCTGTTTCTGCTGAAGCTAACATGACACCTATGCAAGTTCGTATGGCAAAGGCACGTGCAACAAAGGCACGTAATCTTGAAGCAAAAAAACTCTTGACAGAAAATACACCACCTGTTAAAATTGGTGGTGTAGATGAAGCAAAGGTTTATACCGATGCACTTCTAACTTTTATTCAACTTCGTAACCCAAAATCTCAAGCTGAATTTGACCTTGTTAAAATGCTTGCTGAGGATGTAGTTAAACATATTTCTGCAAAGTACGCATAAATATTAGTCTGGGCTGGTGAATACATTCACTAGGGTAACTGGGAAAAGTTATTCCGCGAGTTACACTTTATAATGGAGATTTGATGATTTTACTTGATACCTCTCAGATTCTTATTGCGTCTATTACGACCGAAATGAAGATGAAAAGTTGTGATCCTGGCATGTTACGCCATTTGTTTTTCAGTAAGATTCTGTTTCTCAAACGTAAATTCCCAAAGTATGCAAATCGTATCGTTCTAGCAATGGACGACCGCGATTACTGGCGCAAGGATGTATTTGAATTCTACAAAGGTACCCGTAAGAAAATGCGGGCTAAGTCTGACCTAGACTGGCCAGCGATTTATGAATCAATCAACGAACTAACCGCGGACCTTAAAGCACTTGGAATTTACAAGATGGTCAAGGTCAATCGTTGCGAAGCCGATGATGTAATTGCAATCATTTGTAAAGATTCACAAACAAACAATTTGCGTCAAATGGGTCTTGAGGAAGTTCAGGAAGACATTATGATTATTTCTTCTGACACTGACTTGGCTCAGTTGCAGAAATATAAGAACGTCAAACAATATTCCACACAACAAAAGAAATTTGTTACTGTCGCTGATCCAAAATATTTTATGATGGAACACATTATGCGCGGTGACGTTGGTGATGGAGTACCAAATATTCTTTCTCAGGATAATTGCCTGATGGAAGGCATCCGTCAAAAGTCAATGACTGAAAAATTCATTCAAGACATTCTAGCTCGTGATGATCCAAAAACTGGCATGACAGTGGATCAATGGCGTAATTTCCAGCGTAATGAAAAACTCGTTAATCTTGATATGATTCCAGCAGAATATGAAGCCGCTATTCTTGAAACATATAATGATGCACCAGCAAAAATGGATCGCATGAAGCTAATGATGTTCATGCAAAAGCATAAAATGAAGATTCTTTCTGAATCACTTCAGGATTTTTAAATGGGAAACAATATGAAAACACATGTATATGAAATTATGGAAAAGATTGAAAAAGAATCTGATCTCCAAAAAAAGAAAATGTTGATTTGGGAGCACGGCCAAAAGTCTCCATTTAACATGTTGTGGTCGCTAAATTTTTGTGACCGTATCTCACTAGAAATCCCAGAAGGAGTGCCTCCGTATAAACAAGATGGTGAAACAAACGAAGATATTTTCCCCTCTAGCCTCGCTCAGGAGATTCGGAAAATTGGCAATTGTATGGTTGGTGTTAAAATTGCTAAGTGGAAGAAAGAACATATTTTCATCCAAGTGTGTGAAGCAATCCCGTTGAAAGATGCTGAAATTCTTGTTTTTGCAAAGGACAAAGCTCTGACAGAATTGTACCCAACCATCACCAAGGAACTCATTACAGAGATTTTTCCTGCCTATGTGAAATAATGGTTGACAATAAATTCTCCTTCAGTTAGAATGACTACATTGATAGGAGAAACAACATGTCTCAACAAACTTTAGCAATGCAAAGATTATTTTTAAAGATTCAAAATCCTGAAGTATTGGCAGTTTTTCTTCGTTTGAAGGATCGTTAAAATGTCTAAACAACAAATCGCAGTTGACCTTGACGAACTTGCATATTCCGACGAGTATGTTGAGTATATCATGGAAAACGCTCCGGGGGACCGTGTAATCTGTAACGGTGATATGCTTCTGGAAGCAATGGAAGACGGATACCTCTTCCGGGAATTTTGTGAAAGTATTGGTGTAGATTATGAGTGAAGTTGCAAATAAACGTCGTGCTAAGACTCATGCGAAGGTAGCAAAAGCTGCATGGCACAACAATGAGCCGAATTTCAATGTGTTTGACTACACCCTTTCCATGTCTCGGAATCTGAATTTTTACAATTCAGAAATTGATTCAAAAGACAAGCAGGAATGGACTCTTACATACTGGAAGGAACAAGGTCATCGTGTTACTCCGCTTCGTAAGCTGAATCCGGGTTACTTCAATCAAACAGGTGCACTGGTTCGCTTGATTCAGCGGGGTATTAGTCTGTCAGCGGAACATATTTCTTATCTGGACGAAAAATTCGACCAGTTGAATAAGCTGGTTGTCGTTGAACCAGTAGAAGTTGTGGAAAAGCCAAAAGTCATTTCAGTTCAGGATCGCACTCTGAATGTTGCAAAAGATGTTGCAGGTGATATTGATGGATTTATTGATGAAATTCTAAAGACTGGAAAATCATCGGAAGAAATTGATGTTTGGATTAAACAGCGTCGATTTGCACCACAAGTTGTCAAGTACCTGCAAAATTATTTCAAGTTTTCAATTAACGATATTCAGGACCCAGATTCAGCAGAAGGATATGTTCCTGGCCGTAAATTGAATGCTCTGAAAAAGTTTTATACCCAGCTACAATCTTCATTGCATGTAGCAAAAGCAACACGAGTACAAACACCACGAGTCAAGAAACAAAAACCAGCTGGAGAATTAGTAAAAACTTTTAAATTTATCTTAACATCTGAGGGACTTTCTGGGATTAATCCTGTAAAGATAATCGGTGCCAAAGAAGTCTATACGTTCAATATTGAAAAACGGAAGCTAACCCAATATGTCGCATTAGATGGCACTTTCTTATCTGTAAAAGGTACAACCATCATAAATATTGATCCTGAAAAGTCTCTTGTTAAGACAGTTCGGAAACCTGATATTCTTAAGGATTTTGCAAAACTTGGACTTCGCGCAGTGCGGAGCACATTCAAGGAAATTAAAGCCGTTGCTCGACCTGCAAATGGTCGTTCGTCAGATAAAACCGTTATTCTGTGTGCTTTCTAGGAGATAATTATGTTTCATCTTGTTTGGACTACAATCCCGAATGTTAAGCGTAAAGAATTTATTGAATTGTCAGGCGCTGTTCATGAGGCAATTTATGCACAGTTTCCTGCAAAAGTGTATAACAAGCGTAAAGTTGTCGCGGAGGTCGATAAAAATGGAGTCAAATATTTCTGAGGAATTAATCAAAGAATTGTCAATTGCTCAGTATAAAAATGGTGTTGCTAAGTCAATTTTGCTGGTGATGGAGTGTAGAAATATGTGTCTGGATAATTCCACTCAGGTATTATACGCCGAAATTCTTGGAAAGTTGCGTAAGGAAATGGAAAATGTGTTATTGTGATATAACTATTAGGACGCCGTGGTGTAACAGCCAGCGGTGTCAGCGTGAATTGAAACGGAGACAGGAAATGGGCAGTGGTCATGATGGACTTCCATCACAGCAAGACAAATATAAGGATCATAATTTGTTTTCCGAGGATGGAAATTGCCTTACAGGTGCACCAAAAAAAGACGGTTTTAAGAAAACAATTGACGATCAATACTTGACTTTTAATTGCAAGACTGATATAATTCTTAAAGAAGTTGGAGATATGCTCAAAGCTAAAAATGAATCATATGGCGATGCTGCATTAAATCCAGTTCGTATTTTCTCTAAACAGAATTCTTCCGAACAACTTAAAGTTCGGATTGATGATAAGCTAAGTCGTTTAGCTCGTGGTACCGAGTATCCAGGTGACGATACAATTTTTGATCTTGTCGGGTATCTCGTTTTATTCTTAATTAATGAAAGGCAGAAAAATGGCTAAAGGTTCAAAACCAAAGATGAAAATGTGGCGCCGCGAGGCTGTTAAGCACAATGAAGCCGCTCGTGAAGCTGGTGATAACGCTGGACATAAGGGTCGTGCATTGAAAACACATGGTGTAATGGAAACGCGTGGCATGCCATCTGGTCTGTTCATGAAAATGTGGTCTGCACAGGTTTCAACTGGCGATATTTTTTATCATTTCTCAAAATCTGAACAAGCATCCATTGATGCTGAAACCGTGGAAGCCGCACAATGAAGATTTCAAAGCAAACCCTGGACATTTTGAAAAACATGTCATCAATCAACAGTAACCTTTACGTCCGTGAGGGTAACACGTTATCAACAATCAGCCCTAATCGTGCTGTCGTATCATCTGCGACTGTTGTGGAAGAATTTGAAATCCCGTTTGGTATTTTTAATCTTTCAGAATTTCTCGGTGTTCATTCACTGTTCAATTCACCCGAACTTGAATTTTCTGAAAAGTTTGTGACATTCCGTGAAGGTCGCAACAAGATCCGCTATGCTTTCGCCGAAGAAAGTCTTTTGACTGTTCCAAAGAAAGCAATCGTTTTCCCAGAAAGCGTTTCCACTTTTACTCTTGACGAAACTGACCTTGCTCAGATTCAAAAGACAATCGGTGTAATTGGTGCAAGTCACCTAGCACTTGTTGCAGATGGTAAGAAAATTACCGCCGTCGTGCAAGACATTACCAATGAATATAGTAATCAGTTAGAGATTGATCTTGAAACTCCGACCGAAGAAAAATTCACGGTTTATATGAAAGCAGAAAATCTCAAATTTACACCTGGTAAATACACCATTAAAGTTTCAGCAAAGAAAATTGTTGAATTCTTTAATACCAACACTGACCAAACATTCTGGCTAGCCGCAGAAGAAAATAGTTCGTTCTAATATGTCATATTCCAGCTCCCAAAATACAGTGTCGGTCATGTTTGACTTGGAAACACTTGGCACAAATAAGTCAACCGCCCCCATTGTATCTTTGGGTGCTGTGAAATTCAAACATGATGGAACGATTCTAGAAGAATTTTGTGTAAATATCGATCCAGTTGACCTAGTAAAAAACTACGGTAAAAAGATTGAAAAGGATACGCTTGACTGGTGGGAAAAACAGACAAAAGAAGCACGAATGTCTTGGAGAAAAGATCCAAAATCACTCGTTGTAGCCACTGAAATGTTTTATGACTGGTATGGTTCAAAGTCACTTGAAACATGGTGTCACGGTGCATCATTTGACTATCCTATTCTTGCTGCTCATTTTGAATGTCTTGGTAAAAAACTCCCGTGGAAATACTGGCATGAAAATGATAATCGCACAATTCAAAATATTTTCGGTGTAAGCAATCGGGATTTGCGGAAAAACTCGACCGATACATACCATGATGCTGTTGCGGATTGTAAAGCACAGGTTGAAATTTTAACGACTATCATGAAACCATTATGGGTACCCGAATGAAATATTTTGATTTTTTATGCAATGATTGCAAGACGATTTTTGAAAAGCTGGTAAAGACCACGGAAAAGGTAGAATGTAAATCTTGTGGTTCAACAAACACAACTCCGATTCCTGGATCCGCTGGATTTCAATTCAACGGGATGGGATTTGACCACAGAAAGAAATAATATGGAAAGTAATTATAAACTTTATCGCACCACCGAATTTGGATCGTTTTATACACCATGCAAAGTGGTAGACAAATTAAACAATACCATGTATAATGTAGAATACTTTGATGATGTATCAGGTCAAATGATTCGTGAAGTTGTAAACCGTAATGAATTGGAAGTAACACAACTGCTTTTATCCTGAGGATTTAAATATATTATGAGTAATCGTGAAAATTACATTTGGTGTGAACGTTACCGTCCTTCTAAAATTGAGGACTGCGTTCTTTCAAAAGCAACAAAAGAAACTTTTAATCAATATGTAGAATCTGGCAAAATCCCGTCGTTGCTATTTTGTGGCTCTGCTGGTACAGGTAAAACCACTTCTGCTCGTGCATTATGTAACGAAATTGGTGCTGACTGGATTATCATTAACTGTTCCGACGAGCGTGGTATTGATATTCTTCGCAACAAGGTAAAACAGTTTGCATCTACCGTATCATTTTCTGATTCAAAGAAGGTGATTATTTGTGACGAAGCCGATTATCTGACGGGTGACGCACAAGCTGCATTCCGTGGTATCATTGAGGAATTTTCCAATCATTGTTCGTTTATTTTCACTTGCAACTTCAAAAATAAAATTATCAGCGCAATTCATTCTCGGTGTGCTGTCTTTGAATTCAAGATTCCGAACGCTGAAAAACCAGATGTTGCAAAACAGCTATTCAAGCGCATGTGCTGGATCCTCGAACAGGAAAATATTACATTTGATAAAAAGGTCGTTGCTGAACTCGTTCAAAAGCATTTCCCTGACTTCCGTAAAACCCTGAATGAACTTCAAAGATATTCGCTGTCAGGTACTATCGATGCAGGTATTCTAGCTGATAGCAATGATGCATATTCAACCGTTGTTGCTGCTCTAAAAGCCAAGAAATATTCTGATATTCGCAAATGGGTCGCACAAAATACAGATGTGGATTCACAGAAGATTTTACGTGACATTTACGATATTCTGGTTGAAAAGGTGGAACCAAAATGCATTCCTGGTATGGTACTGGTTGTCGCGGAATATTCATATCGTGCTGCATTCGTTGCTGATCCAGAAATTAATACGATGGCATGTTTAACTCAGATTATGATGGACATTACATTTAAATAGGAAGTAAAATGGAAAACTTCTTTGATGTAATTAAATGTATTGACTCAAAATCCGCATATGAACTTGACGAGGTTATGGATGTTTATAACCCGTTTATGATTAATCGTGGTTTCTCCCAGGCTGCAAATACTGTTTTCTTTGCAAATGAAATGAATAAATACTATAACCTGGATAAGAAATTGCAGTTTGATTT
>ERZ1034363.1889-NODE-1889-length-10918-cov-2.344802_pt1 | contig 10918 bp, 11 predicted proteins | sample MGYA00520616_ERZ1034363 | MGnify/ENA primary metagenome ERZ1034363 (study PRJEB33736, sample SAMEA104284506) | Azolla filiculoides | biome: Urban; feature: Water surface; material: Ditch water | place: Netherlands | collected 2015-10-28 | depth 0-0.1 m ...
GATGATTTTTGCATTCATCGTGTTCTTTGCCCCAGAGATGGGTGGTTACTTCTTAGAACATAACAACTTCATTCCAGCAGATCCGTTGAAGACTCCTCCGCACATTGCGCCGGTTTGGTACTTCACACCTTTCTACTCAATGTTGCGTGCTGTGACTTCTGAGTTCTTGATCCCGATGTGGTTATTTGCTGCAGTACTTTTAGGCAAAGTGATCCGCGGAACACAAGATAAGAAAGTTCAAGCGATTTGTGTAGGTATCTTGGTAGCATTGGCTGCAGGCTTCTTCTTGTTTGATGCGAAGTTCTGGGGCGTGATGATCATGGGTGGTTCAGTAGTTATTTTCTTCTTCTTGCCATGGTTAGATAACTCACCAGTTAAATCAATTCGCTACCGTCCGCAAGGTCATAAATACATCTACGCTGTATTCGTAGTGACATTTGTTATTTTGGGTTACTTGGGTATTCAAGCACCTTCACCGGTTGGTGAAAAAGTGTCTCAATTGGGTACTTTGATTTACTTCGGCTTCTTCTTGGCAATGCCATGGTGGAGCAAGTTAGGTCAGTTCAAACAAGTTCCAAGTCGCGTTACTTTCGTTAAGCACTAATCGCGAACCCATAAGGAAATAAGAAAATGAAAACATTGGTATGGAAAATTCTCGGTAGCTTAGCTGTAGTAGCTACGATGGGTTCAGTTCAAGCGGCGGGTGGTGGTCATCCTTTGGATGCAGCGCCTAAGCGTGTTAATAGCCAGGCTGCATTGCAAAATGGCGCTAAGCTATTTGTGAACTATTGCTTAAACTGCCACGGTGCAGTGAGCATGCGTTACAACCGTCTTCGCGAAATTGGTTTAACTGATGAGCAAATTAAACAGAACTTATTGTTTAGCGGCGAAAAAATTGGTGATTTGATGACAGTATCAGTTTCACCAAAAGATGCGAAGACATGGTTTGGTGCAATGCCTCCTGATCTATCAGTGATTGCACGTGCTAAGGGTGCAGATTACCTTTACACATATTTGCGTACTTTTTACAAAGACGATACAAAAGCAACTGGCTGGAATAACTTGGCTTTCCCAAGCGTAGGTATGCCTCACGTGATGTGGGAGCTTCAAGGTATTCGTACAGCGAAGTATGTTGATGAAAAAGATCCGCATGATGCTACTAAAACAGTTCATGTATTTAAGGGTTTCGAACAAGTAACTCCTGGCAAATTAAAACCGCAAGAGTTTGATGATGCTATGGGTGACTTGGTTGCTTATCTCCAGTGGATGGGTGAGCCTGCGCAGTTGGATCGTAAGCGTTTGGGCGTTTGGGTATTGATGTTCTTAGCAGTATTTACAGTATTGGCTTGGGGTTTGAATAAGTCTTACTGGAAAGACATCCACTAAAAAATAATTAGGAGATTGACCCTATGATGGTTTTATATTCGGGCACTAACTGCCCGTTCTCTCAGCGTTGCCGTTTGGTTTTGTTTGAAAAAGGTATGGACTTTGAGATTCGCGATGTGGATCTCTTTAACAAACCAGAAGACATCTCTGTGATGAATCCGTATGGCCAAGTACCTATTTTGGTTGAGCGTGATTTGATTCTTTATGAATCAAACATCATTAACGAATACATTGATGAGCGTTTTCCTCATCCACAGTTGATGCCGCCTGATCCGGTGGCTCGTGCACGCGCACGTTTGTTCCTTTTCAATTTTGAAAAAGAACTTTTCGTTCACGTTTCAACTTTGGAAAACGAAAAAGGCAAAGCTGCAGAAAAGAATCATGAAAAAGCGCGTTTAGCGATTCGTGATCGTTTGACACAGTTGGCACCTATTTTCATCAAGAACAAATACATGTTGGGTGATGACTTCTCAATGCTTGATGTGGCTATTGCTCCATTACTATGGCGCTTAGAGCATTACGGTATTGATTTGTCACGTAACGCAGCACCATTAATGAAATACGCTGAGCGTATTTTTAGTCGTCCTGCTTACATCGAAGCGCTAACTCCATCTGAGAAGGTGATGCGTCGCTAATTTGGCGGCCAACCTCTAGTGGACTTCATGAGCGAAGCTCCTAGCACTAAACCTTACCTAGTCCGCGCACTGCATCAGTGGTGCGTGGATCATGGTTTCACACCGTACATTGCAGTATTTGTGACGGAGCAGGTGCAAGTTCCAATGGACTACGTTAATAACAATGAAATTGTTTTAAATGTCAGTCCAGATGCTTGCCAGGATCTTTCTTTAGATAATGACTGGATCAGTCTCAAAGCACGTTTTGCTGGTGTGCCAAGAGATATCTATGTACCGATGGCTAATGTCATGGCTATCTACGCCAAGGAAAATGGTCAAGGCATGTCATTCCCGGTTGAGAGATTTGATCCAACACCATCAGAGCCAAATTCAGAGAAAAATACAACAATTCCTAAAGGAAGACCTAGCCTAAAGCTAGTTAAATAAGTTAGAATATCGGGCTAGGCAGTAAAACTAGCAGCAGTATTATTCAAATAATAGCGCTGATAGCCCCCTTAGTTAAATGGTATAACACTTGACTTGTAATCATGGATTGGCAGTTCGATTCTGTCAGGGGGCACCAAAAAGTTGCATCAAGCTTATCTAAAAGCGACTTTATTCAAGAAAATCCCCATAAAAATCAAAAACACCATTTCTCATTATGAGAAAAGTATCATTTTTGACGCAATGCAACAAAAATAGCTTGAAATCCCTCTTGGAATCCCTAAAATAGAGTTTGTGCAGTGCAATATATGCACCGCAATAATATTAACCAACCTATTTTGGAGTACACAATGAACCAAGACCAAATCACAGCAAAATTCGCAGAAATCCAAGGCGAGAGCCTAAACACAGCATTCGCTTTAAGCACAAAAGCTTTAGAGCGCGCTCAAGAATTAGCTGACATCAATTTCTCAGCATCTAAAGCAGTTATCGAAGAAGCTCAAGACGGTTTAGAGCAAGCTTTGACAGTTAAAGATCCACAAGCTTTCGTTTCATACGTACAAAGCGATGCATTGGCACCTTTAGGTAACAAATTAGCAGCTCATCAACGTGCTGTTGCTAAGATTGTTCGCGAAGGTCAAGTTGAGTTGGCAGAAGTTGCTGAAGCTCAAATCGAACAGTTCCAAGCTGGTATCCAAAACTGGGTAGACACATTTGCAGCTAATGCACCTGCTGGTTCAGACGTTTTTGTTAACGCATTGAAAACTTCAGTTGCTACATCATTGCAAGGTTTCGAGCAATTCCAAGCTGCTGCTAAAGAAGCTGCTGCTGTTGCAGAAGCAAATGCTGAGCAAGCTGTTGAAGCTATCCAAGGTTTTGCTAAGCAAGCTAAATCAGCTGCTGCTGTTAAGCCAGCAACACGCGCTACTGTAGTTAAAAAAGCTGCTGTTAAAAAGACAGTACGCCGTGGTCGTAAGTAATTAGATCAACGATCTAAACATCATCAGCTTGATTAGTTAAGCTGATGAAACAAAAAACCCGCAACATGCAAATGATTGCGGGTTTTTTAATGCCTAAAATTTATAGGTAAAAACTAAGTATTAAGATCAATCGTCGTCGGCCACATCGGTGAGTTTGCTTGGTAATGACTTGTTCGGCTTAACGCCTAGCTTTTTAACATTCTCGGCAGTGCGAATTAAGTTGCCTCTGCCAGTCTTGAGTTTGCCAACAGCATCGGAATAACTAGTTTGTGCTTGCTCTAAGCGTTGTCCCACCTTATCCAAATCTTCAACAAAGCCAACAAACTTGTCATAAAGCATTGCACACTGGCGAGCAATCTCTTGCGCATTTCTGTTTTGATGTTCTTGGCGCCATAAGTGAGCTACTGTTCTAACCGTTGCCAAAAGGGTGCTAGGGCAAACCATCACAATATTTTTCTTAAGTGCTTCTTGATAGATATCTGGAGCATGCCTCATCGCGGCTAAGAATGCTGGTTCAACAGGAATAAACATCAAGACAAAGTCGATAGAGCCAACGCCGTAAAGGTCTTGATAGTTCTTTGCAGATAAGCCTTGAATATGCTGTTTGATAGATAAGACATGACTATTTAATTCTGCAGTTTTAGTGGTGTCATCATCTGCTTGCATGTAACGAGTGTAAGCAGTGATCGAGACCTTACTATCAATGACTAAGTGTTTTGATTCTGGAAGACGAATAACAACGTCTGGCTGCAAACGAGAGCCATCATCAACGGTATGACTATCTTGAACTAAATATTCTTCACCCTTACGAAGACCAGAGTTTTCAAGAATAGTTTCTAAAACTAATTCGCCCCAGTCGCCTTGTGTTTTGGATTCACCTTTTAATGCATTGGTCAGAGCGCGAGTCTCATCCGTCATGCGTATATTGAGACCTGCCAGTTTCTCAACTTCTTGCTTGAGCGCAAAACGCTCTCTGGCCTCAGACTGATAGGTGTCATCAACTTGCTTGCGGAAATCAGTGAGTTTTTCTTGAAGTGGCTTTAAAAGGGTGTCTAGATTTTGCTGATTTTGTTCAGCAAAACGTTTTGATTTCTCTTCAAGAATTTCATTCGCGAGATTCTTAAATTGATCGGATAGTGTGGTTTTGGCTTCTAAGGCAGATTGTTGAATGCCGGCTAATTTTTCAGCACTTAGTCTACGTTCAGCATCTAATTCGGATTCGGCCCGAACACGAGCTTGAGCTTGATTCCAGGCATAAAAAAGACTGGAAATCGCAATAAGACAAAAAAATCCTAAGAGAAGAAATGCAATAGAAGTATCCATACCTCTATGCTAAACCAATGCTGGCTCTTTAGATGAGCCAGCAGGGATTATTTCAATAAATCTGGTGATTAAGCCTTAAGGGCTTGTTGTAACTCACCGCTTTGGTACATCTCAGTCATGATGTCTGAACCACCAATAAACTCACCTTTGATGTACAGCTGAGGAATAGTTGGCCAATTAGCAAACTCTTTGATTCCTTGGCGGATGTCAGCATCATCTAATACGTTGACTGTGTACGGGTCATTAACACCACAAGCTTGAAGAATCTGAATAGCTTTGCCAGAGAAACCACATTGTGGAAACTTGGCGTTACCTTTCATAAACAAAACAACTGGGTGGCTTTCAACGATTTCTTTGATTTGTGCTTGAACGTCCATAGGGCTTCCTTATGTATAAGTTTGTATTTTAGCGAAGCTTGGCACTCAGTGCTCTCGCAATACCCGCTAAGTCAAAGTGGATTTGTATATCTTGCCAGCCTTCATGGGCTAGTAATTCAGAGAGGATACTTGATTGATCGTAGCCGTGCTCCACCAATAGCAAGCCTTGAGGCTTAAGAAATTTCTTAGCTTCTTTGAAAATGACTCTGTAGGGACTTAATCCATCCAAATGATCAGTGAGGGCGCCTACAGGTTCAAAGCGAAGGTCACCGGAGCTAAGGTGAGGATCTTGCGCGCGTATGTAAGGCGGGTTGCTAACAATCACATCAAATTGACTGTTTTCAATAATAGGTTCAAACCAGCTGCCTTTTAAAAAATGAAGCTGCTTAGTTAAGCCGAGTAGCTTTGCATTTTCTTGTGCAATAGCTAAAGCCTCTTCGCTAATGTCCACGCCTTGGATTTGAGCCTGCGGTAAGTTCTTTGCCAAAGCTAAAGCAATAGCACCACTTCCTGTGCCCAAATCTAATATCTGAGGTTTTGAAGTCGACGCCCTTTCAATATGGCTCAAGGCAAGCTCAACGAGCAATTCAGTTTCCGGTCTTGGGATTAAAACGCCAGGAGCTACTTTCAAATCAATGTTGTAGAAACTTTTTTCACCAAGGATGTAAGCAACAGGTTCGCCTGCTAGCCTACGTGATTCAAAAATTCGCCAATCATTTAAAACAGATTCAGGAAGAGTATCGCTATCTTTGCTAATTAAAGAGCTCTTCGGCCAATTCAAATGCTTTTCAAGTAGATGCGCCAGAAGAACTCTCGCATCTACTTTTTCAAGCGCTGTGCTGCCAAGGATTTCTTTGATAGATGTCACTGATAATTCAATTAGCTTAGATATCGCCTAATGAGGCTAATAGCTCTGCTTGATGTTCTGCAGCGAGCGCACCTAATAGCTCTTGGATATCACCATCCATCATGGCATCAATTTTGTACAAAGTGACATTGATGCGGTGGTCTGTGATGCGCCCTTGAGGAAAGTTATACGTTCTAATTCTGTCGCTTCTGTCACCTGAGCCCACCAAGCTCTTACGAGTTTCTGCTTCTTTGTCGTGAGCGGCGCGGCGTTTAGCATCCATGATTCTGGAAACTAAAACTTTCATAGCCTGTTCGCGGTTACGGTGTTGGCTTCGGTCATCTTGGCATTCCACAACAGTGCCTGTTGGTAAATGCGTGATACGAACAGCAGAATCAGTTTTATTAATGTGCTGACCACCAGCGCCAGAAGCTCTAAAAGTATCAATACGCAGATCTGCTGGATTAATTTCGATATCGCTGATTTCATCAGCTTCAGGCATAACAGCAACTGTACAGGCTGAAGTGTGGATGCGACCTTGTGTTTCAGTTTGCGGCACGCGTTGAACGCGATGACCGCCTGACTCAAACTTAAGCTTGGAGAATGCGCCTTGACCAACTACTCGCAAAATAACTTCTTTGTAGCCGCCAAGATCAGATTCTGATGCACTCACAATCTCCACTTGCCAACGTTGACGTTCAGCGTAGCGGGTATACATTCTAAAAAGATCTGCAGCAAATAAAGCGCTCTCATCACCACCAGTGCCAGCACGTATTTCCAAGAAGATATTTTTATCATCATTGGGATCTTTAGGTAGAAGTAAGCGCTGCAGATCTGCTTGCATGGTTTCCATGCGAGCACGGGCATTCTTAATCTCTTCATCTGCAAAATCTCGCATTTCTGGATCATTTTGCATTTCTAATGCAGCTTTTTCATCTGCATCTGCTTGTTGGTAAAGTTGAAATTGTTCGACGACAGGGGAGATCTCCGCATGCTCGCGATTGAGTTTGCGGTACTGATCCATGTCCTTGGTAATTTCTTCTTGGACCAACAAAGAATTTAGTTCTGCTAGTCGAGCATCTAACTGCTCGAGCTTAGCTTTCATACTTGGTTTCATCTATTTATCGGAGTGGTGTGCACGGAATAAACCGGGCAGGATTTTCATGAGTGCTTCACGCTCTTCACCTTGGGAGTGTTGCAAGGCATGTAAAGAACCATGTAAAAACTTATTGGTTAAGCCTTGTGCAAGAGCATCTAAAACTACTTGAGGATCTTCTCCTCGAGCTAATAATTTTTTAGCACGTTCAAGCTCAAATGAGCGCAAATCGTCGCCACGCTGACGTAGATCCTGAATGAGAGGTACCGTACCGCGACCTTCTAGCCAATGCATAAAGTGCGATACGCGAGTTTCGATGATCGCTTCAGCTTGTCCAACTGCTGCTTTACGAGAATCAGTCCCCGTTTGAACAATATCGCCTAAATCATCAACTGTGTATAAATAAACATCATTGAGTCGGCTAACCTCGTGTTCAATGTCACGAGGTACCGCTAAATCAATCATGACGATAGGACGATGTCTGCGAGATTTGATCGCGCTTTCCACCATGCCCAAGCCAATGATAGGTAAGGTGCTGGCAGTACAAGAAACAATGATGTCAAATTCATGTAAACGAGCAGGGAGATCTGACAGTCTTAAAGACTGAGTTTCTAAACCTTGTTCAGCTAATTGATCTGCTAGTTCTTGGCCTCGCTCTAAAGTGCGGTTGGCAACTGCAACTAATTTTGGTTTGCGGGCTGCAAAATGAGTGGCACACAAATTAATCATTTCGCCAGCGCCGATGAACAACACTTTTTGATCGCTCACGCTTTCAAAAATTCTTTCAGATAGACGAACAGCTGCTGCTGCCATAGAAATGGAGTGGCTACCTATTTCTGTGGTGCCGCGAACTTCCTTAGCTACTTGAAAAGTTTTTTGAAAAAGTTGATTGAGGTATGTGCCCAGTGAACCTGCTTCATCTGCAGTGCGAACAGCATCTTTGAGTTGACCCAAGATCTGAGTTTCGCCAACTACCATTGAATCCAAACCGCAAGCGACTCTAAAAGCATGTCTAACTGCTTGAGACTGAGGTAATACATAAACATGTGGCAACAGTTCTTGGCTATCAATGCCTCTTGTTTTAGCAAGCCATTCAATCGTACTATTCTTAAAAAGAAGTTCTTGGCTTGAGGAGTGCCCATCATTCGCCGCACAATACAACTCAGTTCTATTGCAAGTCGATAAAATGGTCGCTTCAGGAAGTTGCGCAGATGAAATTTGAGAGAGATGATCTTTCAGATGATGCAAGGCAGGCTGAATCATCTCAGGTGTGAACGCCACCTGTTCTCGCATCGCTATCGGTGCGGTGTGATGATTAATGCCTAATGTCAAAATCTGCATAATGAAATTATAAGTTTTTCATGGGGTTATAAGATGAGTTTTCTAGCATTTTTACTATTTGGGGGCTTTGTAGGCTTTCTAAGTGCTTATCTTTACCCAAAAAAGAAGCCAAAACTCAAGGATTTAGCAATTTATGCACTTGCCGGGGCTTTAATTAGCTTTTTAGTCTCATTTTTTGGCCAAACCTTGAACGTCTTCCGTTCCGGTCAAATGTTGGAGTGGTTTGGTGCTTTAGTGCTTACTGTGCTGCTTGTAGCGTGTTTGAGAGCCTTTTTGAGTAAATAAGCTCGACCCCAGTCTATTAAGACCAGGTAATTGGATTTTGCCCGCGAGCCACTAGCGTGCGATTCACTTCCTTAAAGTGCCCGCAACTGCCAGTGTCACCCGGGTGTAAAAACGGCTCTTTTGTTCTATAAACGCTCAAACCCGATGGATGGGATGCGTTAAGGATATGTGTCTCAATATTTCCATTTGTTTGAGCGGCTAACTCAATGAGCTCTCTCTTTTTCTGAGCATGTGAACCCCATAAAAGCCAAATCAAATTGGGTTTCTTGAGAGCTAAACGATAGAGCAGGCAATCCGTTAATTCTTGCCAGCCAAAGTTAGCATGTGAGCCAGCTAATTCCAGCTGAACAGTTAGAGTGGCGTTGAGTAACAAAACACCTTGCCTTGCCCAGCCACTTAAATCACCATGCGTTAATCCAGCATAGCCATCCAATGCAATGGCTTTACTGATATTTCTGAGTGAGCTTGGAAAGCTTTTCCAACCAGGCTTGATCTCTTTCGGAATCGAAAACGCTAAACCTTGAGCTAGACCGGGAGTTTGGTAGGGATCTTGTCCCAAGATAACAAGCTCTACTTGATCAACGGGTGTTTCTCTTAATGCTCTGAAAATCAGATCAGGAGCAGGTTGGATTAATTCACCAAACTGCGCATACGCATCTGAAACATTTTTTTCTAATTTTGCAAATTGACCATTGGCTAATTCTTCTTCAATAAGTGCCGCCCAGTCAGGCGGCATTAAAGATTGAATTGAAAATGACGATGACATTTAGATGGCAAGCCAATCAATTAACTTGCTGACAGTGAATATTGCACAGGCTGTCTTTGCTCAAGCTCTTTTTTGCTGGCAGAAAAACTGGTTGAATATTCTTTGTCATGACGATAAGCGGTGGCCGAGATCTTTTTGCCACTCTTAAGCTGAAGAATCAACTGAGTTAATACTTGATCAAGTCGACTGGGTGTGACGCGCTCTTGCCCTAAGCTGGCGATCACATCGCCTGCTGCTAAGCCAGCTGCTTGGGCTAGGCCGCCATCAAGAACATGCGTCAATTTCACCCAGCCATTAACTGCTGTTGTTCTGATGCCTAACAACTGTTTGGCAACTTCAGAACTATCCGTTGCCTTTTTAGTTTTTTTGCTAACTTTAACTTTTGCTATTGATAGCAGTTTTTCTAATGGCACATCTTGCGTGCCATCAATAAAGTCTTTTCTAAAGTTCTTCCAGCTTGATTGAAACGATGGGCCGATGATGAACTCAATGGCTCTATCAAAATCATCTTCTGCCATACCTTGCTGGGTGAGTTGATACATCTGCCATAGATGTCTAATCACATCATCGAGCGACTGCTTGCTACGACTGTGTTGTCTGATGGTGAGATCTAGGGCTAATGCAATTAACGAACCTTTGGTGTAGTAACTCACAACTGCATTGGGTGTGTTCTCATCCATTTGGTAATACTTGGTCCAGGCATCAAAAGAACTATCTGCAACACTTTGCTTGTGACGACCGGGGTTGCGTAAAACCATATTCCAGGTTTTTTCAATTCTCTTGAGATAAGCAGAAAAATCAATCCTGCCACTTCTTAAGAGCTGTAGATCATCGTAATAGCTTGTGAAGCCTTCGAATAACCAAAGTAGTTTTGTGTGATTCTTTTGATCTAATAGGTAAGGGTCAAATGCCTTTGGTTTGATGCGCTTGACCATCCACGCATGAAAATATTCATGACTACATAAGCCTAAAAAATCCTCATAGGCTTCATGTTTGTTGAGATCTTGACCTACATAAGGCAGATCATGGCGCTTGCATAACAGTACAGTGCTGTCCCGATGTTCCAAGCCGCCATAACCATCGCCAACTGCATTCACAATAAAGTTGTATTGATTAAAAGGAGCTCTGCGAGATTCTGGTTCAAAGAATTGAATATGCGCATCGCAAATAGCTTTTAAATCTTTCGCCAATTGCGCACTATCGACTTGTTGAATGGCACCTTGTATCACCATGCGATGTGGCGTGCCACAAGATTGCCAGCTAATTGTCTGAAATTCTCCAATAGCTGCTGGGTGATCAATCAGTTGCTCGTAACTATTTGCTTGGTATGTACCAAAACCATTTCTATCAACTTTTTTGATTGGCATGGTTGTTTCTACATGCCAGCTAGCCATTGCATCAATTTTTGAGGGCGTCTTGATTTCTAGCTCATGAGGCTCTTCTGAAAAATCTAAAAGCT
>ERZ1034363.1890-NODE-1890-length-10915-cov-3.543920_pt1 | contig 10915 bp, 5 predicted proteins | sample MGYA00520616_ERZ1034363 | MGnify/ENA primary metagenome ERZ1034363 (study PRJEB33736, sample SAMEA104284506) | Azolla filiculoides | biome: Urban; feature: Water surface; material: Ditch water | place: Netherlands | collected 2015-10-28 | depth 0-0.1 m ...
GACAGACAGTCCTGCAAACGACACGTTGATTATTGTAACAGCTGATCATAGTCACACCTTTACCATTGCAGGTTATCCACAACGCGGTAACCCAATTTTAGGTTTAGTCACCGCACCAGGTAAAACAACACCAGATCTTGCTGCAGACGGTAAACCTTACGCAACGTTAAGCTATGCAAACGGTGGTGGATATCGCGCTACACGCCCAACATTAACGGCATCTCCTTCTGTTATTCCGGCAACGAGTGTTCCAGCGGCGGCTGATTTAAGTATTTTAGATACTATGCACCCTAACTTCATTCAAGAAGCAACTGTGCCAATGGCTTATGGTGCTGAAACCCATGCAGCTGAAGATGTAGCGATTTTTGCTAAAGGTCCTAGAGCATATTTGTTCCACGGTGTTCAAGAGCAAAGTTATATTTATCAAGTCATGGCAAAAGCCTTAGGCATTAAGCCAACGGTTTATAAATAATTCAGTTGTAAGTAAAAATAATTATCCCCTGATTGTTTTTAAAGCGTACTTTCTCAAGTGCGCTTTTTTATTTTAGGGAAAATGAAAAAGAAAGGAAAAATCCATGCTCAATAAATTTTCGTCATCTGTTATCTTATCTTCAACAGTGCTACTTAATGCTTGTACGCCATATAAAAGTGAGCCATTTCCGGTTCAAACCATTGAAAAACTCCCTAACGTAGCCATTGAATTTGAAACGACAATTACGAAGGCTGATCATAGTGAAAATCATTATCGCTGGTACTTTTGGCGAACAGATAACAGTGTAGAAACGCGCAATCCACAAGATAATTCAAGTGAAGAATGGATAAAATTAGCCAATGGACAAGTGGAATATTCAATTATTTTTCATAATGAAAAACAAGCTATTGACTATAACGCAGTGGATTTGGGGATGATTGGTGAAACGCCAAATTGGACAATGACGACATTATTGTTTAGTCCAGAAATGATGGCGACATTAGTATCAGACCGTGATGAAACGCTCTTCAATCAAGCAGCCATTCATTATAAGACCAATTTGCCTAATACCGTTTTTGAAGTGTCATGGCTACCACAAATGCAAATTCCAGCTATGATTAAACGTGAAGAAAATGGTCAAATGATTACCACAAAAATTGTATCACTTGAGCCCGCTGAAAAATCTATGCGTTCAAATTCAGAGGCGTCGGCCTATTATCACACTGTATTTGCAGATATTGGTGATAAGGAAAGTGATCCTTTTATTAAATCCGTCATGCACAAACTCAAAGGTTCACATGATCACGACCATGGTCGTGATGAATAATTTTTTTGTTTATTAAGGAATAGAAGAATGTCAAAAGAACTATGGTTGTTGCGTCATGCGAAATCTGATCGCAATGCAAAAACAGAGGATATCAGTCGTCCGTTAAAAAAACGCGGTAAACGTGATGCCAAAAATATGGGTGTTTGGTTAAGAGAGCAGGATTTGTCACCGGACGTCATTTTGTGTTCGCCAGCAAAAAGGGCGTTTGATACAGCTAATTTTATTTTTAATGGCGATGATATTGAAGATGAACGTATGATTGTCTTAAATGAAAATTTGTATGAAAGTAGCATAGAGACGTTAAAATCTGTGTTGGCAAGCTATGAAGAAACCGTGCAAACAATTTTACTCATTGGACATAATCCTGAATTTGAAAATTTTTTAGTGCATCTATTAGGTGGTGATGCACTGCCAAGTACTGAAAAATTATTTCCTACGTGCACGTTGTTTCGGTTATCGCTTGACCATGCTTGGAAAGACTTACAGCCGAATAGTGCAAAATTAGTATCAGTGACCTATCCTCGAAGTATTGATTAATAGTGTAATGGACTGTTTTTTGATTTTTTGGAAGGGACTACCCTTTATAATAATGATTCATTATTCAGTACAGATTATACGTACTGATATCTAAAAATAGTAAGGCACTAGTACCCAGTCATTTTTAAGATGACGGAGTACTAGTTTTCCCCAGAATGTCACTTTCCTATTATCGTGGATCATCGCATGCTGACATACAACAGGCTTGTTTCCCCTTTCAAGATAAAACTCTGATTGTTATTAATCTATTCGCTTGATTTAGCCAAGAGGATCGTATTTAGCAAATTCAGCTCATTCGATGCGGCCAAGTACCGATCATCGAAAATCAAATCCAGCCTGGCAGGATCTTGTTCACCAATCACCGCCACATAAGGAATGTCGGCATAGCGAGGTATGACGGGCAGTATTTCAGCGGATGAAGTAGGTAGGCAAGCCCCTAACGCGTCTCGCCAAGTACTCTCATCATGGCCAAGAGAGGGCAATCGCCCGCTTGGGTCTTTTTTCCAAAAACGTGAATAGTCCAATGGCACAACCAGCCAAGTCGAGGGAGATTGCAAAGCCTTGACCGTTGAAAACTCCCGCGTCGCTTCTTCTTTCTTTCTTGCAAGAATTCGGTAGAGTTCTTCAGCGGGTTTCCTCAACTTGAATGGCAGCGTTTCATCACGGAAGATATGCGTTAGCTCACCAAATAGGTTGGAATTTTGATGGTCGACATCTGTTGACCAACCTTCTACGTTGAATCGCTCTTGCTTGTCGAGTTTGTCCCAATGTTCCAACCAGAAAGGGCCTACGCAATAAAGATAATCAGGCAGCAAACAGTCTTTATCATCGGTTGGTGATATTAAAAGGGGCGCATTTTCAGCGCTGGCTCGACTGGAAAATGCCTGAATATCCTCCAGTCGAGCAACACTTTTAAAGTTAGCCACTTGGGCGGTTGCATCTAACGCGAATTTTGAAAAGAGCTGATGGATGTTTTGCTGGGCATTAAAAACCAAGCCCCGCCGATTTTGGTCGGCTGCGACATCCCTGAGAAATACGTCTGCTTCCTTCAAAAACTCCCTAACATGTGAGCTCATCAATGACAGCATTTCATCGCTACCGATACCACCAACGGGGACCATGGCCAGATTTTGTTTATCCAGACCAGCATCGCCAATGATTCGCGTGTAAATCGTTGATCTCAACATCACCAGATAGGTCAGTAAGTCACTAACTTGACGCAGCCATTGCCGTGGCTCTGGCTCTTTGTCTTGAGGTATGAAATCCTGAAGCAGCATCACTAATCGACGATTTTTCCAATCACCATCATCTTTAGGTGTGCCATTGTCAGCGGTATAGTTTTTCCCGCGTCCCCGGTAGATCAGTTGGGCGACTTCCATCAAGGCCGCTTCAATGCCAAAGCGAGGTATCAAGGCGATGATCCAATCGGTTTTAGGAAAGGATACCCCCCTAGCCCCGCTGGAAGTCATCAGAAAAACTTTCACCGTATCCCGACGATCATCGGCAATGAGCGCCTTCCTTCGCGAGGCTGTCACACTCGAATCGAGGATTGCCACCTGGCTTGGGTTTAAAAGCGGCTCGCCATCATCATGAGTGACCAATAGGGTTTCAACAGATCGCAGGAATGCTTTGTCTTGCGCAAAAAAAATGATTTGATCTGCTCCTTCAGTGATAGCCCTACTGATTTCCTGGATCACGTTACCAATGATCGCTTCACCTTGTTGTTCTGCAATGGCTTGGCGGACGGTTTGCGTTTTTCCGTTGGCTAATTCGCCGGGTTTTATCACGTCCAACCGGACACGATAATCAATGGATAGTTTTGCTGCTGGATAGCTATTGGTCATGATGTGAAGTACTGGCAAGCGTTTACCGCCAATTTTGACCGGCATAGCCGTTAAACGAAAGGGGCGTTGGCCAGCACTTTTTGACACCAAAACTTTATCAGGGGTACGTTGACCGCTATTGAGATAACGATCCAGAACGATTTCATTACCTAATGAAGCATCGGAAACGATGAAAATGACTCGGAATAGCGGTTTCTGGACAAAGGGGCGGATAAATTGTTGATCCAACCACTTAGCTATTGCATGGATAAACGGCGCACCAGCCCCGTCACCGGTCAACTCATCGACCATCACTACGATGGTTTGGATTCGCTCCGCAAATAATTGCCGCTCCCGTTTGCCAGGCTGACCATTCACTGGATTTTTGAATAGGTTATCGAGTGCAGATAAAGTGCTTTTATCTCCGCCAAGCTCTCGGTATCCTTGTATGGCTGCTGTCAGCACGACTTGATTAATTGTGGAATTTTCGGCTAACAGTTGCCGTGTGGCGAGCGATAATACTTTCAATACGCCAGGCCGTTTGACGTCTTCCATTTGATCCTGTCGTTCGGTGATGGCACGCTTTCGGTGGCCTGAACCGATATGTATGCGTTCAAGTTCTTCTTTCTGGTCGGGGGGGAGAATCCAGATACTGCCATCCGGCGACCTTAGATTATCAATCCCGTCGGCCACCACGGCACTGTCAATCTTCCGTTGGGGTGCGTTGCCATCACGCATTTGTTCGTCATACCAAGTCTTAGCGGCAGCGATCAATTTAGAATTGGTCGTGACCGTTAGGATTCCGGTAGGCATGTTAGTGCATCTATCTCTAGCCAAATTTTCGCTGACATCGTCATTAATAATGACCCGGGGGCTGACATACAAAAACAAATAACCTGCCTTGGATTCTTTAAGGAAACTGACGACGGCTGTGGTTTTTCCTATACCCGGATTTCCCTCAAGTCCCAGCGTGGTCACTTTTCCCAAAGCCGATGCCCGCATGCCTGCTACAACAGCCGCTGAATGTAAATCGCGCAAAGGAACCACTGGTTGATTATGTCCAACTCGTTCTGTCAGGGTTTCGGCTATCGCAGCTTTTGAATCTTTCTCGAAAAAGTCAACAAGAGCAGAATTGGAATCCACCCATTGTATGGCTTCATTCCATGGCTTCATTCCATGGCATCGTCGCCATGGGATTTAAAAATCCATCCACCTCTTCTGAGAAATCGTAGTTCAGACTTTTACCCAGCTCGGGAAACGCATGCATGTTCAGCAGTTGCTTGCGAAGCACCTGTGGCAAAGCTTTTCTGATCGTGTCGAACGCATGGCGAATATAGTCATTTAGGGCTTCATCATCACAGTCCGGTAATTTTTCGCTGTTGCGATAAGCCCGGCCTAGGGTATCAATCAGTGCAATTCGTGGATCGATATCCGGTTCAGTAAAATAGCGCGCACTTAAACTTTCAAAACCATTTTGAGTGATGGAAAGCGCTCTGGCTTTACAGGGCTTATCATCAAAGCCTTTGCTTTTTAGCCAGCGTAACGAGGTGTGGACGTACGACGCGGCCTGGCATAGCTTGTATAAGGGTTTGTCGCGCCCCGTAAAAGCGGGCAAATGTTTTTTGATATCGGGTGACAAAACGAATTCTTCACCCGACACTTCAGCACAGACTCTGGAAAAGACGCTACGTGTGTCCATAAACCAAGCAAAGCGCCGTAGCTCGTCCAGATGCGCTTCGGGTTTCAGGTAGTCGGCTGATTCGGGTAAACCATTCAGTGAAAATTCCAGACATAAAAATTCTCTATCCAAAGTCTCGTAGCGCGGTTCTAGCCAGAGCAGAAAATCTGCCCTAGCGGGAAAACCTTTATGCGCCATGATGGATTCGACGCAACGCTCCTGCCTAAAGACGACTGAAAAAGAGCGCAATGCGTCAGCTGTTTCGGCATCGAAATCTCCTTGTAATCGAGGCAATTGCAGCGGGCACCACAATGCTTTGACGCCGTAATCTTCTGCGTCAGATTTTAATTTGCGTAGGTATTCCCGCATGGCCGTTTGCCCAAGGCCCATGCCTAATTCGAATAGATGGCGTACGCTTTCTCGCGTTCTGTTTTTGAGGTTTTCATCGACTTCTTGTAACGCCTTGGCCATGGCGTCATACACATCAGCGGTATCTTTGGCGGTCCAGGGCGTTAAATTGACAAGATCAATGTCATGCACGCCACTGGCTATCAAGGCTGTCAGTACACCCCTTTTGACGGCGATTTCGAACGCTTGCCCCCAAAGAGCCTGTCGTTGATTGGGTTCGAGCATAAAGTTTATCGACTATGCAGACTGTCTGTAACATGGGATAGCAAGGCAGGCAACGAAAGCAAGACACTCCCTTTGCGCCGACTGGATGGCAGTACCTCTATTTCCCCAGCCGCCTCATTGGATGAGGGTTGCATCCAGCCGAAGGGATCCAACACGGGTTTAAATACCCCTCCGTCCGGTTGCTTCTCAGCCTCCAAGAAGTGTAATCCTCGGAGAATATTCAACAAACAATCGCGTACACCTGGGTTGGAACCCATCAAATTGGCACGAACACGCTCTCGCCATTCACTATTTTTCACCTGATAATCGGCATCCCAAAAATAGGTGCAAAAGCCCGATTGTGGCCGAGCCGCATTGTCATTGCCCGCAATCGCCAACGTGGCAAAGGTATAAATAGGGATCAGTTGTTTTAGTACCCCGTCACTGGGGTTCAGGGCAAATTCATCATGGTCGGAAATCTGTACCGCCTCAAATGCCGATTCCTCTTTGGTGCGGGTATGCAAACGAGTTGCTGGGAAAACGTCCCTTCGCAAGGTGTATACGCAGACATGCGGAAATTTAGTGGCGATTTCGTCGAGCGTGACGGTTTGCGTGTGGGGCGAATGTCGCTGTGCCGAGCGGTTTATGCGGCGATTACCAAAATGACTGGATATCAGAATAATATGTTCAAAGCCAAGCGCCTGCAATCTTGAGACTTCTTCAACGATCAACTTAGGGCTTTTAAGCTCATCACGGGTTTCAACAACATGGGTTTGCATGCGATCAAAGACCATGCGATAGCCGACATTTGATTGATCTACGGATTCTGCCAAATAGGTTTTAGCCCGGAATATAAAGCCATCGGTATCATTGGTGATTGGATGATCGTCACAAGGTCGCGTCGTATAGATAATTGCGGCGACCTTACTCACAGTTAACTGGCGATTGGTAGCCAGGATCATTGGAAATGCAGCTGACAGTGCAAAAGCAGCCCCCCTGACTTTGTAATCCGTCTTATTGCCATCGGCAACCAATCCTTGCATACGAATCGGTATGTCACGCATCAAGGCAGATTCAACCGCTTGTGAGATGGCATAAATCCAGCGATCACCTTCTTCTTGGGCAGCGTTTTTCCCTTGTTCTTGAAAGCGGATCATCAGCGCTGGCAAATGTGTATCGGATTGAGACGCCATTTTTTCGCTGACAATTTGAAGCACGACATAGGTTAGAACGGCCACGGCGGTGGCTGCGGCCGCACGATATTGGCGCTGGTCTTCGTCAGAAAACTTCGGATGCTTGCGTAATTTCAAACGCTCTGGGTCGTACCAGATATCGATACCTGAATCCATGAACCAGACGCGATCCATAAAAACCCGGTGAGTTCTTTGTATTGGGGATTGATTTTCATCAACCCGGAACGGCCGCCAGGTAATATTCAGTAACTGTGTAGGTAAATCTCGCCGAGTTGTAATCGCGGTATTATTATCGGCTCGGACGGAAAGTGTCCTTTCATGAAGCTGTGTGCGAACACGCACAGAAAACAAGGGATCAACAACATCATCAGGATTATTAGCAATTTGGATGTGCTTGAACCACTCGATATTTTCGGCTTGTCCCGATGGTGGCTTAATTAGAGGATCACGGACTCGGCCTTTAGAGCGTTCAATTGATGTCCAATCCACGACGCCCTGCTGAACAACGAGGTATAAATCATCCACCGAGCGCTGTGCGTGATTGATAATGTTTTCAGATTGGGTGGTGAGTAAAGCAACTAGGGTTTTACTTAGTTCTTTGACATCGTCGCTCCATAATTGTAGGTCACTCAGTAAGGTGGCTAGCCCTAATCGGCCTTGTTGCTTCAAATCATGAGTCAGCTGTGAAGCTGCAGTTAGCAGTTCAGAAGACTGAATGCCTGGATTTAGGGTCAACCATAAAAACACCAGTTCGCTCAGGCTTCTGCGCAATTTGGAGGGCGGTATTTCGAAATTAGAATCCTCTAGGAGAATGGCTCGCAAGCGGTTAAGTCGGGCATCAAACGCTGGCTCCATCTCATTAAGAGGATCTTTGCCATTGACACGGAACCGGTAACTGACTTCCCGAACGACCGATACGCCGCGGGTTTGGGAATCAATTTTGCGCGATTCAAATAATTGGGTGTTCCATTCCGCCCATACCGGCAAGCAGTTGTAGAACAAGGCCTTTGTCAATTCTTGGGAAATTGAAAACTCGGCAGCCAATCCAAAGGCCTGCGTTAGATCGAGATGTATTGAATGCTGCGATTCGGGAGCACCGAAGTATCCAAATAGCAGGGTGACGCGCCGAACATAATCGATAAATTTCTGATCAGCTGTTTTAGTGGATTTGGATTTCTGAGCTGCCAAGCTTTCCATAATAGCAAAACTGACACGTAAGCGGACCCGCGATAGCGCCTCATCCTCAAGGAAATTCAGGAAACGAGTGACCTGACGATCCTGTGTATCGAAATCTTGTCGTAAGGTGGCAATGAGCTTTTCACGCTGCAAGGTATCAAACTCATCGTCCCGATGGGACTGGGTCTCCGAAATACTGCTAGCCATTCGGTCGAGCCAATCTTCCGCTTGGATTTCCTCTTGAGCCGATAAAATGCGTGCAACCTCTTTTTCGCGACTCTCTTTACTGCGGTCAAACTTGGCAAACTCCATAGCCACCATTTGCGCTGGCCATGGCTTCAGGAAACTCCTGCATTTGGTTTTTGTAGATAAGGCCTCAAGTGCTGAAGCGGGATCGTTGATCAATAGATTATTGATCGAGACATCCAGATCAGCGATTTCTGTCTCAATTAGCCGTTTCAGCTGAATCAAGTGCTGCGACACATCCAGGATATTGTCTTTGAAAAGACGTCCGCCCAGTTTTGCAGCAAAGCCTTTAGGAGGACTGGCTATATCTCGTAAAAATCCTGTGTCAGCGCCCTGTTTGAATGAGGCTTGCAAGTCTTTTTGTGCGAGAAACCGTCGTAGTATCCCGTAGGTATTGATACCCAAACGATTATTTTTTGCATCGAATGTTAGAACCGGCCAAGCATAGACTGGATTGGTAGCATTCCTATCCGGCGGATAGGCTTCCACCAAAAATTGAATCAGGAAAGCAAGATCAGTTGATGGTATTTGTCCGCGTGCATGAACGGATGCACCACCTTGTTGCGGGTGTTGTGACATTGGCATTTCTCCTCATAGATTAGTCTTTACAGACCACATCGCTCTCTTGTATTTGCCAATTACGATAGAGAACGGAATTATTTTTCTATGACCTAAAGTCTATAGCAGATATCTTGATTAAGCCACTATTTCAACGGATACATTTACTGAAAGTAGTTTTCTTCTAAATTTTTCTGGGTATGCCATGGCGATTGCAATCGTATTTATAAATCGTCTATTATCTCATCTTCTTATGCCGCTTTAGCTATAACGTAACAATCTGGCAAGGTCGTAGTTTTTAGAACGACCATAGTTGTGACCGAATTGCGTTAAATATTATTGGATGATCTCCGAAATTTTAATGGGATCTTCTTTGGGTTTAAACACCTTTTGTGCCGAGAGTTCGGCTTCCCGACGCGTAGCCCAAATCTTGGGTAGGGACTTGGAATCAAAGCTTTTGGCCTCCATGTGAACAATGGTGCCATTTCTTTATTATTCTGATAAGTACCCGATAGAACACCGTGCCAGACTTTTTTGTGTGCTGAGTAATAGTCTCCATAGAGAGTGCACAAATCCGGTTTTTTTGTGCACTGAATAGTTAAAAATGTCTAAAAATAACTAGAAAATGATTAAAAACAACCTAATGACAAGCACCTTGAAACCCAGTTTTGACGCGGCTTACCCCAGTAAAACCAAGACTCACCGTTTCTGCGTAGCGCCAATGCTGGATTGGACGGATAAGCATTGCCGTTATTTTCATCGACTATTATCTAAAAATGCGTTGCTCTATACTGAAATGGTCACGACAGGCGCTTTGATTCACGGGAATGCTCAGCGTTTTTTGGAGTTTAATGTAGAAGAACATCCGATTGCATTGCAGCTTGGTGGAAGTAATCCGCATGATTTGGCAATTTGCGCTCAAATGGCGGAGTCGTATGGTTACGATGAAGTAAATCTAAATGTAGGTTGTCCAAGCGATCGCGTTCAAAATGGAAAATTTGGTGCTTGTTTGATGGCTGAGCCGCAGTTAGTAGCAGATTGTGTTGCTGCGATGCAGGCTGTTGTAAAAATTCCGGTAACAGTGAAATCAAGAATTGGTATTGATGAACGTGATTCGTATGAAGAACTGACACATTTTATTGAAATAGTTTCACAGGCTGGATGCGAAACATTTATTGTTCATGCTCGGAAAGCTTGGCTTAAAGGATTATCGCCAAAAGAGAATAGGGAGGTTCCGCCACTGCGCTACGACGTGGTGTTCGATTTAAAGAAGGACTTTCCGGCGCTTGAGATAGTCATTAACGGCGGTGTTACAAGTTTAGAGCAATCACTAGAATTATTACAGGAAGTTGATGGTGTCATGCTTGGGCGCGAGGTGTATCAAAATCCATATTTGCTTGGGTTAGTGGATAACGTATTATTTGGTGAAAATAGGGATGTGCATGAACGAGAGGAGATTATTGTGCGATTACTCCCATATATAGAGGCGCAAATGAAATTGGGCGTTCGACTAAATAGTGTCACTCGGCATATATTGGGTCTATTTCATGGCGGTTATGGCGCACGATTATGGCGACGTCATTTAAGTGAAAATGCTTTCAAAACAGATGCTTCAGTGAAAGTGGTTTTAGATGCATTAAAATTAACAGAAAATAAATTATAAAAACTATTGACGAGCGCAAAAAAGTCGGTATAATACTCGGAATCAGCTGCAGAAACGCAGCGAAAAAGCTCTTTAAAAACTCAATCAAAATAATTTGTGTGGGTGCTTATGCTGATTAGCAATGATTAATA
>ERZ1034363.1891-NODE-1891-length-10913-cov-4.782115_pt1 | contig 10913 bp, 7 predicted proteins | sample MGYA00520616_ERZ1034363 | MGnify/ENA primary metagenome ERZ1034363 (study PRJEB33736, sample SAMEA104284506) | Azolla filiculoides | biome: Urban; feature: Water surface; material: Ditch water | place: Netherlands | collected 2015-10-28 | depth 0-0.1 m ...
AAGCGATGTGGATGGGGGTACCTGTTATTGTAAAAGCGGGGAATCATTTTGTGTCGCGTATGGGGGCGAGTTTTATGACGGCGGCTGGTTTGAGTGAATGGGTTGCGGAAAATGACGCAGACTATTTGCGTATTGCTGTTGAAATGGCAAAAGACCGCCAAGCATTATTGTCTTTAAAGCAAGGCTTGAGAAAACGCTTATTAAGCAGTCCTGCGTGGAATATTGATAATTTTACCACGGATTTTTCAGATGCTTTACTGAAAATGTGGCGCGAATACACTAAAAAGTAGTGATTAAAAAAGCCTTGCCAGCAACATGGGTGGCAAGGCTTACATTATGTTTTAAATGCACAAAGTTACAAAATATCGTCGTATCAACTAGTCACTTCATTCACAATATCAATTAATTCGAGAGGGCTTAATGGTTTTACTTTATACAAGTCCGCACCCGCTTGCATCCCTAACTCAATATCGCTTTGTCGTCCTTTTGCAGAGAATAAAATAACAAAGCAAGGATTATCGCTTAACTTGATACGTCGGCATAACTCTAAACCATCTACACTTCCGGGCATCATCACGTCAGATAAAACAATATCAGGGTGATGCGCTTGAAATTGCAGCCATCCTTTGTCCCCATTGTTGGCTTCAACTAGCTCTATTTTGGTTTCTTCTGCAAATGTTAAGCAAATTAAATCACGCACATATTCATTATCATCGACAACTAATAATTTGAATTTTTTTTCATTCATACGTTTTTTTGAGCAAAAATAGTGTTATAAACTTAAGGGTGAAAATGGGTGAAATCTTCCTGTATTTCATCCCGATATTGCTCATGGATTTTTAAAATATCATCCCATGCTTTAAAAAAGGCAGCGACACATTGGGGATCGAAATGACTACCACTATTCTCATTTAAAAACTTAGCCGCCTCATCAATAGGCCATGCTTTTTTATAAGGACGCGGTGAAGTGAGTGCATCAAATACATCCCCAACAGCAATAATGCGCCCATGTAGAGGAATGGCTTCCCCTTTTAAGCCATAAGGATAGCCCGTGCCATCAAATTTTTCATGATGCGTAAGTGCCATAGTGGCAGCGGTTGAAATAAGAATAGAATCACTGTTGGATAAAATACTATACCCATTGAGCGCGTGTTCTTTCATGATAGCAAATTCTTCATCACTGAGTTTGTCTGGTTTTAACAAAATGGCATCAGGCGTAGCAACTTTGCCAATGTCGTGCATAGGCGCACTTTCAAGAATCAATTCTTGCTCTTTTTCAGATAAACCCAATTCTCGTGCAATGAGTCGAGAATAATTTGCCATACGCACCAAATGGTAACCCGTTTCAGGATCTCGGTGTTCTGCTGCTCTCGAAAGACGTAAAATCATTTCTTTTTCACGATCTCGAATTTCTTGAGTCGCTTTTTCTACTTCCGTAGCTAACCATGCTGCACGGTTAGAAACAATACGTTCGCTTTCATGTAGCGCTAACAAATTACGCACCCGTACAATCAATTCAGATTTGTCGATGGGTTTGTTTAAGAAATCATACGCACCCAGTTCAAGTGCTTGCTGCCGAACTTCTTTTTCTGTTGTGACCATAATAAAAGGGATCACATGGGGATGAAAAATGGCTTTTAATTTTGTAATAAACGTTAAGCCATCCATAGACGGCAGGGCATAATCAAGTAGGATAATATCTGGCCAATTGGCATAACACCATTCAAATGCCTCTTCGGTTTTATCAAAACAAGTAAACTTCAAGCCGTTTATCTCTTTTAATAAATGCCGATACAAAATCAAATTGGCCATGTTACTGTCTAAAATAAGCACGTTGTACATAAAGTTTCTCTTGTTTTTTTAATTGTGTGTGATGAAATACTTTCACTTCACCGCATTTAGATAAATCTTCGATTGCGTTTGCTCAATGCTAAACAATAACCTAAATATCGTTCCCTTTCCAACGATGGAGTTAACTGAAATATGCCCATTCGCATTATGTACAATCCCGCTTATGACCGACAAGCCTAATCCCGTACCAGAATCTACCGTTTTAGTAGTAAAGAAAGGATCAAAAATTCGGTTAATAATTTGAGATTCAATGCCGCAGCCGTTGTCTGTTACACGAATTTCGACAAAATCGCCTTGAATTTTTTCCGAACAACAGAGGCAGGTAAGGTCTTTTAAATCCGTTGTAATATTAGTCGCAAGCTTGATGATACCTTTTTGGCTTTCTAGCGCGTCCCGTGCATTAATAAATAAATTTAAAATAATTTGATTTAAATCAGTTTCATCAATAGACAAGGCGATTTTTTCAGATGTTCCCAATAAACTGATTTCAAAAATAATACTTTTAGGAATTGCTGCACGCAACATAGAAACGGTATTTGTAATGGATTCGTGCAGATCTTCAACAGGATTTTCAATTTTTTGTAATCCATCACGACGACAATAGGTGAGCATTTTATCAATTAGATTTTTTGCCCTCGCCGCTGCACTGCGCATTTGCTCAATGTTTGAAAGAATTTCAGTTTTGATTTCTTCTTGATCTGTATTTTTTTGATTGATATCTTCAGCGGCAAAATGCGTTAAATCCAAATAACCATAAATGCACCCTAAAATATTATTAAAATCGTGTGCGACGCCTGAAGTGAGTCGGTCGATACTTTCTAATTTTTGTAATTGATTGATTTGTTTTTGTTGGCGTAGCTCACGATTAAGGCTTTCAGATAATTGTGCATCGCGCGATTGAATTTTATTGACCATAAAATCAAAAAGTTGGGCAAGCTCTGAAATTTCATCATTACCAACTAAGGTGTTTTGTGGGCGCTCTTGAGGATGACGACTGTATCGCTCCATCTGATCTGCAAGAATTTTGATGTTGTTGGTGACCAATTTTCCCGTCATTTTGAAAATGAATCCACCGTTAAGAAGACCCGTTACCAGCGTCATTGCGCATAAAATAAAAAATAATTCTTGGATGGTTGCCATGATTTCACTCACCGGAACCAATAAATAATAATGCCAATTAATCGGTTTTAGTACCATACCAATAGCAATATGGCGCGTGTTTTGAACAATGATGTTATTACTGAGTAATTGTGGCGTGTCGGTTAATTTTTGATGAAATAACGCAATGAGTTTAGGCTCTGTATTTAAATTAAACGTTGTATTTTCTGTGGGTGATTCGAGTTGCTTTTGCCATTGACCTGCCAATACAAAATTGCCTTGTGCATCAATTAAAAAATGTTGTGATTTTGCATAAAGTTGCTTTGCTTCAAAAATATACGCAAATACATTAGATAACTGCATATCTTCGCCAATACTTCCCACCCATTGACCAGCATGGTAAACGGGATAAACAGCGCTGACCATCCAAGATTGATTGCCCGGATCAAACAGGGGAGGCGTGAATAGGACTTCTTTATTTGGGTTAATATCGGGTGAACCGTAGGTAACCCAAGGTGTTTGACGATAATCGGCGTCTGCTTTTTCATGAAAAACATAATTAGGATCATTTTTGTCAAACATAATCTCGCCACGACTTAGCGACAAAAACCAAACGTCTTCGCGCTTTTTATTCGCAGCCGCGCCAAAAATATCAATAACACGTTTTATGCGCAAATGCTGTATTTTCAAATCGTCATTTTCATTGGTGGCTTGTGGAATAAACGCGCCAGCTTCGACTTTGCCATTGAAGATTGATTGACGATTGAGCCAAATACCGCTGATATTTCGCTCCATCGATGCGTAAAATGCGTGTATTTCATCTTTTTGAACCGGTTTATCGAGTTCACTTTCAATAATATGCGCTAATCCTTTCAATTTAGGCTCAGATTCCAAGAAACGTTCACTGATGAGTGACGTTGACTGTCTTGTCATTTCTTGTAATTTGACGAATTCATTTTTGAGAACTTCAGTCTCAATAAATTGATAAATAGGCAGTGCCCCCAATAAAGAGCTTAATAACACGCCATTGAAAACAATCAGCGCTATTTTTTTTCGAATTTTCATTATTGGTTCACCACAAACATTTTTGAGCGTTGTTTCAACATTTAATTAAAGTAACGTTTTGTTAGTTCAAGCGAACTATCGCTCACTGATAAGCTATTTTTTGTGTGTCGATACGCTTCAATGATTTCATCAACCGAGATCAACACTTTTATATTTGCAATGTGAGTTAGCGATTTTGCACCGCTTCCTCCGATCCATAATTCAATATGAGCCGGAAGTTTTTCTCTGAGTTGTTTGACGATAGAAATCATCATGCGTTTATTAAAAACAACGCTAAATGACAATCCCACTACGTTCATTTGATAGTAAGCCACTGCGTTCACAATTTCTGAAATTGGCAATTCACTGCCTAAATTGATACAAAATGCGCCTTGATTACACAACAGTGCTTGAGCCATTGAACTCCCTAAAGCATGCCGCTCTCCCATCACAGTACACAGCAACACTTTAGGGGTACCCAATTGATAAATAGACTCATTGTGTAAAATGAGATCATTGAGTAATTGATTCATTTGCGAAGTATAAAAATGTTCTATAAAAATATGTGTTTTATTTTCTTGCCATTTTTCACCTACTAAAACCCCCAAAGGAGTTGCTACTTCGCCAATAAACTGTGTTACGCCTAGCTCATTAACTTTTTCTTTTAATTGAAGTTGAAATTCGCAATTATCCTGCTGACCTGTCATCAACAAACTAAAAATAGCATTTACAAAATCAATTTGTACTGTATTTGTCGTCATAAAATTCCTATGTACTTTATATGCACGGATAATAGTCTAACTTATAAAAAGAATTTTTTTATTGCCTTGTCTAATGTGTCAATATCCACTGGTTTTTTATAGAGAAAAGTATTTCCTTTTGGCAGATCACGGTCTGATTTCAATTTATCGCTATATCCCGTGCAAATAAAAATAGGAATTGTTGGGCGAATTCCTAGAATTAATTTGGATAAATCTAATCCGTTGGCTTGCGGCATACCATAATCAGATATGACGGCATCAAAATAGGTGTCATCTTGTGAAAATTGTGTCCATGCTTCTAGGGAGTTATTAAAGCAAGTGACTTGATAACCTAAATTGGTGAATTCAAAATTAAATAAGTCGCAGATGGATTCATCGTCTTCTACAATCAGTAATTTGATACTGGATCTGTGTTCCCGTTCAGGTAAGGGAGATGGATTGAGTGTGGGTAATGTTGTGTCTACAGAGGGTATTTCATGATGAGTAACAATGGGGAATAGTAATGAAATAGTTGTGCCTTCATTAACAACCGATTCAACAGTAATATGCCCGCCCACATTTTTCACAATCCCGCTTACCACAGATAGTCCAAGTCCAGTGCCTTTTCCAACTTCTTTGGTGCTGTAGAATGGATCAAAAATATTGGCGATATTTTCTTTAGGGATGCCAATTCCTGTATCGGTGACACTTAAGGTTACAAAACTGCCGCTAAATTTTACGCCACACGCGCTACATTTTATCATGTCAACATGCTCGACAAATAAATCTACCGAAATGTAGCTGTTATTGAGATTATTTGATTCAATAGCATCACGGGCATTAATAATTAAATTGGTGACTAATTGATGTAGCTCACTGGGATCGATGAGAATACCAATATCTTTATCTTCTATCGCGTTATTAAATTCGAGGCGAATACTCGAAGAAATCCCCGAACGAAGCATCTCGCCAATTTCGAACACTTCTTGAATAATCACAGCGGGATCGATTACTGCATCCGCTTTGATGGTATTTTCTCTACAAAAAGTGAGCATCTTATCGACGAGACTTGTCGCACGGCGGGCAGAATTTTCTACTTTTGTGAACGCATTGAAGGCTTGTTCATACTGTTGTTTTTGTATAAACGATAGCCCCAAGCTGGTAAACCCAATTACCGCCATCAAAATATTATTGAAATCATGCGCAATACCGCTGGTTAAATGACCAATGGTTTCCATTTTTTGAGATTGAAATAACTGGGCTTGTAAATCATTTTTACGCTCTTCAGTTTGCTTTTGCTTGGTGATGTCAGTCATAAAAGCAAAAAACTTTTTTACATTTCCCTGTGCGTCTGCAACGGGAACGATAATAGTGAATACCCAATAAAAATCACCATTTTTGGTTTTATTGCAAATTTCACCTTGCCAAATTTCACCCTTTGTAATGACACTCCAAAGATGTCTATAAAATTCATTTGAATGTACGCCAGAGCGGAATATCGACTGGTGATTGCCAATCAATTCTGCTTTGCTATAACCCGATATTTCTTCTAATTTATCATTGACGCGTAAAATGATGCCATTGGTTGAGGTTTCTGTAAAAACGCAGGCTTTTTCAAAAGCGGCGTGATCTTCTTGATAATCAAGCTTTATATTTTCCAAATATTTTTTGCGCAGCGTTCGTTTAATTAAAAACGTGGCTACCATGGCGAGTAAGCAAATAAATGTAATATAGAGAGATGTATTATCTGAATTAAAATCCGATTTAGGGTAAATAGATAATGTCCAATTTCCGTTAGGGATTTCAATTGTGAAATCATACGGTTCTATTTGCGCTTGTTCTATTTCTGTCGTGGAAATAGAGCTTTGTAAAATGTTTTTTTGATGAGTATCGAAAGGGGATATGCTCCAAATTTGATAGTGAAATTTTTCCAAAAAAGTCTCTTCGAATAAATTATGAACCGCAATGATTTCTGGAAATTGGATTAACATGGTTGTGAATCCCCAGAAGTGCGAATTTTGCTTTTCATCAACAAGATTTACAGGCAAATAGGCCAGTAACCCTTGTCCACCTTGAATAAGATTTAGCGGCTCACTTAAAATTAAGGCACCTGTTTCCTTTGCGCGTTGGGCGTTTCTTGATTCTTGATCACGTTTGAGTACATTGAGACCAATAATATTCTCATTTCCCTCAAGTGGTTCAATATCACGAATAATTCCTTGAGGCGCTAAATTGACTTGAATAACAAACGGATGCTTTTTGAGAATATCTTTTGCAATGAGATGAAAATTTTTATTTGTTCCCGCATTTTGAACGACGGCTAGATTTAACGCATAAAGCGATGCAATCGCATTTTCTAAGCGACGTTGAATAACGGAGGAGTAATGCAGGCCATTGAGTTTGATGCGTTGTTGCTCTTCGAGTTTTTCATGTTCGTGCAATATGTTAAAAATGCCGTACGCGACAACAAAAATCGTGAGAAATAGGAAGATTGAGATGTAATTATGCTTTTTTAACATAGATGAATGTGATTTTTTTAAGGTTCTATGTCAATTAAAACACGCTATATTGATGCTCATTAGAGCAAAATGCGATTAATTGCTTCAATCAATTCGTCGTTGCCAAATGGTTTTTTTAAAATGGTTTCCACGCCTAATGTGGATGCAGAGACTAAGTTGAATTCTCCCCCGACATGGCGATTGCCCCCTGAGATAACAATGATTGGGGTATGGTCACCGCTGTTATTTAGCTCGGAAATAAACTCTACACCGTCTTTATTGGGCATCACGATATCGGTAATAATCAAATCAAATTTTTCTGCTTTATGGCGATGAAGGCCATCAATACCATCTTGAGCAACAGATACGTCATGATTTTCTTGTACTAAAAGCATTGTCAATAATTCTCGAATATCTTCTTCATCGTCAATAATTAAAATTTTAGCCATTCGTATTCTCTAAATCTTGGGCAACAAAAAAACTCACTAACGCTTCGCATAAAAAGCGTGGTGAGTTATAAGGGTGAAACAAATCAGTTGACAAGGAGAAATTTGCTTACACAATTTTTGCTTGCTTGTGTTTAAATATTCTTATCAGTCATTAACAATTTATTTTAAATAGGATTGTCAGATTATTTAGGATGCTATCTCCGCCGGTGTATTATAAATAAAAAGGTAATTTTTTCAATAAATGACGACAGAAATCTTTAATGAAAACGGGGCTCTTTTTACCTATCGTCAAGTCGAAGCATCTATTATGAAATAGATTGGATGCTATAAAAAATGTTTGAAGTAGCGTTGACGTGAATAACATCATACAATGTGCGCAATTTTGATATATTCGCACGCCTTTAGTTCATTGGGGCGATAAAAAGCAACCCTGTTAACAAACTTATTATTTCAAAGAATGACTCAATTAACTCAAGGCAAAAAAAATACGGTATTCGTTATTTACGGTGGATACACACAAGAGGCAGCAGTATCTACACGAAGCGGTCAAAATATCATTGGACATTTAGATCCCACATTATTTTCAATTTATGAAATTACCTTTTTTGAACAAAAAATAGTGTGTGTGTTGGATGGTGAAAAACACCCAATTGATTTAAATACGTTTTCATTTACCACGCATGAAGGTAAGGCAATCGGCCCTGATTATTGTTTTATTGCGGTACATGGTGCACCTGGTGAAAATGGGCAGTTACAGTCTTTGTTTGAATTAATTGGTATTCCGTATTTTTCAGTCAATTCAAGGATATCGGCATTAACCAATCATAAATACCATTCGGTGAGTTACGCTAAAGCACATGATATCTGCGTAGCAAAAAATCATTATATCAATACACCTAATTATGATATTGATGCGATATGCGAAAAAATGAATTTTCCTTTTTTTATTAAAGCTTGTAAAAATGGCAGTAGCATTGGTGTGAGCAAAGCCTACACAAAAGAACAAGCGGATCAATTTATTAAAGACACCCTGCAAATAGATGATGAAATTATTATCGAGCAAGCGATTACGGGGCGAGAATTTACGATGGGTATCTTTACACTAAATAATCAAATTATAATTACGCCTCCCAGTGAGGAACTCTTAATTGAAAATGATATTGATTTTTTATCTCATGAAAATAAAATTGATAGTACAAAAAATATTACATTAACGGTTGCAAATGTAGACGAATTATTGCTTGTGAAGATGCAAGACTTTGTCAGAAATATTTACAGTATTTTTGGAAATCAAGGCGTTATGCGACTCGATTTCATTTTAAATCAAGAAGATAATGAACTGTATTTTTTAGAAATTAACACTGTTCCAGGTATGTCCCCACAAAGTATTTTCCCAAAAATGCTGGTTGCTGCAGGGATGACATTTAGTCATTTTTTAACGCAAACCATTCATGAAGGTATTCTAAAGTTGCCGAAATACGTTTAAGGTATAGCTGACTGATAATTCGAACGTTAGGGCTACGATTTTCAGTAGGTACGGCTAAGGGCAATGTCACTTACGATTTTGAGTAGGCACACGTTTGTGTAAGTTTTTGTGTAACTTGGGCGAGTGGGGTTTAATAAAATCAAGCACTTGCATTTACCAGATGATGAGAGTGGTGAAAAGCAAGTGCTTGAAAAGTTTAGTTTTTATAAAAACCTGTTATTCCCACTCCGCAGTCACTCTGAAAAATCTCACTTAAAGAATGGCTGGTTACAAGGTGGGATTTTGAGTGTGTATCAGATGTGTAAGCTATTGTGGCGATTGGTGTTTTTGGTTATTTTAGCTTATTGGCGTTTTTTCAACAGGTTAGCTTGAGGGTGGTTACACACTGTGCGGGTGGTTTTGTGGTGACTGGAGGATAAAATTAAGTGATTTTTTGCATTTTTAACTTGGATAATATATAAAAGGCAAATTTTTTTATATTTTTATAGGATCAGATAATGGCAACAAAAGTAGAAGCAAATATTTCCGACCAGTTTGAATATGTGTCAGGTCATCTTTATGGATTTGAGATTGGTAGTCTTAATTCTGAAAAGCCAATAATTGAAAATTTATCTCAATTAGAGTGGGATTCGCCATTGTATGATGACTCACAACCCTCGTACAACTTAAATTTTAAAGCAGCAAAAACGACTGATACACCTGCAGGAACATTTTCAATTAACCATAAAGCAACAGGGCAGTTTACTGATCCAAGTATTGAACAATTTGACGTACAAAATGGTACTCTAACCGATACAGTAACTGCAACATATGGAACACTGGACAAGGTTACAAATACAGATTCTAAGACACGAGTAAGTACATTAGATAAAAATGGAGAGATTGTTAATTCAAAATATACTCATGTACAAAATTTTGCTATCATCAGTTCAAACGATACACCAGATAAAAGCGATGATTTTACGTACACCAATAGTTCTAATTATTTAAAGTCATTTGTAGCAAAAACAGGGATTACATCGGCCACTCAGAAAGCCAATTATGTTTATAAGTCTAAGAATTATAATTATTCTGTTTCACAGGACGAAAAAACTGATGATAAAAGTCGATCTGATGGGTCATTAGACGGGTCAACAGGGTCGCAGTCATACAAAATCACTTATTCAAATAATAATTTGGAGGCGGCAAATACAATTACGGCTAAGTTGGCGATTAGCGACAATTATAAGTATGTAGGTGAAAGTCGTAATGATACACTGACTTTTTCATCAGCGGATATTAAAAGTGTAGCTGATGATAAATCAAGCTTGTCTTCATTAAATTTTTCAGGTGAAATTAAAACTATTGATGATGTTATAACAGCTAATTTAAAAAGTTTTACATTAGAAACAACAGAATTGAAATTTGTATCAAGTGCTATTAAAACTGAAATTTCTTCAGAATCTTATGATGCACTTAGCCTTTTGCAATATATTTATTGGGGTGAAGTTAAACCAGAAGAAGCGATTAGCAACCTAATTTCCACCTTTAAAGAATTTAATCAAGCTGACAATACAATAACGATCAAAAGCAGTGAAGGAACAGAGGTAAATGCAGGTGATGGCAAAGATGTTGTAGTTGGCGGAATTGGAGACGATACTATTGCTGGTGGTGCTGGCTCAGATAAGTTAACGGGTGGTAAAGGCTTAGATACATTTAGATTCGCGTTATCAGATTTCATTAGCGAAAATTCAAGCGGTGATTCTGC
>ERZ1034363.1895-NODE-1895-length-10899-cov-3.391332_pt1 | contig 10899 bp, 11 predicted proteins | sample MGYA00520616_ERZ1034363 | MGnify/ENA primary metagenome ERZ1034363 (study PRJEB33736, sample SAMEA104284506) | Azolla filiculoides | biome: Urban; feature: Water surface; material: Ditch water | place: Netherlands | collected 2015-10-28 | depth 0-0.1 m ...
TGAAAATCCGTCACGCCTGCCTGAAATCTCACGGATTGAAGAAACGCGCGAACCGATGATTACCGTTAACCTGCTGATGCCGCAGGACTATGTTGGCCCGGTGATGACGCTGTGTAACAATAAGCGCGGTATCCAGCGCAATATGCAGTACATGGGGCGTCAGGTGATGTTGAGTTACGAAATGCCGCTGAATGAAGTGGTGCTGGATTTCTTTGATAAACTGAAATCCGTTTCTCGTGGCTATGCAAGTATGGATTACGAGTTTCTTGAGTTCCGTGCCGCTGATCTGGTTAAACTGGATATCATGGTGAACGGCGAGCGTGTGGACGCGCTAAGCCTGATCGTGCACCGCAGTAACAGCGTGTATCGCGGACGTGAAGTGGCGGCCAAGATGCGTGAGCTGATTCCGCGCCAGATGTTTGATGTCGCGATTCAGGCTTCTATCGGCGCAAACATCATTGCCCGTGAAACAGTCAAGGCGATGCGCAAGAACGTGCTGGCAAAATGCTATGGCGGCGACATCAGCCGTAAACGCAAGCTGCTTGAGAAGCAAAAAGCAGGTAAGAAGCGCATGAAGCAAATCGGTTCGGTGGAAGTTCCGCAAGAAGCCTTCTTGGCCATCTTGCAGGTGGAGGATTAATGGCTACGTTGACCGCATTCGTACTGGCAGCCTTTGTGGGCTACGCTGGTTCTTGGTATCTGGGCATGATCGAAGGCAACTTTGCCTTGCTCATGTTCATGGCCACCGTCGTCACCGGTATTTACTGGTTGGCCGAGCAGTTCTACTTCTTGCCCCAGCGCAAAGCTGCGGCTGAAGCCCTGCAAGCCCAAGCCGACAAACGCACCGCTGAGTTGAATGCCCAGGGTATTACTCAAACCGATGTGAACGTGACCGAGGCCAAAGAGCGTCTGTACATGCAGCCTTGGTGGCTGGATTGGACAGCGGGCCTGTTCCCCGTCATCGCCGTGGTGTTTGTGTTGCGCTCATTTTTGTTTGAGCCCTTCAAAATTCCATCGGGTTCAATGATTCCCACCTTGCATGTGGGCGACCTGATTTTGGTGAACAAGTTCCACTACGGCGTGCGCTTGCCCGTGCTCAACACCAAGATCACGGAAGGCAATGCTGTGCAGCGCGGTGACGTCATGGTGTTTCGCTACCCACCCAAACCTAGCCTTGACTACATCAAGCGCGTCATTGGCGTGCCTGGTGACGAAGTGGCTTATCTGAACAAGCAGCTCACCATCAATGGCCAGCCTGTCAGCAAAGATGTTCGCACCGACTTCTTTGAGCAAGACAGCATGCGCTACATCGCTCAGTTTGAAGAAAAGCTGCCTTTGGGTACCAAGGCTTCTGAGATGACGGGTGCGCGCACTCACAACTTGTTGAATGACAAAGATCGCCCCTCGTTCATTCCAGGCGTTGAAGACTTTGCATTCAAAGACAACTGCCACTACACCGTCGAAGGCGTGACCTGCAAAGTACCAGCTGGCCACTACTTCATGATGGGTGACAACCGCGACAACTCACTCGACTCGCGCTACTGGGGCTTTGTGCCAGAGAAAAACATCGTGGGCAAAGCCTTCTTTGTTTGGATGAACTTTGGCAGCCTCTCGCGCATCGGCGCATTTCAATGACATCACGCGCACGCACAGCCCGTCCGAGCCTGTCTCAACAACAAATCCTTGAGACGCTTCAAGCGCGCTTGGAGTACACCTTTCAAAACCCTGCGTTACTCACGCAGGCCTTGACGCACCGCAGCTTCAGCTCTGACCACTATGAGCGCTTGGAGTTCTTGGGCGACTCGGTGCTCAACTTGGCTGTGGCCAATATGCTCTACAAGCAGCTCGGCACTTTGCCTGAGGGCGACTTGTCCCGCGTGCGCGCCAACTTGGTCAAGCAAGACACCTTGCACCACTTGGCGGTTGAACTGGGCTTGTCTGGCATCTTGCGTTTGGGCGAGGGCGAGATGAACTCTGGCGGCCAAAAGCGCCCCTCCATCTTGGCGGATGCCCTCGAAGCTGTGCTGGGTGCGGTGTACCTTGATGCGGGCTACCAAGTGGCAGACGCTTTGGTGCAACGCATTTTTGCCAAGGTCGAAATCAACCCCGACATGCAAGCCGTGGGCAAAGACGCCAAAACCGAATTACAAGAATGGCTGCAAGCACGCAAGTTCAAGCTGCCTATCTACCGTGTGGTGGGCACCTTGGGTGCAGCGCACAAACAAACGTTTGATGTGGAATGTGAAGTTCCAGAACTAGCCCGCTGCGAGCGTGGCATTGGCGGCTCGCGCCGCGCAGGAGAGCAAGCCGCCGCAGCAGCCATGCTCCAAGTGATTAAAGACAACGGGCTCAAATAATGGCGACCACTCCTAACAACGAACAAACCTTGCAAGACATCGATGCCATGCTGGCCGCCAGCAAAGGCAACCGTGTCGTCGCCAGCCAAGCCGTGGTGGCTCCGGCTGACCAACGCTGTGGCCTGATTGCCATCGTGGGCAAACCCAACGTGGGCAAGTCGACCTTGCTCAATGCTTTGGTCGGTCAAAAAATCAGCATCACCTCACGCAAGGCGCAAACCACGCGCCACCGCATCACGGGCATGCACACCCAAGGCGCGGCGCAATATGTGTTTGTGGACACGCCCGGTTTTCAAACCATCCACGGCAACGCCCTGAACAAATCGCTCAACAAAGCTGTGCAAGGCGCAGTGGGCGATGTGGACGTGGTGTTCTTGGTGGTCGAGGCGGGTAGCTTTACCTCTGCCGACGAAAAAGTGTTGTCGCTCTTGGCCCCTGGCATTCCCACCATCTTGGTGGCGAACAAGCTCGACACCATGAAGAACCGCCCCGAGATCATGCAGTGGCTGCAGTCCATGCAAGACCGTCACCCCTTTGCCGAAATCGTGCCCATGTCGGCCAAGAACGACAAAGACGTGCAGCGCCTCTTGGGCATTGCCGAAAAATACCTGCCCGAGCAAGCGTGGATGTACGCCGCTGACGAGCTGACCGACCGCAGCGAAAAATTCATGGCAGCCGAAATGGTGCGCGAAAAATTGTTCCGCCTCACCGGTGACGAATTGCCCTACACCTCGACCGTCGTGATCGACAAGTTCGAAGAAGAAAAGGGCAAGACCAAAGGCGTCAAACGCTTGGTGCGCATTGCCGCCACCATCGTGGTCGAGCGCGATGGCCACAAAGCCATGGTCATTGGCGACAAAGGCGAGCGCTTGAAGCGCATGGGCATGGAAGCGCGTACCGAGTTGGAAAAACTCTACGACGCCAAAGTGTTCTTAGAGCTGTGGGTCAAAGTGCGCTCGGGTTGGGCCGACGATGCAGCGCGGGTGCGTAGCTTTGGCTACGAGTAAATCCAGCACCTTCACAATGACGCGGGGCATTCCCCGCATTCAGGACGAGCCTGCGTTCGTGGTGCACCGCTACGACTGGAGCGAGTCCAGTTTGATTTTGGAAACCTTCACCCGCCACTTTGGTCGGGTGGCTTTGGTGGCCAAAGGCGCTAAAAAACCCAGCTCCAACTTTCGCCCCGTGTTGCTGCCTTTGCAGCCGCTGTACGTCAGCTATTCGGGCGACGCCGAAATTCGCACCTTGAAGGGCGCTGAATGGGTGGGCGGCCACATCATGCCCACGGGCGAGGCGCTGCTGTCTGGCTACTACATCAACGAGTTGCTGCTGCGCCTGCTGGCGCGTGACGATCCGCACCCGAATTTGTTTGACCTGTACCGCCAAGTGGTGCAAGTGCTGGCCTCGGGCCACGAGGGCACGATTGCCCCCGCGCTGCGCGCCTTTGAGCTGCTGCTGTTGCGCGACATTGGCTTCTTGCCCGAGCTCAACGCGCAAACCCTCACGCTTAGCCCTTTGCAGCCCGACGCACTGTATGTGCTGGTGGCCGAAGGCGGCCTGCGCACCCACAACGCGCAAGACCGCACAGGCCTAGCCGGCAGCGTGTGGTTGCAGCTGCACGAGAGCCTGTCTACAGACGCGCCATTCACCGCCACGCTGCGTTTGTGTGCCGAGATGCCACCCGAGCAACGCAACGCCCTGCAGGGCCAGCTACGGGCCTTGCTGCACTACCATTGCGGGGTCCAAACACTGCGCACGCGGCAGATGATGATTGACCTGCAATCCCTTTGATTTACGCAATGTCCAAACACACACAAACAGCCCTGTCGGTCAACCTCAACAAAGTGGCCTTGGTGCGCAACACGCGCCATTTGGGTATTCCCAGCGTCACACGCGCAGCCACGCTGTGCCTAGAGGCGGGCGCTGCGGGCATCACCGTGCACCCACGCCCTGACGAGCGCCACATCCGCGCTGGCGATGTGCACGACTTGGCCGCTTTGCTCAAAGCGTGGCCCGACCGCGAGTTCAACATCGAAGGCAACCCGTTTCACAACCTGATGGACTTTGTGCGCCAAGTGCGCCCCCATCAAGTGACCTTTGTGCCCGACAGCGAAGGCCAGTTCACCAGCGACCACGGCTGGACCTTCCCGCAAGATGCCGAGCGCTTGAAGCCGCTCATTGACGAAGCCAAAGCTTTGGGTGCGCGCGTGAGCTTGTTCATGGACCCGATCCCCGAAGCGATGGCTGCGGCCAAAGCCGTGGGCGCTGACCGCGTGGAGCTGTACACCGAGACTTATGCCTCGACCTATGGCACACCCCAACAAGCAGACGTGCTGGCCGCCTTCAAAGCCACGGCAGAAGCCGCTTTGGCTGTCGGCCTTGGCATCAACGCCGGCCACGACCTGAACCGCGACAACCTGCACACCTTCCTCACCACCGTGCCCGGCGTGCAAGAGGTGTCGATTGGCCACGCCCTGATTGCCGACGCGCTAGAGATGGGCTACACAGAAACCATTCGCGCGTACAACGCGTGCATGCCGCAGGCTTGAGGCGATCAATGATTTACGGCATCGGCACTGACATTTGCGACATTCGCCGTATCCGTGCGTCTTTAGAAAAGCACGGCGAGCGTTTTGCGCAAAAAGTGCTGAGCGACAACGAGCTAAATACCTATCGCGCCCGCAGCGAACGTTGGCCCGAGCGCGGTGTGCGCTATGTGGCCACACGCTTCTCGGCCAAAGAAGCCTTCAGCAAAGCCATTGGTATGGGCATGCGCATGCCCATGACCTGGCGCTTGTGCGAAGTGGCCAAACTGCCCAGCGGCCAGCCCACCATCGTGCTGCACGGCGTGCTCAAAGAATGGTTTGAAGCCAAAGGCCTCACCGCCCACGTCAGCGTGAGCGATGAGTCTGATTACGCGACAAGTTATTGTGTTGTTGAAAAGAACAACTAAAACAAACATTTGATTTATGTCTCACCACGCCCCCCTCATTCTTGACATCGCTGGCACTCAGCTCACCGCCGCTGACCGCAAGCGTTTGAAGCACCCGCTCACAGGCGGTGTGATTTTGTTTGGCCGCAACTGGGCCAACCGCCAACAGCTCACCCAGCTGTGCGCCGACATCAAGGCCGTGCGCTCTGACTTGCTCATTTGCGTAGACCACGAAGGCGGGCGCGTGCAGCGCTTTCGCAACGATGGCTTCACGCACATCCCACCCATGCGCGCCTTGGGCGAGCTGTGGATGAAAGACAAAAAAGGCCAACCGGGTAGCGGCGCAATGGCTGCGATGGACGCTGCCACCGCCAGCGGCTACGTGCTGGCCAGCGAGCTGCGTGCCTGTGGTGTGGACTTCAGCTTCACCCCCGTGCTCGACCTCGACCACGGTGAGAGCGGTGTGATTGGTGACCGTTCATTCCACCGCGACCCACGCGTGGCCACCACGCTGGCCAAGAACGTCATGCACGGCTTGCTGCTGGCAGGCATGGCCAATTGCGGCAAACACTTTCCTGGCCACGGCTATGTGAAGGCTGATTCCCATGTGGACATTCCCGTCGACAAGCGCAGCCTCAAAGCCATCTTGGGCGACTGTGCTTTGCCTTACCAATGGCTCACCACCACGCTCAACAGCGTGATGCCCGCCCACGTCATTTACCCCAAGGTCGATGCCTTGCCCGCAGGCTTCTCGCCACGTTGGTTGCAAGACATCTTGCGTGGTCAGTTGCATTTCAATGGCGCGATCTTCAGCGACGATTTGTCGATGGAAGGCGCACGCCGCATCGAAGGCCGCTCGGTCAGCTTTGCCGAAGCCGCGGTGGCCGCACTCAACGCAGGCTGCGACCTTGTGCTCTTGTGTAATCAGAGCATTGGCGACGGCCATGCGGTGGATGAAATGCTGGAAGGCTTGACCGAACGCCTCGTCAAAAACCAATGGCACGCCAGTGACGCCAGCGAACAACGCCGTCGCGCACTGCTGCCAAAAACTTCGCCGCTAGCTTGGGACGCGCTGATGACTCACCCCGCATACTTGCGGGCTTTGGACTTGTTGCCTTAAACCGCACACACGTTCACCACCACCCACGAAAGCTCTCATGGCAACGCCCAATTACAACTACGAAAAACGCCAACGCGAGTTAGCCAAGAAGAAGAAAAAAGAAGAAAAGCTGCGCGAGCGTGATGCCCGCAAAACCTCACCCGATGGTGAGTTTGGCCAGAACCCAGACATGGATGCTGAGCCAGACCACAGCCAAACCCAAACCCCAGACGGCGAAGCACCCGCCGCCGCCCCAAGCCAACCTTGATTTTTTAGGAGTTCAGCCATGTTTCCATCACGTCGTCACCTTGCCGTTTTAGCCCTGGCCTTGAGCTGCGGCTTTGCTGCTGCTCATATCACCAAGCCCATCAAACTGATGGTCGGCTTCCCACCCGGCGGTGGCACTGATGCGGTGGCCCGCATCTTGGCTGAAAAACTCAAAGACGAGTTGGGCACGACGGTGGTCGTAGAGAACAAACCCGGCGCGGGCGGGCAATTGGCCGCACAAGCTTTGAAGACTGCACCTGCGGATGGCACTGTGCTCTTCCTCTCGCATGACCACACCATTTCCATCTTGCCCTTGGTGGTCAAGAACCCAGGCTATGACTCCTCGAAAGACTTCGCACCTGTGGCTGGCTTCGCCACGTTTGTGAATGCCTATGCGGTGTCGGGCGGCACACCTGCCAAGACATTCAGCGAATACGTGGCATGGGTCAAAACCCAAGGCGGCAAAGGTGCGGTGGGTATTCCTGCACCGGCTTCGACGCCTGAGTTTTTGGTCAAAGTCGTGGGCGAGAAGTTCAAGCTCGATTTGGTCTCTGCGCCATATCGCGGCAGCGCGCCCATGATGGCCGATATGCTGGGCAACCAAATTGCTGCAGGCGTGGGTTCAGTGCCTGACTTCATCGAGAACCACAAAGCTGGCAAAGTGCGCATCGTGGCTGTGTTGGGTGCCAAGCGCCAAGCAGCCTTGCCCGATGTGCCTACGTTTGCAGAGCTTGGTCTCAGCGGCTTGGAAGACATGCCTTACTACGGCATCTTCGCGCCCACTGGCACACCGCAAGCCACCATCAATCACTTTGGCGCAGCCTTGTCCAAAGTGTTGGCCATGCCCGATGTGCATGAGCAGCTCACCAAGATGGGCCTGACCGTGGGCTACATGAACTCACACCAGTTAGAGCAACGCGAACGCGCCTACACACAGGTGTGGACCAAGCTCATCAAGAACAGCGGCTTTCAGCCCCAATAAAACATGGCAATCCCTTGGCTCTCCGCACTCAAAGTCATCCCTTGGGGTGATGTGATTTCTCACGCGCCCGGCGTGCTTGAAAAAGCCCGCGATCTCATGACGCGTAAGCCCGCCGAAGCTACGTCACACTCGATGGCCACACCCAACGCGCATGACGAAGTGCCGAGCTTGGGCGAGCTGAAAAACCGCTTGCTCACGGCCACCATGCAGATCGAAGCCTTGCAGCAGCAACAGGTTCAACTGAGCCAAACCGTGGCTGCGTTGGCTGAGCAAAACGCGGCTTTGGTGTCGGCAGTCAGTGGCTTGCGTCAAACCGTGCGTTTGATGGTGGGCGCTGTTGTGTTGGCCTTTATAGGCATAGGCGGGCTTGTGCTCAGTACATATTTCTAAGCACGAACATTCCAGTCTGCACAAACAAAAACGCCGCCTAGTTTTTCACTAGGCGGCGTTTTGTTTTGGGTCTCTGCTGATTAAGCTTCGCGGCGCAAGGCAGGGAACAGAATGACGTCGCGGATGCTTGGGCTGTCGGTCAACAACATCATCAAGCGGTCAATGCCAATGCCGCAGCCGCCGGTGGGGGGCATGCCGTATTCGAGGGCGCGCACAAAGTCGTGGTCGTAGAACATGGCTTCGTCGTCGCCGCTGTCTTTGGCGGCCACTTGGGCGTGGAAGCGTGCGGCTTGGTCTTCGGCGTCGTTCAACTCGCTAAAGCCATTGCCAAACTCGCGGCCTGTGATGTAGAGCTCAAAGCGCTCGGTCACATCGGGCTTGCTGTCGCTGGCGCGGGCCAAGGGTGAAATTTCCACAGGGTGCTCGCAGATGAAGGTGGGCTGCCACAGCTTGTCTTCCACCGTCTCTTCAAAGTACATCACTTGCAAGCTGGCCAAGCTGCGTGTGCTGAGTTTGTCTTTCTCTTCTTTGAAACCGAGCTTTTGCAAAGCGTTGATCAACCATGTGATGTTGTCCACGTTGTCGCCAGCTTCGGTGTGCTTGAGGATGGCTTCACGAATCGTGAGGCGCTCGAATGGTTGGCTCAGGTCAACTGCTTTGCCACCGTAGGTCAGCAGCAATGTGCCAGCGGCCTTCATGGCGGCGTCGCGCACCAGCTCTTCGGTGAAGTGCATCAGGTCTTGGTAGTTCCAATACGCGGCGTAGAACTCCATCATGGTGAACTCGGGGTTGTGGCGCACCGAGATACCTTCGTTACGGAAGTTGCGGTTGATCTCAAACACGCGCTCAAACCCACCCACGATCAAGCGTTTCAAGTACAGCTCAGGCGCGATGCGCAAGAACATTTCTTGGTCCAGCGCGTTGTGGTGCGTGGTGAAAGGCTTGGCATTTGCGCCGCCTGGGATGGGGTGCAGCATGGGCGTTTCAACTTCGAGGAAGTTGTGTTGCACCATGAAGTCGCGAATGCCGCTGACCGCTTTGCTGCGCGCCACAAAGCGCTTGCGTGCGGTTTCGTCCGTCATCAAATCGACGTAGCGTTGGCGGTATTTGATCTCTTGGTCAGCCACGCCGTGGAACTTGTCGGGCATGGGGCGCAGGCTCTTGGTCAGCATGCGGATGCTGGTGGCGTGAATCGACAACTCGCCTGTGCGGGTTTTGAACAGCTTGCCTTCGCAAGCCACGATGTCGCCCAAATCCCAGTGTTTGAAATCGGCGTACAGCTCTTCGCTCACGTCATCGCGTGTCACGTAAATCTGAATGCGGCCTGTGCTGTCTTGCAGCGTGGCAAAGCTGGCTTTGCCCATCACGCGCTTGAGCATCATGCGGCCCGCCACTTTGGCGAACTGGCCTTCTTCGGTCAACACCTCGGCGGTCTTGTCGCCATGCAGCTCGTGCAAGGTGGCGGCGTGGTGCGCGGGTTTGAAATCGTTGGGGAAGGCAACGCCTTGGCCCGCAGCTTGACGCTCGCGCATGACCTTGAGCTTTTCGCGGCGCTCGGCAATGAGTTGGTTTTCGTCGACGGGAGCGGCTTCTGGCGTGGCGGGGGTGTTGTTGTTAGACATCTAAAGGGACGTGAGTAGGAGAGAGGGCTGCCTTCAACAGTGAAAAAGCAGCAAGCCTTGTATTTTAAGAGGAAGCCCCTTGTGGAATTACTTGAATTTCAGAGCGCCTGTTTTAAACGCTTGAAACGCTGATTGGTAGTAGGCAATGGCCTCGTCGCGCAGCTTGGGGTTCACCTCGGTGGGGGTGGCCGAGCCGTCTTTGGCGATGTCGAAGGTTTCTACCTTTTGCTTGGGGCCTAGCACGGTGAGCTGGTTTTGTGTCAGGTAGCCCAGCTCTTGGTAGTTGCTGATGAAGGCGCGGCGTTGGAAGTCTTTGCCTTGCTCAAACACCGAACGGCCATAGAAGTGGTCGTCGCCTTGCACACCCAGCACATCGATCAAGGTAGGGGCAATGTCAATTTGGCTGACCAGCTCGGTGTATTTGCCGGGCTTGAGCAAGCTAGGTGCGTACATGATCATGGGGATGTGATAGCCGGGCACGGGCAGCTTAGTTTTGCCGGCCGCAGAGGCGCAGTGGTCGGCCACGATGACAAACAAGGTGTCGGCAAACCAAGGTTTGGTTTTGGCTTGGTCTAAGAAGCGGCCAATGGCGTAGTCGGTGTACTTCACCGCGCCGTCACGACCGCCAGGAGAGGGAATGTCGATGCGTCCATCTGCATAGGTGTATGGGCGGTGGTTGCTGGTGGTCATGACTTGCGCCATGATGCGTTTGCCGCTTTGGTGGGTTTTGTCTAACTGCATGATCACGTTGTCAAATAAGAACTCGTCTCCCACACCCCAGACGTTTTCAAAGCCAATGGATTCTTTGGGAAAGTCTGTGCGATCCACTACCTTGTAGCTATTGCCTTGGAAGAAGGCATTCATGTTGTCAAAGTAGCCATAGCCACCATAGATAAACATGGGCTCGAAGCCTTGTGGCTTGAGTACTTCGCCGAGCGTGGCCAAGTGGTCATTGTTGGGGCGACGCACGATGGCTTGACCAGGAATCGGGGGTGTGCCCAGTGACAAAGCCTCTAAGCCACGAACGGTACGTGTGCCTGTGGCGTAGAGCTGGGTAAATAGCAAACCCTTTTGCGCAAATTCATCCAGTCGGGGTGTGATCTTTCTTGTGTTGCCAAAGCTGCCCATGAAGTTGGCGGAAAAACTTTCCACCATGATCATCACCACATGTTTAGGTGCGTGTTTAAGGGGAATGCGCGATGTGTCAAAAGCTTCAGACTCGTCGCTGTTGGCTTTAAGTGCGTGGCTCA
>ERZ1034363.1896-NODE-1896-length-10898-cov-5.878200_pt1 | contig 10898 bp, 7 predicted proteins | sample MGYA00520616_ERZ1034363 | MGnify/ENA primary metagenome ERZ1034363 (study PRJEB33736, sample SAMEA104284506) | Azolla filiculoides | biome: Urban; feature: Water surface; material: Ditch water | place: Netherlands | collected 2015-10-28 | depth 0-0.1 m ...
TAACCGTTATGTGTGGTCCGGGTTTAATTCGGGAGCCTTTGCGCCCCCCGCCTCTGGCACGTGGAGCAATAACTACCCGACATATCGCATTCAAGGGGCAGAGTTGTCGGTTCGACATGAAATTAACAGCCAATGGACGGTGTTTGGTGGTGTAACGATGTTAGAACCCAGCATCAGCAATTTGCCTTACGCACCAAAGACGGCAGTCTCTGCGGGGGTGGCTGGTGCTATCGGCAATTTCCGTGTGTCGGTAGATGCCCAAACCCAAGAGGGAATGTATACGCTGACCCAAGACAGGGGGGAGTTCCAACCGAATCCGGTTGCGGGCTTCACGGTTGCAAATGCTCGCATCGCATATCAGGTTCCGGCACTAGGCAAGAAGGGTGAAGTCTTCGTTGCGCTGAACAATCTAACCGACGCTAGCTATCAATACAACGCGGGATACCCCATGTCAGGTCGAAACTTCCGTATTGGACTCATGGCAAGCTTCTAATGCGAAACGGATTGTGCGCTGGGCTGGCCTGGCGTGCGATTCCCCATCTTGCGTAAGACTAGATGGCGAATAGGTCCGTCCGTTGTATGCCCACTATTGGGCTTAGCTAAGGGGCGTATGTCGATAGGTCGGCGCTGCCTCAGGACCGCGCAGCCAGCTCCAGCGCGAGTTGGTTGTGCCGCTCCACCAGGGGTCCCAGATCCACGGTTTCCAATTGCCCACGCCGCACCACCACGCGGCCGTTGACCACGGTGTAGTCGGTTTGCGGGCTGCCACAGAGCAGCAGGGCGCCCACCGGGTCGTGCACCGCGCCACCGGCAAAGGCCAGCGTGTTCAAGTCAAACAGCACCAGGTCGGCACACATGCCCACGCTCAAGTGGCCGATATCCGAACGCCCCAGCACCAGCGCGCCCCCGCGGGTGGCCATGTGCAGCACATCGCGGGCGGTCATCTCGGCGGGCCCCAGATCGCAGCCGAAGAATGTCTTGCGGCTGCCATCGGCCAGCGTGCGCTCCTCGGGCGGCTGCATGGCGCGGCCCACGCGGGCCAGCAGCAGCGCCTGCCGCGCCTCATTCACCATGTGGGCGGCGTCGTTGCTGGCGCTGCCATCCACGCCCAGGCCCACCGGCACGCCGGCATTTAGCATGCGCCGCACCGGGGCAATGCCGCTGGCCAGGCGCATGTTGCTGCAGGGGCAGTGGGCCACGCCCGTTTTGCTGGCGGCAAACAGGCTGATGCCTTCGTCATCGAGCTTGACGCAGTGCGCGTGCCACACGTCGGGGCCCAGCCAGCCGAGGTCTTGCGCGTATTGGGTCGGGGTGCAGCCAAACTTTGCCCGCGAATAGGCCAGGTCGTGGTCGTTCTCCGCCAAATGGGTGTGCAGGCGCACCTGGTAACGCCGCGCCAGTTCGGCCGACAGGCGCATCAGGTCGCGGCTCACGCTAAAGGGGGAGCAGGGCGCCACCGCCACCTGCGTCATGCTGCCAAAGCCGGCATCGTGGTGCGCCTCAATCACGCGCTGCGTGTCCTTCAGGATGGCATCTTCGTTTTCCACCACGCGGTCGGGCGGCAGACCGCCCTGGCTCTGGCCCACGCTCATGCTGCCGCGCGTGGCGGTAAAGCGCATGCCGATCTGGCGGGCCGCCTCAATGCTGTCGTCCAGCCGCACGCCATTGGGGTAGATGTACAGGTGGTCGCTGCTCGTGGTGCAGCCCGACAGCAGCAGTTCGGCCATCGCCACCTGGGTGGATACGTGCACCATGTCCGGCGTCAGCCCCGACCAGATCGGGTACAGCCCCTGCAGCCAGCCAAACAGCTCGGCGTTTTGCACACCCGGAATCGCCCTGGTGAGGCTCTGGTACATGTGGTGGTGCGTGTTGACCAGACCGGGCGTAACCAGGTGGTTGCGGGCGTCAATGACTTCGTCACTTTGCAGCGCATCGGGCGGGAGCTGGTCTGCCGGGCCGATAAAGGCGATCCGGTTGTCGCGAATCAGGATGGACGCATTGCGCAGCTCGGTGCGCTGGTCGTCCTGGGTGGCGATGGTGTGGGCGTTGTGAATTAGCAAGCTTGGCATGGGCGAACTCAATCAATGGTTAAACCAAATAATCGAGGCCGAATCCCGCTGAAAAACCGGGGTTTTCAGAGGCGAGCGCCGCGTTGCCGTGCGTACCGGGCTGTGCGCCGCCATCATAGCCCGAGGCTTGCTTTCAGGGCAAAGTTTGACATTTCTCAATGTGGCGTCGTCGCCAAAACGGCACAGTGCAACCCATGTTAGCCAGCCAACAAGCATTCATCTCGGAGTTCCCCGCCCAGACAGTACTGCCTGGGGCCGCGCTCTTGCGGCGCGGAAATGCAGCGGGAGCAGCATTGTTTATTGAGTCCGGGCGCGTGGTGCTCGGAATCGCCTCGGTGGCCGAGCCGACTGAGCCGGGGGCACAGCAACCCATGGAGCACCAGCTCGGTGTGGTGGAAGGTCCGGCCTGGCTGGAGGCCAATGCGGCGGTGTTGGACTTGCCCAGCGCGGTCGATGCCATGGCTGAAACCGAAGTGGTGCTGCACCGCGTTCCATTGACCGAATTTCGCGCTAGCTTGTCGGGTGGTTCGATGGCCGCTTTGGCGGTGCTGAATGATGTGGCCCGTGCGCACCGCCAGCAAACCGAGCTGGCCGTAAGCCGTTTGGCCAAAGATGCCGAGGCGCGTTGCGCCGAGTGGCTGTTGCGCCATGCCGAAAACAGCGACAAGGGCGTTTGCTCGGTCAAGCTGCAGCAGCGCAAGCGCCTGATCGCGGCGCAACTGGGTATTGCGCCGGAAACCCTGTCACGGGTGCTTCGCCATTTGCGGGAGCGCAGTCTGATTAGCGGCTCCGGGCGGATCGTGAACCTTGTTGATCCGGGTGGTTTGCGGTCTTTAGCTGGCGTTTAACTTCTTTTCTCTCGCACGGAGTCTGGGTGGCATAGGGTTTTGCTCCGTGTCCCCCGCCCGCTTAGGCGGGCTCCTCCTTTACCTGCGCAAAACCCTATGCCACCCAGGCTCCTGGGGAGCCTTCTCGCTTACGCTTTTAAGGCCTTGAGGACATTTTCTGCAGTGGCGGGGGCGGTTAGTTCTACGACTTTGTCGTCTGCTCTTGCTTGTTCCACGGCGTGACGTAGCGCCTCGTACACGCTGATGGCGAGCATGAACGGGGGTTCGCCTACGGCTTTGCTACCGAACACGTTGTCTTCGCGGTTGGGCTCGGGCCATAGGTCTACCTTGAAGTGCTGCGGGATGTCGCCGGCGGTGGGGATTTTGTAGGTGCTGGGGGCGTGGGTTGACAGGTAGCCCTTGTCGTTCCACACCAGTTGCTCGGTGGTGAGCCAGCCCATGCCTTGCACAAAACCGCCTTCAATCTGGCCTACGTCAATCGCGGGGTTGATGCTGCGGCCCACGTCGTGCAGCACATCAACCTTCAGCACTTTGCTCTCGCCGGTGAGGGTGTCGATGGCCACTTCGGTGCATGACGCGCCGTAGGCAAAGTAATAGAACGGGCGGCCACTCAGCGTGGTTTTGTCGTAGTGAATCTTGGGTGTGCGGTAGAAGCCGTCGCTCCAGAGCTGGATGCGGTTGGCGTAGGCCATGCCGACTACTTCTTCAAAGCTGCGCGAGGTCTTGGGCGAGTGCACGCGGCCGCCTTCAAAGCGGATGGCACCGGCGCCGCAACCGTCGAGTCCGCAGACGAATGCGGCCAGGTTGTCGCGCACATGGCGGGCGGCAAACTGGGCGGCGCGGCCGTTGAGGTCGGTGCCGGCCGATGCGGCCGTGGCCGATGCGTTGGCTACCTTGCTGGTGTCGCTGGCGGTGGCCATGACGCGTTCAAACGGAATGCCCAACTCGTCGGCCACGATCTGCGACACCTTGGTGTGCAGACCCTGGCCCATTTCGGTGCCGCCGTGGTTCACCTGCACGCTGCCGTCGGTGTACACATGTACGAGCGCGCCGGCCTGGTTAAACAGGGTGGCGGTAAAGCTGATGCCGAACTTGACCGGCGTGAGGGCAATGCCGCGCTTCAGGATCGGGCTGTTGGCGTTCCAGGCCTCAATTTCGGCGCGGCGCTGGCGGTAGGCGCTGCTGTCTTCCAGCTTGGCCATGAGCGGCTGCAGGATGTTGTCTTCCACCTTCATCTGGTAATGGGTGGTGTCGCGCAGGCCGCCACCGGCGACCGGTTCGTCGTTGTACAGGTTGCACAGGCGAATATCCAACGGGTCGCGCTTCAGGAAGCGCGCGATGTTGCCCATGATGGCCTCGATCAGGATCACGCCCTGCGGCCCACCAAAACCACGGAAAGCGGTGTGGCTCTGCATGTTGGTTTTGCAGCGGTAGGACGTGATGTCCACATGCTCCAGGTAATAGGCGTTGTCGCTGTGAAAGATGGCGCGGTCGGCCACCGGGCCGGACAGGTCGGCGCTGAAGCCGCAGTTGGCCGCCATCATCAATTGCAGCGCCGTCAGGCGGCCATAGTCGTCAAAACCAGCGGTGTACTCATAGGCAAACGGGTGGCGCTTGCCGGTGACCATAAAGTCGTCATCGCGGTCCAGCCGAAGCTTGATGGCCTGGCCGGTTTTCTTCGCCGCAATGGCCGCCCACACCGCCAGATGCCCGGCCTGCGTTTCCTTGCCGCCAAAGCCTCCGCCCATGCGGCGGCACTCCACGCGCACCGCGTGGTTGTCGATACCCAGGGCGTGGGCCACCCAGTGCTGCACCTCGCCGGGGTGCTGGGTGCTGCTGTACACCGTCCACTGGTTTTGTTCCAGCGGCAACACATAGGCAATCTGGCCCTCCAGATAAAAGTGCTCCTGACCGCCGACTTCGAGCGTGCCGTGTAGGGTGTGTTGGGAAGTCTTGAGCGCCGCCGCCGCATCGCCCCGGCGCACGTTCACCGGGGGCAAAACAAAGCTCTTGGCCGCCAGTGCGTCCTGCACCGTCAGGACGGCGGGCAAGGGCGCGATGTCGAGCGTGACCTTGCGGGCGGCGTGGCGCGCCTGCGTGGTGGTGCGGGCAATCACCAGCCCGATGACCTGGCCGACAAACTGCACCGTGTCCGTGGCAAACACCGGCTCGTCCCCGGCAAATGCTGCCAGCATCGTGTCACCCGGAATGTCCTGCGCCAGCACCACGTCCACCACACCGGGCATGGCCCGGGCGGCGCGGGTGTCCACGCCCCGCAGCGTGCCGTGCGCGTGGGTGGAAAGAATCGGTGCGGCGTGAAGCGTGCCGCGCACTTCGGGCAGGTCGTCGATGTAATGCACCGCGCCGGCTACCTGGGCCGCAGCGCTTTCGTGGTACAGGCTCTGGCCGGCGGCGGGTTTGGCGGCCTTTTGGGGAGCGATGGTGCGGCTCATGCTGCGGCTCCTTCCACAACCAGGGATTCCAGCGAACTGCCATTGCCCCCCTGACTCTCCAGCCAGAAGCGCTGTAGCAGGTTGCCCAGCACTTCCGAGCGGTAGGCGGCCGAGGCGCGCATGTCGCTGATCGGGCTGAATTCGGCGCGCAGCACCTGCATCGCCTCCTTGACGGTGCTTTGGTTCCAGGGCTTGCCTTGCAAGGCAGCCTGCGTTTTGCGGGCTCGCACCGGCGTGGCGGCCACGCCGCCCACGCCCAAGGACGCGTGGGTCACCACCCCGTCCTTCAGGTGCAGGTTGACGGCCAGACAGACCGCAGAAATGTCGTCTTCAAAGCGTTTGGATATTTTGTAAACCCGCGAAAACTCGGTGGGCACGGCCTTGGGCACCTTGATCCAGGCCAGCACTTCGTCGGCGGCCATCACGTTCTGGCGGTACCCGGTGTACAGGTCTTCCAGGCGCAACTCGCGGTGGCCGCGCACGCTCATCAGCACCACGTTGGCACCGAGTGCAATCAGGAGCGGCATCGAATCACCAATCGGCGAGCCGTTGGCCACGTTGCCGCCCAGCGTGCCGGAGTTGCGCACCGGCAGGCCGGCAAAGCGGTGGGCAAATGAGGCCAACTGCGGCCGGTCGGCCACCAGCGCGGCAAAGGCATCGGTCAGGGTGACTGCCGCACCCATGGCGATGTGGTGTTTGTACTGCTCCACACGGCGCAGTTCCTTGACCCGCGTGGTGTCAATGATGCGGTCAAACGTGCGGTGCATTTTGGTGACCCACAGGCCCACGTCAGTGCAGCCGGCCACCAGTTGCGCCTGCGGATAGCGGGCGCGCAACTGCAGCAAGTCGGCCAGGCGCGCCGGGCGGTGGTAAGTGTCTTCGGCAGCGGCGGCGCGGGCCTTGGCGGTTTTGCCCTGTGCCGCCATGTCACGCAAATCCTGCAGCACGGCTGCGCGATCGACCCGCACCGGCAGGTGTTGATGCATGGATTGCGCGGCATCCAGAATCGGGCGGTAGCCGGTGCAGCGGCACAGGTTGCCCGACAGTGCGCCTTGTGCCTCTGCACGGCTGACCGGGTTACCGCCCTGTTTTTCGTAAAGGCCGAACAGGCTCATGGCAAAGCCCGGCGTGCAAAAGCCGCATTGCGAGCCGTGGCATTGGACCAAGGACTCCTGCACCGGGTGCAAGGCGCCGTCTTCACTCTTGAGGTCTTCCACCGTCCAGAGCGCCAAGCCGTCGACCGAATGCGCCATCCGGATGCAGCTATTGATGGCGTTCAACTCCAGTTGGCCGTTTTTTTCCTCGCCCACCACCACGGTGCAGGCGCCGCAGTCGCCCTCGCCACACCCCTCTTTGGTGCCTGTGCAGTGCAGGTCTTCGCGCAAAAGGTCCAAAAGGGTGCGGTTGGTCTCCACGGTCAGGCTGACGACCTGGCCACGGCGTAGAAAGCGAATCGGTTGGGTTTTCATGCAGGGTTCCTCGGGCGGGAGGGTAAATCGGGAGGTCGGCTCAAACCATACGCATTAGCATATGGCACACATTAATCCATGCGTATGAGAGACCAAAACCTTTTCGACAAGATAGACCTCCATCTGATAAGGATCCTCCATACCGTGTTGACAGAACGCAGTGTTTCCAAAGCCGCCATCCGCCTGGGCATGCACCAGCCAGCGGTCAGCAGCGCCTTGAAACGCCTGCGCGATTTTGCCGGAGACCCCCTTTTGGTGCGGTCAGGCTCTGGAATGGTGCCAACCGTAGCGGGTCAACGGATGCTGGAACCGAGCGCCAGCATTTTGCGTGCCGCCCAGATGCTGTTCACCGACGCCCGCGGGTTCGAGCCGGCCCGCGCCCGTACCACCTTCAAGGTGGCCGCCGCAGACTACCTCGATCCGTTTTTTTTGCCGCAACTGGTGTCCGAGATCAAGGCGCAGGCGCCGCTGTGCGAGATTGAAATCCACCCTTTATCTCCCGCCACCGATTACCGCACCCAGTTGGCGCAGGGCGAGGTGGACGTGGTGATTGGCAACTGGCTCGCGCCGCCGCCCGACTTGCACCAGGGCAGCCTGTTTAGCGACGAAGTGGTGTGCCTGGTGTCCGAAAAGCACCCGGCCGTGCGCCGGGGCTGGGATCAGGCCAGTTGGCTGGAGGTGGAGCACATTGCACCGGGTGCCACGCACCCGGGAGCCAAGGGCTTTATTGACGGCCACCTGGCCTCGCTCGGCCTGCAACGGCACATTGCGGCCCGTTGCCCGTATTTCGGACTGATTCCGGGCATGGTGGCATCAACCTTGCTGGTGCTGACCACCAGCCGGCAGTATTGCGAGCGCTTCGTGAGCAGCCTGCCGGTGAAGATTCTGGCCTGCCCGATCGCATTTCCAAAAATGATGTACTACCAGCTTTGGCATGAGCGCACCCACACCTCCGAGTCCGGGCGCTGGTTGCGCGAGCGGGTAAAGTCCGCAGCCGCTTCCTTGAAGAAGTAAGAACGGGAACCCTCCAACGATGACGCACCCCAGACTGCAATTGACCGGAATCACCAAGGCCTACCCCGGCGTGGTGGCCAACAGCGATGTGTCGCTCACCGTGATGCCCGGCGAAACCCATGCCGTGCTGGGCGAAAACGGCGCCGGCAAGTCCACCTTGATGAAGATCATTTACGGCTCGGTCAAGCCCGACGCCGGTGAGATCCGCCTGAATGGCCAGCCCATCGTCATCCGCAACCCCAAAGAGGCGCGGGCCAACGGCATCAGCATGGTGTTCCAGCACTTCAACCTGTTTGACACCATGACGGTGGCCGAAAACGTCTGGCTCGGCCTGACCCGCAATTCGCTGGAGCAGGTGACCGCCAGCATCATTGCCAAGGCCAACGAATACGGTCTCGACATTGACCCTGCGCGGCCGGTGCACACCCTGAGCGTGGGCGAAATGCAGCGGGTTGAAATCATCCGCGCGCTGCTGACCCGCCCCGAGCTGCTGATCCTGGACGAACCCACCTCGGTGCTGACACCGCAGGCGGTGGAAAAGCTGTTTGTGGTGCTGAAAAAGCTGGCTTCCGAGGGCTGCAGCATTTTGTACATCTCGCACAAACTGCATGAAATCCGCGAACTCTGCACCGCCTGCACCGTGCTGCGTGGCGGCAAGGTGACTGGTGTGTGCAACCCGCAGGAAGAAAGCAACGCTTCGCTGTCGCGCCTGATGATTGGTGCGGAACCACCGCAGCTCGAACACACACCGCAGCCCACCGGTGAAAGCCGCCTGCTGGTGACCAACCTGAGCCTGCCGCGCGAAGACCAGTTTGGTGTGGACCTGGACGGTATCAACCTCGATGTGCGCGCCGGTGAGGTGGTGGGCATTGCCGGGGTGTCTGGCAACGGCCAGAAAGAATTGTTGTATGCGCTGTCGGGCGAAGACTGCCGTTCACCGGCGGGCAGCGTGCGCATGGGCGACAAAGACGTGTCGGCGGTGCACCCCGGCGGACGCCGCAAGCTGGGCCTGCACTTTGTGCCCGAGGAACGTCTGGGCCGGGGCGCGGTGCCCACACTCAGCCTGGCGCACAACCTGTTGCTCACCCGCACCGGCTCCATCAAGCACCCCAAGTTTGCCGGCGGCTGGATTCAGGTCGGCAAACTGGAGTCGCACGCCGCCGACATCATCAAGGCCTTCAATGTGAAGGCCAACGGCCCCACGGCAGCGGCACGATCGCTGTCGGGCGGCAACTTGCAAAAGTTCATTGTCGGCCGCGAGATTGATGCCAAACCCACGCTGTTTATCGTCTCCCAGCCCACCTGGGGCGTGGACGTTGGCGCGGCAGCACAAATTCGGGGCGAAATTCTCGCGCTGCGCGATGCCGGTTGCGCCGTGCTGGTGGTGAGCGAGGAACTGGAAGAATTGTTTGAGGTGAGTGACCGCATGCACGTGATTGCGCGCGGCAGGCTCTCGCCGTCCGTACCCATAGCAGAGGCGACTGTGGAAAAAATTGGTGAGTGGATGAGTGGCTTGTGGGATCAGGCGTCGGCCCCGGCGGAGGTGCAACATGCTTAAGCTTGAAGCACGCCCCCAGCCGTCCAGTTTCTGGAGCTATGGCTCGCCGATCTTGGCGCTGCTGTGCACGGTGGTCATCGGGGTCATTTTGTTTGTGATGCTGGGCAAAGACCCGGTGCGCGGTTTGCAGATTTTCTTCTGGGAGCCACTCAAAAGCGGCTACGCCCTGGGCGAGTTGGTGGTCAAAGCCACGCCGCTCTTGCTGATTGCCCTGGGCCTGGCGGTGTGCTTCCGTTCCAACGTCTGGAACATCGGTGCCGAGGGCCAGTACCTGCTGGGCGCGATTGCCGCCAGCGGTGTGGCGCTGCTGGCCGAGAAGAACGGCAGCACGCTCATCGTCATTCCGATTTTGCTCGCCGGTGTGCTGGGCGGCATGGTCTGGGCAGCCGTCACGGCGGTGCTGCGCGACAAGTTCCACGCCAATGAGATTCTGGTCAGTCTGATGCTGGTGTATGTGGCGGTGCAACTGCTGAGTTTTCTGGTCAGTGGGCCGTGGAAAGACCCGCTGGGTTTTAATTTTCCCCAGAGCAAAACCTTTGAGGCGGCGGCCAGGATTCCACGCCTGTTCACCGGCTCGCGCGTCAATATCGGCGTGCTGTTTGCGCTGGCCGGTGTGGCCGGCTTGTGGGTGTTTTTGTTCAGGACCCGCTCCGGCTTTTCCTTGCAGGTGGGCGGCTTGGCACCGGCAGCGGCGCGTTATGCCGGTTTTTCCTCACGCCGTGCGTTGTGGACGGCGTTGCTGATCTCGGGCGGTGCTGCCGGTTTGGCCGGTGCGCTCGAAGTGGCCGGGCCGATTGGCCAGCTCACACCCTATGTGCCCGCAGGCTACGGCTTTGCGGCCATCATCGTGGCTTTTGTCGGGCGACTGCATCCGGTGGGCATGGTGCTCTCCAGTATCTTGATGAGCATGTTCTACATCGGCGGTGAAATGGCGCAGTCGCGCCTGGGGCTGACCAAGTCGCTGACCGGCGTGTTTCAGGGTTTGCTGCTGTTTTCGCTGCTGGCTTGCGATACCCTGGTCAATTACCGCTTGCGGTGGAGGAAGTGATGGAGTCCTACGCGCTGTTATTGGCGGCCACGCTCAATGCCGGTACGGTACTGGCCCTGGCTTCGCTGGGTTTGTTGATCAACGAGAAGGTCGGCATCGTCAACCTGGGTGCCGAAGGCATCATGTTGTGTGCGGCGATTGCCGGTTTTGCCACGGTGGTGACCACCGGTCATGACTTCTATGGCTTTGCTGCCGGCATGGCGGTTGGGGCGGTGTTGTCGGCGGTGTTTGGGGTGCTGGTGATCTGGCTCAACACCAATCAGTACGCCACCGGCTTGGCCCTGACCTTGTTTGGCAGCGGCTTGTCGGCGTTTGTGGGTACGGGCTTTGTGCAAGCCCGCATGTCCGAGCGTGCGCATTTCTCCATCCCGGGCCTGGCGGATATCCCGTGGTTTGGACCCGCCCTGTTCAGGCAGCACCCGCTGGTCTACTTCACCGT
>ERZ1034363.1898-NODE-1898-length-10893-cov-2.715329_pt1 | contig 10893 bp, 10 predicted proteins | sample MGYA00520616_ERZ1034363 | MGnify/ENA primary metagenome ERZ1034363 (study PRJEB33736, sample SAMEA104284506) | Azolla filiculoides | biome: Urban; feature: Water surface; material: Ditch water | place: Netherlands | collected 2015-10-28 | depth 0-0.1 m ...
TTTTGAAAGTAGAAACTGTCTTTGCCGTTATCGGAGGAAGTTTAGGCGGAGCTATTGCATGGGAAATGGCTGCTTTACAACCGGAACGAATTGAAAATCTGATTCCTATTGCTACTGACTGGAAAGCTACGGACTGGGTAATCGCTAATGTTTTGATTCAAGATCAGATTCTTAATAATTCGGATGATCCAATTGTAGATGCCCGTTTGCATGCCACTTTATTGTATCGAACTCCTGAATATGTGAATCAGAGATTTCAAAGAAACAAACTCGATAGTTCCTCAGCTCTTCAAATTGAAAATTGGCTGCTCGATCATGGTTTTAAATTAAAAAACAGGTATCGGCTGGCCGCTTACAAATTGATGAATCATTTACTCAAAACCATTGATATTACGCGCAACAGGAAAAACTTTCTGGCTGTAGCCAATACAATTCAATCCAACATTCATATCATTACAATTGATTCGGATTGTTTGTTCATTGCTGACGAAAGCCGAAAAACCTATCGGGAGTTGAGAAATGTAAAACAAAATGTATTTTATAATCAAATTCAATCGATCCACGGACATGATGCTTTTTTAATAGAATTCAATCAGTTATCGGACATTTTAGCCCCCATTTTGAACAATCATAAACAACAAAATTATGTCAACACTTAGAATTAATATAGTACTTTTTGGAATAGGAAATGTAGGAGGCGCATTGATACAGCAAATCCTGGAAAGTCAGCAATTCTTTCTCGAAAAGAAAAACGTTGAGTTGCGGTTTCCAATAATTACCAATTCCAGTTTGGCTTTTTTTGAAAAAGAAGGTCTGAAAAATACTTGGGAAGCTAATTTTGCTCAATCGGCAATTCCTTTTAGAGTTGAAGATATTATTGAATATGCTTCTGATCAAGGTCTCGAAAATTTAATCGCTGTTGATGTAACAGCCAGCCCAGAATTAGTGAAATCTTATATTTCATTAATACAAAACGGATTTCATATTGTATCGGCCAATAAAATCGCCAATACATTGCATCATGATTTTTATAAAGAAATTCGTAGAAACTTAAAGAAATTCGATAAGAATTATTTGTACGAAGCTAATTTCAGTTTAGGTCTTCCGGTTATAAACACAATTAGAGATTTGCATTTTTCGGGTGAAAAAATTACAAAAATACGAGGTGTTTTTTCGAATTCATTGAGTTATATTTTCAATAGATTTGGAAATGAAGCGCTTCCATTTTCAAATATTCTTATAGATGCTGAAAAAGCAGGACATACTGCTGCGGATTCCCGTGAAGATATAAACGGACATGATGTCGCAGAAAAAATATTGATTTTGGCAAGAGAAATCGAACTGCAAGTTGAGTTTTCTGAAGTGAAAATTACATCGTTATTGCTTTCAAGTTTAAACAAAACAAATACGAAAGCAGAATATGCTACTCAAAAAAATGTATTGGATGCGCCTTATAAAATTGCAAAACTTACTCAAAGCGAAAATCATGTCCTGAGATACATAGGGGAATTAGATGTTGAAAGTAAAAAACTTGAAGTCAAATTAGTTTCTGAACCAATTAATTCAACCATTGGTCAATTAAAAGGAACTGATAATGTAATAGAAATTTATACTAAATCTAACGGAGTTAATCCAATCATAATTCAAAGTTCAGGGGCAAAAAAACAAATGGTTGCTCGTACCGTGCTAAACGATATTTTGAAAATTTCAGATCAAATTCAGCAATCGGTCCGAAGTAAACAGAAAGAAAAAATTTGGTTGTAATCTGAAATAAAAATAATGTTAATTTTTCTGAATTTGATTTGGAAAATAAAAAAATAATTAGCATATTTGTTCCATCAAAAAGAAAAAAATGAATTTTAATGTGTGCAATATGATGTCTAAAGCCATTCAGGAAAAATCCTGTGGGTCGTTTATTGCTTAAATTAAAATCAAAATAATATAGCAAAAGCCTCCCACAAAATGGGAGGCTTTTTTTATAAATAATATTAATTACAAACAATACTTAAAATGAACAATCTAAAACAAAAACAAATGAACACATGTAATGTCAAATCGATGATTTGTGCAAAAGCCATGATGTGTATTTGTGTCTGTTGATTCCGAAAGTATAAGTTTATAACAAAACTTAAAACCCTTTTGGATACGTTTCTAAAAGGGTTTTTTGTTTTTATATTCCGAAATTCAGGATAATCCAGAATCATGAAATCAACAATTTAAAAATAAAGGAACTGAAACGAATTCAGTTTAAAATATAAAATCAATTATCTAAAAATTAAAAAATTATGAGCACTCAAAAATTCGCAACAAATGCATTACACGCAGGACACGACGTTACAAAAACAGCAGGAACCAGAGCAGTCCCTATTTATCAAACCAGTTCTTATGTGTTTAATAACTCGGATCATGCGGCCAATTTATTCGGACTTGCAGAAGCTGGATTTATTTACACTCGATTAAATAATCCAACAAACGATATTCTGGAACAACGATTGGCAGCTCTCGAAGGAGGAATTGCCGCTGTGGTTACTGCTTCAGGAACAGCTGCCATCGCTACTTCATTATTAGTGTTGCTCAAAACTGGAGATCACATCGTCGCCTCCAATAGTTTATACGGCGGGACGTATAATTTGTTGAGCGCGACTTTGCCAAGATTGGGAATCACGACGACGTTTGTAGATCCATCTGATGCGGCTAATTTTACTAAAGCTGCCAATGAAAATACGAAAGTGTTTTTTGCAGAAACTTTAGGAAATCCAAAGTTAGATGTCTTGGATTTGAAAGCCATTTCGGCGGAAGCCAAAGCACTAAAAGTTCCATTTATTGTGGATAATACCGTTCCTTCTCCTTATTTGTTAAACCCAATTGAATATGGAGCCAATATTGTGATTCATTCCTTGACTAAATATATTGCAGGAAACGGAACGTCTCTTGGTGGTGCAGTTATTGATGCAGGAACATTCGATTGGAGCAGTGGAAAATTTCCTGAATTTACGGAACCATCAGCAGCGTATCACGGATTGGTTTATCATGAAGCGCTAGGAAATGCCGCTTTTATTGCCAAAGTTCGAATTGAAGGATTGCGGGATTATGGAGCAGCTTTGAGCCCGTTTAATGCGTTTCAGATTATTCAGGGACTTGAAACCTTACCCATTCGCGTCCAGAAGCACAGCGAAAACGGATTGGCTTTGGCGCAATGGTTAGAAAAACAGGAGGCGGTTGCTTGGGTGAATTATCCAGGGTTGAAGTCCAGTAAATATTACGATTTGGCAACACAGTATTTACCTAAAGGGCAAAACGGTTTGTTAACTTTCGGTCTAAAAGGAGGTTTTGAAGCCGCCAAGAAAGTAGCCGATGAAACGAAGTTATTTTCGCTTTTGGCCAATATTGGAGACACAAAATCATTGATTATTCACCCGGCGAGTACCACGCATCAGCAGTTGTCAGATGCAGAACAGGTCGCAACTGGAGTGACCAAAGATTTAATCAGACTATCGGTCGGACTGGAAGATATCGAAGATTTGAAAGCCGATTTACAAGCCGTTTTCGAAAATTTAAAAGTATAAGCAGAAACATATTTGAACTTGGGGAAACTGAATTCAATATGTTTTAAAATAAAAAAAGTAGAACATCTAAAAATAAAACATCATGAAAACATTAAAATATATTTCAAAAGCAATTCAGTTTCTTACAAGTTGGAATGGAAAAACAAAAGCAAATGCTGCAGATCAACCTGACTTTGAAATAACACGTACAAGGTTTGGCATCAATTTAAAACAAGCTTCGGCTCCTGATAAAGTATCTAATTCTTTGTTTTTTCACATGTATTCTGAAGAGAATGAAGCGTTGTTTATCTAAAAAATTAGATTAAAAAACAACTAAATTTTAAAAACAGCAACGTATAGCATCTGTTTATAAGCGCTTTTCGATGCTGTTTTTAATTTTAAATAAAAAACCAACAGCTGTAAAATTTGGTTGTTTAAAAAAATAGTGGTTAATTTGTGCCTTTAAGTTCAGAAACGTATTGAAATGTTATAAAGAAAGGCAGAGGGATTAGACCCGATGAAGCCTTAGCAACCCTTCGGTAAATCGAAGAAGGTGCTGCATTCTACCTTTATTCTGATTTTTTCAGAAACTAAAGGAAAGATAACTCACAAGAATTCTTCTAGTTCACTTCTAGCTTTCTTTCTAATATTTCCAGACACAAATCAAAAATCACAAAAGATTTGAAATTGGAAAATAAACCAACTCATATTGCCTTACAAAATTTCACTACCGAAAGTGGTGCTTTTTATGCTACCGTAAACTTAAGTTTTCAAGTTTTTGGACAGGCATTACATACAGCTCCGATAGTTTTGGTCAATCACGCCTTGACGGGTAACTCACAAGTAGTGGGCGCAACCGGCTGGTGGAATGATTTAATTGGCGAAAATAAAACTATCGATACCCAAAAATATACCATTTTAGCCTTTAATGTTCCGGGGAACGGATTTGATGGTTTTCTAATAGAAAAGTACGCAGATTTTACCGCCAGAGATATTGCCAGGATTTTTATTGATGGAATAAAATGTCTTCGAATCAGGCAGCTTTATGCTATTATTGGTGGTTCTGTAGGTGGAGGAATTGCTTGGGAAATGACCGCATTAGAACCAAGAATTACCCAACATTTAATACCAATTGCAACCGATTGGAAATCGACAGATTGGTTGATTGCCAATTGTTTTTTGCAGGAGCAAATACTCAATAATTCTTTAAAACCTATTGAAGACGCGCGCATTCACGCCATGTTGTGTTACCGAACTCCAGAATCTTTCAAAGCAAAATTTCAAAGAACAACGAATGAAGAATTGGCCATTTTTAATATAGAAAGTTGGTTAGGACATCACGGAAATAAATTGCAAAAACGGTTTCAACTTTCCTCTTATAAATTGATGAATCAGTTGTTGAAGACGATAGACATTACCAGAAATAAAGGCACTTTTGAAGAAATAGCAGCTAAAATTGAAGCCGATATCCATATTATAGCCATTGATTCTGATTTGTTTTTTACAGCACAGGAGAACAAAGCAACTTATGAAGAGTTGAAAAAATATAAAAATAATGTTTCGTATCAAGAAATAAAATCCATTCATGGACACGATGCTTTTTTGATAGAATATAAACAATTAGATAATTTGTTGTCGGCTATTTTTTAGTCACAACCTTATAAAAGACACAAAATGAAAGTATTAAAATTTGGAGGTAAATCGTTATCCAACGGAGAAGGTTTAAATAAAGTGATTACGATTATTACGGATAAAGTAAACCAAGGTGAAGAAATTGCTATTGTGGTTTCGGCAAGAGGAAATGCAACGGATGAATTAGAAGAAATTTTAGGAATTGCAGCCATAAACGGGAATTACAAACCGTTATTTGAAGATTTTAAAACCTACCAACAATCCGATTTTGCTGAGGTAGATTTGTCTAAAGAATTTAGTGTATTAGAAAAGCTTTTTGAAGGAGTAAGCCTGATTGGAGATTACAGTAAAAAAATAAAAGACCAAATTTTATCGAAAGGGGAATTGATTTCTGCAAAATTGCTAACGGCTATTTTAATAAAAAATGGAGTAAATGCTAAATTTGCCGATTCAAGAGAATTGATAAAAACCGATTCTAAATTTGGAGATGCGCAGCCATTAGAACAAATTTCGAAGAAAAACGTGATTCAGTTTTTCAAGCAAAATAATGAAACTGTAAATATAATCACCGGATTTATTGGTTCAAATACCAATAATGACACCACAACTTTAGGAAGAAACGGAAGTAATTATACGGCTTCTTTGATTGCTAATTACCTTGACGCCGAAGAGCTTCAAAATTATACACACGTTGACGGAATTTATACCGCAAACCCGGAATTAGTAACCGACGCTAAAAAAATTGATTTTTTATCTTTTAATGAAGCGAATGAAATAGCCAATTTTGGAGCAACCATTTTGCACGCCAAAACGATTATTCCTTTATTGGAAAAAAATATTCCGCTTCGTATTTTAAACACATTCAATCATGAAAATAAAGGAACATTAATTCGTTCTAATGCCAGTAAAGAAGGAATCAAAACGCTTTCGGTTCTCGAAAATGTTTCTTTGGTAAACTTAGAAGGACGAGGATTGTTAGGAAAAACAGGTGTTGACGCCCGTATTTTTAGAGTGATGGGAGATAATAATATTAGTGTAAGTATTATTTCGCAAGGTTCTTCCGAAAGAGGAATTGGCTTAGTAGTTGACGCTGATAAAGCTACTCTGGCGATGATTGAATTAGAAAAAGAGTTTGAAAATGACTTTTATTCTAAAGATGTAAATAGAATTACAATTACCGATGATGTTTCGGTAATTTCTATTATTGGTCAGGATTTGAGCACTTTTCACAAGCCATACACCGCCTTAATTAAAAATAAAATTGTTCCAATTCTTTTCAATAACACTGTAACAGGTAAAAATGTGAGTTTGGTGGTGAAAAAATCACAATTAAACAGAGCGTTAAATGTAATTCACGGAGAGATTTTTGGAGTTTCAAAGAAAATAAACATTGCTATTTTCGGACACGGTTTAGTGGGTGGAACGTTGATCAATCAAATCTTAGAATCAGCAGCGACTATCGAAAAAAGAAAAGACATTAAATTGAATGTTTTTGCGATTGCCAATTCTAAAAATGTGTTGTTGAATAAAAATGGAGTAACACCAAATTGGAGAAATGAAATTCAAAATAATGGTTTCTCTTATACAATAGAAGATGTAATTGCTTACGCCAATGAGCACCATTTAGAGAATTTAATTGCAATTGATAATACAGCAAGCGCCACTTTTGTTGAGAATTATATTCCTTTAATAGAAAGCAGTTTCGATTTGATTTCGTCTAATAAAGTAGCCAATACATTAAGCTATAGTTTTTATAAAAAATTACGAAAAGTACTAGCCGATAATCAAAAGAGCTATTTGTACGAAACGAATGTGGGAGCAGGATTACCATTGATTGACACGATAAAATTATTGCATCTTTCAGGTGAAAATATCACGAAGATTAAAGGAGTTTTCTCCGGAACATTGAGTTATTTATTCAATAATTTCTCTGCAAAAGACGTTCCGTTTAGTGACATTTTAAAAGAAGCTATCGATAACGGATATACGGAACCAGATCCAAGAGAAGACCTTTGTGGGAATGATGTAGGTCGAAAATTATTAATTTTGGCAAGAGAATTAGATTTGCAAAATGAATTTGAGGAAATCGAAATTCAGAATTTAATCCCGGAACATTTACGTGAAGGAAGCGCTTCGGAATTTTTGACAAAATTGAAGGAATTTGATCCTATTTATACTGCTATAAAAGAAAATCAAGCGCCTAATCACGTGTTGCGTTACATTGGTGAATTGTCCGGAGATTTACAAGGAGATAAAGGAAATCTAGAAGTGAAATTAGTTTCAGTGCCATCAGATACCGCTTTAGGCGGATTAAAAGGTTCTGATTCATTCTTCGAAATTTATACGGAATCGTATGGAGACAGACCAATTGTAATTCAAGGTGCCGGTGCCGGTTCTGCAGTAACCGCGAGAGGTGTCTTTGGCGATATCTTGAGGTTGTCAGATAAAGGGTAAGGATTTTAGATTTTAAAAAACAACAATAATGAAAATAACATTAGACAGAGTAAACGAAAATTTCCATTTTCAATTAAAAAATGAACGTGGACATATTGTAAATGTAGATGCCAGACCTGATTTTGGAGGGAATGATATGGGACCAAGCCCAATGGAATTAATTTTAATGGGAGTTGCTGGTTGCAGCGGAATTGATATGATTTCAATTTTAAAGAAGCAACGTCAGGAAATCACTTCTTTCAAAGCTGATGTTGAAGGAGAGCGCGTGCAAGTTGGAGAAGCAAAACCTTTTAAAGATATTTATGTGGTTTTTTCTCTGGAAGGAAATATTAAAGAAGATAAAGCAGCAAAAGCGGCTCAACTTTCTTTCGAAAAATACTGTTCAGTTTCAAAAACATTGGAACCAACGGCAACAATACATTATAAAGTAGTTTTGAACGGAGTGGAATTAGCCAAAATCTAATTTCATCATTTTAAATCTTACACTTTACACTTTTTAATAAAAAAAAATGAACGAACAAGAATTTGGTTTTGAAACCCAAGCCATACGCAATCAATTAGAACGCACTCAATATTTAGAGCATTCTGTGCCTTTGTACTTAACTTCTAGTTTTGTATTTGAAGATGCCGAAGACATGCGTGCCTCATTTGCCGAAGAGAAAGACAGGAATATTTATTCCCGTTACAGCAACCCGAATACGAACGAGTTTATCGATAAAGTTTGCCAAATGGAAGGGGCAGAATCTGGTTTTGCTTTCGCATCCGGAATGGCTGCGGTTTATTCTACCTTGGCTGCTTTGTTAAACTCGGGAGATCATATCGTTTCTGCGGGAAGCGTTTTTGGTGCAACACACTCTTTGTTTGTTAATTATTTTCCAAAATGGGGGATTGAAACCACTTATTTTGATATTAATAAACCCGAAACTATTGAAAGTTGTATCAAACCAAATACCAAAATCCTTTTTGCCGAATCACCTACGAATCCTGCAATTGATATTATTGATTTGGAATTGCTTGGGGATATTGCCAAAAGACATAATCTAGTTTTGATTATCGACAACTGCTTTGCCACCCCATATTTGCAACAACCTATTAAATGGGGAGCGCATTTGGTGGTACATTCGGCAACAAAATTAATGGATGGTCAAGGTAGAGTTCTGGGCGGAATAACTGTTGGTGATGCTGAATTGATTCAAAAAATCTATTTGTTTTCTCGACTTACCGGACCTTCTTTATCACCGTTTAATGCCTGGGTATTGTCTAAAAGTTTAGAAACTTTGGCAATTCGTTTAGACAGACACTGTGAAAATGCGATGAAAGTAGCTGAGTTTTTAGAACAACATCCTAATGTAAATAAGGTAAAATATCCGTTCTTGAAATCGCACCCACAATATACAATTGCTCAGAAACAAATGAAATTGGGTGGTAATATTGTTGCTTTCGAAATCAAAGGTGGTCTTGAAGCCGGAAGAGCTTTCTTGGATAAAATAAAATTATGTTCGTTGTCACCTAATTTAGGAGATAGCAGAACTATTGTAACACATCCCGCCTCTACTACACACAGTAAATTATCTGTTGATGAGCGTTTGGCAGTTAGTATTACCGATGGATTGGTTCGTGTTTCGGTAGGTTTAGAAACCGTAAAGGACGTAATTGCTGATTTGGAACAAGCACTTTCGTAAAAATATAGATTTCAGAATACCGATTTTTGATTGTAGATTTGATGTCAATTAAAAATCGGTATTTTTTTATATCATTAAATCTTTTTTTAAAATGCTCTCAAAGAAAACAAAATACGGAATAAAAGCATTGAGTTTTTTGGCGCGCCAAGAAGACCAAACTCCTGTGCAAATTGCTGAAATTGCAAAAGCAGAACATATTTCGATTAAGTTTTTAGAAAGTATTTTATTGCTGTTGCGCCACTCTGGTTTTTTGGGAGCCAAAAAAGGAAAAGGCGGAGGCTACTATTTGATAAAAGATCCAAAAGAAATTAATATGGCCGATGTGTACCGCATTCTTGAAGGACCAATAGCTTTGTTGCCTTGCGTAAGCCATAATTTCTACGAAAAATGTGATGATTGTATTGATGAAGCCAAATGTTCGGTGCATAAATTAATGACCGAAGTGCGTGATAATACCTTAATGATATTAGAAAATAATACACTTGCAGATATCTCTTTTTAAAGTCCGTTCGATTTTGGGTTTTTAATCCTTTTCTTTAGAGAGTTCCCGGTTTGGGATTTAGAAAACTAATTTATATCCCACAAAAAATAACATTAATGCAATAGCATTTCTAAGGAATAAATCAGGTACTTTCCCACTCAACATGCTTCCAATAAAAATTCCAGGAAGTGATCCAATTAATAATTGTCCTAATAATCCCAGGTCTAAATTTCCCATTGAGGCGTGTCCTATTCCTGCAACTAGAGTTAATGGAACAGCATGAGCGATTTCGGTTCCAACCAATCTTGGTGTTGGTAAAAGTGGGTATAAGAAAAATAAAGTAACCGTTCCTAAAGCTCCAGCTCCTATTGAAGTTAGAGTTACAGTTGCTCCAAGCATCACCCCAATCGCAATTGTTAAAACATTTTGAGTTTTACTTTCATTATGAAATTTATCACCAGCATGTTTCTGAGAAAAAACTAAAAGTTTTTTCTTGAATAAAATGGCTACTGAAGTGAAAAGTAATGCCCAACCTAAACTGTATTTAATGACGAGATTTATCGCTGTAATATCAGTTTTTATGCTATCTAATATCCATAAAGTTAATAAAGCTGCAGGAACACTCCCTAAAGATAGCCATCATGTGATAGCCCAATTAATATTCTTTTTTTTATGATGTACAAAAACACCTCCCATTTTTGTAAAAGCGGCATACAATAAGTCGGTCCCAACAGCAGTTGTAGGGGGAATACCAAACCATAATAAAATGGGGGTCATTAAAGATCCACCGCCCACTCCTGTCAAACCTACAACAAAACCAACTGTCAATCCAGCGATTACTAATCCTATTTGAAAATCCATAATTGAAATTTTTTTTGCAAAAATAAAAATTATTTTTTATAATCCTATAGATATTATAGACTTTATAGAATATAATAAAAAGTATGATAGATGCATCAAGTTTTTTGAAGTTAAAATGGAAGATGAGCTGAGATGCAAATTCAGTTTTTCAGACTTATCCTTCAAGTCATGGAGATGAATGAATTTGAAGCGTAAAAAATCAAAAAATTATTTTGTTATTTAGAAATAAGTAGTATTT
>ERZ1034363.1899-NODE-1899-length-10891-cov-3.214629_pt1 | contig 10891 bp, 8 predicted proteins | sample MGYA00520616_ERZ1034363 | MGnify/ENA primary metagenome ERZ1034363 (study PRJEB33736, sample SAMEA104284506) | Azolla filiculoides | biome: Urban; feature: Water surface; material: Ditch water | place: Netherlands | collected 2015-10-28 | depth 0-0.1 m ...
TGGCTGAACAAACTCAACAACGAGCCCCTGTCCATCCAGTAAGCTCTCTCTGTTGCACTTGGATTTGAGACCGCCCAGCGTCGACAGGTCATTTTCAGCTATCAAATAAATACCAAAATACAGGAGTCCGTGACCCATGAGCCAGGCATTCAGGTTTTGCCCAAGTTGCGCCACGCCGCTGGAGTTTCTTGCACAGATGGAAGACGGCGGAGAAAAAGAACGCCTGCGCTGCCCGGCTTGTGGGTACACCCACTGGAACAATCCGACGCCGGTGCTGGCGGCCGTGATTGAGTACGAGGGCAAGATCCTGCTGGCGCGCAACGCCGCCTGGTCGGGCCGCATGTTTGCGTTGATCACCGGATTCATGGAGGCGGGTGAGACGCCCCAGGAGGGTATTGCCCGGGAGATCCAGGAAGAAACCAGCCTGACCGTGCACGAACTCAACCTGATCGGTGTCTACGATTTCCAGCGGATGAACCAGGTCATCATTGCCTACCATGCGGTGGCCAGCGGCGAGATCCGGCTTTCGCCCGAGCTGGTTGAATACCAGCTTTACACGCCCGAGGCGGTCAAATGCTGGCCGGCGGGTACCGGCTACGCGCTGGCCGACTGGCTGCGCTCACGAGGTCACGATCCCCAATTCATCGAGTTTTCCCGCTCGTAGTGCATAAAATTCAGGCAATCACAGGACTTTCCATGAAAATCGACAAAGAAATCGACACCCGCGGTCTGAATTGCCCGCTGCCCATTCTCAAGGCCAAGAAGGCGTTGACGGACATGGGCAGTGGGCAGTTGCTGAAGGTGGTGTCCACCGATGGCGGTTCCACGCGGGATTTCCAGGCGTTCGCCAAGCAGACGGGCAACGAGTTGGTGGAGCAGACCACGGAAGGCGACGATTTCATCCACGTCCTGCGTCGCCGCTAGGGCCGCCGCCCGTCAGGGGCCGCTCACGGGTTGAGCGTGCGCAGGTATTCGCGGAATTGGGCCCCCACCTGCGGATGTTGCAGGGCCAGTTCCACCGTGGCTTCCAGAAACCCTTCCTTGCTGCCGCAGTCGTAGCGCTTGCCCTCGTACTGGAAGGCGTACACCGCTTCGTGCGTCAACAACCGGCTGATGGCGTCGGTCAGCTGGATTTCTCCGCCAACGCCCGTCGGCTGGTTGCGGATCTCCTGAAAAATACGGGGCGTCAGGATGTAGCGGCCGGCCACGCCCATGCGGGAGGGGGCCACTTCCGGTTCCGGCTTCTCGACGATTTTTTCCAGGCGGATCAGGTTGCGGCCGGCGGGTTCACCGTCCACGATGCCGTAGCGGCGAACCTGGTCCGCCGGCACTTCCTGCACCGCGAGCATCGAGCGGCCCATTTTGGCAAAGGCCTCCACCATCTGGCTCAACACGCCAGGGCCATCCGGCATGCCGGTCATCAGGTCGTCGGCCAGCAGCACGGCAAAGGGCTCGTTGCCCACCAGCCGCTCAGCGCACAGCACGGCGTGCCCCAGGCCGAGGGAACGGTGCTGGCGCACATAGCTGCAGACCATGTCCGCCGGCTGGACGGTGCGCACCAGGGCGAGCAATTCCTTCTTGCTGGAGGCTTCCAGTTCATTTTCAAGCTCGTAGGCGGTGTCGAAGTGGTCCTCAATGGCGCGCTTGCTGCGCCCGGTGACAAAGACCATGTGGCGCGCGCCAGCCGCGTAGGCCTCCTCGACGGCGTACTGGATCAGCGGCTTGTCCACCACCGGCAGCATCTCCTTGGGTGATGCTTTGGTGGCGGGCAGGAACCGGGTACCGAGGCCGGCGACAGGGAAGACGGCGGTATTGATTTTCTGGACAGTGCTCATGGGGACAAGCATATACCGCCCGACGTTCCCGTCACCCCGTATTGCGCAGCCCGGCCGCGATGCCGTTGATCGAAATGTGAATGCCCCGCCGCACCCGCTCGTCTGCCAGACCGGCGCGGTAGCGTCGCACCAGTTCGACTTGCAGGTGGTGCAGCGGATCGATGTAGGGGAAACGGTGGCGAATGGAACGCGCCAGCGCCGCATTGCTGGCCAGCCGTTGCTTTTCGCCGGTGATCTGGACCAGTGCGTCCGCTGTGCGGTGCCACTCGGCTTCGATGGCGGTGAACACCCGCTTGCGCAGACGCGCATCGGTCACGAGTTCGCTGTAGCGCGAGGCCAGCGCCAGATCGCTCTTGGCCAGCACCATGTCCATGTTGGACAGCAGAGTGCTGAAGAAGGGCCACTGGCGGTACATTTTCTGCAGCAGCGCCAGGGCCTCCTTGTGTGCTGCCGGCGTGGGCTGGTTCAGAAAGGTCTCCACCGCAGAGCCGAAGCCGTACCAGCCTGGCAGCGTCAGCCGGCATTGGCCCCAGCTGAAGCCCCAGGGGATGGCCCGCAGATCCTCGATTTTGTGGGTGGCCTTGCGCGAAGCGGGGCGCGAGCCGATGTTGAGTTCGGCAATTTCGCGGATCGGCGTTGCGCTGAAAAAGTAATCGGTAAAGCCCGGTGTCTCGTACACCAGGGTCCGGTAAGCGCCCATGCTGGCTTGCGAAAGCGTGGCGGCCGCCTCCAGGAAGGCGGGCGTGGCAGGCTTGGTGGGCTGCAGCAGGGTGGCCTCCAGGGTGGCGGCCACCAGGGTCTCCAGATTGCGCCGGCCGATTTCGGGGTTGGCGTACTTGGAGCCGATGACCTCGCCCTGCTCGGTCAGGCGGATCTGCCCCCGCACGGTGCCGGGCGGCTGGGCCAGGATGGCCTGGTAGCTCGGGCCGCCGCCGCGGCCCACGGTGCCGCCGCGCCCGTGGAACATGCGCAACTGGATGTTATGGCTGTTGGCCAACTCATCGAACAGGTCCACCAGCGCGATTTCAGCCCGGTACAGCTCCCAGTTGCTGGTGAAGATGCCGCCGTCCTTGTTGCTGTCGGAGTAGCCGAGCATGATGTCCTGCTCGGCGCCGGAGCGTTGCACCAGTTTCGCCACGCCGGGCAGGGCGTAGAAGGCCCGCATGATGGGCGCTGCGTTGCGCAGGTCTTCGATGGTTTCGAACAGCGGGACCACGATCAGGTCGTTGGTGGATGCACCGTCCAGCGTGCCGTGCATCAGGCCGACTTCCTTTTGCAGCAGCAGCACTTCGAGCAGGTCGCTCACGGTTTCGGTGTGGCTGATGATGTAGTGGCGGATGGCCTGTGCCCCGTAGCGCGCGCGCATGGTTTTGGCGGTCTCGAAGATCGCCAGTTCGCCCAGGGTGTGTGGCGAGTAGCTGGCGTCCATCACGCGCAAGGGCCGTGCATCGGTGAGCAGGCGCACCAGCACGGCGCGCTTGGCGTCTTCGGCCAGGCTGGCGTAGGCCGGCTCGACGCGGGCCGTGGCCAGCAGCTCGGCCACGACGTCTTCGTGCTTGTCCGAGCTCTGGCGCAAATCCACCGTGGCCAGATGGAAGCCGAACACTTCCACGGCGCGGATCAGCGGGTGCAGGCGCTGGGTGGCGAGTGCCGCCCCGAAGTGCGTCAGCAGCGAGGCTTCGATCACCCGGAGGTCGGCCAGGAATTCCTCGGGCGCGGTATAGGCGTTCGGGGGGGCCACGGCGTGCCGTGCCGCAGCGCCGCCCGTCAACTCTTTCAGCGTGGCCGCCAGGCGGGCGTAGATGCCGGTCAGGGCGCGGCGGTAGGGCTCGTCCTGGCGGTGTTCGTTGGTGTCGGGGGAGCGCTCGGCCAGCGCCTGCATTTCGGGCGAGACCTGCATGAGCAGCGCCGACAGCGAGAGTTCTCCGCCGAGGTAATGTACCTCGGTGAGGTAGTGGCGCAAGGCCACGTCGGCCTGCCGGCGCAGGGCGTAGGCCAGGGTTTCTGCGGTCACATTCGGGTTGCCGTCACGGTCGCCGCCAATCCACTGGCCCATGCGCAGGAAGCTGGCCACGGGGTGGTCGCCCAGTTCCCGCTCCAGTTCGGCATAGATTTTGGGGATTTCGCGCAGGAAGGTCGCCTCGTAGTAACTCAGGGCGTTTTCGATCTCGTCGGCCACGGTGAGTTTGGTGAAGCGCAGCAACCGGGTCTGCCAGAGTTGCATCACGCGGGCGCGCAACTGGGCTTCGTTGGTGGCCAGCTCGCGCGGCGTGAGCGCATCCTTGGCGGTGCTGACGGCCGCGGCGGCGGCGCGCGCGCGGATCTCGTCGCGCTCGGTCAACAGCTTGGCAATGTCGCGCTCGGCGTCCAGGATGCTTTTGCGCTGCACCTCGGTCGGGTGGGCGGTGAGCACGGGCGAGACAAAGCTGTGGGCCAGCGTGCCCGCAATGGTGCGGGGGGTGATGCCGGCCCAGCGCAGGCGCTGCAGCGCCACTTCGATGCTGCCTTCCTGCGTGTTGCCAGCGCGTTCATGCACGGCGCGGCGGCGGATGTGGTGGCGGTCCTCGGCCAGATTGGCCAGGTGGCTGAAGTAGGTAAAGGCACGGATCACACTGACCGCCTGGTCGCCGCTGAGGCCCTTGAGAAGCTTTTTGAGCGCGCGGTCGGCCTCGTGGTCGGCGTCGCGGCGGAAGGCCACCGACAGCTTGCGGATCTGCTCGATCAATTCGAACGCCTCGGCGCCCTCCTGTTCGCGGATCACGTCGCCCAGGATGCGGCCCAGCAGCCGGATGTCCTCGACCAGTGGGCGTTCGTTGTCGCGGGGCCTTGCGCCTGGACGCTTGACGGCGGCCTTGGTGTTGTCGAGAGGGTCCTTGTCTGCCGTTTTCATGGAAATGGGTCCTGCGTTTGACGTGGCGGTTGCCTTATTTTCGGGCAGTGCCCATGCTAGCATCGCCTTCCCCAGAAGATTACCAACGGGTTACGACTTTGAGCACATTCCCCGCACCCATCGTGATTGCCACGCGCGAGAGCCGTCTGGCCTTGTGGCAGGCCGAGCACGTCAAGAGCCTGCTGGAGGCGCGCGGCCACCGCGTCACGCTGCTGGGCATGACCACGCTGGGCGACCAGATCCTGGACCGCTCGCTGAGCAAGGTCGGTGGCAAAGGCTTGTTTGTCAAGGAACTTGAAGTCGCGCTGGAGCAGGGCCGCGCCGACATTGCGGTGCATTCGCTGAAAGACGTGCCGATGGACCTGCCCGAGGGTTTTGCGCTGGCCTGCGTGATGGAGCGCGAAGACCCGCGCGACGCCTGGGTGTCGTCACAGTACGCCACCCTGGCCGATTTGCCGCAGGGCGCCGTGGTGGGCACCTCCAGCCTGCGCCGTACGGTGCTGCTGCGCGCGCTGCGTCCCGATCTGAAGATCGAGCCCCTGCGCGGCAATCTGGACACCCGCCTGCGCAAGCTCGACGAGGGCCAGTACGCCGGCATCGTGCTGGCGGCAGCTGGCCTGAAGCGGCTCGGGCTGGGCGAGCGCATTCGCCACATCTTCGCGTCCACCGAGATGCTGCCTGCGGCCGGGCAGGGCGCGCTGGGGATCGAGATCCGCGCCGATCGCACGGATCTGGTCGCCGCACTGACGCCACTGGCGCACCACGACACCTGGCGCTGTGTATCGGCCGAGCGCGCGGTCAGCCGCGCCATGGGCGGCAGTTGTTCCATGCCTCTGGCCGCTTTTGCCACGCTGGAGGCGGGGGCAATCCGCTTGAACGCCGCCTGGGGTGACCCCGAAGGTGGCGCGACGCTGGTGACGGCCAGCGGCACCACGCTGGCGGATGACCTGGGCGGTGCTGCAGTGCTGGGGGCGCAGGTGGCGGCCGGGCTGCGCGCACAGGGCGCGCGCTGAAGCTGGGCCGGCGCACGCTGTGTGGCGTATGTTTGTGGTCGCGAACCCGTCCTGTCCAACCGCATGTTGATGGCCCATCACCGTCCATTTCCCCGCGTGGTGGTCACGCGGCCTGAGGCGGAAGCGCGGCAATGGGTGGATGCCCTGCAGGCCCGCGGGGTTGAGGCGGTGGCCTTGCCGTTGATCGAGATTCATCCCCCGGCCGATCCGCAACCCGTGCAAGTGGCCTGGCAGCGTCTGGGTGACTATGCCGCGGCCATGTTTGTCAGCAGCAACGCTGTGGCCCAGTTTTTCAAGCTAAAACAAGATGACCCCAGCGTGGATTGGTCATCGTATGCTATTAAAACAAGAGCATGGTCCACCGGGCCGGGAACGTCCCGCGCCCTGCTGCAGGCGGGACTGTCGCCAGCGCAGATCGACGCGCCGGCCGACGATGCGCCGCATTTCGACTCGGAGGCGCTCTGGCAGCGTGTCGGTGCCGGGATGCGTCCCGGCCAGCGGGTATTGATCGTGCGGGGCAGCGATGCGGCCGGACAGAGTGCCGGACGCGACTGGCTGGCCGAGCAACTGAAGGCGGCCGGTGTGCGGGTGGACCGCCTTGTCGCTTACCGGCGACTGGCGCCAGTGTTCGGCCCGGTCCAGCGTGCGTTGGCGCGGGAGGGCGCGACCGATGGGTCGGTGTGGCTGTTCAGCAGTTCCGAGGCCATTTCCAACCTTGTGGCACAAATGTCCCCGCAGGAATGGGGGCGTGCCCGCGCCCTGGTGACCCACCACCGCATCGCCGCAGCGGCACAGCGCGCCGGCTTCGGTGTTGTTTGCGAGTCACGCCCCACGCTGGAAGCACTGGTTGCCTCGATAAAATCAGGCCAATGAATGCAGCGCCTCTCCCTGACAACGCCGCGGAACCTGAGGTCACCGCGGTGCCGCCTGTGGAGCCCGGGCTGCAGACCCGTCCCGCTGGCGCGGTTTCCCGGCTCACGGTCGGTCTGCTGGGGGCGGTGGCGGCGGTTGCCTTGATGACCGCCGGCTTGCTGTGGCAGAAAGTGGCGGGCATGCAGGAGCAGTTGGCCCGCCAGAGCGCGGATGCCGGTGCGCAGGCGGTCGAAGCGCGCACGCTGGCGAAGCAGGCCCTGGACCAGGCGCGCGAAACCGCGGCCCGGCAGGCGGTTGCGGAGGCCAAGCTTGGAGAAGTCTCCCTCCAGCGCACGCAACTTGAAGAATTGATGCAAAGCCTTTCCCGGTCGCGCGATGAAAACCTGGTGGTGGACATCGAATCGGCGTTGCGACTGGCGCAGCAACAAGCGCAATTGACCGGCAGCGTGGAACCCTTGCTGGCGGCCCTCAAAAGCGCTGAACAGCGCATCGCACGGGCCAGCCAGCCGCGCCTGACGCCCTTGCAGCGCGCGATCGGCCGTGACACCGACCGCATCCGCTCCGCCAGCGTGGCGGACTTGCCGGGTCTGCTGGTTCGGCTTGATGAACTGGTTCGCCTGGTCGATGAACTTCCTGTCGTCAATGCCGTCGGCGCGGTGCCTTCAGGAACCCCGGCCCGGGCCACGGGGCCGGTCGCGCCATTGGTCTGGTGGCAGAACACGCTGGCGTTGCTGGGGCGGGAGGCGCGCAATCTGGTCCGGGTCAGTCGCATCGAGCAGCCGGAGGCCGCCTTGCTCTCCCCGGAACAGACGTTTTTCCTGCGTGAAAACCTGAAGCTCAAGCTGTTGAATGCCCGCCTGGGCCTGCTGGCGCGGCAGCTGGAGTCAGCGCGCGCCGACCTCGCGGCCGCTTCAGTGAGCGTCAACAAATATTTTGATCCAGGTGCCCGTAAAACCCAGATGGCTGCCACGGTGCTGCAGCAGGTGCAGGCGCAAATGAAGGTGGCCGAGTTGCCTCGCGTGGACGACACCCTCGCAGCCCTGGTCACGGCGGCGGCGGGAAGGTAGACATGAGAGGCCTCAGCTTTCACTTCCCTGGGGACCTCCCTGGTCACTGCGCCATGCCCTTCAGGCGGCCGGGCAGGTATTGAATGCGCGCTGCACTCTGGCTGTTGGCGCTGTTTGCCGTGGCGGTGGCCGTTGCCCTGTTCGCCGGCAACAACCAGGGCACCATCACGGTGTTCTGGCCGCCTTACCGCATCGATCTTTCGCTGAATCTGGTGTTGCTGGTGCTGGTGGCGACTTTTTCCGCCGTGCACTTGGCATTGCGGGCGCTGGCTGCACTGCTGGAGATGCCGCGCCAGGCCCGGCACTGGCGTGCCCAGCAAAAAGAGCGTGCTACGCACGCCGCGCTGCTTGAGGCTCTGGGCCATTTGCTCGCAGGCCGGTTCATCCGTTCGCGCAAGGCGGCGCTGGCCGCGCTGGCGCGTGAAAAGTCACTGACGGAACCCTTGGGGCATGCTGTCCAGTTGCGTGCGCTGGCGCATCTGGTGGCGGCGGAAAGTGCCCAGGCGCTGCAGGACAAGGCCAGCCGTGACGAGCACCTGCATCTGGCGCTGGAGAATACGGTGGGGCGCATCACCCCTGCTGCACAGGAGATCCGCGAAGGTGCCCAGCTGCGGGCGGCCCGCTGGGCGCTTGATGAACGGGAGGTTCAGACCTCGCTGGACTGGCTGGAAGCCTTGCCGCAGGGGGCCCAGCGCCGGACACTGGCCCTGCGGATCAGGCTCAAGGCCGCGCGGCTTGCGCGCAAGACGCCCGTCGCCCTGGAGACGGCCCGGCTGCTCGCCAAGCACCGTGCGTTCTCGCCTGCAGCGGCTCAAAGCCTGGTGCGCGGCCTGGTCAATGACATGATCCAGGGCGCGCACGATGTGACCCAGTTGCAACGCGTCTGGGCCGGGCTGGAGGCCGCCGAGCGCCAGATGCCCGAACTGGCCATCCAGGCTGCGCAGCGCCTGGTGATGCTGAAAGGTGACGGGGCCATGGTGCGGTCCTGGCTGTTGCCGGTGTGGGAGGCGTCGATCCAGGCGCCGGATGCGTTGAGTGCGGCGCAACAGGTCCGGCTCGTCCGCACTCTGGAGGCGGGGCTGACATCGGAAGACAGCGCCGGTGACCGCGAATGGCTGGCCCGCATCGAGCTTGCACAGCAGCGCCATCCCCGCGATGCCAGTCTGCAGTACCTGGCGGGCATGGCCTGTATGGAGCGCCAGCTCTGGGGCAAGGCGCAGCAGTTGCTGATGCAGGCCTCCGCCAGTCTGAGAGACCCAGGGTTGCTGGCCAGCGCATGGTGTGCACTCGCAGAACTCGCTGAGCAGCGCGGCGATACCACCGGCGCTGCGCAGGCCTGGAAACGGGCCGCACGCGGCTGAACTTCAAGGTCCGCCCCCGCCGATCCCTTGTCGGCGGCTACATCCCGGGCCGCTTTCATCCGCTTTCAGCGTCCCTGCGCAGGGCAAGAGCAGGCGCCAAAAAAATAAGGCTGGGCAGTTTCCTGCCCAGCCTTTGGGGTCAACCTGGCGTGGTCAGGCCACGTTGGGTTCCTGTCAGAACGGAAGACTCAGGTTTCGCAGATCTTTACGCGTCTCAACCAGCACCAGCGGTCCTTCTTCAAGCGTGACGGGAGCGGGCCGTTCGCGCGGGACACGGACCGGCTTGGGCTCTGCGGCAATCGCTGCCTGAACAGCGGCGATCTTGTCCGCATCGGAGTTGACCCACTGCAGACCCGAGCGCTCGGCAATCTGGGTCAGTTCATCCATCGGCAGCGTGAATGACGCTGGTGCGGGCTGGCTGACTGCCGGTGCGACAGGGCTGGCGGCTTCTGCAATCGCTGCCACGGGCTGTGCCGGTGCCTCTGCGGGCGTCGGTTCGTCCACTGGTGCGGGTGGTACAGCGGCCGGGGCTGAAACGGCCTCCACCAACGTCACTGACTCCACTGCAGGGGCGGCTGCGGCCGCTGGCACGCCAGTTTCCACGGGGCCCTGCGCCACTGGTGCGGTTGCAACGGAGGGACGCTCAAAGTAGGAGCGCGTCACGGGCTCCTGGGCTTCGACGACTTCGTTGCCGGACGCGCCGGACGTTGCTAAGGCGGCGTCTTCACGGCGGGGTTCGCCGCGGTCACCGTTGCGTTCGCGCCGGTCGCGACCGTAGCGGTCGCGTGAGCGCCGCTCACGGCGTTCTTCACCTTCAGCGCGGGGGGGCGCGGCTTCATTGTCATTGACCTGTTCGGCCGGTTCCACGCTGGGCACCGCTGCCAAAACCGGCTGGGTCGCCGTTGTGGCGTTGACACCGTTGTCCGCAGTTTCTTCATTGCGTGGTGCGCCACCCGCGCGGCGCTCACCGCGTTCACGGCGGCCTTCGCCGCGCTCACCGCGCTCGCGACGGTCACCGCGCGGCGCGCGCTCCTGGCGGGGTTCGCCGCTGTCGTTGAGCGCCGGGGTCTCTGCGTTTACAAGGGGGGCGTTGTCCGACGGCGCGGCCTGGGCTTCCCGACGCTCGCGGGGGCCGTTGCGCTCACCGCGCTCTGCGCGGGGAGGGCGCTGATCACCTTCGCGCGCTTCGGCACGGGGTTCGCTGCGGCCCTCGCCACGCGCAGTCCCTTCACCCCGGCGGCCGCGGCCTTCACCCTGACCTTCGCCGCGTCGTCCTTCTCCCCTGCGGCCCTCCGTACGGCCTTCGCCGCGACGACCGTCCCGGCGTTCACCGTCGCGACCGTTCCGGCCTTCTCGCCTTTCTTCCTTTTTCGCTTCGGCCACAGGGGCCGCTGCAGGTGCTGGTGCTGGTGCCGGCGCGGGTGCCGCGCTGAACAGGCCCTTGATCCAGCCGAAAAAGCCCTTCTCGGCTGGCACTGGCGCGGGGATGGGCGCCGGCGCTTGCATGGGAGCGGGCGTTTGGGGCTTCACTGCCTCAGGACGGGGCGCGACCACGGGAGCCGGCGCATCCGGCAGGACGCCCTTGATGATCGGCGTCTGCTTGTTGGTGGGCTCCTGCGAGCGGCGCGTCACGGCAGTGGGGTCTTCGACTTCATCCGCCATCTTGTAGCTGGGCTCAATGTGGTCCAGGCGGGGGTCGTCGTGTTTGAGCCGTTCGAGCCGGTAGTTCGGTGTTTCGAGCGTCTTGTTCGGCACCATCAGCACGTTGATACGCTGCTTGAGCTCGATCTTGGCGATTTCCGGGCGCTTTTCATTGAGCAGGAAAGAAGCCACATCCACCGGCACCTGGCAC
>ERZ1034363.1900-NODE-1900-length-10890-cov-4.653010_pt1 | contig 10890 bp, 8 predicted proteins | sample MGYA00520616_ERZ1034363 | MGnify/ENA primary metagenome ERZ1034363 (study PRJEB33736, sample SAMEA104284506) | Azolla filiculoides | biome: Urban; feature: Water surface; material: Ditch water | place: Netherlands | collected 2015-10-28 | depth 0-0.1 m ...
ACTGCAACTGCGGCTAACGAAGATTTGAATAATGTGTTCGTGTATCCAAATCCTGTTCGCCCAGACTATGAGGGAACCGTAAAAATTTCAGGATTATTAAATAAAGCAACTGTAAAAATTACAGATATCGAAGGGAATTTGGTTTATGAAACCACTTCTGAAGGCGGAACAATAGAATGGGATACTACTGCATTTGGAAAACACAAAGTAGCATCGGGTGTTTATATGATTTTTATTTCGGCACAAGACGGGATTGAAACTAAGGTCAGTAAAGTAATGATTATTCGGTAATTTTATTATCAAAACAGATCAAGAATTCACAGTTATGTACAACAAAAATTGTTTTGATTTTTTAAGATTTTTTTTCGCCGCAAATATACTATTGGCTCATCTCTGTGAACTTTCTCAAAGTAAAAGTTTGGGATTTTTATCCAATTTTTCAGACGCAGCCATTGGGGTTAAAGGGTTTTTTGTAATAAGTGGCTTTTTAGTAGCTAAAAGCTATGTTAGCACGCTATCTTTAAAACAATATTTCATCAAAAGAGCCAAAAGAATTATACCAGCCTATGTAGTTGTATTGTTATTTGCAGTTTTAATTCTGGCATTTTTTAGTAGTTACAGTCTTTCAGCCTATTTTACAGACATAAATGTGTATCAATATTTAGGATGGAATTCTATATTTCTAAATTTTATGCATCCTTGTTTACCAGGCTTATTTGAAAACAATCTTCTTTGTGCTGTAAATGGATCGTTATGGACTTTGAAAGTCGAGGAAGGATTTTATATTATTTTGCCACTTATTTTTTATGCAATTAATAAATTTAAAAAACCTTCAATTATATTAATTAGTCTTTACTTTTTTTCATTATTGTATTGGTTTATAATGGAAGATTATTTTGGTAAACCTTTATTAGCAAAGCAATTGCCCGGTTATTTAGTTTACTTTGTAACTGGAATTTTTCTGTTTTTGAACTTTGAATTGGTTTTACATAATAAAAGCAAACTTTTGATTGTGTCTGTTTTATTATTGATAATTTCTAATTTTTTACATTTTCAAATAAATGTTTTTTATCCAGCAACATTTGGATTAATAGTTATTATTGTCGCTTACACCCTTCCTTTTCTCAATAATTTTGGCAAATATGGCGATTTCACTTATGGACTTTACATTTATCATTTTCCAATAATTCAGCTTTTTAGGCAGTATGATTTATTTGAGAAATACAACCCAATTTTAATGGCATTTTTGGTGATTTTAATTACATTATTCTTTGCTGTTTTTTCTTGGTTTGTTATAGAGAAAAGGTTTTTGGATAGATATAAAAAACCAGCAATAAATGCAAATTAAAACCAAAGCCATCGTCATTTCTTCACTCAAATACCAAGAGAAAAGCTTGATTGTAAAATGCTTTACGCAATCGCACGGATTGAAATCCTATTTTGTTCGAGATGCTTTTTCTTCCCGAAAATCAAGCCAGAAAATTGCTTATTTTCAGCCCTTGACCATTCTCGAAATCGAAGCTGTCCATAAAAACAAGGGAACTTTGGAAAACTTCAAAGAAATCAAGATTGCCACTCCATTTCAAACCATTCATTCGGATATTTTCAAGAGCACCATCGTGATGTTCATTTCCGAAATTCTGCACCATTCCATCCATGAAGAAGAGAAAAACGAAGCTCTTTTTACTTTCTTGGAAACCGCCTTGCATTGGCTCGACAATCACGACCAAATGGCCAATTTTCATTTGATTCTAATGCTGGAAATAACGAAATATCTTGGTTTCTATCCCGACATTTCCGAGATGGAATTCCCTTTTTTCGACGCCAACGAAGGTGTTTTTACGCCATTTCACGGTTTGGGTTCACTCACGGAACACGAAACCAGTCTTTTCAAAAAACTCATTGCTTTGAAATTCGACAACGACCAAAAAATTTTCCATGTCATCGAAAGGCAAATCGTTTTGAAAATCCTGATTGATTACTACACTTTTCATCTAGATGGCTTCAGAAAGCCAAAATCTTTGGAGGTTTTGTCTGCAGTTTTTTCTTGAAAAAATCAACCACTAAGGCGCAATGACGCGAAGATGTAACGTTGTTTTTGTTTGCTCATTAAAGTTTTGATTCTATTCTTAATAAAACTTTGCGCTTTTGTGTCTTTGCGGTAAACAAAAACTCATCACTCATCACTCATAATTCATAACTATTTCTTACTTTCGCACCGCGATTAAAGAAAAGGATAAAATGAGCACAAAATTTACTGAATACAAAGGACTTAACTTGCCTACAGTTGCATCGGAAGTACTTGATTTTTGGAAAAAAGAAAACATATTCGAAAAGAGTGTAACCACTCGCGAAGGCAACCCGCCATTCGTGTTTTTTGAAGGGCCACCTTCGGCCAATGGACTACCTGGAATTCACCACGTGATGGCTCGTGCCATTAAAGATATATTTTGCCGTTATAAAACCCAAAAAGGATTCCAAGTAAAGCGTAAAGCTGGTTGGGATACGCACGGATTGCCTGTGGAATTAGGGACCGAAGCCTCATTGGGAATTACCAAAGAAGACATCGGAAAAACCATTTCCGTAGCCGAATACAACGAAGCCTGTAAAAAAACCGTGATGCGTTACACCGATGTGTGGAACGATTTGACCGAAAAAATGGGCTATTGGGTCGATATGGAAGACCCGTACGTGACCTACAAATCCAAGTATATGGAAACCGTTTGGTGGATTTTGAAACAAATCTACAACAAGGATTTGATGTACAAAGGCTACACCATTCAGCCTTATTCGCCAAAAGCAGGAACAGGATTGTCTTCACACGAAGTAAATCAACCAGGAAGTTACCGTGACGTAACGGATACAACTATAGTTGCTCAATTCAAAGCATTAAACGAAACTTTGCCTTCATTTCTTCAGGGATTTGGAGACATTCATATCTTGGCTTGGACGACAACACCTTGGACTTTGCCTTCAAACACAGCATTGACCGTTGGTCCAAAAATCGATTATGTGTTGGTTGAAACTTTCAATCAATATACCTTCCGACCTGTCAAAGTAATTTTGGCTAAAAACTTGGTTGGAAAACAATTTGGAAAAGGATTTTTTCCAAGCACTGAAGCTTCCGATTTTGAAAATTTCAAAGAGGGTGACAAGAAAATCCCATACCAAATCTTGACCGAATGCAAAGGCGCCGATTTAGTTGGAATTCGTTACGAACAATTGATGCAATTGGCTTTGCCATATCAAAATCCGGAAAATGCTTTCCGAGTAATTTCAGGAGATTTTGTAACTACAGAAGACGGAACAGGAATTGTGCACACCGCGCCAACATTTGGTGCTGATGATGCCAAAGTAGCCAAAGAAGCTACTCCCGAAGTTCCGCCAATGTTGGTTTTGGACGAAAACGGAACTCCAGTTCCATTAGTAAATCTGCAAGGAAAATTCATTGACGGGTTGGGAAATTATTCCGGGAAATACGTTAAAAACGAATATTATACAGATGGCGATGCACCAGAACGTTCTGCCGATGTGGAAATTGCCATCCAATTAAAAGAAGAAAATAAAGCTTTCAAAGTAGAGAAATACGTGCACAGTTACCCACATTGCTGGAGAACGGACACGCCAATTTTATATTATCCGCTGGATTCCTGGTTTATCAAAATCACGGAAGTTAGGGATAGAATGTTCGAATTGAACGAAACCATCAACTGGAAACCAAAAGCAACCGGAGAAGGACGTTTCGGGAATTGGTTGAAAAATGCCAACGACTGGAACTTGTCACGCTCCCGGTTTTGGGGAATTCCTTTGCCAATTTGGAGAAACGAAGAAGGCACAGAAGAAATGTTAATAGGTTCAGTTGAAGAATTATATAACGAAATCCAAAAATCTATCGCTGCAGGTTTCCAAAAAGAAAATCCTTTCAAAGGTTTCGAAATTGGAAATATGGACGAAGCAAACTATGATTTGATTGACTTACACAAAAATGTGGTCGATGAAATCACTTTGGTTTCTGCTTCAGGAAAACCAATGAAACGCGAATCGGATTTGATTGACGTTTGGTTTGACTCGGGTTCAATGCCGTATGCACAATGGCATTATCCTTTTGAAAACAAAGATAAAATCGATGGAAACCAAGATTTTCCTGCTGATTTCATCGCCGAAGGTGTCGATCAAACTCGTGGTTGGTTTTATACTTTGCACGCAATCGCTACTTTGGTTTTTGACAAAACAGCTTATAAAAATGTAGTTTCCAACGGATTGGTTTTAGATAAAAACGGTCACAAAATGTCTAAACGTTTGGGCAATGCAACAGATCCTTTTGAAACAATTGCTGAATACGGCCCAGATGCCACACGCTGGTATATGATTTCGAATGCGAATCCTTGGGACAATTTGAAATTTGACATTGAAGGAATTGCCGAGGTTCGTCGTAAGTTTTTTGGAACTTTATACAACACTTATTCTTTCTTTGCGTTGTATGCCAATATCGACAATTTCACATATGCCGAAGCCGATGTTCCAATGAACGAAAGACCGGAAATCGATAGATGGATTATTTCGGAATTGAATACTTTGGTGAAAGTGGTGGACGAAGCTTATGCTGATTACGAACCAACAAAAGCGGCTCGTGCGATTTCGGAATTTGTACAGGAAAACTTGAGTAACTGGTACGTTCGTTTGTGTCGTCGTCGTTTTTGGAAAGGTGAATATGCACAAGATAAAATTGCGGCTTACCAAACCTTATATACTTGTTTGTTAACCATTAGTAAATTGGGTGCGCCAATCGCTCCGTTCTATATGGACAAACTTTACAAAGACTTAACACAGGCAACACAATCAGAAAAATTCGACTCTGTACATTTGGCCGAATTTCCAAAATTCGTTGAAAACTTTGTTGATAAATCGTTGGAGAGCAAAATGCAGAAAGCACAGACGATTTCGTCACTAGTTTTATCGCTTCGAAAAAAGGAAATGATCAAGGTGCGTCAACCTTTGCAAAAGGTAATGATACCAGTACTTGACGAGAATCAGCGTGCCGAAATTGAAGCTGTTTCCGACCTGATTAAAGCGGAAGTTAACGTGAAAGAAGTTACACTTTTGGACGATGCTTCGGGAATTTTGGTCAAGCAAATTAAACCGAATTTCAAGGCTTTAGGACCCCGATTTGGAAAAGATATGGGGTTGATTGCCAAAGAGATACAGGCATTTTCGCAAGTACAAATCAGTCAATTAGATAAGCAAGGAAGCATAGATATTGTTATTTCGGGAAATAGTATAACTTTATCGCAAGAAGAAGTGGAGATTTCTTCGCAAGATATTGAGGGTTGGCTGGTTGCCAATTCAAACGGAATAACCGTTGCGCTTGACATCACGATCTCTCCAGAATTGAAAGAAGAAGGAATTGCCAGAGAATTGGTCAACAGAATTCAGAACATCAGAAAAGATTCTGGTTTTGAGGTTACAGACAAAATTAAAGTGCATTTGCAAAAAAATTCAGAATTAGAAAATGCCGTAATGGCAAATGAAGTTTATATAAAATCAGAAACATTAACAGAAGTATTAGTTTTTGAAGACACCATAAACAACGGAATAGAAATAGAATTCGACGACATAAAAACCAAAATATCAATTACAAAATAATTAGAAGATGATAGATGAAATTGCAAGATACTCAGACGCAGATTTAGCTGAGTTTAAAGAGCTTATTATTAAAAAAATACAAAAAGCACAAGCAGATTTAGATTTGATAAAAAGTGCTTATATGAACGATTTGAATAACGGGACTGACGATACTTCGCCTACTTTCAAAGCATTTGAAGAAGGAAGCGAAACCATGTCGAAAGAAGCGAATTCACAGTTAGCAATTCGTCAAGAGAAGTTTATTCGTGACTTGAAAAACGCACTTTTCCGTGTAGAAAACAAAACTTATGGAACTTGTAAAGTAACAGGTAAATTAATCAGCAAAGAACGATTGTTGATTGTTCCTCACGCAACAATGAGCATCGAAGCAAAAAATTTGCAACGATAAGCAATTGAAAAATTCAATATAAAAATTCCAAATTCCAACAATGATTTATAAATTATTGGAATTTGGAATTTAATTTTTAGAATTTACCTATTTTTGCGCCATTAAAATTTACAAAATGTCTTTACGAAAAGCTTATCTGATAGTTTTTATCATCCTACTGGTTGACCAATTTTCTAAAATATATATTAAAACCAATTTTGTCTATGGCGAAAGTGGTCAAATTGACGTTACAAGTTGGTTCAAAATTCTACTCATAGAAAATGAAGGAATGGCTTGGGGAACTGTAATTCCAGGAATTTATGGAAAATTATTCCTTACCGTTTTTCGTTTAGTTGCCGTTACAGGAATTGGCTATTGGCTTTGGGATTCAGTCGAAAGAAAACATAGTTCCAATTATTTGATTGTGGCCATTTCTCTAATTCTTGCTGGAGCTTTTGGCAACATCATCGACTCGGTTTTTTACGGAGTAATTTTTGATGACAGCTACGGCCATTTGGCTACTTTATTTACTGATAAACCTTATGGAACTTGGTTTCATGGCAAAGTGGTCGATATGTTGTACTTTCCATTATTCGAAGGAAATTGGCCCGAATGGTTGCCAGTTTTAGGAGGTCAACATTTTAAATTCTTCAATGCTATCTTCAATGTAGCCGATGCAGCTATTTCTATTGGGGTTGGAATTTTGTTAGTTTTCAACAAAAAAGCTTTCCATCACCAACATTAGAATTCATTAAAACAGAAAATAGACACAAAAAAATAGACGAACAAACTTTTCAGTCTATTCGTCTATCATCTAAAAGTCTATTTTCTTAAAAGACTATTTTGCCGCAGCATATCTTTTGGCAACTTCATCCCAGTTGATCACGTTGAAGAAAGCTTCAATATAATCAGGTCTTCTATTTTGGTAGTTCAAGTAGTAAGCGTGTTCCCAAACATCCATTCCTAAGATTGGAGTTCCGCCACAACCAACTCCTGGCATCAAAGTGTTATCTTGATTAGGAGTTCCGCAAACTTCCAGTTTTCCGTCTTTTACGCACAACCAAGCCCATCCTGAGCCAAATTGAGTTGCTCCAGCTTTAGAAAAAGCAGCTTTAAAAGCATCAAAAGAACCAAAAGCACCATCAATAGCAGCAGCCAATTCACCTGTTGGCAATCCGCCACCGTTTGGCGACATTACTGTCCAAAACAAATTGTGATTAAAAAATCCACCACCATTGTTGCGAACAGCTCCGTTTTTCAAATCAAGATTTCCTAAAATTTCTTCAATGCTTTTTCCTTCCAATTCAGTTCCTGCAATCGCAGCATTCAAATTAGTGGTATAAGCATTATGATGTTTCGTGTGATGGATTTCCATCGTGCGTGCATCAATATGAGGTTCTAGTGCGTCATACGCATAAGGTAATTGTGGTAATTCAAAAGCCATAATTATTGTTGTTTATTGGTTTATAAATATTTTATTCAAAATTAAACAATTAACTTTGAAAAGGAAATTCTATTTCGTTATAGTTTTATTAAATTAATTGATAGTGTGTTTTTCAGGAGCTATTTCCTGCTGTACGCTATATCTCTTGTGGCGAACCCCGGCAGTAAAGGATGCCGTTTCCATCAGGGCTAGGGCAGTCGGGATAAGAAGAAAATTAGGTTTTCTAACATAACCCTTTCAGAGTTTTAAACTCTGAAAGGGTTAACAAAAAAAAATAAATCAAAATGCAAAGACCTTCATTCTCCATATACGACGCATCGGCAGGTTCCGGAAAAACCTATGCCTTGGTCAAAGAATACCTGAAAATCATTCTCGTTGCGCCTAAAAATGATGCCTATCGCAACATTCTCGCCATTACGTTTACCAACAAAGCGGTTCACGAAATGAAAAGCAGAATCGTGGGTAATTTATCCGAATTTGCCAAAGACGAACCGAGCCAAAAAGCACAGGATTTAATGCAGGATTTGGCAAAAGAAACGGAACTTTCCATCATTCAAATCAAAACCAAATCACAGCAAATTATTAAGCACATTATTCATAATTATGCTGCTTTTGATATTTCTACCATCGATAAATTCACGCATAAAGTTATTCGAGCTTTCGCTCACGATTTGGGCTTGCCAATGACTTTCGAAGTAACTTTAGATACCGAAAACTTGCTCGTTGAAGCCGTCGATGCCATTATTGCACAAGCGGGAGAAGACGAAACTTTGACCAAATTGCTCATCGATTTCACGATGGAAAAAACCGATGACGACAAATCTTGGGACATTTCACGCGAAATTCTTGACACTGGTCGTTTGGTTCTCAATGAAAATAATAGAAATGAAATCACTCATTTTCAAGACAAAACTATCTCCGAATTTGTTGAAATAAAAAAGAAACTCGCCGAAGCCTGTAAAGTTCTGGAAAAAGAAAACACCGAATTGGCAGAAAGTACTTTGTTGCTGATTGAAAAAAATGGAATTGACCAAAAATCATTTTCTGGAGGGTATTTTCCAAAACATTTGCAAAGCATTCAAGAAGGGAAATTCAATCCGAAAAACAAAACTTACCACGAACCCGAAGACATAAAAATCAATAAAACCGCCAAGGACGGAGCAATTATCGAAAGCATTATTCCAGAATTATTACAAATTCTAGACAGTATTTATAAGAATTTTGAAAAGCGGGATTTCTACAATGCATTTCTCAAAAACATTACACCTTTGTCGTTGTTGAATACCGTCAGTAATGAATTGGCAAAAATTCAAGATGAACAAAACCTGCTTTCCATTTCGGAATTCAATGCGATTATTCATCGTGAAATTCAAAACCAGCCGGCTCCATTTATATACGAAAGATTGGGCGAGCGTTACCGTCATTTTTTCATCGATGAATTTCAGGATACGTCCGAAATGCAATGGCAAAACCTGATTCCGCTAATTGACAATGCCACTTCTAGTGAAATTGACGGGGAAAAAGGAACTTTGATGATTGTCGGTGATCCGAAACAGTCTATTTACCGCTGGCGTGGTGGAAAAGCGGAACAATTTATCGAATTGAGTAAAGACCACAATCCGTTCAATAATCCTGAAAAAGTTTTAGAACATTTAGACAAAAATTACCGTTCCTATTCGCAAATCATTGAATTTAACAACGAATTTTTTCAATTGCTGTCCAATGAATTCGAGCAGGAAGATTACAAAGATTTATACCAAAATCACAGCCATCAAAAAAGCAATGCGAAAACGGGTGGTTATGTGAATATTTCTTTCATTCCAAAAATAGAAGAAAGCGAAGACGACAACGAAGCATTGGACAAAACCCAATTGTATTTATTGGCAACATTAAACACGATTCAAAAAGTCCAAAAACTAGGTTTTGAACTCAAAGATATTGTCATTTTAACCCGAAAACGCAGTCACGGAATTGCGGTTGCCAATTATTTGACTGAGCAAGGAATTCCGCTTTTGTCCTCGGAAACCTTGATGATTCAAAACGCCACCGAAGTTCGATTCATCATTTATTTGTTGAAATATTTGAAGAACAATTCCGATTTGGAGGCCAAATCTCGTTTCCTACATTTTATCGCCGAAAAAGTTCAGGATCAATTAGAAGTTCACGATTTCATCGCCCAAGGAATGGACAAAAGAAAGGAGTCCGAATTTGAAAATTGGCTGATGGATTTTGACATTTCACTTTCCTTTCAAGATATTCGAAAAAAATCACTTTATGAAGCAGTGGAGCTTATTGTTTCAAAATTTCTTCGTTCGCAAAACGGTAACGCTTATGTTCAATATTTTTTGGATATTGTTTTAGATCGAGATGTTCGCAACCAAGCCGGAATTTCAGATTTTTTGAATTACTGGGACAAAAATGCCGAGAAATTCAGTATTCCCTCGCCAGAAGGGAAAAACGCGGTTCGAATTATGACGATCCACAAATCGAAAGGATTAGAATTTCCTGTCGTGATTATGCCTTTTGCCGACGAAGATTATGCTAAAAGCCCTAAAAGTAAATTATGGATTGATGCTGAAAAAGATGAATTTGGTTTGCCTAAAGTTTTGGTGGACAACAGCAAGTCTGTTGAAGGTTTTGGCGAAGTGGCAAAAACGGTTTATGTTTGCTATTTGTTCAAGGGCAAATTTTTTATTGCCTTTGGCGGTTATGTAGTAGATAGTCGTTATGATGTCGCAGCTTGTATAGAGCTGAATGTTTTTTGAGAGACAATGAGATAAAAGAGCAGTTGCGTACCCATTTTCCTCTCTTGATATGCTAACATAATCGACTAAGATATTTGCATCCAAAAAAATCCTATTCATACATCATCGCTTTTACTTTTTGGATCACTTTTGGATCATCTGGTGCAAACTGTTCTAAAAAAGGGTTGGGTTTGCTCTCTTTGATTATTTTTGTTAAGTCCGTAAATGCTTTTAATTTTTTTTGCCTCTCTATCTCTTCATACCTATCTTCGATAAGTTTTTGAACTACTTGAGTTAAAGAAGTTTTCATATCTTTTGCCAACTCTTCAAGATGTTCTACGACTATAGGTTCAAAAGCAAAATTTTTTCTTACAGTTGCTGCCATCTGTATTGTCCTTTATGTATAAATAATTATGTATATTTTAGCACATAATTATTGTTTTAGCTCCATACAAAAAATATCTCTTTCATCTATAGTTTTTGTACCAACTTCCTTAAACCCATATTTTTGGTAAAGATTTAAAGCTTTCTCATTGTCGGTAAAAACCTCTAGTTTTAGTTTTGTTAGTTTTAAAATCTCAAAGGCGTATTTAATGCAAACTTCCAAAAGCAAACTTCCCACCCCTGCTACTTTCTCAAAAGGGTTGGCATAAAGCCCAAAATCGCACTCACTTTTTTCAAAATCATAAATT
>ERZ1034363.1902-NODE-1902-length-10887-cov-2.464940_pt1 | contig 10887 bp, 11 predicted proteins | sample MGYA00520616_ERZ1034363 | MGnify/ENA primary metagenome ERZ1034363 (study PRJEB33736, sample SAMEA104284506) | Azolla filiculoides | biome: Urban; feature: Water surface; material: Ditch water | place: Netherlands | collected 2015-10-28 | depth 0-0.1 m ...
GATGCCGGTCTTCGGCAACCTGCTTTCCTTCCTGTTTCTCGGCGAATTTCCTTTCTGGTACCACTATCTCGGCATCGGATTGATCTTCACCGGCATCTGGCTGACCATGAAAAAATGAGAGAACTGCTCGACCGCCTGCGCGGCTTGCCCGCGTTCGGCGCCAGTGCCTGACCCTATCACCCCGGAAGCTCCCGCACTATGACCACCCTCGTCATTGCTGAACACAACGGCACCCAGCTCGATCCTTCCACCCTGAACCTGCTCGGCGCGGCCCTGCAAATCGGCGCTCCGGTGCATCTGCTGGTGCTGGGGCAGGACTGCGCGCCCGTGGCGCAGACCGCCGCTAAACTGGACGCTGTCTCGCAGGTGCTGCTGGCGGAGCACCCGCAGTGGGACCTGCCTTCGGCAGAAACCCTGGCGCTGCAGATCGAGGCGCTGATGCCGGGTTACGACACCCTGCTGGCCGCGCACCGCGTGCTGCACCGAGGCGCTTTGCCGCGGGCTGCGGCCCGCCTGCAGGCGGCCTACCTGAGTGATGTGGTGGCGATCGAATCCGGGTGCCGCTTTGTACGCCCCCTGTACGCTGGCAGCGTGCTCGCTTGCGTGGAGCCCCAGGTTGCCAAGACCTTGCTGACCCTGCGTCCCGCCAGCTTTACCCCCGCGACCGACACCCAGATCGCCTGCCCCGTGGTGATGCTGGACTCGGTCAGCGCCGACACCCGCAGCCAGCTGGAAAGCCGTGAGTCGATCGACAGTGGCCGCCCCGACCTGAGTCGCGCCCGGGTGGTGGTGGCGGCCGGGCGCGGTGTCGGCGGACGCGAACACATGGCCCTGGTCGAACAGCTCGCCGACCAGCTGGGAGCCGCCGTGGGGGCCTCGCGCGCTGCAGTCGATGCCGGTTTCGCGTCGAATGCCATCCAGGTCGGCCAGACCGGCAAGACCGTGGCGCCCGATGTCTACTTCGCTTTCGGCATTTCGGGCGCCATCCAGCATCTGGCTGGCATCAAGGATGCGGGCGTGATCGTGGCCGTCAACAAGGACCCCGATGCACCGATCTTTTCTGTTGCCGATCTGGGGCTGGTCGGCGATCTGTTCGAGGTCCTGCCCGCGCTCAGCTCGGGCTTATCGCGCGTGGCGGCTGGCGCATGAGTAGCCATCCCTCGCTGCGGCGCTTTGCCATCGAGGCCTTGCCGCGCGAGGCCTGGAAGAACGGCGGTGGCTGGACACGCACGGTCGCCAGTCATGGCCCAGCCGATCAGCCTGGCTGGCGCGTCAGCGTGGCCGACATCGGTGCCGCCGGGCCGTTCTCGCGTTTCGACGGCATGGACCGCACTGCGGTCATGGTCCGTGGCGGCGCCCTGTGCCTGAGCGGCGAGACCGAGGTCCTGCGCTTCGACGGCCCGGGGTCCTTCGCGCAGTTTCCCGGCGAGCTGGCGCTGCAGTGCGAGCCACCGGAGCTGCCGACTCAGCTGTGGAACGTGATGGTGCGGCGCGGTCAGGCGCAGGCCGATCTGCTGATCGTCGAGGAGGAAACGGTGCCGCTGCCGTTGGCGCCCGATCTGCTGGTGCTGGTCCTGCGCGGTCGATTCGAGCTGACCAGGCACGGCGCCGAGCCACTGATCCTGGCTGACGGTGAAGGCCTGCACCTGCAGGGCCTGGTGGCACCCGCCCACTTGGTGCCGAGCGAGGCGAACAGTCTGCTGCTGGTCACGGCCCTGCGCTGAACGCCGATGCCAGGCGTCCTACTCCGCGTTGCGAGGGTAGACGATGAAAGACAGGAACTTGATCGGGAACTTCACCAGTTTCTCGGGGCCGTGGGCCACCTCGCCCTGGAAGGTCAGCGAGTCGCCGGGCTCCAGCAGATAGGTGTCCGGGCCGCAGCGGTATTCCAGCTTGCCTTCGAGCATGTACAGCAGCTCCGTGCCCGGGTGCTGGAACGTGGGGTACTGCTCCGAGTCGTCGTCCATGGTGATCAGGAAGGGCTCGAACAGCTTGACCGGGCCCTGGTCGTAGGCGAGCAGGTGGTAGGTGTGTCCATTTTTGGTGCCACGGCGCACCACTTCCATGCCCTTGCCCTTTTTGATGTGCTGCGCGGTGCTCGCCGTCACGTCGTATTTGCTGAACAGCATCGACATCGATACGCCGAGCGCCCGCGCGATGCGCGCCAGTGTTTCCATTCCGGCTGCCGTCTGCCCATTCTCGATCTTGGAGAGCATGCCGCGGCTGATGCTGGCTTGCTCTGACACCTGCGCAATGGTCAGGCCGTGGCGCTGGCGCAGCTCCTTGATGGCCGATCCGACCGATTCCTCAATCGAAATCGCCGGCTTGTCGCCCTGTTTGTTCACAACCCGCTCCTTGGTTTTTGTTGATGAAGAAGTGTACGCAGTGGTGAATTAGGAATATTCATATCAGGCACAAATGTTGCATAAGAAGAAACATTGATGTTGACCTCGCACCACGATCGACACCACCGAGCCCTCTAGCCGAACCCTGATTGCCAACCGAAGGAGCTTCCCTTGAACACACTCGCAGTCCCATTGGCCAACCTGCCCGAGCCGGGCGGGCTGGTGCTCCCGAAACGCTTTGCTCTTGTCGAGGAGACCCAGGCCTACCTCAAGTCCCAGGGCGTCCGCTACGTGCTGGCGCAGTTTGTCGACATCCACGGCGTGGCCAAGGCCAAGTCGGTACCAGTGGACCATTTGAACACCATCATGACCGATGGCGCGGGCTTTGCCGGCTTTGCGATCTGCGGCGTCGGCATCGAGCCGCACGGTCCGGACTTCATGGCAGTCGGCGATCTGCAAACCGTCTCGCTCGTGCCCTGGCAGCCAGGCCTGGCGCGCATCATCTGCGAGGGCCATGTCGAGGGCGAGCCCTGGAAGTTCGACAGCCGCGTCGTGCTCAAGCAACAGATCGCGCGTCTGGCCGAACAAGGCCTGACCATGTTCACCGGCCTGGAGCCCGAGTTTTCGCTGCTGCGTCGCAACGACGATGGCGCCATCGTGCCGCACGACGCCAGCGACAAGCTGGCCAAGCCTTGCTACGACTACAAGGGCCTCTCGCGCACCCGGGTGTTTCTGGAAAAACTCCCCGACGCCATGCGCGGCACCGGCATCGATGTCTACCAGATCGACCATGAAGACGCCAACGGCCAGTTCGAGCTGAACTACACCTACACCGACTGCCTGACTTCTTGTGACCACTTCATCTTCTTCAAGATGGCGGCCAGCGAGATCGCCAACGAGCTCGGCCTGATCTGCTCCTTCATGCCCAAGCCCTTCGCCAACCGCCCCGGCAACGGCATGCACATGCACCTGTCGGTGGGGGACGGCAAGCGCAACCTGTTCCAGGACAAGAGCGACCCCAAGGGCCTGGAGCTCTCGCCCATGGCCTACCACTTCATGGCCGGTCTGCTGGCCCACGCGCCGGCGCTCACCGCCCTGTGCGCGCCCACCGTCAACTCCTACAAGCGCCTGGTGGTCGGCCGTTCACTGACGGGCGCCACCTGGGCCCCGGCCTACATCAGCTACGGCGACAACAACCGCTCGACGATGGTGCGCATTCCCAAGGGCCGGCTCGAGTTGCGCCTGCCCGACGGCGCCTGCAATCCCTACCTGGCCACGGCGGCCGTGATCGCGGCCGGCCTGGACGGCATCGCCAACAACATGGATCCGGGCGCGCCGCGCAACGTGAACCTCTACGAGTGGAGCGAGGCCCAGCTCAAGGAAGCCGGCATCGGACTGCTGCCCCAGAACCTGAATGCCGCGCTCGATGCCCTGGAGGCCGACAGCGTGATTCGCGAGGCCCTGGGTCCGGTCACGGGCGAGTTCCTCAAGTTCAAGCGCATGGAGTGGATCGAGTACATGCGCCATGTCTCCGAGTGGGAGGTCAAGCAGTACCTCGAGTTTTTTTAAGGAAGCAATCATGTGTGGAATTGTTGGACTGTTGTTGAAAAAACCCGAGCTGTACGGCCAGCTCGGTGAGCTCATGGTGCCGATGCTGATCGGCATGCACGACCGTGGCCCGGACTCGGCCGGCATGGCCGTCTTTGGTCAGCCGTTGCCCGAGGGTCAGCGCAAGCTCAGCCTGTATTCGGGTCTGACCGAAGCTGCTGCGGGCTACGACTGGGTCGGCCTGGTCGACGCCTTGAATGCCGAGCTCAAGGTCAAGGCCCATATCCAGACCAAGGGCAATCACGCCATCTTCACTTTCGATGGCCCGGCCGACCCGGTGAAGGCCTTCATCAAGGCGTTCGAGGACAAGCTGCACATCCTCTCGACCGGCCGGCGCATCGACCTCTACAAGGACACCGGCACGCCAGCCCAGGTCGCCGCGCGCTACGACTTCACCAAGCTGGTCGGCAGCCACCTCGTGGGTCACACCCGGATGGCGACCGAATCGGCCGTGACACCGGATCGCGCCCATCCCTTCACAGCCGGCGAAGACTTTTGTCTGGTGCACAACGGCTCGCTCTCCAACCCCAACGGCGTGCGCCGCATGCTCGAGCCGCGCGGCATCAAGTTCGAGACCGACAACGACACCGAAGCCGCTTGCCGTTTCCTGGAGTGGCGGCTGCGCGAAGGCGACGACCTGCACACCGCGCTGCAAAGGGCCTTTGAGGCGCTCGACGGTTTCTACACCTTCCTCATGGGCACGCCCACCGAGCTGGCCCTGATCCGGGACCCGTTCGCCTGCAAGCCCGCCGTGGTCGCAGAAACCGACGACTTCGTTGCCATCGCTTCCGAATTCCGTTCGCTCGCCCATCTGCCGGGCATTGAGCACGCGACCGTGTTTGAACCTGCTCCCGAGGAGATGTACGTATGGAAAATCTGACTTTCGACCTGAGCCGCCAGAGCGTGCGCGAGCTCAATCAGCATCTGCACGGCAGGCCCGAATCCCTGCTCGGCCAGCATGTCGAGGTCTTGCACCCCGACGGCGCGCACAACATCGCGGTCGGCATCAATGCCCCGGTGAGCGTGACCATCAAGGGCCATGCCGGTTATTACGCCGCTGGCATGAACAAGTTCGCCGACGTGACCATCGAGGGCAGCGCCAGCACCGGCGTCGCCGAAAACATGATGAGCGGCAAGGTGCACGTGAAGGGTTTTGCCTCCAACGGCGCCGGCGCTTCGGCCCACGGCGGCCTGCTCGTGATCGATGGTGACGCCGGCCTGCGCTGCGGCATCTCGCTCAAGGGTGGCGACATCGTGGTCGGCGGTTCGGTCGGCAGCTTCTCGGGCTTCATGGCCCAGGCTGGCCGGATGGTGATCTGCGGCAACGCCGGCGACGCGCTCGGCGACTCGCTGTACGAGGCCGTGATCTACGTCAAGGGCGAGATCAAGAGCCTGGGCGCCGATGCCCAGCTCGAACCCCTGACCGAAGCCGATACCACGGCCCTGGCCGATCTGCTGGCCCAGGCCGGCCTGGGCCATGCCCCCACGGACTTCAAGCGCGTGGCCTCGGCCCGCAGTCTCTACCACTGGAATGCCGACGCCGATCAGGACTATTGACATGTCAAACAGCACCGAACACCCCATCCATTTCAAGCGCCTGCAACGCGAGGAGTCGGCCAGCTTTGACCGCAGCACGCTGGACTACATCCACCGCGCCTCCAGCACCGGTCTGTACGAGATCCGCGGCCTGGGCGCCAAGCGCAAGCTGCCGCATTTCGATGACCTGGTGTTCCTGACCGCCTCGCTCTCGCGTTACCCGCTCGAGGGCTATCGCGAAAAATGCTCGACCAGGACCGTGCTGGGCACGCGCTTCGCCAAGAAGCCGGTGGTGCTCGACACCCCGATCACGATCGCCGGCATGAGCTTTGGCGCCTTGTCGGCCAACGTGAAGGAAGCCCTCGGCAAGGCCGCGACCGCCATGGGTACGACCACCACCACCGGTGACGGCGGCATGACCTCGGAAGAGCGCCAGTCGTCCAAGACCCTGGTCTACCAGTGCCTGCCCTCGCGCTACGGCTTCAACCCCGACGACGTGCGCCGCGCCGATGCGATCGAGATCGTGCTGGGTCAAGGCGCCAAGCCGGGCGGCGGCGGCATGCTGCTGGGCCAGAAGGTCAATCCGCGCGTGGCCCAGATGCGCACCCTGCCGCAAGGCGTGGACCAGCGCTCGGCCAGCCGCCATCCCGACTGGACCGGCCCGGACGACTTGACGATCAAGATCCAGGAGCTGCGTGAACTCACCGACTGGGAAAAACCGATCTATGTCAAGGTCGGCGCGACCCGGGTTTTCAACGATGTGAAGCTGGCGGTACACGCCGGCGCCGACGTGGTGGTGGTCGATGGCATGCAAGGCGGCACGGCCGCCACACAGACCTGCTTCATCGAACATGCCGGAATTCCCACGCTGGCGGCGGTACGCCAGGCCGTGGCCGCGCTGCAAGACCTGGACATGATTGGCAAGGTACAGCTGATCGTCTCGGGTGGCATCCGCACCGGCGCCGATGTGGCCAAGGCCCTGGCCCTGGGCGCCGACGCGGTGGCGATCGGCCAGGGCGTGCTGATGGCCCTGGGCTGCAACCGCGACTCCTACCAGCAAGGTGGCCAGACCCACAGCGCCGAGGCCGACTACACCGCGCTCGGCACCCAGGCCGGTTATTGCCACCACTGCCACACCGGCAAATGCCCGGTGGGCGTGACCACGCAAGACGTCATCCTGGAGCAGCGCCTCGAGCCCGACAACGGCGCCAAGCATGTCAAAAACTACCTCAAGACCTTGACCATGGAACTGACCACGCTGGCGCGTGCCTGTGGCAAGCAGGACGTGCACCACCTGGAGCCGGAAGACCTGGTGGCCCTGACGGTGGAAGCCGCCGCCATGGCCAAGGTGCCGCTGGCCGGTACCCAGTGGATTCCGGGTCACAACCTCGGCTGAGCCCAGGAGCGCACCATGAAGCTACCGCCCTCCGAGGTCACAAGCCGGCCGGTCTACCGGCCGCTCGCGCCCGAGCTGGCAGCCGGTCGCCACTGGCTGGTGCTCGATGCACCCGTCATGGACCAAGCCTTGTTGGCCGATCTGGCCAGCGCCTTCGCTCCGGTGGCCGAACGCCTGCAGGTCTGGTCGCTCGGGCCGCTGCAACAGGCCAAGGGCCTGGGTCCGGTCACGTCGCTGGCCGACCTCCAGGCATTGGCCGGTGCGCTGGCTGGCCAGGGGCCGCTGCGCGTGAGCGACCGGCTCTTCGTGCAGGGCCGCGAGCCTTTTGTCTGGTCGGTGTTTCTGGCCGCGCGCGAGCTGGGTCTGGCCGAGAGCCAGATTCAGCTGGCCCATGCCGGCAGCCAGCGCCGGCGCGTCTGGTGCGCCCACTGCCATGGCTTGACCGAGGACGTGAGCAGCTCCACCGTGGCTTGCGCGGGCTGCGGCCGCGAGCTTCTGGTGCGCGACCATTTTTCCCGTCGCCATGGCGCCTTCATGGGCGTGATGGTCGACGCCGAAGTGCCGGGCCAACGGCCCGTGCGTGAGGAGCTGTTTCCATGATTGCCAGCGGTTTGAAACTCAAGGTGGTGGCGGTCAATGACATCGCCCCCAGCCTGCGACAGCTCAGTCTGGCCAGTGCGGACGGATCGGTGCTGCCAGCCAACGGCGCGGGCTCGCATGTGCTGTTCAGCCTGCCCGGCCAGGGCCGTGTGCACCGCAATGCCTATTCGCTGATCAATCCGCCAGGCAGCCGCGGCCAGTACGACATCATCGTGCGCCGCGTGCCGGCCTCGCGCGGCGGTTCGGCCGCGGTGCACGAGCGCTTGCAGCTCGGCGACGTGATCGAGGCCCAGTTGCCGGCCAACCTGTTTCCGCCACAACGCCGTGCGCGCCAACACCTGATGATCGCGGGCGGCATCGGCATCACGCCGTTTCTCTCCTACATGCAGGATGCTGGCGTCAAGGCCAGCGGCTATGCGCTGCACCTGTGCTGCCGTGAATCCGAAAAGAATGTGTTCGCGCCCTGGCTGCCGGCCGGCGACCCGCAGGTGTCTGTCCATTGGGACGCAGAGGGCCATCGCCTCGACATCCCGGCGCTGCTGGCCGAACAGCCGGCCGGCACCCATCTCTATGTCTGCGGCCCGAGCGAGCTGAACCAGGCCGTGTTGAGCGCGGCCCAGGCCCAGGGCTGGCCCGCCAGCCAGGTGCACAGCGAGCTCTTCGGCGCTGCGGCCAGCGGCGGCACCCCGTTCGAGGCCGTGCTGAAAAAGAGCGGCCAGAGCGTGCGGGTGGGCGAAGACGAAAGCCTGCTCGAGGCGATCGAGCGCCTGGGGGTGGCCCCGCCTTGTCTGTGCCGTGGCGGCGCCTGCGGCGTGTGCGTCACGCCGCTGCTCGAGGGCGAGGCCGAACACCGCGACCACTACCTGAGTGCCAGCGACAAGGCGCAAGGCCGGCTGATCATGCCCTGTGTCTCGCGCGCCCGCGGACCGCGCCTCGTGCTCGATCTCTGAAGGTTTTCCTCTTTCAAGGCACAGACCACCATGTCCATCGTTTTCAAACCCGACGAGACCTTTCGCGGCGACTACAGCTACCGCAACAGCGACGAGGCGATCCTGCGTTTTCCGTTCCCCTTCCCGGACGACCAGTACATGTACAGCGTCAACATGGAGCCGCACCAGCCCAAGGGCGCGAGCGCAGCCTATGAGCACGGCTTTGACGTGGACGAGCACTACATTGCGGAATGCCGCGACAAGGCGATCACGCTCGAGCGCGACCCGGGCCGCTGCCAGGTGCTGCCCCACATGCAGATCGCCGAGTGGGACACGCTGGAGCTGCTGATGGACAGCCTGAGCGCCGACTACCCCGAGCATTTCTCGCTCAGCAAGACCGGTACCGACTTCGGTGCCAGCTGGACCTGGATCAACCGCCCGCTGGGCATTGAGCAGCGCTTCGTGTTTGGCGACGCAGCCACGCTGCCTTGCGGTCCGTTCGAATACATCACGCGCCAGGCCCAGGGCGATTTCGCGATTTGCGACCAGCGCGAAGACAACCTGTTTCTCGATGCTGGCATGGTGACCTCGCAGGCCGACTGGTCGCTGGACTTCAATGTCGGCATGAGCTTCATGCAGTGGCACGGCCCGGTGCCGCTGGCGCACCAGGCCGGCGTGTTCGAGCGCGCCCTGAAATACCTGCTGATGATCCGTCAGGGCCAGCCAGTGCGCCGCCTGAACTGGACCATGACGGTGAACCCGCGCCTGGACACCTCGCCCGAGACCTTCCCCGAATGGGGCCCGGACCGCGCCTCGCTGACTCCCGAGAACATCGGTCGCAAGCTGCACCTGCGCGTCGAGCTGCAAACCCTGTGGCGCCTGCCGCGCAGCAACGCCTTGCTGTTCCCGATCCGTTGCTACCTGGCTTCCCTGGACGAGCTGGTGCGGGTGCCCAAGTGGGGCAAGCGCCTGTCGCGCGTGCTCGCCACGCTGCCGCAGCCGCTGGCCGAATACAAGGGCCTGAGCCGCTTTCTGCCCACCGCAGTGGCCTACCTCGCCGCGTTTGACGATGGCAGCGCGATCAGCCAAGGCACAGAGGCCGAGACCGCCGAGCTGGTCGCCGCCATCTGAATCTTTTCTTCCCTCTTTGTTCAACTTCTGACTGGAGCATCACATGACCTCTTGGCGCACCACAGCCCTGGCCGATCGCCATCGCGCACTCGGCTCTACCCTGGGCGACTGGAACGGCCTGGGCACGCCCTGGACCTATTCCACCGACCTGGCCGACGAACACGAAGCCATCCGCACCAGGGCCGGCCTGATGGACGTGTCGGGCCTGAAGAAAGTGCACCTGGTGGGGCCGCACGCCGAAGCCCTGCTCAACCAGGCCACCACGCGCAACGTCAGCAAGCTCTACCCGGGCAAATCGGTCTACGCCTGCATGCTCAACGAGGCGGGCAAGTTCATCGACGACTGCGTGATCTACCGCATCTCGCCCAATGCCTTCATGGTGGTGCATGGTGCGGGCCAGGGCCACGAGATCCTGACCCGTGGTGCGCTGGGCCGCAACGTGGCGATACTGTTTGACGACGACCTGCACGACCTGTCGCTGCAAGGCCCGCTGGCGGTGGACTTTCTGGAAAAGTTCGTGCCCGGCGTGCGCCAGTTGCCGTACTTCCACCACATGCACACCACGCTGTTTGGCGCGCCGATCATGCTTTCGCGCACCGGCTACACCGGCGAGCGCGGCTACGAGATCTTCTGCAAGGCCGCCGATGCGCCCAGGATCTGGGACATGGTGCTGGCCGAGGGCAAGGCCATGGGCATCATGCCCTGCTCGTTCACCACGCTGGACTGGCTGCGCGTGGAGAGCTCGCTGATGTTCTACCCCTACGACAACTCCGACATGTATCCGATGGAGGGCGAACCGATCGGCGACACGCTCTGGGAGCTCGGTCTGGACTTCACCGTCTCGCCGGGCAAGACCGAGTTCCGCGGTGCCACCGAACATTACCGCCTGCAGGGCAAGGAGCGTTTCAAGATCTTCGGCGTCGAGCTGCACCAGCTCGAAGCCGCGCAAGCCGGCGACGGCCTGTGGGACGGCGACCGGAAGGTGGGCTTCGTGACCTGCGCCATGGTCTCGCGCCTGACCCAGCGCTCGATGGCCATTGCCCGCCTCGACCCGGCCTACGCCGTCCCCGGCCGCGCGCTCGAGCTGCGTGGCGCCGCACTGACCTGCGCCGCCACCACGGCCAGCCTGCCATTCGACGACCCCCAGAAAACCAAACGCACGGCCAAGGACTGATTCACGCCATGACCACCACCCCCCGCCGCTATACCCTGTCCCTGTCCTGCCCCGACCGTGTCGGCATCGTCGCCGCAGTCAGTAATTTCCTTGCCGCGCACAGCGGCTGGATCACCGAGGCCAGCCACCACGCCGATACCGAGTCCCAGCGGTTCTTCATGCGCCAGG
>ERZ1034363.1903-NODE-1903-length-10887-cov-1.827012_pt1 | contig 10887 bp, 12 predicted proteins | sample MGYA00520616_ERZ1034363 | MGnify/ENA primary metagenome ERZ1034363 (study PRJEB33736, sample SAMEA104284506) | Azolla filiculoides | biome: Urban; feature: Water surface; material: Ditch water | place: Netherlands | collected 2015-10-28 | depth 0-0.1 m ...
GCAGGTAATTGGGTCATTCTTGCTAGTTGGCGCGGTTTTTAGCCTGGTCAACTCAACAATTGCGCCGGTAATTAAGGTTTTGGCTCTACCGCTTTACATTTTGACCTTTGGGTTGATTTCATTCTTGATCAATGGCGCGATGTTGCTTTTTGTCGCCTGGCTCTCAAGCCTGATTGGCAGCGAGATCTTCACCATTTATGGCTTCACCAGCGAAGGCCTGAACGTTGATTCACTCGGATGGGCAATTCTCGGCGCAATTGTCATGAGCATTACCTCGTTCTTTGGGCGCTGGATTTTCAAAATGCTCAAGTTGCTCTAAGCAAAAAGGTTTCAGCTCGCCCTTTGCCGTTGGCAAAACTTGTAATTATTTCGCGCAGGCGCTGAAGCCCTGGGTTGAGGTTTTTGTCGGCAGCCTCGGTGATCTCTTGATAGCCCTTAAGTTCGTGAGCCTGCACTAATGGCGAATCTGAACTTTTGGGATCAATCACCGCCTCACTTTGAACCGTCACCCAATTGGATGCGTCAGGGTTTTGTTTTAAATCCAGTTTTGGCACTGAGTCGTTGGTGTGTTCTATCGAGAGGGTTGGCACCCTAAGGTTTGCCGCTTGCTGACTAACCGGTGCGCCAAAGGTTAAAACGCCGGCAACTTTGAATGGTTGTTTTCGTGATGCAATGTTGGCCGCAATAATTCCACCTTGAGAATGACCAACCAGCACTACTTTTGCACCGGCACCAACACCGGCTGCATCTAAAGCCGATCGCACTGCGCGTTCACTTGCCGCTAGTTCAGGCGCTGCCATTGCATAAAGATTCGACCGCAGGTCTAGCGGATTCTCCCCCGGTTTCAGGCTCCAGTTTTGGGTGCCGGGGATGTAGACCAGAAATTTGTTTTCCCCGTAGCTTTCAATGCGAATAGTTGACTTATCGGTTGCGGTGTTGTCTAGTCTGGCGCGAATCGTCTCTAAGTTTGCCGGTGAACTAACGAGAATTTGACTGCCTTGACTGATTGCCTCGACCTGAGGGTTTGCACTGAGGCCAAACAGAGCGCCGGCAGCCAAGACTGTGGTGGCAATAAGCGGTGAGGGTGAATTCACGGCGATGCCACTACCCACTTTCTCGATTCCGGCGGCAACCTGAATTTCGCCGCCGAAATATTCGCTTGCGGCATGTTCGCAGGCGGTGATCAAAAATCTGAGGCGTTCGGCGACCGGTGGAATTTCTATTGCCAGGGCAGCTCGCTTTAGCGGGAGGTTCAGAATCTCGAGCGGCAACAGTTGCGATTCGAGCAGGCCTAAAGCACTGGCAATGCTCGATTGCACACGTTCAATTTCAAGACGGGTGGCAATTATTGTTGGCTGCCCGCCATAAACAATGAGTTCTGACACCTTCTACAGCACCCAAGATTCAAGCCGCTCTCGCAAGTTTTGTAATTCACCTGCCAGTTTTTCGAGGCCTTGGGCCAAACTGCTTGAAGCCAACCCGCCCCACAGCGTTGGGTTTGGTGTTGCTGCCTGAAGTTGAGTCATGGCCAAAAGCAAACTGTGATCGATTTCATCCATGAATTGATGTTTGCGATTGTGGGCATGGATAACTGCCGAAACCCCTAATCTGTGCAGAACTTACGGCAATATAGACAGGTGAGTAATCTTTCAATTCAGCCACTTAGCCCGCTCGATGGTCGCTATCGCGCCGCAGTTTCAGATCTCGGTTTTCACCTGTCTGAGGCTGGCCTAAACCGTGCCCGCATCGCGGTCGAGATCGAATGGTTGATTCACCTAGCCAACCGCAACCTATTGGGCACCAACACCCCAATCAGCGATGACCAGATTGCCCAGTTGCGCGCAATCGTCACCAACTTCTCAGATGCCGACGTGGCAACTCTTGCCGAAACCGAGGCAACCACCAAGCACGACGTGAAGGCTGTCGAATACTTCATCCGTGGCAAATTGCAAGAACTTGGCCTTGGCGCAATCGAAGAGCTAACCCACTTTGCCTGCACCAGCGAAGACATCAACAACCTCAGCTATGCAATCACCGTGCGCGACGCGGTTCAACAGGTATGGCTGCCTCGCGTTGCAAAGCTAATCGCCAAGCTGCGCGAACTTTCGGCCAAATACGCAGATGCCTCAATGCTTTCGCACACCCACGGCCAGCCGGCAACGCCTTCAACCATGGGCAAAGAAATCGCCGTATTCGTTCACCGCCTAGAGCGCCAGGTTAAGCGCATCCAGGCAAATGAATACCTTGGCAAGTTCTCGGGCGCCACCGGCACCTTTTCGGCGCACGTGGTTGCAGCCCCCGATGTCAACTGGCCAAAAGAGTCTGAAGACTTAGTTACCAGCCTGGGACTCACCTGGAACCCGCTGACCACCCAGATCGAATCACACGACTGGCAGGCCGAGCTTTACTCTGCGGTTTCGTTGTTCAACGGCATTCTGCACAACCTGTGCACCGACATCTGGACCTACATCTCGATGGGCTACTTCAAGCAGATTCCAGTGCCTGGAGCCACCGGTTCATCGACCATGCCTCACAAGATCAACCCGATTCGCTTCGAGAACGCCGAGTCAAACCTTGAGCTTTCGAACGCGATTCTTGGCAGCCTGGCCTCGACCCTGATCACCTCACGTTTGCAGCGCGACCTGACCGACTCGTCATCGCAGCGCAACATCGGCCTTGGTTTTGGCCACTCGCTGCTTGCCATCGACAACGTGACCCGCGGTCTAAACGAGATCGACCTGTCTCAGGGCGTGCTCGATGCCGACCTAAGCGACAACTGGGAGATTCTGGGCGAAGCGATTCAAACCGTGATTCGCGCCGAGGTTGCCGCCGGTCGATCAACGATCAACGACCCATACGCCCTGTTGAAAGACCTAACTCGTGGCAAGCGCCTAAGTGGCGACGACATGGTTGCGTTTGTGAACGGTCTCGAGATTGGCGATGAGGCAAAAGAGCGTTTGCTAAAGCTGCGCCCACACACCTACACCGGCCTGGCCAGCGAATTGGCTAAACGAATTCAGTAGTTTCACGTGAAACTTAAATGAAAAGGGCTGCCAGCTGGCAGCCCTTTTGTAATTCTCGAGATTGTTCTCGACTACTTAAGTTTCGGCTGATCTGGGTCGCTGTTGTCATCCTTGACCGATAAGGCCAGAGTCGCAATGGTTACCAGCGAGACAATGAAGGTGATTCCGCCCCAAACCAAAGCCGAATTCACGTCTTTTACGCCGCCATAGACGATGGCGCCAACGAATGCCGCCGCGATAACAGAAAGGGTTAGGTAGCTGCGAACGCTCTTAGCTTCGCTCTTCTTCTTGGTGTTTGCCATGAGACAAGCCTACGCTCGAAAAGTTTCTGGTGCGCTTCAAATATGAAGCAACGGCCAGGTAGGCAATCGGCAAGCGGCCATGCGAGCGCAACCCATGGCAAAAACCTGACTGCTGAATCCTTGCCTGATGCGTTGAGGGCAAGAATCACTAGGGGTCCAACCGCCAGTGTTAGCCATCCGAGGCTAGTGAGAGTTAGGCACACCGATCGAACCCAATCCCCAGACTCAAATGGGTTGAACAAGAAGAATTCGGGGTAGGTTGCCACGACCGCAATCAGAATTGCGGTCGACAAAGCGGCAAAGCCAAGCAGCAAATTGCCAAGTTGCGGTGCAGCAGTTGCCTTCGTTTGGCGTTCAACGCGCACGATTTTAAACAAATTGTTCTCCTTCTATGGGTAGTCGCAGACGACAACCCATCGCTTTCCGGCTAGGTTATGCCAAGCAAACACTCCGCTGCCAGTCTCGCCAGGCACGGTGCAAAGTCCGCCGATTATCGGCTCAAAGTTTTGCTGAGGTTGAACATAAATTGAACCCAGAGATGCATCCTGCACCACAACATAACCCATCTGAACAAATCGGCCATTGGTTGGGCGAGTAGTTGTGAGGGTTCCTGTGGTGCTCAAATAGAGGGGAGATCCCGCTGCCCATGCAGCGGTGTTTAGGTTGTTAACCAAACCATATGTGGTTACATAACCTTCGCCGCCTGCAGAAATGTTATCGGTGAGCACACCGATCACGCCCGTAGCGCCGAGCACCGTTGAGTTATCGGCGTAGTCGATCGTGATTCTGCCAACCGAAGAGCCGGTCACGCGCACGGTGCGGCCATCAAGCAAGGTTCCGGCAGTGGCGTTACGAACCATTTGCACAGACTCTTGTCCGAGCTGCAGGGTTACCAACCCGTCTCTGCCCTGTAGGTTCAACGTGCCGTCGGCGGCGTTCCAGCGAAGACGCCCTGGGTTGTCGGTGCCAGGGTTTGCCGTGTCGAATTGCAAATATTTCACGCCAGCTAGGTGGTCGATGTGTTCAAGGTCAATGGCAATCGACTTGTTGACCGAGTCATAAACCAAAGGTCCCACCGCGCTCAGCAAGCCCGTTGGGCCGACCGGGCCAGTTGCACCGGTTGCACCGGCAGCTCCAGCAGGGCCAGCTGCGCCCTGAACTCCTTGAGCACCGGTTGGGCCGGCCGGACCGATAGCTCCTTGCGGACCAGCTGGGCCTTGCGCGCCGGCCGATCCCGTGCCATCGGGGCCCTGAAGACCCTGAATTCCTTGGATGCCTTGCGGCCCCTGAGGTCCGGTGTCGCCGGTCAAACCTTGAACGCCCTGCGGACCGATTGGGCCTTGCGCGCCGGCGGGACCTTGTGCACCGTCAGCTCCCGTTGCGCCAGCAGGGCCTGTTGAACCAGTCGCACCGACAGGGCCGGTTTGGCCAACTGGGCCAGTGGGGCCGGCTGGTCCTGTGGCACCTGCCGAGCCGGTTGGGCCTTGAGGACCCTGGGCACCAGTGGCTCCGGTTGAACCAGAGCCGGCCGGGCCGGTGGCGCCGGTGGAACCAGTAGCACCGCGCGGGCCAGGTTCACCGGTGGCACCAACAAAACCTCGGGGACCAACATCACCTTGAGGCCCGGCTGGGCCGGTCAGACCTTGTGGCCCCTGGGCGCCAGTGGCGCCGTTTGGGCCCATAACTCCCTGAAGACCTTGAATTCCTTGAGCACCGGTTGCCCCGCGAGCTCCGGTAGCACCGGCCGGGCCCTGAGGCCCAATCGAGGCTTCGCCCGCGGTTGCCGCGGCCGCGCTAATTTGCACGCTTCCGTCGGGAAACTTGATACCTCGAGCGGTGACCAAATATCCGGTGTCGCCCTCTTGGCCAATGGTGATGTCCTGCGCAGCCAAAACCGACTTCAAGCCGGTTTCGGTTAGCTGCACGTTGCCTATGCGAAGCGAGTCGGCACCATCGATGAGTAATGCTCCGTCTCGAACTGCAATGCCAGCCTGAATCCCAGTAGAGGAATCCTCCATGTAGAGGGTGCCTGGGCCAAGTTGAAGGCTCTTCCAACGAAGGCTCTCGGTGCCAAGCGAATAAGTGTTGTCTTTGGCTGGGGTTAGGTTGCCACCAACCACGGCTCGACCGGGTGCGATTGCCTCGCAAGCGCTGTCGGTTGGGCAAAAGCCAATCACACGGATGGCGTTGGTGAGGCTGTTGGTGTTGCCTGCAACAGCATCGTTCAAGTAGAAGCCTGCGGTGGTCGCAGAAATGGCAAGCCCCAGTGAGCTAACGGCAATTAGTAATTTGGTGCTTAGTAGCATTTTGCCCCCCAAAGCACCGGGAGTCTTGCCCGAAACTTTATAGACATTCGCAAGAAGGTCTAGGGCGAGCCTAACACCCCGAATTTGCGGCCGCTATTTTGTCGAAGTTGGAGTAGCGGCAACTAAGCCGAGGTGAACGGCAATCAAAACCATGTAGGCACCAAAGAAACCAACGGCCGAAACCTCATCGAGTGGCGCAAGCAGGAACAATGCGCCCAGCGCGATTGTGAGCAATGCAGTGGTCAGGTGATCGCGCCCGGCTCTGGTGCGAAGGCCAATCATTTGACCCTGAAGAATCTCGTAGCCACCAATCAAAATGCCCCACGCGGTGATGAGCGCACCAAACTAAGTGGCCTCGTTGACACCGGCCAAGCTTAGGTAACCAATCAGGCCCTGCAAAACCACAAGGGGAATGTAGGCAATCATTTGGATTCGGTCTTTGGCTACCGCGGCAGAATAGATGCTGCCGATTGCCCAACCGAATGACAAAACCGTTAGGCCAAGCAGTCCCACCTCGATGCCGTGGTTTTGCGAGAAGGTGATGTAGATGCCCGCGCCAAAAGCGGCAGCTGCTCGAATTGCCGCATTTATTCTCATGAACTTAGTTTTTCATATTCATGAAGCGTGAGTACTGACCCTGGAAGGCAACTACGATCGTGCCGGTCGGGCCCGAACGCTGCTTTGCCACAATAACGTCGGCCTCGGCCACACGCGGGTGGTCGGGTTGGCCAATGCCCTCGCGGTGCAAAAGAATTACAACGTCGGCGTCTTGCTCAAGTGAGCCCGACTCACGAAGGTGCGAAAGCTCTGGCTTTTTGTCCTTGGTGTCTTCGGCTCGACGGTTTAGCTGTGACAAGGCAACCACTGGCACACCAAGCTCTTTGGCAAGAAGCTTTAGCGCACGAGAGAACTCCGAAACCTCTTGCTGGCGGCTTTCGACTTTTTTGCCCGAGCTCATCAGCTGGATGTAGTCGATCACAATCATCTGAAGGCCAACTCGCTGGTGCAAACGACGGCACTTGGCGCGAATTTCGACCAGGGTCATGTTTGGGCTGTCATCGATGTACAAAGGAGCATCGTTGATCTGGCCGCGAACGGCAGCAAGGCGAGTCCAGTCGCTGTCGGCAATTGAGCCTTTTCGCATGTTCTGAAGCGGAATTTGTGATTCGGCCGAGAGCATGCGCATTGCGATTTCGGCGCGACCCATTTCAAGTGAGAAGAAAACTGTTGCCTTATTGTTTTTGATTGCAGCGTTGCGAGCAAAATCAAGTGCAAGTGTTGACTTACCTACCGCAGGGCGGGCCGCAAGAATTACAAACTGACCGCCGTGCAAACCGTGAGTCATTTCATCTAGCTCGGCGAAGCCCGTTGGTACACCGGTCATTTCGCCACCGCGTGATTGCGCGTGCTCGATCTCGGTGATGGCTGCCTCTAGCGAAACGCTTAGGTCAACGATGTCTTCTTTAGAGACACCGCGCATTACACCGTAGACATCGTTTTGGGCTTGGTTAACTAGATCATCAACCTCACCCTCATTTGCATAGCCAAGCTGCGCGATCTTGGTTCCAACTTCTACCAGGCGGCGAAGGGTTGCCTTTTCGGCAACAATCTGCGCGTAGAACGCTGCGTTGGCAGCGGTAGGCACGATAGAGGTAAGGGTGTGTAAGTAATCAACACCGCCAGCTTTGACCAGGTTTCCCTGCTTGGTTAGTTCGTCTGTGACGGTGATGACATCTGTGGGCTCACCCTTTGCAAAAAGGGTAAGGATTGCATCAAAAATGGTCTCGTGCTTTGGGGCGTAGAAATCAACGCCGCGCACCGCTTCTTGAACCTCGGCAACCGCCTCGGCAGAGAGCAACATGCCACCCAGTGCGCTTTGCTCAGCCAACATATCGTTTGGCAGCATGCGCTCGTTTCCGCGGCTTGGATCAACCGGAGGAACAGCTAAAAGTGACATTTCAAACCTATTCTTTGGTCCTATTTCAGACCGATACTTGTCTAGCATCCACTAATGACACGGTTTCAAGAAACTGGCATGTGAACAAAACTGGGGATAACTATGTAGACACGCCGTTCAATGTGTGTATAAGTTGTGGAAAACCCTGTGGATAATATGTGGAAACTGCCCCGAAAGCCTTGTGTTCACTGGGCTGTCGGACTGTTGATAAGGTTTTTCCTAAACCCTAAACCTAACCCTCAAGGTTGTGCATAACTCGCCCAAAATCGCACTTATCCACAGCCTCTCGGCGAGTTATCCACAAGTTCTATCCACAACCTTAGGAATGCGTGGCTGGCCCAACATCGGGTAAAAGAAAAGACCCTGGTTTCCCAGGGCCTTTTCGTGAAGCTAGAGCTTTATTACTTCTTGCCGCTTACCTGAAGGGTGATGGTAGCAACGGTGTCGCCGTGTAGACGAACGGTTGCTAGGTGCTCACCGGTGGTGCGGATAGGTGCAACGAAGGCAATCTTGCGCTTGTCGATCTCGCCAAGACCAGCTGCTGCAACTGCTGCTGCAACATCTGCGGTCTTTACTGAACCAAACAAACGACCGCCAACGCCAGCCTTAGCGGTCAGACGAACTGACTTGCCTTCAAGAGCTGCCTTTAGAGTGTTTGCTTCTTCAACTGTTGCAAGTGCACGAGTAGCGCGAGCAGCCTTGATTGACTCAACCTGCTTCTCACCACCCTTGCTCCATAGAACTGCGAAGCCACGAGGTAGTAGGTAGTTACGAGCGAACCCGTTCTTAACCTCAACTACATCTCCAGCTGAACCAAGGCCTGAAACCTCGTTAGTAAGAATGATCTTTGACATGGGGTTTCTCCTTAACGGCCAGCGCCTGCGTATGGCATAAGTGCCATCTCGCGAGCGTTCTTGATAGCACGTGAAATTAGGCGCTGCTCCTGAACAGAAACACCGGTGATACGGCGAGCGCGGATCTTGCCGCGGTCTGAAACGAACTTGCGAAGAGTTGCAATGTCCTTGTAGTCAATGATGCCGACCTTCTGGAATTTTGCAGGTGCTTCTTTTGCGAACTTTGATGCACGCTTAGGTGCAGCACGCTTCGCAGCGTTACGTGGATCACTCTTTGATAGAGCCATTTGTTTTTCTCCTAAAGAAAATTAAAAGTTTGAAGTTTTAGAAAGGGGTGTCGTCGCCAGTTGACATTGCGCCTGGGTTTGCCCATGCGTCATCTGCAGGCTTTGATGAAACCTGCTTGGCAGGTGCATCGCCCCATGGGTCGCCAGCAACTGCACCAGCACCTGCGTTTGAACCAGCTTCGCGAGCACGACGAGTAACCGCAGCAGTTGCATAACGCAATGATGGGCCAATCTCATCGATGTCTAGCTCAAGTGAAGCGCGTGCTTCGCCTTGTGCTGACTGGTAAGCAGATGGTGCCTTAAGGCGACCGGTAACAACTACACGTGAACCCTTGGTCAGAGACTGTGCAACGTTCTCGGCAACTTCGCGCCAAGCGGTGCAACGAACCCAAACGGTTTCGCCGTCTTCCCATGCGTTGGTTGTGCGGTTAAAAGTGCGCGGTGTTGAACCAACACGAACACTTACAACAGCAATTCCACCCTGGGTGTAACGCAGTTCTGGATCGTCGGCAAGATTGCCAACGATTGTGACGTTAACTTCGCCAGCCATTTGTAATTACTCGCTCTTTCGAGGAGCAGACTTACGAGGGCCCTTGCGAGGTGAGTCTTCAGACTTTGAGAAGTCAGGAACTTCAACAGGAACGATCTTTACGATTGCCTCTTCTGCACGTAGCACCTTGGTGCGAAGCACAGCTTCAGAAATCTTTAGCTGACGATCCAACTCAAGAACAGCCTCTGAAGTTGCAGTCATGTTTACAACTGCGTAGATACCTTCTTTGTGCTTCTTGATTTCGTAAGCAAGACGACGACGGCCCCATAGATCAACGTTGTCAATAGTGCCCTTGGCATTACGGATTACGTTTAGGAACTTGTCGAGTGATGGTGAGACGGTTTTTTCTTCGATGGTTGGATCGAGAATTACCATGAGCTCATACTTATGCATAACTAACCCACCTCCTTTGGACTAGAACGGCCATGGGATTTCCATGACAGGAGGGTAAATTGCATATTTCTTTATTGACACCGATAGAGGACAGAGCCTCAGGTCAACCTCGCTAGTCTACCTGCTAGCCCACCAGGCAAGCAAGCGCTTTTCTGCTTCCTCAGGACCTATCGGGCCTTCTTCCAGCCGCAGTTCCATCAAGAAGTTATAGGCCTCGCCCACCTGCTTCGAAGGTTTCAAATCCAAAATTCGCATGATGTCTTCGCCGCTCAAATCTGGGCGCAAGGCATTGAGCTCTTCTTGCTCCATAATCACACCAATGCGCTGCTCAAGATCGTCATAAGCATGCGAAAGGCGGTCGGCTTTGCGCTTATTTCTGGTGGTCACATCGGCACGGGTCAGTGCGTGCAGTCGGAGCAGCTGGTCATCGGCGTCTCGAACATAGCGGCGAATGGCGCTATCGGTCCAGGCTTGGTCTGAATATCCAAAGAATCTAAGGTGCAGCTCAACCAATCGGGCCACGGCCTTGATGGTGTCGTTGTCGAATTTCAGGGCCTTCATGCGCTTAATGGTGAGTTTCGAGCCCACCATATCGTGGTGATAGAAGCTAACCCCGCCGCCTGGCTCAAGTTTGCGAGTGGCCGGCTTGCCGGTGTCGTGCATTAGGGCGGCAAAACGAAGAATGAAGTCGCCCTCTAGGTTGTAGTCCTTTTCATAGTCAATGGCCTGTTCCACAACGGTAAGGGTGTGCTCGTAGACATCTTTATGGTGGTGATGCTCGTCTGTTTCTAACTTCAGGGCAGGCAATTCCGGCAGAATGTAGGCCGCTAACCCGCTATCTACCAGGGCTTCCAGGCCGGCACGAGGGTGCTTGCCCAGCATTAACTTGGTTAACTCCACCTGGATTCGCTCGGCCGAGATAATCTCAATGCGCCCAGCCATGGCCTGCATGGCCTCAAAAGTGGCCGGTTCAATCTCAAAACCCAGCTGGCTGGCGAATCTGGCAGCGCGAAGCATGCGAAGCGGGTCGTCAGAGAACGAATCCTCTGGTTTTCCGGGTGTACGGAGCACTCCGTCGAGCAGATCCTGCAGACCTTTATATGGGTCTACGAATTCCTTCTCGGGTAGCCCCGAAGGGGACGGCTTGCCGGCCACGCCAGTTAAGCGAAGCGCCATTGAATTTACGGTGAAATCGCGGCGAAAAAGGTCATCTTC
>ERZ1034363.1904-NODE-1904-length-10885-cov-4.006107_pt1 | contig 10885 bp, 12 predicted proteins | sample MGYA00520616_ERZ1034363 | MGnify/ENA primary metagenome ERZ1034363 (study PRJEB33736, sample SAMEA104284506) | Azolla filiculoides | biome: Urban; feature: Water surface; material: Ditch water | place: Netherlands | collected 2015-10-28 | depth 0-0.1 m ...
GCCCAAAGTCCACGCAGCACCAGACCTTCAATGGACTCAATAGGAAGCACTGCAAGTTCAGGAAATTTCTTGATTTCATTTGCCAAAATTTTGGCATTGCCACCATCAAGCCAAATTCGCTCGACAGGATGATTCATGGCCTTAGCTAAATAAGCCGCGCGCAGTATCGCTCCTATTTGTGCCGCATCACAACCGCCAGTAATCGCTTCATCCGTTGTTGTGCCAAAGCTTGCTTGGGCTTCAGGGTTGGCAACGCGAACAGCTAGCGGAAGTTGGGCTGTATTTTTTTGGAGGCTTTCTTGCATGAGACTAAGACCTGGCAAGATCCAGCCTCCGTAATGAACGCCGTTGCCGCCCAATAAGTCAATGGTGGTGGCTGTTCCAGCATTAATCACTAGCGTATTCGTGTTGGAGAGCGCTCTTGCGCCAATCAGTGCAGCCCATCGATCTGCACCCAACTTGCTTGGGTCTTGATAGAGTGTGCGTACACCCTCGTAAGTACTGCTACCTGTAAATTGCTTCCACTCAAGGTCTTGCCATTGCGGGAAGAGGTTACGTAGATTTTCAATGGCAGCATCACCTGCTACACAGCAAAATGCAATCGCATCTGGCTTTGGCAATGTTTTAGAAATGTAGTCGGATAGTTCGGCGCGAAGCTCGGGTGATTGGAAAGACTTAGTACTAATCGATCCAGAATATGCCCATAGTTTTTTATTGCGGTCTGCAATATTTTGCGTAGACTCAACAGCCGCCCATTTAAGCCTTGTGTTTCCAAGATCAAATACCAGATATAGACTCATGATTGAACTCGCAAAGAAACATCGCCTGCATGAATGGCAATCAATTTGTCATGCTGTTTTAGGAGAAGCGCACCAGTGGCATCAACCCCGGCAGAAATTCCAATGATGGGGTCTTTACCCGCACCTGATATACAAACTGACTGATTATTAAAGGCATCCCAATGCTCCCAAGAACTTTGAAAGTGGCCAAACCCATGTTGTTCAAATTGAGCTAAATGCTTTTCAAACGACTCGATCAGTTTTAGCCAAATAAACTCAGTATCAGGAATGGATTTTTGGAGGGTCATCAGCTGATCCAATGAGGCAACTCCGAATGAGGATTTGCTGTCCAAACTCTTTTCCATTAATGCTGCATTGCGTAAGTTCAGACCTAATCCAATCACCATCCAAGTGGGTGAGTTTGGGTTGCTTTGTCCGCCTTCAATCAAGATGCCGCCAAGTTTTGCATTGTTCAGAAGTAAATCGTTAGGCCACTTCAGTCGTAGGCCTTGTTGATGGAGGGCAGCTTCACTGGTTCCGAGGGCTGCGGCAATACCAGCAAGGACTGCCAATCCAATGACTAGACTCAGGCCGCTTAGTTCGTTGGGCCGCTTTCGGAATGGGTAGGCTAAGGAAAAGCACAGAGTGTCTTCGGGCTTAGAGAGCCAAACTCTTCCTGCCCGACCCTTGCCGTTAGTCTGCTCTTGGGCAATGCGCGCTACAGGATCAATTAATTCCCCGGCGCGCCAACGGGCCAATAAATCATCATTAGTTGATTTGGTGGTGGCGACGCGCTCCAGGATGCAATTCGAACTCATTTACCTATTGTAGAAAGATCTGACCTGGCTGACCTAGAATGATGGAATGCATCACGATGATCAACGTCCTCGCAAGTTTGTATGGCCTCTGCAGGCAATGCCTTTGGCCAGGGCTATTAGCTTGAGCTATGCCCTATTGATCGTTTATGTCAGCCTCAACCCCTTTGACTTCAATTTTGATAACGGGATTGCAGCATGGGCGTGGTTAGATGCGCCTTTACCCCGCTTTATTACGCTCTTTGACGTCTCAGTGAATATCTTGGCCTATATCCCCTTAGGGTTTTTGTTGGTTTTTGCTTGTTACCCACGCTGGCGTAATTTCGTTGCGCTAGGTATTGCCTTAAGTTTTAGTGCGGTATTGGCTTTTAGCGTCGAGTCACTGCAAACCTGGTTACCCACTCGGATACCGAGTCAAATGGATTGGTGGGCCAATGTCTTGGGTGGGCTGATGGGTGGCTTATTGGCGATCCCCTTGGGTCCCCAGTGGCTCTCTGGTAGTGCAATACGCCGTCGTTTTGACCAGTGGTTTGGTTTGAACTGGGCCGCTTGTGCCTTATTTCTGCTCTTTCCTTGGGCTCAGATCTATCCCCAGAGCTCTTGGTTGGGAACGGGGGTATGGGGGCATACGATTTTTGCCTCGGTTGATTGGGGAACCATGGTGGTAAATCATGTTATTCAAGAATCCATCATTACAGCGGTCTGCTGGCTAGGCACTGGGCTCTTGCTATCCCTGGGGATGCGTGCAAAAGCGCCCCAGTGGAAGATTTTAAATAGCCTGCTTTGCTTCACTGTTTTGGTCAAAATTGCCTTTACAGCATTGCAATTCGGGGCAGAATTTAGTTTGCTGTGGCTTACCGCAGGGGCTATTTGGGGGATGGTGCTGGGAAGTCTTTTATTGAGATGGACCCTCCAATTTTCTGCAGCCAGCAAAGCTTGGTTGGCAATCGCATGCTTGGTTAGCGCCACACTGGCAATTAATCTCTTGCCGGACAATCCATATTTCATACTGACATTGCGACACTGGTACCAAGGTCGGCTATTACACTTTAATGAATTGATGCAATGGGTTTCCGTAGTATGGTTGCCATTAGCTTTATTTTGGATAGTCCGAAATAGGGCCACCTTTAATTCAAATACTTGATTGAGATTACGTATGAGCTTTAAACACCATGTTTTTTTCTGTCTAAATCAACGCAGCAATGGCGAAGATTGTTGCGATCGCCACAATGCATTTGCATTATTTGAATATGCAAAAAATCGCGTGAAAGAGTTGGGTCTATCTGGCCCAGGAAAAATTCGTATCAATAAAGCAGGATGTTTGGATCGTTGTGCTGACGGTCCAGTAGCAGTGATTTATCCAGAGGGCATTTGGTACACCTTTGTAGATACTGAAGATATCGAAGAAATTATCCAGTCTCACCTAGTTCAAGGGCGCCCAGTAGAGCGCCTGCAGTTAGCTTAAAAGATTTCAGAAAGTTTCTCCTATGAATAGCCGTACAAAAATAATTCATATTGATGGTGTTGTGGGTCAAATTGAAATGTCGATTGATCTTCCTGATGAATTAAAAAATAACCCTGATTTCATAGTGAGGGGTTTGGCCTTGGTTGCACATCCACATCCGCTCATGGGTGGAACAATGGATAACAAGGTTGCGCAAACTATGGCGCGTGCTTTCAATCAATTGGGCTACGTCAGTGTGCGCCCCAATTTTCGCGGAGTAGGTGCTACAGCTGGTGTACATGATGACGGCGTTGGCGAGATGGAAGACCTGCTGCATGTGACTGATTGGATGCGCACCCCTTCAAGCTGGAATCAATTCGAGGCGACTTCACAACAAGCGTGGGTGCAAGCTGCAAATACCTTGCCTTTAGTGGTTTCTGGATTTTCATTTGGAAGTTTTGTTGGCACTCATTTAGTTCAGCGCTTAGCAGAGCTAGGTCGCCCAGCTGAGCGTCTCGTGATGGTAGGTAGCGCAGCGGGCAAGTGGGTCTTAGCGTCTGTGCCTGCCGACACAATTTTGATTCATGGTGAAGTAGATGAAACCATTCCACTGATTGATGTTTTAGATTGGGCGCGCCCTCAAGAATTAACGGTTCAAGTGGTCCCAGGGGCAGATCACTTTTTCCATCGACGTTTGCATTGCATTCGTAACATCATCACAGGCGCTTGGTTGGGTATGCCCGATCACCGCAATCAATAAAGTAAAAAAGAAAATTAAGAAAGATAAGAACCCATGACTGAAGATAGAAAATCTCTTATTGAATATCCATCTGAGTTTCCAATTAAGGTGATGGGAAAAACAAATCCAGAGTACCTGCCTGCAATCTTGCACATTGCCCGTCAATTTGACCCTACGCTAGATGAGAGCAAGGTTGAGCAACGACCTTCTAAAGATGGTAATTATCTCGGCATCACTTTACCAATTACGGCGACCAGCCGTGAGCAGTTAGACGAGTTGTATCGCACCTTATCGACACATCCCTTGGTGAGCGTTGTTCTCTAAATTATTAGCATGAGTTTTTTAGTAAAACATTTGGGAGTGGCTGACTACGAGGCAAGCTACCAAGCGATGCGGGATTTCACGCAGCAGCGAGATGGCGACACTCCAGATGAAATTTGGGTTCTGGAGCATCCCCCAGTATTCACCTTAGGTTTGGCAGGAGATGCCAGCAACTTACATTCTCCTAGCAATCAAATTCCCTTGGTGCAGGTTGATCGGGGTGGTGAGATCACTTATCACGGGCCAGGGCAAATCGTGGTCTATCTGCTGCTTGATCTGAGGCGTTTGGGGATTTTTGTAAAAGAGCTCGTCTCCCGGATCGAGCAGGCTTTGATTGATACCCTCGCAGATTTTGGTATTCAGGCAGAAAGACATGCTGGTGCGCCTGGAATCTATATTGCCCAAGAGAGTGCAATGCCATTGGAGCACCAGGGGGCGAAGATCGCTGCTTTGGGTCTCAAAGTCTCCAAGGGGTGTTCCTATCATGGGCTTGCCTTGAATGTATCGACCGATTTGACCGCTTTTGCCCGCATTCATCCATGTGGGTATGAGGGCTTAAGGACGGTGGATATGCAAACCCTTGGGATCAAGGACAATATAGACATTATTAGCCAAACCCTTTTAGGGCATTTGCAAAAGCAATTGATTCCATCATGACTACCAATAAGCCGGACCTCGATACCACTGCTACTAGTAATAGTCGCCAGGATCTTAATTACGATGCTTCACGTAAGCAGAAGTCGAGTGAGAAAACTGCACGTATTCCGATCAAGATTGTTCCTTTGGAGCAAGTGCTCAAAAAGCCCGATTGGATTCGAGTAAAAGCTGCTTCCGGAAATTCCCGCTTCTCAGAGATTAAAAAGATTCTGCGTGAGAACGAATTGGTAACCGTTTGTGAGGAAGCTAGCTGCCCCAATATTGGTGAATGTTTTGGTAAGGGCACGGCCACCTTCATGATCATGGGCGATAAATGTACGCGTCGCTGCCCATTTTGCGATGTGGGTCACGGTAGACCTGATCCGCTAGATACCAAAGAGCCCGGCAATTTAGCGCGCACGATCGCTGCACTGAAACTCAATTATGTGGTGATTACCAGTGTCGATCGTGATGATTTACGAGATGGTGGCGCCATGCATTATGTTGACTGCATTTCTCAATCACGAGATCTCTCCCCAAATACGCGCATTGAAGTTTTGGTTCCGGATTTCCGCGGCCGCTTAGATAAGGCTTTAGATATTTTTTCTGAGCATGCGCCGCAAGGCTTGCCTGATGTCATGAATCACAATTTAGAAACTGTGCCACGCTTATACAAAGAGGCGCGACCCGGTGCTGACTACGCGCACTCATTGAAATTATTAAAAGACTTTAAAGAGCGCTTTCCACACATCCCAACCAAGAGTGGTTTGATGGTTGGTTTGGGTGAGACGGATGAAGAGATTTTGGAAGTTATGCGCGACATGCGTGAGCACAATATTGATATGCTGACTATTGGCCAGTATCTAGCTCCTTCAGGACATCACCTGCCAGTTCGTCGCTATGTGCATCCTGACGTCTTTAAGCATTTTGAAGAAGAAGCTTATGCCATGGGCTTCTCACATGCTGCCGTGGGCGCGATGGTGCGCTCTAGCTACCATGCTGACCAACAAGCGCATGGGGCTGGCATTGTCTAAACCTGCTCTTAAAAAGTTTGGTGTAGTTCTAGTATCTGCATTTCTACTTGCCGCTTGTAGTCCTAAATTAGACTGGCGCATTGTGCAGTCTCCACAAGAAGGCTATAGCGCCTTGTTTCCAGGTAAGCCTGAAAAGATTGAACGAAAACTCCCCTATCAAAATCAAGAAATTCCACAAACTTTAGAAGCCGTAAAAATTGAAGATGATATTTATTCGGTAAGCGCGATTCACTTGAGCAAAGATCAAGCAGCACTAGCGCCTAAATTATTAGAGCAATTGCAGAGTAATTTATTAAATCGTGCGAATGTCAGTTTAGAAAGTGCACTAAGTGTTGACGCTCTTTATCAGACTGCAAATAAACAGCGTATTGCTACTAAAGATTATTTTCTAGAATTTAAATCTACTGGTCCACTGGAGCAGTCAATGCGCGTTCGCTGGATTACCAGGATTGCGCCAGATAACGGAGCTTGGATTTATCAGATCTCGGTTTTGCATACAGCTCCAGCAAGAGTGGATGCAAAGAAGTTTTTCTCTGAAGAGGCTTACTCCAACTTCTTTGATGAGTTTCATCCAGAATAATTTCTAGATGTAACAGAGTGTCTGATTAAGACTTCTCTAAGGCGGTTACTTTAGCTTCGAGTGCCTCTAACTTTTCTCTAGTCTTGGCGAGCACTTTGGATTGCAGTTCAAATTCTTCGCGAGTAACCAGATCCATCTTCTGAAAACCTTGATTCATCATCGCGCGCACATTCTTTTCAATCTCTTGCGCAGGTGAATTGCGAATAGCATCCCCAACTTTGTTTTGCATATCGCTAGCAATGCGTTGGATTTGTTCTAGGATCTCGCCTGGTTTTTGCATGATGCTGCCCATCGTTCTGTTGAAGGTTGCTTAAAAGATACAGGCACCATTTTAAGTTGTGGCATCAAAAACAGGCGAAACCGGCTAAAAATGCTGCACTTGCACCAAAATGAACGTAAATGGTGCATATTTAAGCACCAAAATTGGGCATAAGCCTTATTTAGGGGAATTGCACCAAATTGAAAGAGTGCCCGAGATTCATGATCACACCATGCAATAAAGCATTTATCCCTTTTCATTACACACAGCAAGGAGTAACACATGAAAACTATTCAAAAGACAGCCATCGCTCTTGCAGCATCTGGCTTATTCGCAACTGCAGCATTTGCGCAAACAGCTCCTGCAGCCGAGGCTCCAGAAGTAAGCCCAGTTACAGCCAACGTTACTGTGACTAATGACTACCGTTACCGCGGTATCACTCAGTCCAACTATCAGCCAGCAATTCAGGGTGGCTTTGATTACGCTCATGAGAGTGGTTTCTATATCGGTAACTGGAACAGCTCCATTAGCTGGATTGGTGATTCTTCTTACTACAACAGTGCTGGCGCTGTTTCTGCGCCAATCGAAATGGACTTCTATGCTGGTGTTAAGAAAGAGCTAATTGGAGAAGGTTTTGCTTCTGACGTTGGTGTTCTCCAGTACTACTATCCAACTAGCGGTTTGCCATCTGGCGTAACTAACCCAAATACAACTGAGTTATATGTTGCTCAAAATTTCACATTGGGCCCTGTAACTGGTTTTGCTAAGTTTTCATACGCTGTAACAACACTCTTCGGATTTACAAACAGTGCTGGTTCTTACTATCCAGATTTGACAGCGAACTATGACACTGGCGTTTGGGGATTATCTGTAAATGCCCACGTTGGATATCAAAAAGTTGCTGGTCAACAAGTTGTTGAAGGTGTACCAACAGCGAGCTATACAGATTGGAAGTTGGGTCTAACTAAAGACTTCGGCGGTGGCTTGTCATTGGCTGCAGCTTACATTGGAACCAATGCAGCTAAGAGTGGAAGTACTTATGCATACCAAGGTCCAACAGGTAAAAACCTGGGTGGTTCAACAGGTATCGTTTCTTTAACAAAGACTTTCTAATTCTTCCCTCTGAACGGAGAACCATATGAAATTAATTACCGCAATCATCAAGCCCTTCAAGCTTGACGAAGTGCGCGAAGCTCTCTCGGAAGTGGGAGTTTCGGGCATCACCGTCACTGAAGTTAAAGGCTTTGGCCGTCAAAAAGGTCACACCGAGTTGTATCGCGGTGCTGAGTATGTTGTCGACTTTTTACCTAAAGTAAAAATTGAAGCTGCTGTTGAAGATGGCATCTTGGAGCGAGCGATTGAAGCAATTGAAAAATCTGCTCGTACTGGAAAAATTGGCGATGGCAAGATTTTTGTCTCACCAGTTGAACACGTCATTCGCATTCGTACCGGTGAAACCGGCGCGTCAGCACTTTAAAGAGAGGTTCAAAATGTTAACTTGGATGAAACGACTCCTAGCTGGAAGCGCAATGGCCTTGGCTATTGGTGCAACCAGCGTGATGGTAGCTTCGCCAGCTTTTGCTGATGAAGCTAAGCCAGTTGCTGCTGCCGCTGCCGCTGCAGTTGCTGCAGCTCCTGCATTAGTCCCAAATAAAGGTGATACAGCTTGGTTATTAGTGTGTACAGCACTAGTAATCTTGATGACATTGCCTGGTTTGGCTTTGTTCTACGGTGGTTTAACACGTAGCAAGAACATTCTTTCTGTACTCGTACAGTGTATGTTTGTGTTTGCTTTGATCACCGTGTTGTGGTCCCTCTATGGATACAGCTTTGCATTTACTGAAGGCGGCGCATTCATTGGTGGACTTGATCGCTTGTTCTTGCAAGGCATTACTCCAGATTCAGTTGCCGCTACATTTAGCAAAGGCATTGTGATTCCTGAGTATGTATTTATGGCCTTCCAAGCTGCGTTTGCAACTATTACTTGCTGCTTGATCATTGGTTCATTTGCTGAGCGTGCTAAGTTTTCTGCAATCGTTGTATTTGTAATTCTTTGGTTCACTTTCAGCTACTTGCCAATCGCTCACATGGTTTGGTTCTGGCCTGGTCCTGATGACATCAAAGATGCAGCATCACTTGAAGCAATCACAGCGCGTGCTGGTTGGTTGTGGCAGAAGGGTGTTCTCGACTTTGCTGGCGGTACCGTTGTTCACATCAATGCTGCGATCGCAGGCTTGGTAGGTTCATTCGTGATCGGCAAACGTTTGGGTTACGGCAAAGAAGCAATGAAGCCACATAACTTAGTGTTCGTCATGATTGGTGCTTCACTCTTGTGGTTCGGTTGGTTTGGTTTCAATGCTGGTTCTGCTCTCGAAGCAAACGGCAGTGCAGCCTTGGCATTCGTAAACACATTATTGGCAACCGCTGCAGCAGTATTAAGCTGGTCAGTTGCTGAGTGGGTTCACAAAGGTAAGCCTTCCATGTTGGGCGGTGCATCTGGTTGCGTAGCTGGTTTGGTTGCTGTTACTCCTGCTGCTGGTTTTGTTGGCCCAATGGGTGCGCTGGTTATCGGTGCTGCTGCTGGTGTGGTTTGCTTGTGGGGTGTTTCTGGTCTCAAGAAGATTTTGGGTTCAGACGACAGCTTGGACGTATTCGGTGTGCACGGCGTTGGCGGTATCTTGGGCGCTTTGTTAACTGGTGTGTTCGCAGATCCAGCCTTAGGCGGAACAGGTATTTGGGATTATGTAGCCAATGCCGCATCCCCTGAGTACTCTATCGCTAGCCAGTTGTGGATCCAAAGCCAAGGTGTCATCGTTACCCTAATTTGGTCTGGCGTAGTTTCTTATATCGCCTACAAATTGGTTGATATGGTGATTGGCCTACGCGTTAAAGAAGATGCAGAGCGCGAAGGTTTGGACATCACTTCCCACGGTGAGTCTGCATACGAGTCTTAATTAGCGTTTTTACCCCTCACTGGGCGGCTTTTGTTGGCTGCCCGGTTTTTAAGCGCGGGATCCTCGGATTCCGCGTCTTTCTTTTAAAAATCTTACAATGGTGAAATGGTTCCACATCTCATCACTGCCCTTAGCGGCCCTCTTCTCGATCTCGAGTCGAAGGTATTAGAAGCAACCCCAACAATCGAGCGCTGGTTCAGGCTTGAATGGCAGGAGCACACTCCGCCCTTCTACTGTTCAGTTGACTTGCGTAATGCGGGCTTTAAGCTAGCTCCAGTCGACACCAATCTCTTCCCAGGCGGCTTTAACAATCTATCTCCACAGATGCTGCCTTTGGCAGTGCAGGCTGCAATGGCAGCAATTGAGAAGATTTGTCCTGAAGCAAAAAATTTACTATTAATACCTGAGCGCCATACTCGCAATACCTTCTATTTGCAGAATATTGCGCGCCTGTCCTCGATCTTGCGTCAAGCTGGTCTGAATGTGCGTCTTGGTACTTTGTCAGATGAAATTAAAAAACCAACTTGGATTGATTTGCCGGATGGTAATCGTCTCTTGATGGAGCCTTTATCTCGTTTAGGCTTAAAGAAGCAACGTCTTGGATTAAAAGATTTTGATCCTTGCTCCATTCTCTTGAATAATGATTTATCAGCAGGCATCCCTCCAATTCTAGAAAACTTGCACGAGCAGTACCTCTTACCTGGACTCCATGCTGGTTGGCACGTCCGGCGTAAGTCAAATCACTTTGCTGCCTACGATGAAGTTGCAAAGAAATTTGCGAAGGTAGTGGATATTGATCCTTGGATGATCAATCCTTACTTTGCCAGCTGCTCCAATGTGAACTTCCATGAGCGTAAGGGCGAAGAAGAGTTGCAGGCAGCTGTAGAGAAAGTTCTCAAGAAAACTGCCAAGAAATACCGTGAGTACGGCATCAAAGAAAAACCATACGTCGTTGTCAAAGCAGATGCTGGTACATATGGCATGGGTGTGATGGTGGTGAATGATCCTGCGCAGCTCAAGGGCTTGAATCGTAATAAGATGAGCGTAGTCAAAGAAGGTCTTGAGGTAAGTGATGTATTGATTCAGGAGGGCGTGTATACCTTCGAGAAAGTGAATGAGGCAGTTGCTGAGCCAGTGGTGTACATGATCGATCGCTATGTGATTGGTGGTTTCTATCGGGTACATACTGACCGTGGCCCCGATGAGAATCTGAACGCGCCGGGCATGCATTTTGTACCTTTGGCGTTCGAGCAAAACTCCATGCCAGACTTGGGTGCTAAGCCTGGTAGCGCTCCGCCAAATCGTTTTTATCTTTATGGTGTTG
>ERZ1034363.1906-NODE-1906-length-10874-cov-5.314624_pt1 | contig 10874 bp, 8 predicted proteins | sample MGYA00520616_ERZ1034363 | MGnify/ENA primary metagenome ERZ1034363 (study PRJEB33736, sample SAMEA104284506) | Azolla filiculoides | biome: Urban; feature: Water surface; material: Ditch water | place: Netherlands | collected 2015-10-28 | depth 0-0.1 m ...
ACTGTGCGCGATGTGGTTCGTCATCCATTAGTACAGCGTATTGTTGAAGCGTATGAATCGTTTGAAAAAGAGCAAAATGATAAGCCTCTGCCATGAATATCATCGAAATTCAGCGTATTTCAACTAACACAAATGTGCCTGAGGACGCGCAAATTGAGCAATGGGCCAATGTGGCTTTGCAGGATTTAAGTGATCATGTTGAAATGGTGATTCGCATTGTCGATGAAGACGAATCGGCGCAACTCAATGAAACCTATCGCCATAAAGTAGGGGCGACGAATGTCCTCAGTTTTCCTTTTGAGGTGCCTGAAGGCATTGAACTCAATTTACTTGGTGACTTAGTTATTTGTGCACCGGTTTTAGCCCGTGAAGCGCAGGCACAAAACAAAACAGGCATGGCGCATTGGGCGCATATTATTATTCACGGTACGCTACATTTACTTGGCTATGATCATATTGATGATGCAGAGGCACAAGAAATGGAAGAAAAAGAAATCGCTTTGTTAAAAACTTTATCTATTTCCAATCCTTACGACGATAATTCTACACTATGAACGATGACTATCCCCCCGCAACGCCACAAAGAACGTGGCTTGATAAAATTAGCCATTTACTGACTGGTGATCCTCAAGATTTAGATGATTTAGTGGAAATTTTGCGCGAGGCTCGCACACGCAGTTTGCTTGATAGTGATGCACTATCAATGATTGAGGGTGTTTTGCAAGTATCCCAAATGCGCGTGCGTGATATTATGATTCCGCGCGTACAAATGGTGGTGTTACCAAAAGAAGCCACCTTAGAAAGTATTTTGCCGCTAGTTGCTGAATCTGGGCATTCACGTTATCCGGTCATTGATGGCGATAAAAGCAAAGTCATTGGCGTACTACTAGCCAAAGATTTACTGGTTCGCATGATTGAAAATAAAACATTACTTGTACAAGATATTATGCGCTCGGTAAGTATTGTGCCTGAAAGTAAGCGGCTTAATGTTCTGCTAAAAGAGTCGCGCACAAATGGTAATCACATGGCTGTTGTGGTTGATGAATATGGTCAAGCGGCGGGACTTGTGACTATTGAGGATGTGCTTGAGCAAATTGTGGGGGATATTGAGGATGAGCATGATGACCATGATGATGAGAATTATGTCTTTGAGCGTAGTGAAAATGAATATATGCTCAAAGCACTCATGCCTATGGATGATTTTGATGAATATTTCCATACCCAATTAGCCACTGATGAATATGATACGATTGGTGGATTTATTGTGAGCCAATTAGAACACATGCCACAAAAGGGCGAGCGTTTAGAGGTAGATGATTTGAATTTTGAAGTCATTAAAGCCGATAATCGTCGCGTCTATTTAATTAAGCTAAAACGCGTAAAATAATGTTAACGCGAGTTTGCACTATTGTATTTTTGAGAATCCGCCGCTATGAACTCGTCTAATCCTTCAAATCAATTTATGACACTGAATTTAATCAATCGTGGCTTAACGCGTTTTTTACCCAATTCTCAGGCGCTGTCTCTTGCGATTATTTTACTCGTGAGTTTTGTCTTTATTTATTCACTAGCCGATTTACTCATGCCGGTTTTTGTGTCCATTGGCCTCGCTTACCTACTTGAAGGCATCGTGCGTAAACTGGAACATTTAAATGTTCCCCGCCTTGGTGCTGTTGCCATTGTGTTTTCATTATTTGTAGCAAGTCTTGTTTTTCTTCTTTTCTATCTCATCCCCATTATTTCACAGCAAGCCGTCGAATTAGCGCAACAAGTTCCCGACATTTTAAGTCACGCGCAAACAGGGATTATGCGTTTGCCTAAGCTGTATCCAAAATTGATTTCTGAAAGCAAAATTCAAGAAATTTTACTGGTTGTGCAAAAAGAATTGATTAGTTATAGCCAAAGTTTATTGTCGGTATCAGCGGCATCAATTATGGGGTTAATTAGTGCGATGATTTATTTATTTCTCGTGCCGATGATGATTTTCTTTTTGCTTAAAGATAAAGCGTTGTTAATGTCTTGGTTTATGGGCTTTTTGCCAACAGAGCGCAATTTGAGTATTCATGTTTGGCATGAAGTGGATATGCAAATTGGCAATTATGTTCGCGGGAAATTTGCGGAAGTCTTTATTCTCTCCATGGTGAGTTATGTGACATACGCTGTTATGGGGCTCAATTATGCGTTGCTGCTCGCGGTGTTAATGGGTCTACAGGTTATTTTACCGTACATTGGCGCTACGCTGGTGACGTTTCCGGTTTTGGGGGTAGCGTATTTTCAATGGGGGTTAAGTAATGATGACTTTATGGCTATCGTCATTGCTTATGCCATTATTCAAGCCGTCGATGGCGTGCTACTTGTTCCACTTCTCTTCTCGGAAGCAGTGAATTTACATGCTATTGCAATTATTGTGGCGATTCTATTTTTTGGTGGTTTATGGGGTTTTTGGGGGGTTTTTCTCGCCATTCCGCTTGCAACTGTCGTTAAAGCCGTATTAACGTCATGGCCACGTTTGGGTGAAAATACGTCTATTTAACAATACAGGTTGCGATTACCTTAATTTAACTTGAAAGCAAAAAGATTCTCACCTACACTCAAAAATACGTGTGGCACCTTGTCGCATTTTTGATTATAAAGTGAAGGAGCGTTTATGACTGAATTGAATCAATCACGTCGTCGTTTTTTAGGGCAATCGGGTTTAGGACTTGTTGCATTAACCACATTACCTCGTCTTGCAAATGCAATGGAAAGTATGCGAATGGGTGGTGGTATGGGAATGGGGGGGAGGCATAATTCAATGGGGGACGACATGAATTATCCAAAGATAACACCCAATAAAGCCAATCCCAATTTTCATCCTGATGTTGAACTTAATTTAGTTTGCAAGCCAATTGAGATAGCTATTTTACAAGGCTTACCTACAAAAGTTTTGCATTACCAAGCAGCACTTATCAAAGGTCCAAAAGAGACGGTTGTTGATCTCCCGCATTCTTATTTAGGCTCGCTTATTCGTTTACAAAAAGGGCAAAAAGTTCGAATCAATTTTCATAATGCGCTATCACAGTCGAGTGTGGTGCATTGGCATGGTCTTCATGTCCCTCAAATGATGGATGGTCATCCGCAATATGCCATTGAAAGCGGTGAAACGCTGGTTTATGAATTTGAAGTGGTAAATCGCGCAAATATGAATATGTATCATCCACATCCTCACGGTGCAACGGCTAAACAAGTTTATTTAGGACTCGCGGGCGCTTTGATTGTCAATGACGAAGAAGAATCGGCGTTAGACTTGCCGTCTGGTGACTATGAAATTCCGCTCATTATCCAAGATAAGCAATTTGATAGCGATAATCAATTGGTTTATTCACCCACCATGCATCAGCGTATGACAGGCATGACAGGCGATAAAATTTTGGTTAATGGGCAAGCCAATTTCCAGTTAGATGTCGCAAGTCGAGCCTATCGTTTGCGTGTGATGAACGCCTCAACGTCACGTATTTATAAACTGGCATGGGATGATGGCATGCCCATGACCATTATTGGCGTTGATGGTGGTTTGCTTGAACAACCTGAAGTCAAGCCTTATGTTATGCTTTCGCCCGGTGAGCGTCTTGATGTTTGGGCAGATTTTAGCGCCCGTAATGAAGGCTCACAATTAACACTCAAAAGTTTAGCTTTCTCTGGAGTGATGCCAAAGATGAGCATGGGGATGAATCGCAGTAGTTTAGCAGTTGGGAGTGAATACCCTATTTGCACCATGAAAGTGACGCGTAAAGTGAGTGAAAGTCACAAGTTGCCAACAAAACTTGCTAAAATTCATCGCTACGGAATTCATGAAACGACCAATCCAACTAATCCGCTGCCGATTGGTATTTCAGAATCGCCCATGTCCATGCTGCTCAATGGTCGTGCTTATGAATTTAATCATCCGCTACCCTCTGAGCGCGTCAAAATGGGCAGTGTGCAATTGCTTGAAATTTTCCATGCACACGGTGATATGAAAATGGGTGGCGGTGGAATGGGTGGTATGGGGGGCATGAATGTGTCTATGGCGCACCCCATTCATCTGCATGGGCAGCAGTTTGAAATTATGAGTCGCAGTATTTCTGGTGACACAACCGATTATGATACCGTCAGTGAAGGGTTTATTGATAGTGGTCTAAAAGATACGGTGCTTGTGATGCCAATGGAGCGCGTTAAAATTATTAAACCGTTCCAAGATTTTAAAGGGTTATTTCTATATCATTGCCATAATTTAGAGCATGAGGATATGGGGATGATGCGCGAATTTTCAGTGGAGTAAATTTTTTGACGACAGCACTATTTCCAGCAGCGCTTACCGATCGTTTCGGGCGCAAAGTAGATTATTTGCGTATTTCGATTACGGATAGATGCGATTTTCGTTGTGTGTATTGCATGGCTGAAGAGATGACTTTTTTGCCTCGTGACGAAATATTGAGTCTTGAAGAAATTTATCTTCTTGCTAAAACTTTCGTTGAACTGGGTGTGACCAAAATTCGTATTACAGGCGGTGAACCGCTCGTTCGCAAAGGAGCGCTGGATTTATTGCAAAAAATTGGCGCGTTAGCAGGTCTTCGTGAATTAGTCATTACGACCAATGGTTCTCAATTGCTTACGGCCGCGCCTATTTTAAAAGCCGCTAACGTCAAGCGTATTAACATTAGTTTGGATACGCTTGATCCACAAAAATTTAAAGCCATTACGCGTACAGGTGATTTACAGCAAGTACTTAGGGGTATTGATGCGGCAAGACATTCGGGTTTTGATAGAATTAAATTAAATGCCGTTATTTTGAAAAATCGCAATCATGATGAAGTCAGTGATTTAGTGCAATTTGCGATTGAAAAAGAAATTGATATCAGTTTTATTGAAGAAATGCCCCTTGGTATTGTCGAGAAGCATGATCGCGCTGAAGCGTATTATTCAAGTGATTTAATTCGAGCTGATTTAGCAAAACGCTTTACGCTGATTCAAAGCACCCAAAAAACGGGCGGCCCTTCTGATTATTACGTTATTCCCAATACGCAGACGCGAGTGGGATTTATTTCGCCCCATAGTCACAATTTTTGCAGTACCTGTAATCGCGTGCGTTTAACCGTTGAAGGGCGTTTGCTTTTATGCCTTGGTAATGAGCACTCAATTGATTTAAAAGAGATTATTCGTGCACCCAATGTCACTTCTGACACCATTAAACAAGCCATTATTGATTCAATGGAAATCAAACCTGAAAAACACGAATTTAATGTGAAAGAACAACCTGTTATTTTGCGTTATATGAACATGACCGGTGGATAAGTGCGAGTGTGTCGAGTAGTTGATTGATATCTTCTTCTTCATGAAGCGCGGATAAGGTAATGCGCAAACGTGCTTTTCCTTGCGGTACGGTGGGTGGGCGGATAGCACTCACTAAAAAGCCTGCTTCAAATAATTTTTCGCTCATTTGAGTGGCTAGAACGCTATCACCAACTAATAACGGTTGAATAGGCGAATCTGAAGGCATTAATGGCAAATGTAATTGCTTAGCACCTGCTTTAAATTGCGTTATTAGAGCGTGTAATTTTTCTCTGCGCCATGTTTCTTCAATGACTATTTTTAAGCTGGCTCGCGTGGCTTGCGCGATAGCTGGCGGCAGGGCAGTGGTGTAGATATAGGTTCGAGCGGATTGAATTAAGGTTTCAATGAGCGTATCTGACCCCGCGATAAAGGCACCAAACGTGCCAAAGGCTTTACCGAGTGTTCCCATCAAAATGGGGACATCCTCTGTTGAGAGTTGCAATGTTTCAATGAGTCCTCCCCCCGTTTTTCCTAAAACGCCCAGTCCATGTGCATCGTCAACCATTAGCCACGCCGCACTTTTTCGCGCAATATTGCTAAGTGTTTTTAAATCTGCCACGTCGCCATCCATACTAAATACGCCGTCGGTAACAATTAATTTTTCGCCTTCTGTTGTCGCGCCGATTAATTGCGACAGTCGCGCTGTATCGTTGTGTGGATAGCGTCTAAACTTCGCACCCGAGAATAACCCCCCATCAAGCAGTGAGGCATGATTTAATTTATCTTCAAAGATATGGTCACCGTGTTGACATAACGCGGTGATAGCCCCTAAATTTGCCATGTAACCCGTTGAAAACAATAAACTACGCTCACGTCCAGTAAAATCGGCTAATTCTTCCTCAAGCGCATGATGTGCGTTTGAATGTCCACAAATCAAATGCGCACTACCACTGCCAGCACCAAATTTTTCTGCGCCTGTTTGCAATGCTCGAATGACTGTTTCGTTGACCGATAGGCCTAAATAATCGTTGCTGCAAAAATTGATGAGCGTTTTATGTTGAACGATTACCCGTGCCTTTTTTTGAGTTTGCGTATTTTTTCGCGTGCGATACACCCCTTTTGATTGGAGCGTCTTTAAATAATTCACTAGTTTGTCATGCGTCATTTTTTAGGTATCGATGATTGTTTTTTTGTTTTGGTGTAAAACCACCACTAATGGGTGTTTTACACCCGTTTTTGAATAGTCATTTTATCTGATAAGTTCCAAAAAAAGAGATTACTTGATGAATTATAACTGTTTTTTATATATGGCACGTCAATAGCACTAGGTAAGTAAATAAATTTACTTTTGACGTGAGATTTTTATGATAAATGAAATGACAGTAGAGGTTCCGAAAACAGGTTTAGCAGGGCTATTGGCTCATTGGCGCAGTGATTTGTTATCGGGTTTTTTAGTTTTTCTTATTGCGTTGCCGCTTTGTCTTGGTATTTCCATGGCATCGGGTTTTCCACCTTCGGCAGGGATTATCACCGCCATTATTGGTGGACTGGTTGTATCGCGTTGTAGTGGCTCCTTTATCACTATCAATGGCCCAGCTGCAGGCTTAATCGTGGTAGTTTTAGATGCGGTTCAATCACTTGGTGAAGGCGATGCGATGGCGGGTTACCGCTATACATTAGCTGCGATTGTTGTGGCGAGTTTCATTCAGATTTTGATGGGTGTATTCAAAGCGGGGCGACTGAGTTCATTCTTTCCTGCTGCGGTAGTACATGGAATGCTTGCGGCTATTGGTATTATCATTATGGCAAAGCAAATTCATGTTGTACTGGGCGTGACACCTGAAAAAGGCAGTTTGTTTTCCACTATCGGGCAAATTCCAAGTAGTTTTATGAATTTGAATCCCGAAATTGCCATTATTGGTGGCATGGGGTTGACCATTTTAATTATTTGGTCACTACTCAAAAATAAAATATTAAAAATGATTCCTGCGCCGTTAATTGTGGTGTTAATGGGGATTGGCTTCGGTGCATTTTTTGATTTGAATCATGAACATTTATATTTATTTTTGCCCGATGCGCATTTTCTTGCACACCATGAAGAAACAGTGGGTCCACGATTTTTAGTCGCCATTTCAGACAATTTTGCGTCTAGTTTTCATTTTCCAGATTTTTCAAAAATAGCGACGAGTGAATTTTGGGAAGCGGTGATTGCGATTGCGTTAGTGGGGAGTTTGGAAAGTTTACTGAGTGCAATGGCGGTAGATAAACTGGATCCATATCAACGTCACAGTAATTTGAATAAAGATTTAACTGCTGTCGGCATTGGTAATTTAGTGGCTGGATCGATTGGCGGCTTGCCGATGATTGCTGAAATTGTGCGAAGTAGCGCGAATGTGAATAACGGCGCTCAAACCAGCTGGGCGAATTTCTTTCATGGTGCCTTCTTATTGTTGTTTGTCGTTTTCTTTCCTCGCTTAATTCATAGTATTCCATTAGCTGCATTGGCGTCATTGCTTGTTTTTACTGGTTTTCGATTGGCATCCCCTCGTGAGTTCGCCAATGTGATGGGGATTGGCAAAGAGCAATTATTTATTTTTGTCGTGACGATTATCAGTGTGATTGCAACCGATTTACTGATCGGTGTGGCGATTGGTATTTTAGTGAAATTGTTGATTCACGTACTACACGGTGCCAAACTGAGCAATTTATTCAAAATACATTTCACCCAAGAACTTCAATCAGATGGTTCTATTTTAATTAAAATTCAAGGGGCGGCTATTTTTTCAAATTTTCTTGTTTTAAAAGAAATGTTAGGTGAAATCGAAAAAGGGAAAACATTAATTTTTGATGAAAGTGAAGTCACATTAATTGATCATACTGTCATGGAATTTTTCCATGAATTTCAACATGATTATGAATCACAAGGTGGTTACTGTGAATTTGTCGGTTTAGAGCGTCACGAAGCGTTTTCAGCGCATCCTCTTGCGGCTCGTCGTCTTAAAATCATTGAGGTCAACTAATGATTTTATTCCTCGCCTATAGCGCGGTCATTTTCAGTTTTGCCTCAGGTGGCATTGCGCTAGTGCATTTGTTTAAGCCTGAGGTGAATAAACAATGGGTATTTTGGTTACTTGGTTTATCGGGATTTGCAGCTATTTTTGCGGGCGTGGGTGGACTCATCACTTCACAGATTTATTTGGATACACTCAATTTGGGATTGCCATGGCTGCCTTGGCATATCCATTTTGATAGTTTATCCGCGTTGTTTTACCTCATTATTGGCATCGCTGTTTTTTCGATTAGCTTTTACGCACCACATTACACATACGTTACTCAAAAAGACCCACAAAGTTTTGCTGTGCTGAGCTTATTTACAGGGTTATTTATTGGCGGCATGTTACTGGTTCTGATGGCTGATGATGCGTTTATGTTTATGATTGCATGGGAATTAATGTCAGTGGCGAGTTATTTTCTTGTGGCATTTGATCACGAAAACGCCGCCAATCGTCGAGCGGCTTTTCTCTATTTGCTCATGGCGGAAGTCGGCGCGTTATTTATTATTTTAGCTTTTGGTGTCATGGCCAGTTTTGCCAGTGACTTCACATTTGATGCACTGCGAGCGTCGCATTTATCAACAATGTGGATGAGTGTTGCGTTTATTCTTGCGCTGATTGGATTTGGCATGAAAGCGGGTCTTGTACCAATTCATGTTTGGCTTCCAGAAGCACACCCTGTTGCTCCGTCACATATTTCTGCGTTGATGAGCGGCGTGATGCTCAAAGTGGCAATTTATGGTTTGATTCGGTTTTGTTTTGATTTGCTCCCAGAAGTGCATTGGGAGTGGGGCGTGGTGTTGATGGTTATCGGTACGCTGTCAGCGGTCAGCGGTATTTTATATGCCATGATGCAACAAAATTTGAAACGTTTACTAGCTTATAGCTCGGTTGAAAATATTGGCATCATTGTGATGGTGCTAGGACTGAGTATGATTTTTTTGGCAAATAATTATCCCGAACTCGCTGCACTCGGTTTACTTGCCGCCTTACTTCACTCGTTTAATCACGCATTATTTAAGAATTTATTATTCTTAGGGGCGGGCATTATCCATCATCAGACACATGAACTAAACATTGATATGCTCGGTGGATTAATCAAACGGATGCCTAAAACAAGTTTCTTATTTTTGATTGGCTGCATGAGTATTTCCTCGTTGCCACTTTTTAATGGTTTCGTTTCGGAGTGGCTTGCGTTTCAAACGGCACTTCGTGTTGATGTACTTGATAATGGTGTATTGCGTAGTTTAATTCCTGTGTCTGCAGCTGCCTTGGCGTTAACCGCTGCTTTAGCGGCAGCGTGTTTTGTCAAAGTCTTTGGATTGGTTTTTCTGGGCGTGCCACGTTCACGTCATGCAGAGAAAGCGAAAGAAATTACCGACAAAAGTATGCTGGCAGCGCCTGCGATGCTCGCGGGATTATGTTTCTTTTTTGGTATTTTCCCGAGTTCGATTCTGCATTTAATTGATAACGTTGCTAAACAGTTAATTGGCTCAAATTTACCAGCTCAATCGGTATTGTCATTTTTTTCCATTGCACCGGTGTCAGCGCAACAAGCTTCTTATTCGCCTCCACTGATTCTCATTGGCGCGTTAATGGCGGCTGGTATTTGTTTTTGGATTTTGCACAGAAAGTTGAAAACGTCTGTTCGTATTGCGCCTACGTGGGATTGTGGTTTTGGTGGATTAACACCACGTATGCAATACACCTCAAGTGCATTCACCATGCCACTGCGTCGTATTTTCTCATCGGCTTTTTTGATTGAAGAAACGATCGAAAAAACGATGCGTAGCAATACACAAACCAATGTTGCGCAAGTGCGCTATAGCCTGCATATTCAAGATCATAGTTGGATTCATCTTTATCAACCCGTTGAGCATAGTGTGAATCGCGTTGCTAAACAAGTGGGGCGTATTCAAACCGGTAATATTCGAACATATTTAGGGTATTCGCTGGCGACGTTAATTTTACTTTTATGGGTGGTAAGCTGATGAATTGGTTAATCGCAATTATTCAAACGGCTTTATTTGTAGCGCTTGCACCGCTTTTGATGGGTTTTCTTAAATTTTGTAAATGTTTGCTGCAAAATCGTAGTGCACCGTCATTTCTACAACCTTATCGTGAGTTACTTAAATTAACGCGTAAACAGCCAGTCATTTCAGAAGATGCGTCATGGTTATTTTGCGTGGCGCCGTATCTTATTTTCACCGCAATGATCTTAGCGGCATCGGTGGTTCCGTTTATCGCTATTGATCTACCTACGTCAGCGGAAGCGGATGTAATTGTATTAGTTGGTTTTTTCGCTTTTGCGCGTTTCTTTCTTGCTTTAGCTGGACTGGATATTGGCACCGCGTTTGGTGGGATGGGCTCTTCGCGTGAAATGACGATTTCCTCGCTTGCCGAACCCGCGATGTTGATGGCGGTTTTTACACTGACCATGACAGCCTCGACAACAAATCTATCAGGCGCTATTGAGCATGTGATTCAAGAAGGGCTTATTTTACGTCCGTCTTTTGTCTTTGCGTTATT
>ERZ1034363.1907-NODE-1907-length-10874-cov-1.992313_pt1 | contig 10874 bp, 17 predicted proteins | sample MGYA00520616_ERZ1034363 | MGnify/ENA primary metagenome ERZ1034363 (study PRJEB33736, sample SAMEA104284506) | Azolla filiculoides | biome: Urban; feature: Water surface; material: Ditch water | place: Netherlands | collected 2015-10-28 | depth 0-0.1 m ...
GTGGGATGTACACTTTCTGACCAGCATCGTTAACATATGTCTCAGCTTTAGCTGGTGAAGCCATTCCACCAACAGCAAAGGCTTGTTCAGTTTCGCCAGTCTCTGCTAGAGCCATGTCAACTTCAGCTCCGAAATCGTTTGCAGCAGGAGCAGGGCTAGCAGCAGCAGGTGCGCCAGCTCCATGCAGAGCTTCCGGATTTTCGACTTCCTCTGCATTACCCATCTGACCAATCTCTGCCATTTTCTGCAGACCAATTTTTGCTTCATCACGTAACGCCATAAGCTTCTGCAGACCGAAGTAACGAACTACATCAGCGGGGAATACAAACTCACCCTCGCTGAGCTTAGCATCAATGTCATCTCTGACTTCTTCTTGCATAGCACCGGGAGGAACAGCGTTGCCGCTGACTGGGTCTTTAGTGCCACCCTCTTGCATCACGCCACCTTCGGCTAATACGTTATTTACTTGCATCGACTTCATCCTTTAGTTTCTTTAACTGACGCAGCTTGATCACTGCACCCTGAGCCTGAAAGATTTCCTTCAGGTCACTAGCTTGTTCAAGCTTACGTTGTTCAGATTCAATGGCAAAGTCCAGCATATCGCAGAAGGCTTGCCATTGAAGGTTATTACTCGTAAGCGGTTTAAGCTTGGGGAGGAACGGCTTGTTGTTGTTCATTACCACTAAATCCTTGTTCGCCCGGTACGGGAGCTGCACCAACACCAATGTTTCCACCACCACCGCCCCTCATGTCAGCGACACCGGGAGGGCCAGCAACACCTTGCGGAGCAGCACCCTCTGCAGGGGCTTGTTGTTTCTGTAACAGCAAAGCTTGACGCATTGCCTCATCCATATTGTTAGTCACCTTGTCTGGATCTAAGTCCATGCTCTTAGCGATTTCTCTAACAATGTATGGCATTTTAGCAAAAGGCATCAGGGCTGGGTTAGAAACAATCTGCAAGAATTGCATCAAGCGTTGACTTCTCACTTCGTTAGCCATCAAGCTTTCTGTACCACGAGCATTAACTTCCAAGTCGCCTCTGATCTCTGGATCGAAATCAAACTGCATGTTGAAGTTGAAGAATGCTTTGCCGATTGGACCAAGCAGATAGTCGTCAACATTCTTAATCACAGTTTTGGCAGAGCCGCTAGCAGCGTTCATAAGCATGCTAATACCAGATGCAGTACGACCAACACCAGACACACCAGTTTGACCATGAGCAAAGGAAGCCAAGCCTGTAGATTCGTCAGCGAGTTGACGAGCCTTGTCAAACAGCTGCAGGTTTTGCTGTGCCACGTTAGGGAACTGCGTACCAAATAATGCTTGACCCGGAGCACCACCTTGTCTACGGAACACTTTGCCGGGATAGACAGACATGTCTTGACCGGGTGTGAGGTTGGTTTCATCAACTTCAAATACAAGGTTGCCAGAAAGAACCGCATTGTCCACCGCCATACGCATGAAGCCGTTCATGAGGGTTTGAGTGTCGTCCATGTTTTCGGCGACACCAACACCTGCTAGAGAGTATGGGTTCAATTCGTAGGGGACAGCATAGTACGGAATCTTTGATGGCTTAAACGGATTGAGGACGAGACGAAGAATCTTGCCATTACAAAACCAAATGTTGGCTTGGAGTTCACCAGCGTCCTCAAACTCTTTAGGGATGAGGATGTCGTTGTCTTTCAACAGCTCAACATCTACGTTGCCCCAATATTCCAAAACTTCAAAGCGTTCAACACCAAAGTTTGGTGTGTAGTCTTTCAAGTCATCTTCCCAATACTTCTTGACGTAGCCTTCGCCTTCATCAATTGCTTGATCGATAACATTGCCACGGAAGAATGGGCGCTTCTTCAACGCTCTCATCTGAGTGCGGTTGAGTTTGTGACGCTCAATTACGTATTGGCATTCTTCTGTATTGTTTGCATCGGGATCCCAGTAGAAGTTCCACAGAGAAACAGAGGATGCGTCAGGTACAGTTTTGATCAGAGGATCATAAGCACCATCGTCTTTCCAATTTGGATATTCCTTGTTGGTTGCGAATGGACCCTTCATAACGCCTGTACCGAACAGAGCCATTTCGAAAGCTGTTGAACGCAAATGCTTAGTTGCACCTGTCTCTTCCAACTGATCATGAATCTTCTTCTCCATCTTCTTAGCAGCCACCATAGCTGGATAGAAAGTCACAGAAGAAGGTGTAGCGCCTTCGCCTTCTTGCAGGTTCGGAAGATCTTTCAAATCTTCTTGCATAGAACCTAGCATTTCCTCCAGCTTGTCGAGGTCAAACCCTTCAGGGATGACAGCGCCTTCGCCATAAGGAATTTCATTCTTCACTTTGTTAGCTGGTGTACCTTTTGGGTCAGAGCTAACGGCAGCAACGATACCATCAGGGAGTACAGATGGGTCAATGCTAAGTGGGAACTTGTTGTTTGAGAACAATACATCGGTGATTTGACCATATGCTGCAAGCACCTTGGTCTTTGTCACCTTAATAAACACACGAGACTTCTCAGTCTCTGTAAATTGCACATCTGGTCCGTAGATGCCACGGTAGTTGCGATAGGCACGTAGCCAACGAGTTTCATCAGCACGTCTGCTCTCTTCAGAGCGGGTATATCGTTCGTTGATGAACTGAATTAGACCGTTGCCTTTGAACAAGTCTTCATCTTTACTCTTGCTGTCATCCAGTGACAGGTTCTTGTCATCCATAAACGCTTGCTTTTCTGCCATATCTTTCCTTTAATAACCAAATGTGGGATCAGCTGTACGCATCCCTGCATGTGACGTAGTGAGAGGGTTGTAATCAAACAAATTACTTCTCGGTCTACTCATAATTCCGTATCTGATAGCGTCATAAATGTGATCTTCAGATTTGGTGTCAATATCCTCTGGGTTTTTCTTGTCCAAAGGGATGATTGGCAACTGCGCTATAGTATTAACACAATTACTTGTTATAACCATCTTAGGCATATCTGTAAACTGGTCCATTTGTAAGCGTCTATGCAATTGCTGCTTACCTGCCACCCTACTTCCAGCACTTCTATCAGCAGGTCGCCAACGGCAGCCCTCCATAATCATCGTTTCGGCAATAGATGGTCCAGTATCACCACGTTTTGCCCAACAAGAGCTATCCAGTACACCGTAACGGATGACACCATCGTTCGCTTCAGCCTGTAATACCATGTGTGCTAGGTCTTTTGCCAGCACTTTAGACACATACAGCTCACGATAGATGATGAGTTGGTCACTTGGGCTAACAGCAAACCAAATGACAGCTGAATAGCTACCATATCCGTAGTCACAAGATCTAAATTTAGCCCATGAGTTGGGAATGTCGAAGGGTTCAACCACATGAATCGTTCGATTGAACTCTGGAAACGCTGCACCCTCTGCAATATCCCAATTGCCCTCAAGCAATTGCTTACGTTGGTGCTCTGGAAGAGACAACAACATGGTTTCGTAGTCGCCTGACTCAGCCAAATAGGGGTTATCTGCTAGTTTAGCCGAGATAAACTTGCGTTTAAACAGTGGTAAGCCTTCTTTGCTGTGCCCTTTAGGGTAAACCAGCATCTCTCCTGTCTCAACATCGGTGGCATAGAAGCTTTTACCGGGCGCTGCAGGCACAATGAACATCTTCCTAACCCATTGATGACCGGGACCACCGGGGTTGGTGGTGGCTCTCATGAATACAGGCAGGTCAGGTGCTGCTGTACGCAGACGAGAACGCATATAGTTGTACGCAAATGGGGTGGGCCACTGTGTTAGCTCGTCCCAAGCGATGTAGGAGAACGACAAACCCTGATAACGCATGACATCTTCGTCACGGTCAAGGTAGGACATCCACAATTTACCACCACTTGGATGCTGCCATTGCATCTTTCGCTCACTCCACTTGATACCGGGATAGATCTTTGGATACATCTCTTGAGATTTCCAAATGAGTTCTCGCAGTTCTTCTGTAGTGTGACGAAGAATAAGTCCAGAGAATTGTGGATGGGCAATGTAGCGCAGAGGATCTGCGAGAATGGCATAGCTTTTACCGCCACCCGCAGCACCACCATACAACACTTCTCGTTCTGAAGCAGCTAGGAAGTTTGTTTGTGGGCCGGGGTTGGGTCTAAATATGATGTTGTCACGTACAGGCTGAACAACTTCAATCAACTCTGGTTGTGAAGTATTGTTTAAGTTTGACGTATCGATCACTATCGAAGAAGCTTCCGTCTTTGGTGCCGAGTCTTTCTTCGTACTCTTGCGCTTTCTTAAGGGCTTTTTCGTACCCTTCGGCAAGCTTTCGATAAGTAGAGGATTTGCGTTTGTGGGACTGTTCATTCTTTATACGTTTCAATAGGCCAACATGACTAATCTCTCTGCCAGTGACAGTGGTGAGCCATGCTGCCACCTGCCTAGAACTGTATTGCTTTAAATACTTCTTAGCTTTTTCCAAAGCCTCAAGTTCAAGCGGAACAGGTTGCAACCATCCATCATCGCTTTCATCAACAACATAACCAAAAGGAATAGTGCGAGATAGTCTTGGTATCTTAACATACTCATCAGACTCAGCAGGCTGCGGAAGTACAAAGACACCTAATCCAAAATCAAATGTATCTACAGCACCTTGCTCAGCCATCACTCTTCCTCACGTTCCTTTGCAGGCAACACCATAATACCACCAGTGCTTTCAACCTGCACCTTCTCTGTCTTCACCAAACCAGCACGGTCAAGCAAGTCTTTAGCAGCACTCATTTTCTCTTTCAAACCAAGCTCTGTAGGATCGTCAATGGCATTGATCATAGCCACTGCAGCCTTTGGCGCTGCCATAGCAATGTAAAGCTGTGTAGCTTCAATGATTTCTTCTTTGAGATAGTTGGTGAGGCTTCGTCGGCTATAGCCTTCAGAGAAGCCAGCCATACGCATAGCTTGATTGATGTTGCCACCTGCATCGGCAAACAACACCTCAAGGAAGCGCTTATGTTGATCTGTTAGTTCTTTAGCCATTATCAACCATTCATAGGATCAAAGTATTCTTCAACGCTCACTGTTGCATCCATTGTTGAACCAGCCTCTGGTGTTACAACAATGTAGTCACCAGCGCTCAAGGCAAGATAGCTACCGTCAAGTTTCAGATAACTATAGGAAGAAACAGTATAACCACCAACAATGTAGTATTGAGCATTCAAAGTGGCATCGTGCCATTGGATTGACACTGTCTTGTTACCGCTTGTAGTATTTGCCACGAACAACAACTCCACCCTAGCCGTATGCTTAGCAGGGCAGGTGTAGATGGTGTTGGCTGCACCTGCTGTCAAGTTCTTACCAACACTGCGAACCTTAGCAGCTTTACCGTTTCCGTTAGCCATTACTTCTTAGCCTTCACTTTAGCTTCAGACAACGCAATCGCTATAGCCTGCTTAGGACTCTTAACCACTTTACCACCTTTGCCGCTGTGCAGGGAGCCTTCTTTGAACTCACCCATCACCTTAGCAACTTTGGCTGTTTGCTTCTTAGTCTGCTTCATATTCTTTACGCTCCCATGCTGTGCAACTACGCAGGTTGTGGCAGATGAATTCAAACTTATGGCAATAACCACGACCACCAGCATTGGTGTCAAAGTCGTTACGTGGAATGGTATCCATCATCAACAACATCTCTGGAGTGTTGTTGAAGTATTCACAATTGGCACAGCGCTGACGACGAGCTTCAGACTCATCAAGCTTCCATGTCTTTGCCATGTCAGCCCAATATTCTTTGTTGCTGTCAGGCTCATCGGATGGATTGGCTTCAGGGCCAAGCTTCCAAAACTTGATGGTGTGTTCTGTATTGGTCTTGTTCTCTTCTGGAGTGACAATGCAACAAAGCATATCAATCTCCAGAGGAGCCATCAAACCCTTCATGGGTTTATCTTTCATTTCAGCACTTCTTCTTAGCCATACCGCCCTTAGCCATCTTCTTCATAGGAGCAATGACAATGGCAACACCAGCCTTCTTCATTGGCTGCTTAGCTGCTTGCTTCATTGGTGCTTTAGCAGCAGGCTTCTTAACAGCACCACCCTTAGCCAGCTTCATACCTGTTTCTTTCTCAACAGCTTTGCCCTCAATCTCATTGGCCTTCTTGTCAGCCATATCACGAACCTCTTGAGGCAACGACTTATCCATTGCTTGTTTGCGGAGTTCTGTAACTTTTTGTGCGTCTGTCTTAGCCGTAGCCATAATGTTTCCTTTTGAAATATGAGGACTATCCTCAACGAAATGTGTGGTAGTTATATCAGCTTTACTGCTTGTTCACCACTTTACTTTATCAGCCCAATATGCAGCCGCCCTCTTACCCTTTGAAATGTTCTCAGCATGACGGGCTTTAAATGCTTTGTTACGAGCACTACCGTCTTCACTGCCTTTAACACCCTGTTGACCAAACCGAATGAGCTTAACCTTTTCACCCTCTTTAGCCAACACAACATGACTCTTTGTTGGATGATCAGGAGTGGCTTTAGGTTTGTTATAGCCACTGAACTCTTCAGTGCCTCTTTTGATTGCCATATCAATATCTCCAACTATTACGCCTATCGCGCCAACCATTAGCCCTCATCGCTTCTTCAACATTGTCTAACGGGAAGAAGAAACCTGTTTCTTTCTCAACAGAGGCTCTAACATAAAACACATCTGAATGAGGAATGTATATGTTCTCTAAGCTACCACGATACAAAGCTATATAGATCTTTGACGCATAAGAGTACGGTGGACTGTTTAGAAATCCTTTAGCTTCTACTTGATCTCTAGTAAGCAACAGACTCTTTTGGTTCAACAAGAAATCTATCACTGAAGTTTTGTTATGTTTCATACTGTATAGGTCAACACAGACTGCCTACTTTAGCAACACTGGCTGGTTGTGTAGATAGTATACTGCTATAGAACAACAAAGTAAACAACTATAAGAAACAAATTGTTTGTCTATTTAGACAACGTCTTCATGGTCGATTTTGCTCTATATAGCCCTATAGAACTATATAGGTATATTGTTGATGTATATCTATGTGGGTGAAACGGATCTACATAGTCTATATAGTCCCTACTGCCCCCTGCCCCAATGTTATAGCAATCGTAAAAATCTTGTCAAGCGATATATTTACATGTGTTGCTCAGCTACAACACTATGTACCACTATAGACTTCATAGCTTATATTCCGGACTATAGGAAGAACGGTACCATCCATTACTGATACATAATTGGCAAAGCTTCAATTGGCTTCGTGTTCTTCTTTTTTGTAGCGGCATAGCCTGCTTTGTCTGGAACGCTTTAATGGTCCTGTAGGGGGCTATTGTATGTTGTAGCTACCTAGCCCTTGGTTGGTTACGTTAACGTGCTGTAGAGGCTGTGTAGCCCCTGTGTGTGGGCTATGGCGTGTATAAGGTGGTGCAAATTGTGTTGTGGTTAACAGGCTAAAAAGTCTATTCTGTGGGCTTCAGTGTATACATATAGCGCCCTACCCCCCACTGGCCCACGCCCGCCCCACGCCAAGGCGCAGTCGCACAGGCGCATACATAGGTATGCATCGCAGCGCAGGATGTACGGCATGATGTAGCGCAATTGCACCCGCATATGTATAACGTCAATGAAATCATAGGCTTACATGCGCTATGCAACTGACTGAGAATCGGTGTTCAAAACAATTGGGGACAGATTAGTGCCTGTTTTTTAAGCACACCGGGTACTATCGAAGGGCGGTATATGATAGCGAAACCCTATCGACCTCATTGCCTTACCCGCCTGCATAATGCGAAGCCATCGACAACAAAGCCCCTACAGTTTTGAAGGTCTAAAGCCCCTACAGTTGACAGGGATATTGTGAAGTCGCTACAATTGAGGCCAGCAGCAACATCGCTGCAGCAACTTACCGAAGGTAAACAATGCAAAACATCACACTCAAAAACGTCAAACCCGGTGACTTCGTCAAACGGAAAAGCGACAGCAAAGCTGTATATATCAAAGGTGCATACGACAGAACGACGAAGTCGTTTGAGTTGCAAGACACCGAAGATATGAATCGTTTCGTTTACATCAAGGCAGACAAGCTTGTGTATGTAGGCTTCACGTATTGAGGCAAAGCCTTGAAAGACCCTACAGTTGACAGGGGCTTTCAACGTCGATATAATTGAGGCCGTGGCAACATCGCCACTTCACCATTACCGAAGGTAAACAATTTGATATACGCTGTCATCTCTCTCAAATCAGCCGCTATTGCTTTGTACATGATGCAAGACGAAATCGCTTTGATGCTCAAAAAAGCCTTCGGCTTTTGTGTCAACGGTCAAGGCTTTGCCAAAAAGCATTACACTTTCACCCGAAGCGAAGCTTTGACATGGGTAGCATGCTATGACAATGCGACCATCACACAACGTGGCAACTTCGTTGCATCGAAGAAGGCTTAATGGCCCTACAGTTGACAGGGTTTTTCAACGTCGATATAATTGAGGCCATGCAGCAATTTCGCTGCTTCACTTACCGAAGGTAAACAAATGAAAAAAGTCACTGGATACGTAGTATACGAAGGCCCATCGTTGATTGACGGTTCGCCGATTGTCGCCATCGCCTTGACGAAGTCAAGCAATGCAAAGACAGCGGACATGATACAGACATACATCATCCGTAGCGACATGGATCCCCGTGATGCAAGCAAGACAGGTGCTGACAGGGCTATTTGTGGCGATTGTCCACACCGTGGCACAGCCACCGAAGACCCTAAAGCGAAGCTTGCCAAGAACCGTAGCTGTTACGTAGTAATTGGTCAAGGCCCGGTCATTGTTTACAAAGGCTTTGCCGCTGGTAAGTATCCTAAAGCTGAAAGCTTAGCTGCTATTGGCAAGGGTAGAATGGTGAGAATCGGCACCTACGGTGACGGTGCCGCTGTCCCTTCGTCGGTCTGGAATGAGTTGATCAGCGAAGCTGAGGGCCACACTGGTTACAGTCACCAAGCTAACACCGAAGGTGCTTCGTTTGATGCATCGCTCTACATGGAATCGGTTGAATCGGTTGCATCAGCTTCGCTGTCTTGGTCATTGGGTCGCCGTACATTTCGTATCGTCGCTAACGTCAATGACGTTATCCGTGGTAGCGAAATTGTGTGCCCTGCTACTGCCGAAGGCGGTGCGAAGACGACATGTGAGAAGTGCGGATTGTGTGCTGGTAACAGCGTGAAAGCCAAAAGCATCGCTGTTGTGGCACATGGCTCAGGTGCCAAGTATGTAGCATGATGTGAGGCTTCCCTTCGGGGAGGCTTTGCAAAGTCCCTACACTTGACAGGGGTTTTGCAAAGTCTGCATAATTGAAAGCATCGGTGCATCGCCACCAACAAATTGATCTTTAAAAAGCAAGCGTGGTGTCAGTATGGATGCAACATGTATATCAAAGCATGTTGCCGCCTGAAATAGGCCAGCGTAATTGTAGATACGTAACGTTCTACACTGCTCATAGCACATGAGGATGATAATGTGCATAGGGAACACATCATGGCATTGGGGTCGGTGCAGATAATGATGTGGCTTTCATAAGCTTTGTGGCACAGGGCTACAGAGTTTATATCAAGCCTTCCTGAAAGGAAACACAATGGAACAATTCAGCAACATCATGCAGTTTGATCAGTGGGTGATTGATTCTGCAAACAAGTTTTGTATCAGCGCAGACGAAGTCGAAATGTACAATGGTACATTGTTCGTCAGAGGATGCACAGCACGTGAAGCATCAAGGTTGCAGACAGTGTTTGAAAAATGCGGGGTCGGTGTTGTCGTGACACCGGGCACTGAATACAGTTTTGACTTCGTTTAATTCCTGAAAGGAAACACAATGTACACAACACGACGAAGCGGCTTTGACCGTGACGATGCACGTTTGCATTATGAACAGATGCAGCGTGGTAAACACAACACCAGAGGAAAACGAAGCTTTCCGCAAAGCCTTTGACGCTACCAATGCACGATGGAAAGCGGCTGTTGCACAGGACAACAAAGCAAAGGAATAACTATGTTAAAAGTATTCGTCTACTTCAACCTACATCGCAAATGCTTTAGCATCAAAGCGCTTGAGGGTAAGAACAAAGGCCGTGTCGTGGCACACAGTGACAAGGTGTTGCTGTCTGACGGTGTGTTTAAGGTGTCTGAGGCAGGTCGTCAGCGTGTCCTTCGTGAACGTAAAAAGAATGTACATGCTGGTGTTGTCGGTCAATGGGTCGGTAGCCTTGACGATGAGTTGACTATTGAGCGCATCGTTTACAACGGTACACCCATCACCTACAACCCATACAAGTATGACAGCTTCGTCCACTTGTACGGTGAGCATCCATGCAAGACAGGTCGTCTTGTGGCACTGACTGTAACAGAGAACAAACGTTCTCACATCAACGTCTGGAATTGACAGTGCTTTGTAACGCTATTGTATCAGTAGCGTTACTGACTCACTGTCGAGTTGTCCTGTATAGGAAACAACATCATGCGTTTGATCACCAAGAAAAACGGCTACGAAATCTGGGCACAATTCAACCAAGATGCACAGGTCTATGAACTGTTCTTCGACAACGAAGGGCAGACATACACTGGATGGTGCGTTGACTCCATCAAAGATGCACAGGTTGCATCGGCTTACATTATCCAAGAGCAACTGTCCTGAAAGGAATCATCATGCAAATCGCTGTCACCAGCCAAAACCGTAAAAACGTGACCGAACACGCCGGCAAATGCCGCAAGTTCTGGCTCTACGATATTGAAAAAGGCGCCGTCACCGACAAGCACCTCGTCGAACTCCCCATCGAGGACAGTTTCCACGCTCGCCAGCACGGCATGGCCGACGAACTGGCCAGCATCAACGTACTGATCACCGGCAGCATGGGCAA
>ERZ1034363.1909-NODE-1909-length-10860-cov-6.395994_pt1 | contig 10860 bp, 13 predicted proteins | sample MGYA00520616_ERZ1034363 | MGnify/ENA primary metagenome ERZ1034363 (study PRJEB33736, sample SAMEA104284506) | Azolla filiculoides | biome: Urban; feature: Water surface; material: Ditch water | place: Netherlands | collected 2015-10-28 | depth 0-0.1 m ...
TGATGAATGCGCTGCGTCTTAATGAAGGTTTTGGGATTGAGCTTTTCGAGCGCTATACCGGCTTACCCTGGCTGATCGTCAGTCGGCAGGTCGATGCCGCCATCAAAGACGGTTTTCTCGAATGGGTTGAACCCAACAAACATTTACAGCCGACGCTGCAAGGCCGCCGCTTTCTTAACGTGCTCTTGCAACGTTTTCTCTAAAGTCACTTGCGGCGAAATACTAGATCCCAGACGCCGTGCCCCAACTTGAGTCCACGCGCTTCGAACTTGGTCAGCGGCCGATAGGCCGGGCGCTCGGCGTAAGCGTCGGCCGTATTTTCCAGTAGCGGCTCTGCGCTCAGCACTTCCAGCATTTGCTCGGCATAGTTTTCCCAGTCGGTAGCGCAATGGATCGTGCCACCCAGCTTCAAACGGGAAACCAGCATGCGTACAAATTCCGGCTGGATCAGACGGCGCTTATGGTGGCGCGCCTTATGCCAAGGATCCGGGAAGAACACGAGGACGCCATCTAACGAATCCGGTGCAATCATCTCGTTCACCACATCCACGGCATCATGCGACATCAAACGTAGGTTGCTGAGGCTGTCCTGTTCGATCAACTTGAGCAAATTACCCACACCCGGCCGGTGCACTTCGATGCCCAGGTAATCGTTCTGCGGATGATTCTTGGCAATTTCTGCTGTTGCGCCGCCCATACCAAAACCAATTTCTAGGTAGCGCGGTGCCGTGCGGCCAAAGACCTGATCCCAATCCGTGCGCTCCGATACATATTCGATACCCCAGCGCGGCCAACCACTCTTGATGGCGGACGCTTGCCCTTCCGTAAGGCGGCCTTCACGGCGAACAAAACTACGAATTCGGCGAAAATGTTCTGGCAGATCACTCAGAACGGAGGGGCTCTTTTCGGTCATGGTGTTTCTTCTGTGGCTGGGGTTTCTACCGGTGGTGTTGAAGTTTCTACCGGTGGTGTTGAAATTGCCTGCTTGCGTTTCAAACTCAGGTAATCCGGATCTCGGACTTCAACCAGAGAGGCCTGGTAACGTTGCTGCAAATCCAGATTAGGCAATGCCAAGGTTGCCGGCAAAGTTGGGCACACATCATCAAGTTTTGCTGCAGATAGATCCAATGCCGTTGGCAAATGCATCGCTTGCGCCACTCGCGCCTGCACATCTGGCAAGGTCCCTGCAATTCGGTAATGAGTCGCTAAGGTCTGGGTTAGTGAGCTCATGGTGGCCTGATTGCGCTGCAACCACGCGTCGTAGCTTGTCACGGCCTCAGGAAAAGCCTCGCAGGCATTGCCTAACAACATGGTTGCATTGCCTATGCCAAAGACACGTTGGGTGCTAACTAACTCTGGATCAGCAAAAACGTAGGCATGTGGCCGCTGTGCTTCCTGAGCGGCAACCGTCATGGAGCTGGCCACCAACATCAGCCATGCATAACGATGCATGATCATCGATCAGTTGCGACCAATCAGACCTGTTGTCGGCGAACTCGGGTCTGCGCTATAGAACTTGCGAGGCATACGACCGGCTACATAAGCAGCACGACCCGATTCCACTGCCAGTTTCATGGCCGTTGCCATCAGAACCGGGTCCTGCGCGTGCGCAATCGCCGTGTTCATCAGCACGCCAGAACAACCGAGCTCCATAGCAATCGTGGCATCGGATGCCGTACCAACCCCCGCATCCACAATCACGGGCACCTTGGCCTGATCCAGAATCAGGCGCAAATTCCACGGGTTAAGAATACCCATCCCGGAACCAATCAGTGAGGCCAGTGGCATGATCGCTACGCACCCAATGTCTTCGAGCATCTTGGCCTGAATCGGATCATCGGAGCAATAAACCATGACTTCAAATCCTTCGCGCACCAGAACTTCGGCAGCCTTCAAGGTTTCCGGCATGTTCGGGAATAGGCTAGTTTGATCACCCAGCACTTCCAGCTTGCACAAAGGATGGCCATCTAGCAGCTCACGCGCTAGGCGCAGCGTTCGCACCGCGTCATCCGCCGAGTAGCAACCGGCCGTATTAGGCAAAATCGTATAGCGGTCTGGTGAAATCACATCCAGCAGATTCGGAGCGCCCGCATCCTGGCCGATATTTGTACGGCGAATGGCTACGGTAACAATCTCAGCCCCTGAGGCGGCAATTGCCCGGCCCGTTTCATCAAAATCTTTGTATTTGCCCGTGCCCACGAGCAAGCGGGAGCGGTAGGTTTTGCTGCCGATTTTTACGGCATGAAGAGAATCCTGGGTGTGCACGTCTAACCTCCGCCAACAGCAACAACAATCTCAATCTGATCCCCATCGGCCAGCGCAACGGATGCATGCAGGCTACGCGGCACGATTTCCCCATTGCGCTCAACAGCTACACGCCGACCTACGAGATCGAGCTGAACCAATAGGTCGCTAACCAGTGCCTTATCTGCGCACAGTTTTTCGCTGCCGTTAACGGTGATTTTCATAGGAATTCCCGGGTACCAGTAAAAAACCTGGCCAACCAAATCTGGAGCGGGCGAAGGGAATCGAACCCTCCTCATAAGCTTGGGAAGCTTAGGTAATGCCACTATACGACGCCCGCATTGGCAAACTGTCCGTATTGTAATCGATAACTTTCAAGGCCGAAGCCAATCAATATGGCATAAAATATGATTCACAGGTATGCCAATGTATAAAACAGATTTCACTCAGAGAATCGTTAATGCCAAACTAGCACCCTATCTGTTTGGGGCGTTTGGATGGGTGTTGGCGTGGAAGTTGCAACTTTTACTACAACAAATCCTTCCCGGGCTGGATTACGCCACGGGCGTTGCATTGGTTTTTTTGCCAGCAGGGATGCGCACCTTGGCCGTTCTGATTTTCGGACTACGTGGTGCCGTTGGCATATTTTTTGGCTGCATGTACTCAACGATAGACTACATGGGCCACCTACCTGCCATCGATACATCGATTACGTTAATTATTTGTTCGATCTCGGCATTCTCTGCCTACCTAATGATGCAATTGGTTTGCTGGTGGCAGAAAATCGGCGCCGAACTTGATGAACTCAAATTTAGCGATGTGCTTTTAATTGTTCTCTCTCAAGGCCTGCTATCTGCAACGCTACATCAGTTCGTATTTACTCACGCACATATTGACCACGCCTATGCCAACCCATCTCAAATGGAAGCATTTATGCTCTGGGCCGGCATGGCAACCGGGGATATCGTCGGCTCAATGCTGTTTATGCTGGGCGGCATTGCTTTAGTTAATCTATTTCATTCGCTGCGTCAGCATTAAATCCGCTGAGAATAGGGCGCAGCGCTGCTTGGCATCACTAGCGTTACGCTCAATCCATATTGCGCAGGACCATCAGAGAGGCTCAACGAGGCGTGGTGCAGCTCGGCGATGCGCAAAGCGATTGATAAACCCAGGCCCGACCCTGGTGCTGTGCTACCCGCCAAACGTGTAAATCGAGACAAAACCCGTTCACGTTCTTCTGCAGGTATGCCAGGCCCCTGGTCCGTTACCGTTAGCCGCACCTGCTTTCCATCCTGACGAATGCCAATAAAGACAACCGTCGCCGATGGCGAATAACGAATTGCATTGTCTATGAGGTTTCTGAGCAACACCGCTAGCAATGTGGGATCGCCTTTCACCCATACCGCACTCCCTTCATCGAGAATGCATTCAACATTTTTGGCCAGCGCCTGAGGTGTTAAGTCTGCAATGACGTCGACGGCTATAGCGCGTAAGTCACACAATACAAAACCGCCTGCCAAACTAACGCTGTCAAGACGCGCCATAGTTAATAGTTGTCCAAGCAGATGCGTAGCCCGATCACTCGCTTGCACAACGAGCGAGAGCGCATGTCCGCGCTCAGCATCATCCTGCGCTGCTATTGCCACCTGCGCATGTGTGCGAATAGCCGCCAGCGGGGTACGAATTTCATGAGCTGCATCCGCCGTAAATCGGCGCTCCTGCTCAATGGAGGCGTCTACCCGTTGTAATAGCCGATTGGTCTGCTCAATAATCGGACGCAATTCTCCGGGCACGTCAGTCAAGCTAATCGGCTCAAGTCGCTCGGGAGAGCGCTGCCCAATGAACATGGCAAGACGACGCAGTGGCTGAAAGCGATGGCGCATTAATAACACAAGCCCCAGCGCCAGAAGCGGTAATGCAACGGCCAAAGGCGTAATCAAATGCTTGGCGAGCTCAGTACCAATGGCATGGCGCGCCTCCAAGGTCTCTGCCACTAAAATCAAGTGGCCGTACCGGCTATCTCGTAAGCTGTAAACACGCCAACTCCGCCCATCGATTTTGCGGTCTGAAAACCCCTTAACCTCATCAGTCAACGCCTCCTGTGGCGCCTTGCTCGATCGTGCTAATAGTTTTCCTTTGTCGGTCCAAATCTGAAAGGCCACTTTGCGGGCATAGCGATGCGAGGGGAGCTCTTCAGGAATCTCGTCCGATCCATCGCTGCTCAACACGGCAAGCAATGCCGCTGTTTGCGCCAAATGCGCATCAAAAAGTTCATCGCCTTCTGAAACCGCTTCGCGCCAGGCAACCACACTAAGCACAACCCATATGGCAGCAACCAGACTCAGCGTCCCTGTGAGCAACTGAAGTTGTAAGCTACCGGAGCCCGATCGGGCTCTGCGCCACCAGAGTCTTAGCTTCATTTCGGCATGATGTAGCCAACACCACGGACGGTTTTAATAACCTCGGTGGCCGTTTTACGGCGCAGGTGGTGCACATGCACTTCCAGTGCATTCGACTCGACTTCTTCACCCCAGGGGTAAATCTTCGATTCGAGCTGTGCGCGCGTAAGCACCCGACCGGCGTTAAGCATCAACTCATGGAGCAGATCAAATTCTCGCGGCGATAGCTCCACCTCTTTTTGTTCATAGCGCACATCTCGCGATGCCGGATCAAGCGTTAATGCACCCACTTGCATGATGGGTGCAGCGGCACCCGCAGCACGGCGAATCAAGGCCCGTAGCCGCGCAGCCAGCTCCCCGAGATCGCACGGCTTAACCATGTAATCATCCGCGCCCGAATCAAGGCCAGCAATAACATCCTGGGCGGTATCGCGCGCTGTCAGCACCAGCACGGGTAATTTCTGCTCATTGGCCCGCACGCGTTTCAAGACTTCCAGACCATCCATTTTAGGAAGACCAAGATCCAGAACCACGGCACTAAATGCCTCATGCCGGAGTGTTTGCCAGGCGGCTTCGCCATCCTTAACCCACTCTGGATGAAAGCCCGCCTGACGCAATCCGGCTTGCAGGCCTTCGCCGAGCATCAGGTCATCTTCTACAATCAAAATGCGCATGTTCTATCCTCTGATGGATGCAGTATGCCGCAGACGCAGATTTAAGGCATCAACCACGGTAATTGACTGCTGAGTAGCGCCCACAAAAAAACCATCAGCCCTGATATCAACAGAATTGCCACAATCCATTGCGGGTAACGAATGGCTTCTGCAGCGGCACCCTGTTTATAACCATTGACCATGGCACGCACAAGATTCTCCCGATGCAACAGACTTGAAAGCAGAACACCACCGATGTGAACGCCAATAATCAGCAGCAACACGTTAACGATGCCCTCATGTAGCTCGCCAATCCAGTCACCGTAGTCGTTAAAGCTCGCCCAGCCAGTCAGCACCGTCAGGAGGCCCAGACCAAGTATGCCAAGAATTGCCAGTGCGCCTGCCGGATTGTGCCCCGTGTAATGGTCTGGGTTAGCCCTCAGCAATGAGCGTAAGTAGGCCAACACTTCCCGCGGGCGGCAGACAAACTGGCTAAACCGCGCATAGCGGCTACCCACCAAGCCCCAGAGCAGGCGAAAAACCAACAAAGCACCAAACACATAGCCTGCCGCCACATGCCAGAGTTGCCAACGCTCCGACTCACTCGTTATGTAGGCCATCACAAAGCACAACACCAACAACCAGTGAAAAACACGGGTCGGAATATCCCAGACCAGAATACGGCCAGGTGATGGAGGCAAACTTGTATCCATCTGCATCACATCAACCACCCTGACGCCACCCGGCCGGCGTCTTCAGGGTGCGCTCACTGTAATCGCCCTGAACTGCTTTGGTATGGCATTGGGTGCAATCACTAAAGCCCTTACCCTTTGGTGGCGTTGTGCCATGCTCTTTTGCGAACCAACGTGTCTTGGTAATGCGCGCCGTAGGCTCTGTTGGGGCACGATTATCCTTCCACCCGGCATTGTTAACCAGATAGGAAAGAATCGTCTGACTCGCTGGCACATCGACACTGGCATCCGTACCAAAGTGCTGTTTCAGACCACTGATCTGCGTTTGCCAACCTGCCTGGGTCATAGTTTGCGCGGGGTAAGGCACGTGACAGCTGCCACACTCTTCACTGTAGTAAGCGGGATAAGGGCCGTAGTTGTGATCCCCGGCGAGCACCGTCGTTGAAACGCAAACCGTTGCAAGGATCGTCAAAGCTGCATAAATTTGGCGCGTGGTTGTCATGATGGTTTCTCTCAAGATTTAACCGATAGCAGATAGGTCAACAGATTACCCTTTTCTTCCGGGGTACATTCACGCTTGAGTACATCATTACAGTTACGCTTGAACCACTTGTTAACCTTGGCAGGGTCGCTAAAGCGGGCAGCATTGGCATTTGGCGAAAGCGGCTGGATCTGTTTGTTCGTTACCGTATGTTTACCTTCAGCCATCGGATTATCGGTATGACAGCTCGAGCAGCTCCAATCGCCGCCATGCTTGTTTTTATAAAATGCTTCGCCCGCCTTCGCGGAAAAGCCTTTGAAACTAGGGTTCTGTGCTTTTGCTTCCTGGGCATAGCCATCCAGAAAATTTTGCGGTGTTTCAGCATGAGCCACAGCCACCATACCGCCTACTAAAAGCGTTACCAATCCGAGCAAACCCTGTTTCATGAAATTCTGTACGTGCATAATGTGCTCCATTAGGTTCTGCTATGCATTCTGCCGCAGCCGTATTACGAAACCCTTAATTGTCCCTAAATTGATCAGGGATAAATGGAGCCTTCGATGACTTTCCTCTTGCGCACAATCCTCAGCGCTTTTTTTGCCTGCCTTTTATGGGGTAGCCCTGTGTCTGCATCCGAGACGCCATTGCCCACCGTCAGCCAGGTGGACCTGGAGCGCTATGCCGGGCGCTGGTACGAGATTTCGCGGCTACCTATGTGGTTCGAACGTAATTGCACAGGTGATATCACCGCTACCTATGCACTGCGTGAAGATCAGCGCATTGATGTCGTTAATCGTTGCGGCACTAAAGATGGATTTATCTCTGCCAAAGGCATTGCCGAGATACCTGATGCCGCCCAGCCTGGTCAACTCAAAGTCCGTTTCGCGCCGGATTGGCTGGCATGGTTGCCCGTCGTCTGGGGCGACTACTGGATTATCGACCTCGACCCACAGTATCGCTGGGTCATGGTGGGCGCACCGAACCGATCTTATTTATGGATACTGTCACGCACGCCAGCGCTGGATGCCGGCACCGTCAATGCGCTTAAGCAGAAGGCGGCAACACTGGGATTTAAAACCGATGAGATGGTTAACGTCACAAACACGCCCCAGTAATCTCTATCGCCTAAAGGCTTTCTAGCGTATTCAAACGGACTGTCGCCCATTCGCTTATCGCTGTTTGTTCCGCCTCGGGCATCCGGTCTAGATTCTTGTAAGCCATGGCCATGCGCGGGTTCTGCCTTAACCACGTTGCATGCTGTATCAGGAAATACCAATACAAGGTTGTATAGGGGCAAGCCTTGGGGCCAGTTCTGACTTCCGGTTTGTAAACACAGTGTTTGCAGGCGTTACTCATGCGCTTGATATAAGCGCCGGAGGCAATGTAAGGCTTGCTGGTCATGCGCGGCCCCAGCGCAAAGAGCGCCATGCCTAAAGTATTGGGTTCCTCTACCCAATCCACTGCGTCTATATAAACAGCCAAGTACCAGTCTGCCACCTGTCTCGGATCGAGCCCGGCCAGTAAAGCGAAATTGCCCGTCACCATCAGCCGTTGTATGTGATGTGCATACCCGTGGGCCAAGGTCTGGCCAATCGCCTCCTTCAAACAGGCCGCCTGCGTTTGACCTGTCCAGTACCAGCCGGGCAAAGCACGCTGTGCATCCAGAAAATTGGTGCTCGGCCACTGACTGGGATAACGCCAGTAGACACCCCGGACAAATTCACGCCAGCCTAAAATCTGCCGGACAAATCCTTCCACGGCCGCTAGCGGTGCTTTGCCAGAAGCGAGCGCTGCTTCGGCGCGCGCAAGCACCACCCGCGGATCCAGCAGCTTGAGATTCAGCGCGGCAGATATCAGCGAATGCCAGAGAAAGGCCTCACCCTGCCACATCGCATCCTGCCAGCGACCAAACTCAGGCAGCCGATGCGTTATGAAATCATCCAGCGCGTCTAATGCCTCTCGAGGCGTCACGGGCCAACCAAAAGACGCCAGACTGCCCGGATGATCCGGCAAATAACGGGAGGCATCGACACAAGCTTCCTGCGTTAGCGCATCGGGTAGAAAGCGTCTGGGTGTAGGGACCGGCGGAGGGCCGCCAGCGCCAAAGCCATTGCGGTTTTCGGCATCAAAATTCCACTGGCCGCCGACCGGTTGATTATCCTGCATGAGGATGCCCGTTCGTTTGCGCATCCAGCGGTAAAAGAACTCCATGCGTAAACTGTCTCTGCCCGCCTTGTCGCTAGCCGCTGCCCATTGATTAAAGTCATCCAGGGTGCATAGAAAATGTGGGTCCGGCGAAACTGCCAGAGAAATGCCCAGCTGCCTGGTACAGGCCTGCATTGCCTCCAGCACGCGCACCGCCCCTGGTTCGAGCAGGCAAAGCGCCGAAATTTCGGGATGTTCAGCGACAAACCGACACACGGCCTCTGCCAATGAGCGGCAATCGTGCGTCCCTATCCGCCAATAATCAATGGCTCGACCCATAGACGCTTGATGCGCCGCAAAGTGCCGCATTGCCGAAAAGAAAAGTGCAGAACGCGCTTTATGACTCCAGACGTGCGTGGACTCTTCCGGCACCTCTGCCATCAAAACAAAGTCGTTAGCGGTTGCTCGCGCCAGCAAAGGATGCGGGTCGGGGTGCAACTGATCCCCAAGCACCAGAAACAATCTCGGCTTCTGGTGTTTTGTCATGATCTATTTATTCAGTGCCGCGTAATCGCCATCATGGAAGACCAGCGGCACGGGTGACGGATCGGCCGCGAAGCGACGCACCTTGCCCAGATACAACCGATGGTCACCACCGTCGAGCTGCTGGAAGTTATCTACTTCAAACCAGGCGCAACACCCGGCCAGCAGTGGCACGCCGCCCAAACCCGGCGCCCAGGCCACCGCATCAAAGGGATTGTCCAGTGACGAGGCGAAGAGATTGGACACCTCGGCCTGCGACTGCGACAGAATGTTGATCGCGTAGCCTTTGGTCGTTTCAAAAGTCGGCAAATGGCGTGAGCTCAATTGCAAACTCCAAACCACTAAGGCAGGATCCAGCGACACGGTATTAAAAGAGCTCACGGTCAGACCAATCGCCAGACCGTCGGCATCCAGCGCGGTAATAACGGCAACCCCGGTCGGAAAGCGACCCAGCGCCATGCGCAGATCGCGTTGCACATCCCCCGTCGAGCCAGCTTGCTCGAAAGGAAATGGTTCGGGATTGTCAGTCTCTGGAGACCGCGTCGTTCGGGTCATGCCGGTTTGATGTGCAATGCGTTAGGATGGGCGCTGATTATACCGCTCACCCTGACGTTGCCGACCAAATCCTCCATGCGCAAGACCGCAACCGCACAAACCGATCTGAACGCGATCACCGCCAATGCGCCCGCACTGACTAAATTCACGGCGGCCCTGGTGCGCTGGCAGAAAAAACACGGCCGACATGATTTGCCTTGGCAGCAGACCACCGACCCTTATCGCATCTGGCTATCGGAAATCATGCTGCAGCAGACGCAGGTGCAAACGGTGATTCCCTATTACGCCCGCTTTCTTGAGCGATTTCCAACGGTTAAAGCCCTGGCCAAAGCAGACATCAATGATGTGCTGACGCTCTGGGCCGGGCTAGGCTATTACGCCCGCGCCCGCAACCTGCATGCATGTGCCATTGCAATCACCACGGCGTATCAAGGCAAGTTTCCCGACGATCCTGCGCTTCTGGCGGCGTTGCCCGGCATCGGGCGCTCCACGGCTGCCGCAATCAGCGCCTTTGCCTTCGGACAACGCGCCGCCATTCTGGACGGTAATGTCAAACGGGTATTCTGCCGAATCTTCGGTATCGAAGGCGTGCCCACCACGTCGGCGGTTGATAAACAGTTATGGTCGCTGGCCGAATCGCTTCTGCCTAAAAAAGATATTGAAGCCTACACACAGGGCCTGATGGATCTAGGCGCCACCTGCTGTACGCGAACAAAGGCGCGCTGCGATACCTGTCCGATGGCCGGTTTCTGCGATGCGCAGCAGACAAATCGCGTTAGTGAACTACCCCACCGTAAAGCAAAAGCCAGTCTGCCCGTACGCACCAGCAGAGTCTGGTTAATCCGCGATGCCGATCATGTGTGGTTAGAGCGCCGGCAGGCCTGTGGCATCTGGGGCGGGCTGCTCAGCCTACCTGATGCCGACAGTGTGAAATTGCCCGCAAGTGCTATCGCCCTGGGCAGCAAAACAATTCGCCACAAATTCACGCACTTCGAGCTACAGGCCGAAGTAGCGCGTTATCTGATTAAAAGCACAACGGAACCTATCGCTTTAAACCGGCACCGGGAGCTTGATGCCTATCCGCTGGCCGCCGCCGAAGACCTGGCGTTGCCAACGCCCTGGCGCAAACTTCTCGTTGCCGAGGCAGC
>ERZ1034363.1910-NODE-1910-length-10860-cov-1.797737_pt1 | contig 10860 bp, 12 predicted proteins | sample MGYA00520616_ERZ1034363 | MGnify/ENA primary metagenome ERZ1034363 (study PRJEB33736, sample SAMEA104284506) | Azolla filiculoides | biome: Urban; feature: Water surface; material: Ditch water | place: Netherlands | collected 2015-10-28 | depth 0-0.1 m ...
GACCCGGAAGGCCTGCTCAACCCCGGCGTCATCCTCAATGACAACCCGCAGGCCCACCTCGAGAACCTGAAGCCGATGCCGGCCGCCGAGGACATCGTCGACCGCTGCATCGAGTGCGGCTTCTGCGAGCCGCTGTGCCCGTCGCACCGGCTCACGCTGTCGCCGCGCCAGCGCATTGTGAGTTGGCGCGAGTTGTCGCGCCGCACCGCGGCCAGTGAGAGCGTGGCCGATCTGGAAGCCGACTTTGCCTATTTCGGGCTCGATACCTGCGCCGGTTGCGGCCTGTGCTCCACCGCCTGCCCGGTCGGCATCGACACCGGCGACCTGACCCGCCGTCTGCGCGGCCACCGCCTGAGTGACACGATGCGTGCGGTCAACGCCTGGACGGGCGAACATTTCGGCACGCTGGCCAAGACCTCACGCCTCGGCCTCAGCGTCGGCCACGCTGCGTCGAGCATACTCGGCGACAACTTCCTGGCACGCGTCTCCGGCGGTGCCTGGAAGAAAAACATGCCGCACGCCGGCAAAGCCCCCATTGCGCGCACCAGTGATGGCGACCCGGTGGTGTATTTCCCCACCTGCGGCGCGCGCATTTTTGGTGGCAACACCAGCGACGAAGCCGGTCTGGCCGATGTGGTGATCGAGCTGCTGATCCGCGCCGGTTATGCGCCGCGCCTGCCCGAAGGCTTCGAGAAACTATGCTGCGGCCTGATGCTGGCCAGCAAGGGCATGGCCGAGGAAGCCGAAGGCATGTCCAATACCCTCGAAGCGGCGCTGATGAAGGCCTCGCAGAACGGCCACTACCCCATCATTCTGGATGCCAGCTCCTGCTCGGCGCGCATGCAAAAGCTGCTGGCCGGACGCGTGCAAATCCTCGACTTCCATGAATTCGCAGTCGACGCCCTGCTGCCGCGCCTGAACCACCGCATCCAGAAAACGCCCGGCCCGATTGCCCTGCACATCAACTGCAGCGCGCGGCGCACCGGCACCCACGACAAGCTGCGCACGCTGGTGGCGGCCTGCACCGAACAGGTGGTCGAGCCCGCCGGTGTGACCTGCTGCGGCTTTGCCGGTGACCGCGGCTTTGTAGTGCCCGAACTCAACGTCCATGCATTGCGCAAGATCCATGCGGAGTTGCCCAGCAACTGCTGCGAAGGCGTTTCCACCAACCGCACCTGCGAGATCGGCCTGACCGAAGAAACCGGGCGGCCCTACCGCTCGGTGGCCTATCTGCTCGAAGCGTGCAGCCGCAAGGAGGACGCCGCCGCTTGCTAAACAACAATTACAACAACCTGCTGCGCGGCGCTCTGCTGCCCCAAATTCCCGCTTTCCAATTTTTAAAACTCTCGAGGAGATCCCCATGATCTGGCAACAAATATACGACCCATTCGGCAATATGGTCATCTCAACACTGCTCGCGGCGATACCCGTGGTGGTGATGCTGGCCTGCCTTGGCTTTCTGCATATCAAGGCGCATATCGCCGCCGGGCTGGGCCTGCTTGCGGCCGTGGTCGTGGCTGTGTTCGCCTACGGCATGCCCATGGAGATGGCGGGCAAGGCCGCCATGTACGGCGGCTTTACCGGCCTGCTGCCGATCGGCTGGATCGTGCTCAACATCATCTTCATGCAGCAACTGGCGGAGCAAAACGGCAGCTTCAAGGTGTTGCAGGCCTCGCTATCGGGCATCACCGACGACCGTCGGCTGCAACTGCTCTTGATTGCCTTTTGCTTTGGCGCCTTCTTTGAAGGTGCGGCAGGCTTTGGCACGCCGGTGGCGGTGACGGCCGGTATCCTGATCGGCCTGGGCTTCTCGCCGCTGGCCGCCTCGGGCCTCTCGCTGATTGCCAACACTGCGCCGGTCGCCTTTGGCGCCCTGGGCACGCCGGTGATCACGCTGGCCAAGGTGCATGGCTACGACCTGATGGAAGTGACCGCCATGATCGGGCGCCAACTGCCCTTCTTCTCGCTGCTGGTGCCCTTTTGGTTGATCTGGGCGTTTGCCGGTCGCAAGGCCATGATGGAAATCTGGCCGGCGATTTTGGTCACTGGTCTGTCGTTTGCCATTCCGCAGTATCTGGTGTCGAACTTCATCGGCCAGGAGCTGGTGGACATCATCGCCGCGCTTGTGTCCATGGCCAGCTTGATCCTGTTCCTGCGCGTCTGGCAGCCCAAAAAGATCTGGACATCGCCTGCCATCAAGGGCCGCGACATGAGCGCCCATGAAGCCAAGGAACCGGTCAAGGCTGAAAGCTACACCCGCGAGCAATTGGTTCAGGCCTGGACCCCTTGGGCCATCCTGACTGTGTTTGTCTTTGTCTGGGGTCTGCCACCGGTCAAGACCTTCCTGAATGGCCTGTTTGCGCCCAAGTTCGTCATGGAAGGCCTGCACAACATGATCATGAAGATGCCGCCCGTGGTGCCGACGCCGCATCCGGAAGCCGCCGTGTACGTACTCAACCTGCTGTCTGCCACTGGCACCGGCATCCTGCTGGCGGCTGTGCTGGGCGCACTCATCATGAAGTACAAACCGATGGAAATCGTGCGCACCTTTGGCCGCACCTTCTGGCTGGTGCGCTACTCCCTGATGACGATTGTGTTGATGCTGGGCCTGGGCACATTGACCCGCTACTCCGGCACCGACACCACGCTGGGTCTGGCCTTTGCCAACAGCGGCGTGTTCTACCCCTTCTTCGGCACCCTGATGGGCTGGATCGGTGTGGCCATGACCGGCTCCGACACCGCCTCCAACGTGCTGTTTGGCGGCATGCAAAAGGTCGCGGCCGAACAGCTCGGGCTGTCACCCAACCTGATGGGCGCAGCCAACAGCTCCGGCGGCGTGATGGGCAAGATGATTGATGCCCAGTCCATCGTCGTGGCCTCCACGGCCACCCGCTGGTTCAACCACGAAGGCGACATCCTGCGCTATGTGTTCTTCCACTCCATCGCCCTGGCCTGCCTGGTCGGCGGCTTTGTGACGCTGCAGGCCTATGTCTGGCCCTTCACCCTGATGGTCGTCCACTAACAGAAAGAGAAAGCAAACCATGTACCAGAAAATTTATGTCGCCATCGACAACAGCTCCACCGCACGCAAGGGCCTGGAGGAGGCCATTGCGCTGGCCGGCGCCATCAAGGCTAGCATCTGCATCACCTTTGTGGCGGACGAGTCCGGCCTGATGCAACACGGCATGGGCTTGGGCTCGTATATCGACGTTGACAAAATCAAGGCTGAGATCCGCGCCGGCGCCAACAAGATGCTCGACGAGGCCGTAACCCGAGCCAAGGCCGCCGGTTGCCAGGCCGAAAGCCTGCTGATCGAATCCACCGACCGGCGCGTGGCCGAGACGATTGTCGAGGGCGCCCAGGCCTGGGGCGCTGACCTGCTGGTCATAGGCGCACACGGCTCCAGTGGCATCAAGCGCCTGCTGGTGGGCAGCGTGGCCGAGAACCTGACCCGCATCAGCCCGATGTCGCTGCTGATCGTGCGCCAAGCCTGAGACTGACACGATGTAAGCAAAAAGGGGCGCGATGCGCCCCTTTTTTGTTGTCTGCAGCGTTCTCTGCGTGACAGCCCGCACAGAGCCGCCACTCCAACGTTTTGCCAGGGCGCAAGGGGCGGTTCCGTCGGGTGGCTTGCGCAAAGCGTAGAAATGGAAAGAATGGGAGAACACAAGGGCACTGATAAGAGCATGGATTCCGCCATTCCCCCCCCTGCCCCGTCGAACCGGACCCGGCATGTCCGCCATACCGGTCTGCGCCACTGGTTACCCGGCCTGTCCATTGTGCGCAACTACAACCGGGCCACCTTTGCCAAGGATCTGGGGGCGGGCCTGGTGCTGACTGCCTTGCTGGCGCCGGTGGGCATGGGCTATGCCGAGGCCACCGGGCTGTCGCCGATTTACGGCCTGTATGCCACCATTGTTCCTCTGCTGATGTATGCCGTCTTCGGCCCCAGCCGCATCCTGGTCATCGGGCCGGACTCGGCCCTGGCCGCACTGATTGCAGCCACGGTCTTGCCCATGGCGGCCGGCGACCCGGTTCGCGCGGCCCATCTGGCGGCAGCGCTGGCGCTGATGGGTGGCCTGTTTTGCATGCTGGCGGGGCTGGCCCGCTTCGGTTTCATCACCGACCTGCTGTCCAAGCCCATACGCTACGGTTATCTCAACGGCATTGCGCTGACCCTGCTGGTCGGCCAATTGCCCAAGCTGCTGGGCTTTCGCATCCCGGGCGGCAGTTTGCTGGAATCGGCGCGCGATCTGTTCCTGGGCATTCGCGCCGGCCAGACCAATGGCACTGCGTTCGCGATTGGTGTGAGTTGCCTGGTGGTGATATTTGCCTGCAAGCGCTGGCTGCCGCGCCTGCCCGGCGTATTGCTGGCCGTGGTCGGGGCCACGCTGGCGGTGACCTATCTGGATGTGGTCGCGCGCGCGCAGGTCGCCGTGGTGGGCGTGCTACCGCAGGGTCTGCCGACATTCAGCATTCCTGCCATCAGCATGGCGGATCTGTCCCAACTCCTGGCCGCGGCGGTGGCGATTGCCCTGGTGTCCGTGGCGGACATGAGTGTGCTGTCGCGCATCTACGCGGCGCGCGGCAAGTATTACGTGGACGACAACCAGGAGATCATGGCCCTGGGCCTGGCCAATGTGGCCACGGGCTTATTCCAGGGCTTTTCTGTCAGCAGCAGTTCCTCTCGCACACCGGTGGCCGAGTCGGCCGGTGCGCGCACCCAGGTCACCGGCGTGGTCGGGGCCGTAGGCATTGCGGTGCTGCTGCTGTTTTCGCCCACGCTGATGGAGCATCTGCCCACGGCTGCACTGGGTGCGGTGGTGATTGCGGCCTGCTGGACGATTCTGGAAATCCAGAACGTCAAGCGGCTCTACCGCCTGCGGCGCGAGGAGTTTGTGCTGTCCAACGTCTGCCTGCTGGGCGTGGCCTTGCTGGGCGTGGTGCAGGGCATTTTTATTGCCGTGGCCATATCGCTCATGCTGCTGGTCTGGCGCGCCTGGCGCCCCTACCATGCGGTGCTGGGGCGGGTGGACGGCATGAAGGGCTACCACGATGTCACCCGCCACCCTGAGGCCAGACGCATCCCCGGTCTGGTGTTGTTTCGCTGGGACGCGCCACTGTTTTTCGCCAACGCGGAAATGTTCAGGGAACGTGTGTTGCGCGCCGTATCCACTGCACCCACGCCCACCCGCTGGCTGGTGGCCGCGGCCGAACCAGTCACCGATGTGGACTCCACCGCCGCAGACGTGCTGGCCGAGTTGTATGAAGAACTGCAGCAGGAGGGCATTCAACTCTGCTTCGCCGAACTCAAGGGCCCGGTGAAGGACCATCTGCAGCGCTATGGCCTGTTCGAGAAAATTGGCGTGGCGCACTTCTTCCCGACCTTGGGAAGCTCCGTGGAGCGCTATGTATCAACGCAACAGGTGGACTGGCTGGACTGGGAAGACGCCCTGGCGCTCAAGGCCGGCAAGCCGCAGTAAACCGTTTTCAGGCGCTGTGTTCTGCAGGCTGCAGGTCCTGGGCAACCACCGCCGGCAGGGCGTAGTCGCGGCCCACCATGGCGCGCGCGAACAAGTAGTTCTCGATGGCTTCGGGGCTCAGTTCATCCAGATCCACATGGCCTTGTCCGTCGCAGGGAAAGTGCAGGGTGGCTTGTGCGTCGGCCAAAGGGCGGTAAAAAATTTCGTAAGCAAGGTGCGTCATGCTGACCTCCTGGCGTCTCGTGACACAGGCAACTATGGTGGTGTCTGGCGACAGGCATGCGTTAAAAAGGCCGGACAAAGCCGGCCTTTTCCCACGCGGGCTACTGGTAGCTGCGGGCCATGACGCCCAGGGTCAAGCCTTCGAGCGCGCTGAGCGTGCGCTCAAAGCGGGCCGAGGCAATCAGCGAGCGCTCCACCAGGCCGGCGCGCACCGACTTGGCATATTGCTCACGGGCCATATCAAAAGGCAGGGCCAGGCAATCGCTGCTGACGCGGGTCATCTCACGCAGCGAGGACGCCATGGCGTCGCTGGCAAACATCGCGGCGGACATCAGCGCACCGCCTTACGAACGGACGGCTGCGAAAGCACACCGGAAGTGACAGATTCAAACGACTCAACAAGATGGTACATAGCCAACTCCTTTATAAAACAACGTAACCTGATTGTAAGGGTTAACCCTAGGTATGCCAGATGAATGGGTCTATCCACCTACTTTTGCAGGGGAAATGTCTTGCCTATGCAACGAACAACCCAGGGCATCGGCCAGGTAGGTGGCCGGGCCCGCACAGTCAGACAGCCCGGCAAAAGACGTGGTCGCACAGGCACTTTGTTTTAAACTGACCGTCAGACACAGGGCGGGAGGCTGCCAGGTGCTGGCCAACTCCATAAATCACGCGTCCCGGGGCGTCCTGCGATGAATTCACACAAGCTAAGAGCGTTCATTCCGGGCTATATCGCTTTATCGGTATGCCTGATCGTCTGGATTCTGGTCGGATCAATCACCTCTTTTCACGAGATCCGTGCCCGCAGCGATTTTGAGCACCAGGTAACCGACCGGCTGGTCAATGACCTGGCCGAAACGCGGGTCGAGGCCATACAGGTCCAGCAATACATCACCGACTCTGCTGCCACCGGCGAAAACGATGGCATGGAAGATGCGCTGAAGTCACTCAACCATGCCCAGCGCTTGCTGGCAGATGTGGCCGGACTCGACAACAAGCTCAAGGAGGATGCGCAAAACCTGGCAACCGCCCTCACGCACCTGCACGAAACCGGCTTGCGCATGGTCGAGGCCTACCGCCAGTCGCAGGCCAGCGGCAACCGCATCATGAAGGCGCCGGACGGGTTTGACCAGCAAACCGAGGGCATCGTGCGCCAGTTGGAGCAACTCAGGCAGCGTATCGAGGTGCTGCAGGCCAACGCGGTCGAAGCGCAATACACCACGATCGACTACTCCATCAAGTTGATTGTGGCGCTGGGTGTCATCCTGTCGCTGCTGAGCATAGGCGCAGGCGTGTTCTTGTACCGGCAAATTTTTTCCGCTCTGGGCGAACGCGACCATGCACTGGATTCCCTGACCAAGGTGCTGTCCGAGATGCTGCCCCCGTCTGCCCTGGAGTCGGCCAAGGAACGTCGCGATGTGGCCTGGCTGTCCGGCACGATTGTCAAACTGATACAGGAGCGCGAGCAAAGCCGCTTCGAACTGCAACGGGCCAAGGAAGCCGCCGAGTCCTCCAACCGGGCGAAAAGTGATTTCCTGGCCAATATGAGCCACGAAATCCGCACGCCCATGAACGGGGTCATTGGCATGACCGAACTCGCGACCGATATCGCCAAAGACCCGGTGTTGCTCAAGTACCTGGCGACCATCAAAACCTCCGCGCTGGCCTTGATGGTGATCCTCAACGAGATCCTGGACTTCTCCAAGATTGAGGCCCAGCAAATGAAGCTGGAGCATGTCAACTTCAACCTGCGCAAACTGGTGGATGAAACCCTGCAGAGCGTTGAAGGCCGCACCCAACTCAAGGGCCTGCAGCTGATATGGCCCGATACCCAGCAGTGGCCCGAGCATTTATTGGGCGACCCGGGGCGCATACGGCAAGTGCTGCTCAACCTGTGTGACAACGCCCTCAAATTCACCAGCGCAGGCAGCATCAGCGTGGATGTGTCCTGCGCCGAAGTGCCGGGCAACGCCTATGCGGTGCAGTTTTCGGTATCGGACACCGGTATCGGCATCTCCAAGGAAAAGCAGGAACTCATATTTCATGCGTTCAGCCAGGCCGATGCCTCCACCACCCGGGAGTTTGGTGGTACTGGCCTGGGTCTGACCATCTGCGCCCGGCTGGTGGAGTTGATGGGCGGAAAAATCGAACTGCTCAGCCAGCCCGGAGTGGGAAGCACCTTTTTCTTTACCTTGCGCCTGCCCAGCGAAGACCCGGCGCCCTTCTCCGGTTTTCAGGACCTGCAGGATCCGTTCCCGTTGTCAGACACCCCACCGGACGATGGTGTGCCGACCCGCCACCTCAAGATCCTTCTGGTGGAAGACCATCCGGTCAATCAGGTGGTGGCCAGCACCATGCTCGGCAATTGGGGCCATGCGGTGACCCTGGCCACCAATGGGCAGATAGCCGTCGAGCTGTTTGCGCAGGCGCACTGGGACATCGTGCTGATGGACATCCAGATGCCGGTCATGGGTGGACTGGAAGCTGCGACCCGGATGCGTGCCACGGAAGCTGCAGGCGCGCGCGTACCCATCATTGCGGTCTCGGCAAACGTATTGGAAGTGGACCGGGAAGCGGCCCGCGCAGCCGGCATGGACGACCATTTGTCAAAGCCCTTCAGTGGCCATTCGCTGCGCCGCATGCTGGCCCTGCATTGCCCGGGCAGCCCCTTGCACACGGTGCCGGGCGCCGCACTGCCAGCGCAACCCGAGCCGTAACAGGCAGCGGAGTAACCGCGCCGTCACATAATTGATAAAACCGGTAATTTTTCACATTTACCAAAGTTACACCCGGATCCGAAGCAACACAGCCCCTGCGCCATTTCCCATAATTGCCCCATGAGTTCATCGCCAAGGGGGCGAATAACCGTTGGACAGGCTTTATTGGGGATCACCATGGTCGAAAACTTCAACACACTGATCGGCATGCTGGTGAGCGGCGGCCAACACGGCCAGAACTACGCCCGCATCCCGGTGCCCGTGGCGATTGAATCGGACACGGACGAAGCCTGGCAGGATTTCCAGGATTCTCAAACCTGCTACGACATGGAATACGCCACCACCCTGCACAGCCCACTTTGAGACGCTTCACCGCAAAAAGCACAATCCGGATAGGGCTGGCGCCATAGCGCGCAAAATCGCGCTATGCACAGCTTTATTGATCTCCTGGCCTCCGTTCTGCGTGGCGCGCTGAAACTGATCCTGCTGGCCTTCGCAGCCAGCGTGATTGTGGGCATCCTGCTGATTGGCGTCAGTGCGGCCCTGCTGGCGTTCATTTGGTCCCTGCTCACCGGGCGCAAGCCCGCGGCCTGGCAAACCTTTATGCGCTTTCGCCAGACCTCACAGCGATTCCGGGCCGGGGCATGGCCCGGCGCATCCACCCCATCAAGCCACGCCGCGCGCCAGTCCGCGGACGTGGTCGATGTGCAGGCACACGAAGTACGCAGCGCATTGGACGACCAGCGATAGCACCATCTTTGCCCTCGTGTTTGGGCGCAATCGGTCGATATAGAAGGTGACATGACCTCACAAGGCCTCACCCCATGACCACCACCTTATTAAGAGAACGACCGGCAGAACTGGAAGTGCTGCTGTGGAGCGGCCAGTTGCGCAAGATCCGCTTCAACGAGTACTCCGCGCTCAAACTGCTCTCCAATGCCGTGTGCTGCGTGCGCAACGCCAAGACGCCGGAGTTCACGCCCATGAACCGCTTCTTCATGGCCAACGAAGGCATCCATTCCCTCAGCCTGGGCGTGCTGTATCTGCATGGCCTGTTGCCGACCGGCCTGGTCGGTCACAGGGCCATGGTGATGCAGTTGGCCTGCGAGCGCCTGTACCTGCCAAACAATTTAACCGAGCAGATCATGCATGCCAACACGCACCGCGAACTGATCAGCTACGGCTCAACCGAACCGGTGGAAGATGCCGCAGTGGCCGAACTGATTACCCTGGGAGACCTGCTAGTGCACCAGGCGCGCGAGGTCTATCCGGACTGGTTTTTGTAAACCGATTCAGTCGAGCAGGTCTTCCGGCGGAAGATCGGGTTTGACGATCACCACCGGTACTGCACTGGCGTGCAGTACTTCGTTGGACACCGAACCCATCAGGGCGCGGCGCAAGGTACTTTGGCCGCGCGCGCCCATGACGATGAGGTCGCAGGCAAAGCGTTCGGAGATGTCAATCAGAGTGTGTGCCGGGTCGCCTTGGGCCACCTCGCACTCGTAGTCGACCTCGGCCGCGTCCAGTAGCGTCTGTGCTGCTTGCAGCGCATGCAGGCCTGCTTCGGCGCTGACCTGATCCAGCACTTCGGGGTTGTGCGCCACGATGATCTCGTACAGAGTGGCAGACTCCTGCACATTGGCCAGAACCATTTCGCAATGCAATCCGGCCAGGGCCATGCGGATGGCAAAGCGCACCGCCTCGAGCGACATTTCCGAACCATCGACCGCCAGCAAAATTTTCATGGAGCGCTCCTTGTGTCGGGATGACGCATCTGAGTATGCAGAACTTATGCGCACAGACTCCAGTATTTTTTTGCTTGCCGGTCAGTATGGGCACCCTGCGAAATTCGACTTTCGCAACACACAAAAAAGCGCTGCACGCAAAGGGCTGCAGATTGTTTTTTGGACAAAGATTTGCTTTCCCCGATAATCCCTGCTGATGCACGTATGAAGCGGCTAGGTATTTGTGTCAAAAAAATAATGATCGCCGAACTAACCAATAGGAATAATCATCATGGCAACTGCAAAGAAAGCGGCCCCCAAGGCAGCAACAAAACCCGTCAAGACAGCTCCCGCCAAAGCGGTAAAAGTTGTGGCCAAGCCTGCTGCGAAAGCCGCACCCAAGGCCGCTGCAAAGCCCGCCGCAAAACCAGTCGCAGCCAAGCCCGTTGCCAAGAAGGCTGTTGCAGGCAAACCTGCTGCGAAGCCAGCGGCCAAGCCGCTGGTGAAGCCGGTTGTCGCCAAGGCCGTGGTTGCCAAGGCTGTGAAGGCGCCTGCCAAGGCCAAGGCACCGGCCAAAAAGCCGGCAGCCAAGAAAAAGGGCTAAGCGATGGAAGGCGGCGCCGTTTTCGGATTCAACGAAGAACAGATCGCGGAATTTTTCTCGACCTGGGGTGTTGCCGCCTTCATCATTTTCATGCTGTTCATCATTGG
>ERZ1034363.1911-NODE-1911-length-10848-cov-3.118281_pt1 | contig 10848 bp, 11 predicted proteins | sample MGYA00520616_ERZ1034363 | MGnify/ENA primary metagenome ERZ1034363 (study PRJEB33736, sample SAMEA104284506) | Azolla filiculoides | biome: Urban; feature: Water surface; material: Ditch water | place: Netherlands | collected 2015-10-28 | depth 0-0.1 m ...
CCGCTTTATGCGCAGCGAGATGCAGCGCTATATCGACAAGTTTTCCAACAAGTAACAACCCTCAGGAGATATTCCATGACTTTGAAAATTGGTGTCATCGGCACCGGCATGATCGGCCGCGACCACACCCGTCGCATCCAGCAGGTGCTCGCGGGCGCCGAAGTGGTCGCGCTGTCCGACGTCAACCTGGCTTCGGCCGAGAGCGTGCGCGCCGATCTGGCCCCCCATGCCAAGCTGTACGAGACCGGCGAGGCGCTGATTGCCGCATCCGAAGTCGACGCCGTGCTGGTGACCTCGTGGGGCGCGACCCACGAGCCCTATGTGCTGGCCGCCATCGCCGCCGGCAAGCCGGTGTTCTGCGAGAAGCCGCTGGCCACCACGGCCGAGGGCGCGCGCCGCATCGTCGAGGCCGAAGTCGCCCATGGCAAGCGCCTGGTGCAGGTCGGCTTCATGCGCCGCTACGACGCCGGCTACCTGGCGCTCAGGCAGGCGGTGCAGCAGCACACCGGCGCCCCGATCCTGGTCCATGCCGCGCACCGCAACCCGGCCGTGCCCGAGGCCTATGTCACGCCGATGGCGATCCACGACACGCTGATCCACGAGATCGACGTGTTCCGCTGGCTGCTCGACGACGACTATGTGTCGGCCCGCGTGCTCTACCCGCGCAATGCCGCGCGCAGCCACAGCAAGTTGCGTGACCCGCAGGTGGTGGTGCTGGAGACCCGCAAGGGCGTGCTGATCGACGTCGAGATCTTCGTCAACTGCCAGTACGGCTACGACATCCAGTGCGAGGTGGTCGGCGAGGACGGCACGGCGCGCCTGCCCGAACCGATGGCGGTGGCGATGCGCCTCGACGCCAAGCGCCAGAGCAGCATCCTGACCGACTGGAAGGACCGCTTCGTGGCCAGCTACGACGTCGAGCTGCAGGACTTCATCGCAGCGGCCGCCAAGGGGGGCGCGACCGGCCCGAGCGCCTGGGACGGCTATGCGGCAGCGGTCACCTCGGACGCCTGCGTCCAGGCCCAGGAAAGCGCCGGCCAGGCGGTGGCGATCGAGCTGCCGGCCCGCCCCGCTCTGTACGAATAAGCCCCTCACGCGCTGCCGCTACCACGCGTCGCCTGCCGGGCAGGCGGCTGGCCTGGCGGCAGCGCGCTGGCACCACCTCACCTCACTTTCTTCATGGCAAACATCATGCGTTTTTCCCTCAGCCATATCCTGGCCCCGCGCCAGTCCCCCGAGCAGTTCTTCGCCATGGCCCGCGCCCTCGGCGTGACCGATGTCGAGATCCGCAACGACACGCCGAATGTGGTCGGCACCGTGTCGCCCGACGAGGTCAAGGCCGCCGCCGAGGCCGCCGGCGTCAATCTGCTGTCGATCAACGCGCTCTATCCGTTCAACGTCTGGAACGACGAGCGCCAGGCACAGACCGAAAAGCTGGCCGACTACGCGGCGGCCTGCGGCGCCGAGTCCCTGGTGATGTGCCCGCTCAACGACGGCAGCCCGGTCGCGCTCGACGACGTGGTCACCGCGCTGAAGGCGATCAAGCCGATCCTGGAATCGCGCGGCATCAAGGGCCTGGTCGAGCCGCTGGGCTTCCCGGTGTCCTCGCTGCGCCGCAAGGCCGACGCGATTGCCGCCATCAAGGCCGCCGGCGGCGAAGGCGTCTTCAAGCTGGTGCACGACACCTTCCACCACCACCTGGCCGGTGAGACCGAGTGCTTCCCCGAGTGGACCGGCCTGGTCCATATCTCGGGCGTGGCCGACACCGACGTGACGGTGGACGCGATGCTCGACGCCCACCGCGTGCTGGTCGACTCGCGCGACCGCCTCGGCAACGTGGCGCAGATCCGCGCGCTGCAGGCGGCCGGCTACCAGGGCCTGTTCAGCTTCGAGCCCTTCGCCACCGAGGTGCAGGAACTGGCCGACCCGCAAGCGGCGCTGGCCGACAGCATGGGCTGGCTGCGCGAGCAAGTGGCGGCCTGAGGCACCGACAGGCCCCCGGCAGCGGGCCAGGCCAGCCGACCGGGCCTGGCTTAGGTCAGCGGTAATCGACCCAGACCGCACCGGCATCGGCCGAGCGCACGCAATGCTCGACCCAGCGCACGCCCTCGACCCCGGCGTCGATGTCGGGGTAGCGCAGCGGCGCCGGCTGGCCCCGGTCGGCCGCGTCCATCGCCAGCGCGAAGCGGTAGTAGAGGTTGGACCAGGCCTCGAACAGGCCTTCGGGGTGGCCGGCGCCGATGCGGTCGTCGGCCAGCGCCGCCGGGTGCAGATAGCCCATGCCGCGCTCGAGCAGGCGCGCCGGCTGGCCCTGGACCTCGAAGCTGAGCTGGTTCGGGCGCTCGTCCCACCATTCGAGGCTGGCCCTGGAGCCGATCACGCGGATCTTCTGGCCATGCATCGAGCCGGCGTTGACGGCGCAGGACCAGACCTGGCCGACCGCGCCGTTGTCGTATTCCATCAGCGTGAAGGCGTTGTCCTCCAGCGGCGCGCGGCTCTTGACGAAGCTCTGGCGCGAGCAGAGCAGGCGCTTGATCCGGAGCTGCGGCAGCATCACCTCGGACAGGTAGAGCGGATGGGTGCCGACGTCGCCCAGCACATAGCTGGGCCCGGCCAGCTTCGGGTCGACGCGCCACCGGGTGGCGGGATTGGCGGCCTCGACCGCCTCGCTGTGAAAGCCGTGCGCGAACTGCATCTGCACGATCCGGATCTCGCCGAGCTCGCCGGCGGCGATCATCTCGCGCGCCTGCTCGATCAGCTGGTGGCCGGCGTAGCCGTAGCTCACGCCGACGATCCGGCCCCGGGCGGCGGCCAGCTGGCGCAGTTGCTCGGCCTGTTCGGTCGTGAAGCACAGCGGCTTCTCGCACACCACATGCAGGCCGGCCTCGAGCGCGGCCTGGCAGATCGCGAAATGGGTGCCGTTGGGCGTCGCGATCGAGACCGCCTGGATGCCGTCGGGGCGCTGGGCCTCCTGGGCAAACAGCGTCGCGTAGTCGGGGTAGCAGCGCTCGGGGCTGAGGCCGAGCTGGGCGCCGAACTCGCGCCCGCGCGCCGGGTCGATGTCGAAGGCGCCCGCCACCAGCTGGAACACGCCGTCGCGCAGCGCCGCCGAGCGGTGGATGTAGCCGATCTGGCTGCCCTGGCCGCCGCCGACCATGGCCCAGCGGATCGCTTGCGCCGTGATTCTTTCACCGTTGATCATCTTTAGTCTCCTCGGGTCGTTGATTTCACTGGAAGCCGACGCCGCGCAGGAAGTCGCGGCTGGCCTTGACGTCGGCCAGCACCGAGCCGGCATGGCGCGGATCGCGCTCCTGCTCGACCGTGATGTAGCCCTGGTAGCCGATCTCGGCCAGCGCCTGGCGGATGCCGTCGTAGTCGAGCACGCCCCGGCCGATCGGACACATCACCCCGGCGGCGCAGGCCTCGAAGAAGCGGATGCGCTGGCCCATGACCTGGTCGAACACCTGGCGGTCGATGTCCTTGAAGTGGACGTAATCGATCCGCTCGGCGTAGCGGCGCAGCCAGGTCGCCGGGTCCATGCCCGAGTAGTAGCTGTGGCCGGTGTCCAGGCACAGGCCGGCGGTCTGGTGCGGGATCTCGCGCAGGATCTGCTCGATCTCGTCGGCGAACTCGAGGTAGCCGCCCGCGTGCGGGTGGATCACGGTGCGGATGCCGTAGTCGCGCCAGGACAGCTCGGCGATCTGGCGGACATGGCCGACCATCCGGGTCCAGTCCGCCGGGGCCAGGCGCGGGGCGCGCTCCGGGTGGCCGGCGGCGTAGTCGCGCTCGTCATGGCCCCAGTCCATCACCACCAGATAGGGGGCGGCAAAGCGCTGGCCGGGCTCGCTCGGCAGCCGGGGCAGGCGGCTGATCAGGCGGCAGATCTCGTGCGTCTGGCGCAGCAGCTGGTCGCCGTTGGCGGCGGACACCAGGTCGTCGAAGATGGTGCCGGCCACGATGCTGAGGCCGTTGTGCGCCAGTTCCTGCGCCACGGTCTCGATCTCGAGCGGCAGGTAGCCGTAGGGCCCGAGCTCGATGCCGCCGTAGCCGGCCGCGCTGGCCTCGCGCAGCACCTGGGTCCAGGCGGGCAGGTGCGGGTTCTTGACGTCGTCGACGCCCCAGCAGCAGGGGGCGCTCGTGATGTGGATGCTCATGGTGGTGGGCGGTTGAATGGTTGAGGGGGCGGTGCGTGGCGGTTTCAGGCCGGGCAGGACTGGCGCGGGTATTGGTCGAGGTGACGCTGGATCTCGGCGCGCATGAAGCGGCTGGATTCCTCGGCGCGCTCCTCCCAGGCAAAGACGCAGGCCGACAGCACGCCGTCGAACTTGACCTCGGCCAGGGTGGCGAAGAACAGGTCCCAGTCGATCTCGCCCTGGCCCATGTCGAGGTGCTGGTGCACGCGGATCTGGCTCGAGCCCGGCGGGTTGACGATGTAGCGCAGCTGCGACGACTTCTTGTGGTTGAAGGTGTCGGCCACCCGCACATGGGCCAGCACCGGCGCGGCCTCGCGGATCATGGCCGCCATGTCGTCGCCGTAGTAGAAGGTGTGCGGCGCGATGTAGCTGAGCTTCAAGGCCTTCGAGCCGATGTTCTTGACGATGTCGGCCGCCGGCTGCAGCTGCTCGACCCAGTCCTCGGGGTGCGGCTCGACCGACAGCGTCAGGCCCTCGCGCTCGAACAGCGGCAGCAGCTCGTCCATCGAGCGGAACCAGGCCGCCTCGCAGAGCTCCCGGGTGTTGGCGCCGGGGCGCTCGCCGACCGAGCGCTCGGGCGAGGCGCCACGGCCGAACTCGCTGATCAGGGTGTCGCAGCCCATCTCGATCGCTACCTCGATCGCCTGCTTCCAGCAGCGCACGGCCCACTGGCGCTCGTCCTCGAACGGGCTGGCCCAGCGGTACATCGGCTGCAGCGTCGCCAGGCCCACGCCGTGGTCCTTGAGGGCTTTTCTGAAGCCGGCCATGCGCTCTTTCGTGGCGCGCGGCATCACCCACCAGTCGAGGAAGTCGCTGCGCGGCGAGAGTTCGATCTGGTCGTAGCCGAGCTCGGCCGTGGCGCGGCACAGCTCGGGCAGGCTCAGGTGGCGGATCATGTAGGGATCCAGCGCTATCTTCATGTCGGGGTCTCCTTGTGCTTTTGCATGCCGCCGGTGCCAACCGTGCGACTGGAGCCAATGTAGGGGCCGACCGACGAATGAATGGCGAGATAATTGACGAAAAATCGTCAAATCATGGTTAACCCCAATCGCCGCAAGAAAACCGCCCGCTTCGAGGAAATCGCCGCCCTGGCCGGCGTCAGCGTCTCCAGCGTGGACCGCGTGCTCAACGAGCGCGACACCGCATCGGTCAGGACCCGGGAAAAGGTGGTGCAGGCCGCGCGTCAGCTCGGCGTGCCGCGCGTCCTGCCCGAAACCCACCACGGACTGATCCATATCGACATCTTGCTGCCCGACAGCCGCACGCCGTTCTTCCAGCGCCTGAGCCTGGCCTTGCAGCGCGGCATGGCGATGCTCGACAAGCGGCTGGTGGTGCACCGCCTCTGGACGCCCGAACAGGACGAAGCCGCCCTCGTGCGCGCCATCGGGCCGCGTCGCTACCGACGTCAGGCGCTGATCGTGGCGGCCCCCGACACGCCGGCCGTGCGCGGCGCGCTGCAGCAGGCGCGCGAGCGCGGCGAGCATGTCACGATGGTGGTGACCCGGGTCGATCAGGTGCCCCAGGCCGATTACGTCGGCATCGACAACCACGCCGCCGGGCGTACCGCTGGCTACCTGCTCGGGCGCCTGTGCCACCGCGCAGGGCGGGTGCTGATCCTGTCGAGCCGGCGCGACTACCTCGGCCATAGCGAGCGCAGCCGGGGCTGCCGCGAGGTGCTGGCCGAGCAGTTTCCGGCCCTGAGCTGCGACCTCGACGTGACCGAAACCCACGACGACGCCGACAAATGCTACTGGGCGGTGCAGCAGGCGCTGCAGGGCGATGGCGCGCTGGTCGGGCTCTACAACACCGGGGCCGGCTCACCCGGCATCATGGCCGCGCTGCAGCGTTTTGCGCAGGACAAGGTGTGCTGGGTCACGCACGAGATCTCGGACGACCACCGGCAATACCTGGCGCAGGGCATGCTGGACCTGGTGATTGACCAGGACCCCGACACCCAGGCCATCCGTGCGCTGCAGAATGTGGTGGCCGCGCTTGGCATGGCGCCATCGGCCAAGCTGCAGCAAAAACCCGGGGAGTTCCGGCTCTACTTTGCCGAAAACATGGGACAGCAGCCTTATCTGGACTGAATCACCAGACGACCCCGAGTGCATGAAAGCTGAATTGCGGGAATGCCCCAATGAAAAAGAACTAAATTTTCAATCACAATAAGGAAAGAAATTTATTTCGATTCAAGCCACTTGGCGCCCGCATTGGCCCGATGACGGATGCAAGGCCAAGGCCGCGCCGGTCTCCATTTGAAAGACGAACATGGCCGCGACAAAAGACAACAAGAGCAGTGTAGACCAATTCATTGCCCGCATCACGGCGGAATACGAGCAGCTCAGCAAGCAACTCAAGGTCATTGCCAAATATGTGGAACAGCACCGCGACCATATCGGGCTCGAAGGCATCCAGCAAGTGGCGGCCCAGTGCCAGGTCCAGCCCTCGGCCGTGGTGCGCTTTGCCAAGCATTTCGGTTTCTCGGGCTTTTCCGAAATGCAGGCCATCTTCCGCGCCGGACTGACGCGCCAGCTCGCGCCCAGCCGCAACTACCGGACCCGCATCCGCGATGTCATCGATTCGGGCTCGGGCAGCCTGTCGAGCGTCGAGATCGCGCGCGAATTCCTGGCCGGCAGCCAGGCCGGCATGCATGAACTCGATGCCAACCTCGACGAGCAAGCCTTCAAGCAGGCGGTGGACATGCTGCGCGAGACCGAGTGCATCTGGATCGCGGCCTCGCGCCGCTCCTTCCCGGTGGCGGTGTATCTGGACTACGCGCTGCAGCACACCGACAAGCGGGTCTGCCTGATGTCCGGCCTGGGCAATATGCAGCTGGGACAGATGCGATCGGTGCGCCCGGGCGACGTGATGATCGGGATTTCCTTCGCGCCCTACGCCGAGGAAACCCGGGCCGCAGTGAATCTGGCGGTCGAGCGCGGCGCCCGGCTGATCGCCATCACCGACAGCCGCATGAGCCCGCTGACCAAGGCGGCAGAGACCGCCTTGCTGGTGCAGGACAACTCCACCTTCGGGTTTCGCGCCCTCACCAGCACCATGGGCCTGGCACAAAGCCTGTTCATCGCGCTGGCCTACGCGCTGGAACTGCCCTACCGGCCGACCTCGCCGAAAGTCGGCAGCTGAGTCCGAGGAATAGAAAATTGTTTTTTCATGAAAAATATTTTGGAAAATTCTTTCCAAAACAGGGTGAAACTTCTTATAGTTCCTGGGTCGCGCAGCGCGCGCGAAACTCGACTCCAGGAGACATAAGGAACCATCATGAAAAACGTCGCCGTCTTCGGTGCGGGCCGCATTGGCCGCATCCACGCCTCCAACCTCGCCGCCCTGCCCGGCGTTCGCCTGCAGTATGTCTGTGACGCGGTGCCCAGCGCTGCGGCCGAACTCGCGCAGCAGCTCGGCGCCCAGGTCGCCGAGCTCGACCAGGTGTTCGCCGATCCGGGCGTCGACGCGGTCGCGATCTGCTCGCCCACCAGCACCCACAGCGACCTGATCGCCCGGGCCGCGGCGGCCGGCAAGCATATCTTCTGCGAAAAGCCGGTCGACCTCTCGGTGCCGCGCGCCGAAGCGGTGGCCAAGGCTGTTGCCGAGGCCGGCGTGGCCTGCATGATCGGCTTCCAGCGCCGCTTCGACCCGACCTTCAACGAGGCACGCCGCCGCCTCGACGCCGGCGAGATCGGCCGTCCCGAGATGCTCGTGATCACGAGTCGCGACCCGGGCGCGCCACCGCTCGACTACCTCAAGGCCTCGGGCGGCATCTTCCGCGACATGCTGATCCACGACCTCGACGTGTTCCGCTGGATCCTGTGCGCCGACGGCGACGAGGCCGCCTGGCTCAGCGCGACCGCCTCGGTGCTGACCGATCCGGCCGTGGCCGAAGCCGGCGACTGGGACAGCACCGCCGTCACGATCAGGACCCGCCTGGGCCGACTGTGCCAGATCAACACCAGCCGGCGCGCCGCCTACGGCTACGACCAGCGCTTCGAGCTGCTCGGCTCGGACGGCATGCTGCAATGCGGCAACCAGACCCCGAGCCAGGTGCTGCAATGGGACGCGCGCGGCGTGCGGGCCGACAAGCCCGAGCCCTTCTTCCTGCAGCGCTATGCCGCCGCCTACCGGCTCGAGATCGAGCATTTCTTCGACTGCCTGCAGTCGGGCCAGCCATTCAAGACCACGGTCGAGGACGGCGTCAAGGCGCAGCAGCTGGCCGATGCCGCCACCCTGAGCGCGCAGAGCGGCCAGCCGGTGCAATTCTGATCGCACGGGTACCTGATGGCAGTCGGAGCGCGGACTTGCGCGGCCAGCTGCCAGAGCCAATGAACAACAGGAGACAAGACATGAAGCAACAGAACAACGCCCCGCTGCGCGTGGGCATCGCCGGCCTGGGCCGGCTCGGCAAGCGCCACGCCGAACAGCTCGCGCGCCACACGCCAGGCGCCCGGCTGGTCGCGGCCTGCAGCCCGGTGGCCGAGGAGCTCGACTGGGCGCGTGACGCGCTCGGCGTGCCGCGCCGCTACGCGGACTACGCCGAGCTGCTGGCCGACCCCGAGATCGACGCCGTGGTGCTGGTGACGCCGACCACGCTGCATGCCGACCAGACCAGCGCCGCACTGCGTGCCGGCAAGCATGTGCTGGTCGAAAAGCCGCTGTCGCTCGACGTCGCGACCTGCGAGGCGGTCGAGGCCGTGGCGCGCGACTATCCCGACCAGGTCGCCATGGTCGGCTTCGTGCGCCGCTTCGACCCCAGCTACGCACGCGCCAAGGCCGCGATCGATGCCGGCCAGCTCGGCCGACCGTTCCTGGTGCGGTCGCAGACCTGCGACCAGAATGATCCGGCCGGCTTCTTCGTGCGCTTCGCGCCGAGCTCGGGTGGCATCTTCATGGACTGCAGCGTGCATGACATCGACCTGGCGCGCTGGATGCTCGGCAACCCGAAGGCGGTGCGCGCCTTCGCCAGCGGCACGATCGCGCTGCACCCGGGCCTGGCCGACTGCGGCGATGTCGACAACGGACTCGCCATCGTCGAGTTCGAGGGCGGGCAGCGCGCGGTGTTCTACGCCAGCCGTACCCTGCCCCATGGTCACGAGACCACGACCGAGGTCATCGGCACCACCGGCACGGTGCAGATCGGCTACGGCGCGCACGCCGACCGCACCGAGTTCCGCACCGCGGCCGGTGTCCAGCACAGGGCGCTGCCGGACTTCTTCGCCCGCTTCGAGGACGCCTTCCGGCTCGAGATGGAAGCCTTCGTCGCGGCCTGCCGCGGCGAGATCGCGCCGCCGCTGACGCTGTCGGACGCGACCGAGGCGACCCGGATCGGGCAGGCCATCACCGAGTCGCTGCGCAGCGGCCTGCCGGTGGCGATAGCCTGAGTCGCGCAACCACCTGGAACAGCAGCGGCGAGCAGCACAGCCGGCGCCTGCGGTCCCGTGACGCGCCGGCTACTCGCGCAGCGCCAGGCTGAGCCGGTCGATGACCTCGGCCCAGTCGGCGTCATCGGCCAGCAGCTGGCGCAGCAGCTCGGCCTGCGAGGGGGTCCAGAACGGGGCCTCCTCGAGCTGGACGCCAGGAGCCAGCGGCGCCTGCTCGCGCAGGAAGGCCGCGATGCTGAACGGGTCGCTGGGCAGGCCGAGCTGGTCGAACAGCTCGGTGAAGCGGTGAAAGAAGGCTTCCATGGGCAGACTCCCGGGACAGAGTTGAGCAGATGGGACTAGCTTGCAGCAAATCGCGCGGGCCGGCAAGGGCAGCGTCCCGGCTTGAGCCAGCAGCGCCCAGCATGAAAAAACCCGCGCCAGCGAATAAAGCCGGAGCGGGTTTTTTTATGACCGGGAAATGACGCCCTGACAGGCGTCTTCCCCAGTGCGGGGCATCAGCCCATGTGCAGGCCGCCGTTGACCGAGAAGTCGGCACCGGTCGAGTAGCCGCCGTCTTCGCTGGCCAGCCAGGCGACGATGGAAGCGATCTCGCTCGGCTTGCCCAGGCGCTTGACCGGCACGGTCGCGACGATCTTCTCGAGCACGTCCGGACGGATGGCGTTGACCATGTCGGTGCCGATGTAGCCCGGGCTCACGGTGTTGACGGTCACGCCCTTGGTCGCCATTTCCTGCGCCAGAGCCATCGAGAAACCATGCATGCCGGCCTTGGCAGCCGAGTAGTTGGTCTGGCCGGCCTGGCCCTTGTTGCCGTTGACCGAAGAGATCTGGATGATGCGGCCCCAGCCCTTTTCGACCATGTCCGGCACGACCTGCTTGGTCACGTTGAACATCGAGTTCAGGTTGGTGTCGATGACGGCGTCCCAGTCATCGCGGGTCATCTTCAGGAACATGCGGTCCTTGGTGATGCCGGCGTTGTTGACCAGCACGTCGATCGGGCCGTGCTCGGCCTTGGCCTTGGCGAAGGCTTCGACGGTCGACTCCCAGCTGCTGACGTCGCCCGCCGAGGCGTAGAAGGTGAAGCCCAGCGCGGCCTGCTCGTCGAGCCATTTCGTGAAATCACGGGTCGGGCCGCAGCCGGCGATGACCTTGAAGCCTTCCTGATGCAGGCGCTGGCAGATGGCCGTTCCGATGCCACCCATGCCACCGGTCACGTAAGCGATTTTTTGAGTCATGTCTTTCTCCTCGATTGTTGGTTTAGGTCGTCT
>ERZ1034363.1912-NODE-1912-length-10847-cov-2.789879_pt1 | contig 10847 bp, 7 predicted proteins | sample MGYA00520616_ERZ1034363 | MGnify/ENA primary metagenome ERZ1034363 (study PRJEB33736, sample SAMEA104284506) | Azolla filiculoides | biome: Urban; feature: Water surface; material: Ditch water | place: Netherlands | collected 2015-10-28 | depth 0-0.1 m ...
GTTTTCCATAAAAATGTTCACCATTGGAGCCGTTTCGCCCACAATTCCTGAATCTAACAAAAATACGGCGCCTTTTCCGTCAAAACTTTGTGTCGGAATTCCCGTTGCTTCAATATTGTCTTTTGAATTAATCAAAATCGGAATACTCAAATAACTGTTTAAAGGGTCTAAACCAGAACTTTTTCCGTGGAAAAAACTCTCCATTTGAGAAAATATATTTTTTAACTGCAATAATTTTTCACGCGTTAAATTCTCAAGAACCGTGATTTTATGTTGTGCATATTTGTCGTAAATAGCCGCTACAAGAGCGCCACTGCTTCCCACACCATATCCTTGGGGAATGCTGGAATCAAAATACATTCCGGTTTCAACATCATTTTTTAAAGTAGCTATGTCAAAAGTCACTAAATCAGGTTGTTCGTTTTGCAACGTTTCTAAATAAGTGACAAAACGTTTTAAATTACCATTTGATTTTACGGCTTCTTCAGAAGGATTTACATCTCTTTTTAAGGCTCCGTTGTAAAAATTATAAGGAATAGACAATCCTTTTGAGTCACGAATGATACCATATTCTCCAAAGAGTAATATTTTTGAGTAAAATAAAGGTCCTTTCATATTTAATTGACAATTAATGGTCGCTTTAACTTTAAAAACTAAAGGTATAAAAAAATTAGTATTGAACTGCGCCAGTTCCAATTTGGTCACAAAGGTACTGACCATTTTGGCAATAGCCAACTAATTCGTCCTTAATAAATTGTAACACCTTTTCTTTTACATTTTTTGGATACAAAACATGCACATTTGCGCCGGCATCCAGAGTAAAACAAACCGGAATTGCAGTCTCATTTCTGAATTTCCAAATCTCATTAATAATTTGCAAGGTGTTGGGCTTCATTAAAATAAAATACGGCATCGAAGTCATCATCATCGCATGCAAAGTCAGGGCTTCACTTTCTACAATTTTGATAAATTCGGTTAGATTTCCGTTTTCAAAAATAGGAATCAGTTGATCTAAATTTTCATGTGCTTGAGCAAATCGCCTTTCGGCAAAAGGGTGGTTGTGCATCAAATCATGGCCAACGGTACTCGAAACTTGTTTTTCGCCTTTGTCAACGAGTAAAATAGTATCTTGAAAATCTTTGAAATTATCATGAATAGCATACGGATATTCTACGCCAAATAAATCAGAACTTCCTTTTATATTGGCTTGATTTCCCCAAACTACAACACTTCCTTTTACGCTTCTGCAAGCACTTCCGGAACCTAAACGGGCCAAAAGAGATGCTTTTTGATAAAAATATTCTTCGGTCATTTCTGGGTTTAAAGCTTTTTCTAAACTCATCAAGTTCATCGCCAAAGCTGCCATTCCAGAAGCCGATGAAGCAATTCCTGAACTGTGCGGAAAGGTATTTTCCGTGTCAATCGTGAAATGGTAATCTTTCAAAAACGGAATATAGCTTTCAATGCGTTCCAGAAATTTCTGAATTTTAGGTTTGAAATCTTCTTTTGGTTTTCCTTCAAAAAGTAAATCGAATGAAAAATTCCCAGTATTTATTTTTTTGGCGAAAGCCAATTTAGTTATCGTTTTACACGCATTCAAAGTAAAACTAACCGAAGGATTTGCAGGAATCTGATGATCCTTTTTGCCCCAATATTTTACAAGAGCAATATTGCTGGGTGCGCTCCATTGAAAATTTCCGCTTTCTATGGTTTGAGAATATTTTGATGGAATAAAATCGGTTGCTGCAATCATAAATTTAAAAATTTACGCAAAGATACTTTTTTTGGGTTATTTGTTTATTCGTTTAGTTGGTTAATCGTTAGAAAGATTTGAGTAAATTTGAGCCATTAAAAAAAATAACTATTTCAAGTTATATAAAATGATTAAAAGCGTGTGCAACACGATTTAGTGCGTTTATATTTTCTTAAATTACGAATATGGTTTAAAAACTTCTATTTTAAAAAATTAAAAATGAATAAAATCACCCGAATAATTCTTGTCGTTGTTGTGTGTCTTTCTATTGGTTATATGTCCGGTGTAGTTACCCGCTCTGCGATAACCACTTGGTATCCTACGTTGATAAAACCCAGTTTTAATCCGCCCAATTGGATATTTGCACCTGTTTGGAGTTTGTTGTATGTAATGATGGGCGTTGCTGCCGGATTGGTTTGGGATCGCATAGACACTAATAAAGAAGGAGTAAAAAAAGCTTTGTTTTTCTTTACCATTCAATTAATCTTGAATGCGTTGTGGTCTTATCTCTTTTTCGGATTGCACAACCCAATGTTAGCAGGCTTAGAAATTATTTTATTGTGGCTGATGATTTATGAAACCTATGTTCAGTTTGCAAAAATCAATGTAATAGCAGGATATTTATTTATTCCGTACTTACTTTGGGTAAGTTTTGCATCGGTTTTAAATGGCAGTATTTGGTGGTTGAATCGATAATTTTAGCCCTTTCCCGATTTTAAATCGGGAAAGTGATTTTTTTAAACAGCATTTGCCACAATAAACCCACTCGTCCACGCATTTTGGAAATTAAATCCACCGGTAATCGCGTCGATATTGACGATTTCACCTGCAAAATATAAGTTTTCATGCAGTTTGCTTTCCATGGTTTTAAAGTTGATTTCCTTCAAATCGATTCCGCCAGCCGTTACAAATTCTTCTTTAAAAGTGCTTTTTCCATTGACTTGAAAAGTTCCATTTGTCAATTGATTCGCTAAATTCTGCAATTGTATTTTAGATAAATCTGCCCATTTGGTTTCGGCTTCAATATTTGATGCCAAAACTAAACTTTCCCACAATCGATTGGGAAATTCAAATGGTGATTTTTTAGAAACCGCTTTTTTGGCATGTTCTTGTTTTAAATCTTTCAGTATTTTTTCGGCATCTTCGGTGTCAATATCATTCAGCCAATTTACAAATAGGGTGAATTGATAATTTTTGTCGTATAAAATCCGTGCGCCCCAAGCTGATAATTTTAATATCGCAGGACCGCTCATTCCCCAATGGGTAATTAATAAAGGCCCAGTTGAAGCGAGTTTGGTGTCTTTTACTTTTACAGATACTTGTGCTACAACTCCCGGTAATTCTTTTATTCTTGAATCTTTGATGTTAAATGTAAATAGGGAAGGAACCGGCGTTACAATGGCGTGACCAAAACTTTGAAGCATTTCCCAAATTTTTGGATTGCTTCCGGTAGCCAGAATTAATTTTTCCGCAAGATAGTTTTCACTTTGGGTTTCAATTTTCCATTCATTTTCTTTTTTGAAAATAGATTGAACACTTTGTCCCGTAAGTACAGCAATTCCTAGTTTTTGTGTAGCTTTTAGGAAGCAATCAATAATAGTTTGCGACGAATTTGAAACGGGAAACATACGTCCGTCGTCTTCAATTTTGAGTTCTACTCCGTGTTTTTCAAACCATTCAATTGTATCGCCGGAGCAAAACTGATGAAACGGACCTCGCAATTCTTTTTCGCCACGCGGATAAAATTTCACCAGTTCGTTGGGTTCAAAACACGCATGGGTAACATTGCATCTTCCGCCTCCGGAAACACGGACTTTGCCGAGTACATCTGCGCCACGTTCCAGAATAGCTACTTTCAGTTTTGGATTTTTTTCTACAATATTGATTGCTGTAAAAAAGCCTGCAGCGCCTCCGCCAACGATTATAATGTCAAAATTTTGGTTCATATTCTATCTGGGAAATCGGTAATTATTCCGTTTACGTTGTATGTTTTTATTTTTTGAATGGCTTCATATTCATTGACAGTCCAAGGAAAAACCTGAATGCCTTTTGCTTGAATTTGAGCGGTATTATCTTGGGTCAACAAATGAAATTCGGGATGAATGGCTTCGGCTTTCATGAACTTGGCAAATGAAAAAGCAAGGTCTAAATTGGTCTCGGTTAAAATCCCAATTGGAATATTTTCATTCAAAAAACGAACTTCTTGCACCGCATTCCAATCAAAACTGGAAACTAAAAAATTAGCATACTTCCAGTTTTTCTCCAAAATATATTTCTCAATCAGGGCTACAACTGCTGATGCCGTTCCTTTTCCTTTGAGTTCAATATTGATGAAACACGTTTGATTAACCAGATCAAAAACTTCGTTCAAGGTCGGAATTTGTTGCTCTAGTTCCGAGGCTTGTTTTTCATTTATCCGGAAAGTCTTCAATTCTTGCAAAGATAAGGTATTTACAAAACCTTTTCCATTCGTGGTCCGGTCAATTGTGTCGTCATGAATAACGATTATTTGACCATCAAGACTCAAATGCACATCGAGTTCAATTCCGTCAACACCCATTTCTATTGCTTTCTCAAAAGAAAACAAGCTGTTTTCAGAAGCATACCCTTTGGCGCCACGATGTCCGATTTTGAGCATTTTGATTTTATTTTTGGTAAAGATAAACATAAAAAAAACGCCTTTATTGCTAAAGACGTTTTGATATAAAGTTGTACGGTTTACTTTTTTAATTCCAATAAGACTACGTCAAATACAGAATCGATTGTCACTTTTCCGTTCGAAACCAAGGCTTCTTTTCCGGAATAAGTGTCTATGACAGTTGCGCCTTCAGCGAAAATTGAACCTGTAGAAAGTACTTTTGGACCTGCTGGCAAAGCTAATCCTACCACTACTTTGTCTGTAAAATCTCCTTTTATAAATGTTCGGCTGAAGGTATAAGGCTGACTTGAAATTTCAGTATGAATTCCGGCTCCAATCGCAGGATGGTTTCTTCTGAACTGTCCTAATTTCTGCCAATGCGATATGATTTTTTGTGTTTCAGGATTTGATTTGATGTCTTCCCAGTTCATAAACGAACGTAAAGTAGCATCGCCCTGAGTTCCCTCAATCACTAAGGAACGAGCGGATTCATCACCATAATACACTTGTGAAATTCCTGGTGAAAGCAATAATTTTGTTCCGCTTTCTATGCTTTTAGTACGTTTGGCATCAAATGGTCCGCCGTCATCATGAGATGATAAATAGTTCAAAACACTAAATCCTTTCAACTCATTATTCAGCTTCGAAGAATATTTGGAGAATATAAATTCATAGTCTTTTTGAGCATCCCATTTGAATTCGAAATTGATCATATTGTTGAAACCATTTTCATAGTAATTCACTTTTTTATCTCCAAAATCAAAAAGTTGTCCCGTACTGATGCCATAATTATACACTTCGGCAACGGTGTAAAAGGAGTTGTTATCCAGAACTTTTGTTGGGTTATTTTTCTTCCAAGTTGCAAAAGCATAATCACATTGCGTTTTGAAATCAGCCCAAACACCTTCTTCGGTATGTTTCACAGTATCGGCTCTGTACCCATCAACACCATATTCAGCGATGTAATCGGTCAACCATTTTATGATGTAATATTTTGGCGTTCTTGGGTAACCGGTTCTTTTGAAAAAAGCATCTAAAGAAGTCATTTCAACCGTAGTGTTTTCGAAGTTGCTGTAGGTGCAAGTAGGCTCAGTTCGTACCCAATCATTAGGCCAAACGGTATCAATAGTTGTAACCGGTCCTGTATGATTAATTACGCCATCAAGCATGATTCGAATACCTTTTGCGTGTGCTTTTTCGACTAGTTCGGCTAGGTCTTTTTTGGTTCCAAAATTAGGGTCCAAAGCCGTCCAGTCTCTCGTCCAATAGCCATGAAAACCATAGCTTAAACCAGTTCCTTCGTCAACACCATCGTGAATTTGCTCCACAATTGGCGTAAGCCAGATCGCATTGATTCCTAATTGTTCAAAATAACCATCGTCGATTTTTTGAATAATTCCTTTGATGTCTCCGCCTTCAAAACCACGTAGTTTTCCGGTTGCTTTGTTTCTTCCAAAATTAATATCCGAAGCGGTATCGCCATTATTAAAACGGTCTGTCATCAAGAAATATAAATTAGCGCCTTCCCAAACAAAAGGAGTTTTGCTCGTTTCTTTCAAACTTACTTTTTGGGTAGATGAGCAACTCGATACTACTATTGACAGTGCCATCAAGCTATAAAATAGATTTTTTTTCATCGTGTTTTAGTTTTATTGTAATTGAATTAATATGGTGTTTTTTGCTCCTTTTTTTGAAATTACAGGAATTTCTATTGTTTTGTCTTTAATAATAAAACTACTGTTTTTTCCGTCAACCGTTACTTTTTTAGCCTTTCCATTTAAGTTATGCAGCATTACGCTAATGTTTTTATCGGCAGATTGAAATGTTTTTCCTGTCGTTGTGGTTAGGGTTAAAGTTACCATTTTTTCATTTGAAGCCGAATTAAAGTTCAGGATTTCAAAAGCGCCTTTCTCGAATGCATTAGCAGTTGTTCCGTCATCATTATACAATTTGCCTTCACTTTGTGCAGTTTTGGCATCAAAATAAAAATGAAGGTCAAAAGCATTCAACGAATATTTCGAAGTATTTTGAATCGTTTTTATCATTGGAATAAAAGCGCCACCGCGAACAAAAACAGGAATATGCTCTTTGGCAACGGGAATAGTTGCAGTGGTTCCGCCTAACTGTTCCGCATCGGTATAAAAATCAAACCAGTTGTTGTTTTTTGGAAAATAAACCGTTGTCGAAGTCAATCCAGCTTTGGTAATTGGAGTTACTAAAAAGTCATTTCCCCAAAAGTAGGTTTGGCAAACGCTTTGTAATACTTGATTTTCGGGTTCTTCAAATAATAAAGGACGCATTAAGGGAGTTCCTTTCTGGTTGTTTTCGAAAGCTAAAGTATAATTGTACGGTAGCATTTGATAGCGCAATTCGACTTGTTTTTTGGCTTCGGCTTTGGTGACAATGTCTTTATAAACCGGTTCGGAAGCTACAGCTTCTCCTGCATGCGGGCGAAAAATAGGTTGAAAAACACCATATTGCAGCCAACGAATATAGAGTTCATTATCAAAATAATCACCGGCAAAACCGCCTAAATCAGAATGCATATACCCAATTCCCTGCATTCCCATTTGTAAAGCAATTTCGGTTTGCGACTGTAATCCGCCCCAAGAACGGCCCACATCACCAGACCAAGGAATAATTCCGAACTGCTGTGAACCGGAATAACCGGAACGCATCAGGATAAATGGGCGAGTGGCCGGAAAATCTTTTTTGTACCCGTCTGCTATTAATTTTGCCCAGTTGTGTCCGTAAATATTATGTACTTCATCGGCTTTGCCTTTTGCCGTAAAGGCTTCGGAAGGAAACATTTCCGGTTCTCCTAAATCGCCCCAAAGTCCGCCAACACCTTGATGAATTAAGTCTTTATAAATAGACCAAAACCATTGTTTTCCTTCGGTTTTAAAAAGGTCTATAATTCCGGTGTTTCCAAAGTAAAAATCATATACAAATGGTTTTCCAAATTGATCTGTTGCTAATATTTTTTCAGCAACGGCTTCTTTCCATTTGCTGGAAGTTGTTAAGACGAAAGGCTCTGTTATCAAAACCGTTTTGATGTCTTTTGCATTCAAATCGGCAATCATTTTAGTTGGATTTGGAAAAGTTTCTTTATCCCAATCTAAATTCCCTAAAGTTCCCTGAATAGTTTTTCCAAACCAATACAAGTCTATAATTATAGCATCAACCGGAATGCTGTCATTTTTGAATTTTTCAATGGTTTTTTCTACTTCCTCTTGGCTGTGGTACCCAAATCGACTGGAGAAATTACCAAAAGTCCATCGGGCCGGCAAAGGTTGTTTTCCTGTTAAATCGGTATAACTGGCTGTTAGATCTGTCCAGGAATCTGCGGCGATTACCTGATACGTTTTTCTGCCGGAAATAGTTTCATAAGCTAATGTATTGTCTTTTTTGCTGTCTAAATCTAAGTATCCAATGGCTGCATTATCAAAATGTACCGCATACATTTTTGAAGATAAAACCACAGGAATACAAAAATTAAGTAGTTCAGCTCGGTCTCCATAGCCAAATTGTGCGCGATTGTATAATTTTAAACGGTTGCCTCGGCGATTCATCCCTAAAGCTCTTGAACCTCCTCCATAAAGCACTTCGCTGTCATTGAGATTAAAGTCTAAAATTTCGGCATCGGCTGTTTTTACATACCCATTTTTTTCGGAAAGTAAGGCTTTACCTTTATAAGAATACGAAATTTTAAAGGGTGATTTTTCAATCGTGACTACAATTCCTTTTGTTGAAAATAGCAGCGTATTTTTGGTTTCTTTTACTTTTGAAATTCCTTTTTGAGGAATCAAAACTACGGCATGAGAATCAGTATTGAATGTTTCTCCTTTTGGAATAAAAGAAGTTTCTACAATTTTTTCGGAATAGGGTTTGAGCACATACAATCCATCCGAGGTTTTTATTTCTAATGTATTGTTTGTCTTTTTGTAACTCTCGTATTTTCGGTTTGTATTTTGGGCAAAGGCAAAAGTGGAGAGTAATAAGAATATAAATAGCTGTTTCATGTTTATTATTTCACAGAGTTAGCAATGCGTCACAGCCACTCACAAAAAATCGCTCAGTCTGTCTTTGCGTTTTTTTGTGAATGGCTGTATACCTTTTTTTATTGTAATTCTAAGATTAAAACAGATTTACTTTCGATAGTTAAATCTTGTTTCAAATCGATAGTTTTTGAAGATAAAATGTCTTTTCCTATCGAAAATTTCTCGATGTTTTCTTGAAACCTATTGGTTTTTATCGTTTGATTATTGTCGCTGTTATTGACTACAACCATGACCGTTTTTGTATCGGTATAACGAAAATAAACATAGACATTGTTTTCAGGAATGTAATGTGTTGTTTTTCCAAAATGTACTGCTTCGTTGGTTTTTCGCCATTGAAATAATTTAGACGTAAAATCAAAATAGTGCTCTTGTTCTTCAGTTCGGCTTGATTTTAAGAAGGCATTATTAGTATCTTCTTTCCATCCGCCGGGAAAATCTTGACGAATTGCTGCGTCACCGCCTTTGTTCCTGTCTCCTGCCATACCAATTTCAGAACCATAATACAATTGCGGAATACCACGTAATGTGGCTACAAGTGCCATGGCCATTTGGTATTTTTTGAAATCATTTTTGTAAACTTCGTTGAAACGTTCCGTATCGTGATTTTCGGCAAAAATCATGATGTTATTTGGATTTGGATACAGAAAATCATTGGCTAAATTATCATAGATTTTCATCATTCCTTTGTCCCAACTGCCGTCGTTTTCATTGAAAATACTTTGGAAAGCATCTAACATGATAAAATCCATGATGCTTGGCAAATTAGAATTAAAGTTTTGGATTGCTCCCACTTTGCTGTCTTTTTGCCAATAGGAAAGTTGGGCTTGATCGCGCATGGAAATTTCACCAACAATGTTTAAATTAGGATATTCATCCGTTATGGCTTTGGTCCATTTTGCAATAGCATTTGGGTCGGCGTAGTTATATGTGTCTACACGCAAACCGTCTAAATCTGCATATTCAATCCACCAAATAGCATTTTGGGTCAGGTATTTTAAAACCAAAGGATTTTTTTGATTTAAATCAGGCATCGAAGGCACGAACCAACCGTTAAAACAAATGTCGTAATCAATTTTTGAAGCATTTATATCATGAACCGTAGTTCTTTTATGCGATGTTCCAGTGTAATTTTCAAATTGATTAATCCAATCTTTAGTTGGTAAATCGTTCATCATCCAGTGTTGTAAACCCCAGTGATTGGTCACGTAATCCATGATTAATTTCATGTCCCGTTTGTGTAATTCGGAAGCTAATTGAACGTATTCTTCATTGGTTCCATAACGGGGATCAATTTTGTACACATCGGATTGTGCGTAGGTATGATACGAATAGGTTTTGTCGTTGTCTTCACAAAGTGGTGTTGGCCATACTGTTGTTACACCTAAATCCTTCAGATAATCTAAATTTTGAATCATTCCTGCAATATCTCCACCGTGTCTTCCGCCGGGATTGCTGCGCTCTACTTTTTCGGTAACAGATTTGTTGCTGTCGTTTTTTGGATTTCCGTTAGCAAAACGATCGGGCATTATAAGATAAATCATATCCGAAGCATCAAAACTTTTGCGTGCAGCGGAATTAGATCTGCGTTTTTTTAAGGTATATTTTTTAGTGAAAACGACTTTTTTATCTTTAGAAAAAGAGAAAATAAAATCTTGTGCAATTACATTTTTGGTGTCAATGGTAACGAAAAGGTAATTTGGATTTTCGGTTTTTATGACATCTGTAATTTGGATTTTATTAGAAACAGTAACTTCATTTTCGGCAATATTTTTACCATAAAATAAAATCTGTAATTCAGTATTTTCCATTCCGGCATACCAAAAAGGAGGTTCTACCCGGTCTATTTGTGCGAAAAAAGGAGTGGAAATGAAAATCATAATCAGGAAAATATTTTTCATTTGAGTCTAAATTTTAAAACCCTTTCAAAGATAAACAATGAAAGGGTTATTATTTTTATGTTGTGGCCAGTTTATTTGGTTCAACCAGCACTGGTTTTTCATTTACAAAAACCGTTAGTTCTTTATCTCCTTCGAGTGTCAATTGGGTTTCATTGTGATTGACTGAAATCTTTACAATTTGATTTCTGAAGTTGATTTTAAAGGAATATCCTTGCCATTCTTTTGGAATTTTTGGAGAGAAATGCAAAGTGTCATTTTTTACACGCATTCCGCCAAAACCTTCTACAATACTCATCCATGTTCCGGCCATAGAAGTGATATGACAGCCTTCTTCCACCTCCTTATTGTAATCATCTAAATCTAAACGGGAAGTTCTCAAATAGAAGGTGTAAGCCATATCCATTTTGTCTAATTTAGCCGCTTGAATAGAGTGAACACAAGGTGAAAGTGAGCTTTCATGCACGGTAAATGATTCGTAAAAATCAAAATTACGTTCT
>ERZ1034363.1914-NODE-1914-length-10839-cov-3.882271_pt1 | contig 10839 bp, 9 predicted proteins | sample MGYA00520616_ERZ1034363 | MGnify/ENA primary metagenome ERZ1034363 (study PRJEB33736, sample SAMEA104284506) | Azolla filiculoides | biome: Urban; feature: Water surface; material: Ditch water | place: Netherlands | collected 2015-10-28 | depth 0-0.1 m ...
ATTTACAAATTTATAAATGTTTTTATGTTTTTTATTTCAATGGAAAAGGCAACAGTTCTGTAAATGAGATTTTTAAATTTATTGTAGAAAACAATCGTTTTAATAAAAAAAACACCAATCTCTCGACTGGTGTTGTATAAAACCCTTTCAGAGTTCAAAACTCTGAAAGGGTTTGTTGTTAATGAGAAGATTAATGAACCAACTCACTCTGATTCCTGAAAACCAATTCTCCGTCAAAGGAATCCAGTAAAATAATACTGTCGGTGGTGATTTTTCCGGCGAGGATTTCTTTCGACAATTTGTTCAAGACGTCTCGTTGAATCACACGTTTTACAGGTCTAGCACCAAATTGCGGATCATATCCTTTCTCAGAAAGATAGTCGATAGCTTCCGGAGTGGCGTCCATCGTGATGCCTTGTTGTGCCAGCATCTTGGTCACCGATTTCAGTTGCAAGCCAACGATTTGGGCAATATTGGCATTGGTCAACGGCGTAAACATCACGATTTCGTCAATACGGTTGATGAATTCGGGGCGAACAGTTTGTTTCAACAAGCCCAAAACTTCCACTTTGGCGGCTTCGGTAGCGGCTTCGACACTTCCTTTCAGGTTCTCGAATTTCTCCTGTATAATCTGGCTTCCCATATTGGAAGTCATAATGATAATCGTGTTTTTGAAATCGGCGAGACGTCCTTTGTTGTCGGTCAAACGGCCTTCGTCCAAGACTTGCAACAAGATATTGAACGTATCGGGATGCGCTTTTTCAATCTCGTCCAACAAAATCACGGAATAGGGTTTTCTACGCACGGCTTCGGTCAATTGTCCGCCTTCGTCATAGCCCACATATCCTGGAGGCGCTCCTACCAATCGGCTCACGCTATGGCGTTCCTGGTATTCGCTCATATCAATTCGGGTCATCGCGTTTTCGTCGTCGAACAAGTATTCTGCCAAGGCTTTGGCCAATTCGGTTTTCCCAACTCCTGTAGTTCCCAAGAAAAGGAAAGTCCCAACCGGTTTTTTCATATCCTGCAAACCGGCACGAGAACGACGCACGGCATCGCTAACAGCTTCTATGGCTTCTTCCTGACCCACAACTCTGCGGTGCAATTCGTCTTCCAGATGCAAGAGTTTTTCTCTTTCGCCTTGCAACATTTTGGTTACGGGAATTCCAGTCCATTTGGCGACTACTTCGGCAATGTCTTCACGGGTAACTTCTTCTTTTATCAAGGAAGTTCCACCAGATTGATCTTCGGTCAATTGTTTTTGGAAGGCATCCAATCGTTCTTGGGCTTCTTTTATTTTTCCGTAACGAATTTCGGCCACTTTTCCGTAATCGCCTTCGCGTTCGGCACGTTCGGCCTCGTATTTGAAGTCTTCGATTTCGGTTTTAACGGCTTGAATGTTATCGACTACGTCTTTCTCGGATTTCCATTTGGTAAAGATTTCGTTTCGGTCGTCTTTCAGGTTCGCCAAATCCATTCCCAAGGCTTTCAGTTTGCTTTCGTCTTTTTCGCGTTTGATGGCGGCAATTTCGATTTCCAATTGCATAATTTTTCGATCCAAAACATCCAGTTCTTCGGGTTTCGAATTGATTTCCATACGAATTTTCGATGCGGCTTCGTCCATCAAGTCGATGGCTTTGTCCGGTAAAAATCGGTTGGTAATATAGCGTTGCGATAATTCGACCGCCGCAATAATGGCGTCGTCTTTTATCTGTACTTTATGGTGTGTTTCGTATTTTTCCTTGATACCTCGAAGGATGGAAATGGCACTTTCGGTATCGGGTTCTTCAATCATTACCTTTTGGAAACGACGTTCGAGTGCTTTGTCTTTCTCGAAATATTTTTGGTATTCGTCCAAAGTAGTTGCTCCAATGGCACGCAGTTCGCCACGAGCCAAAGCAGGTTTCAGAATATTCGCCGCATCCATTGCACCTTCGCCACCGCCAGCACCAACTAACGTATGGATTTCGTCAATGAAAAGCACGATATCTCCTTCGGCTGCCGTTACTTCTTTCACGACCGATTTCAAACGTTCTTCGAATTCTCCTTTGTACTTCGCTCCGGCAATCAAGGCTCCCATATCGAGTGAAAAAACGATTTTGTCTTTCAGGTTTTCGGGAACGTCACCGTCCACAATTCGGTGCGCGAGACCTTCGGCGATAGCGGTTTTACCCACTCCAGGTTCTCCGACCAACATCGGGTTGTTTTTGGTTCGACGGGTCAAGATTTGTAAAACCCTGCGGATTTCCTCGTCACGTCCAATTACAGGATCGAGTTTGCCTGTACGGGCTAGTTCGTTGAGGTTTTTGGCGTATTTGTTCAAAGAATTATAGGTTTCTTCGGCCGATGCAGAAGTCACTCTTTCGCCTTTACGCAATTCTTCGATGGCGGCTTTCAATCCTTTTCCAGTTACTCCTTGGTCTTTTAGGATTTGTGAAACTTTGCTTTTAGAATCGAAAATAGCCAAGATTAAATGCTCGATAGAAACGAATTCATCGTTCATTTTTTTGGCAATGATTTCGGCTTCGTTTAAGGTCGTGTTTGCGGTTCGCGATAGCATAATTTCGCCACCCGAAACTTTCGGAAAGCTTTGGATGGTGCTGTCGAGTATTTGTTGGAACAACGGAACATTTACATTTAGTTTTTTCAAAATGAAAGGTGCTACGTTTTCATCGACTTCAAAAATAGCCTTGAAAATGTGTTCGTTTTCAATTTGTTGTTGTCCAAAACCCTGTGCCAGTTGCTGTGAATGCTGAATGGCTTCCTGCGATTTGATCGTAAATTTATTGATGTTCATTTCTTTTATTGTTTGAAGTTTATAGTTTTTTGTTTGTAGTTATTTAACTAACTTCGTCAAATAATCGTCAAATCTTGTTCCATCCCTAAAGTTACGACATTTTGACTGTAAATAAGGGGTTTATGGGCGACAAAATGACTTAAAAAGCGACAAAATGAGTTTATTTTCAAATATTTTCGGTAGTTCCGAAAAACAAGATAATTCTAATAGTAAAATCAATTGGATTCCATTGCAACATTTGGGACAGTTGGATGAAATGGTTGCCTTTTCAGAGCAGAAACCAGCCGTTATTTTCAAACACAGTACCCGTTGCAGCATCAGCAGATTTGCCTTGAAACAATTTGAAAAAGACTTTGATTTAGACGATAAAGTTGATGCGTATTTCCTTGATTTATTGGAACACAGAGATATTTCGAACGAAATAGCGAGTCGTTTTGGAGTGTACCATCAATCGCCACAATTGTTGTTGATTAAAGAAGGAAAATCGGTTTATGATGTTTCGCACGAGGGAATTAATGCCGGGGTATTGAAAGGGAAGTTATAGTTTTTTTAATGTTTTTATTCTAATATTTTTTTACCAATGAAAAGTTTTTTTTCTATTTTAATTATTACCCTTTCTTTTAACTCTTTCGGACAGAATTTAATTCCCAATTATCAAATAGGAAGTTTTATTGACTACAACAAAAAAATAATCAACGGATATTACGATTTTAATTACTCCCCCAAAATTTCACTTAAAGTGAGCTATGAATCAAATGAGAATTTTGCTCAAGGTTTTTATTTTGATGTTAATGGTTTAAAAGTGAATGGTTTACTGAAATACTCGCTAAGTGATAGAGATTTGAAGTTTAAATTGAACGAAGCGGATATTGAAAAATCAATAAAAGCTGATGAAACAAATGGCTATATCATAGGAATCGATACTTTTTCGGTAGTAAAAAATGTTGAAATAGTTGGTCTTTTTGGAGGTAAAACTTCAAAAAAAGGCGAGTTTGCTGCCAATATTGAGAATATTGGAGGAATGAAGTTTTATAAATTTACAGCAAATGGTCCAAATGGGAATACGTATAATAGTTATATTGTAAAAAAATCTGAATCTTCTGATTTTGTGACATTTCCATCAGGTAGTGCTAAGTTTAAAAGTGTTGCTTTTGATGTTTTTGGAAATGATGCTACTCTTAAGGAATATATAGAGAAAGGTAAATATAAAGTAGATGATATTCCTTCTATTCTAAAGATATACAAATACCGAAAACTGTTTAAAAACGGGCAAAAAATTGATTACAATTCTTCTTTTGATGAAACGAACAATAAGGATGAAGTTGCTTATTATTCAAAAATAGAATCAATTCAGGATTCTGTTTTTCATTTAACGTATTTTTTCAATAACAACTTGAAAATTTATGATGGTGACTTCACCTCTTTTTATCCACATAATAAACAGGGTGATTTTAAATTTTATTTCCCTAATGGAGAAGTTAGAAGAAAGATCAGCTTTGATAATAACAAACCAAAATCAGGAATTGAATACTTTGAAAATGGTAAAGTTCATAGAGTTTATGAAATTTTAGAGCAGGGGTCATTAGTTTATAGAGAAGTATATGGCGACTCTAATGTAAATTTTTTGGATAATAAATATACTGGAAGTGAGGAATATACTGATCCTATTTCAGAAAAAAAAATCACCTATGAGTACGAAAATAAAAAACTTAAAACGGCTTATTTTGTAGATGAAAATGGAGAAAAAGTATATCAGCTCTGTGAAAATAATGCTGAAATTAGAAAATTTAATAGTTTGCAAAAGGCGGTTAAAGAGGATTTAAAATTTCCGTCTGAATCTTTGCAAAAGAATGTTCACGGTTTTGTATTAGTTAAATGTATTGTTGAGCCATCAGGATTGGTTTCTGAATTAAAAATTATTAAGGGTTTAGATGAGGCTTGTAATAAAGCAACTTTAGATTTTTTGAGTCGTTTTAAAACAGAAAACTATTGGAATCCCGGGAAAGTTGATGGAAAAGAGGTAAAACAAGAAATTGTTATTCCAATCGATTTTTCGATAGTAAACGCGGCTATTTACAGGAATAATTATTACAATTTTTGGTGGCAAAATAATATGATGATGCAGCAACAAATGATGATGCAACAACAAAATAATATGATGAGATCCGCAGGGTTTAGATAGTGTTAATAAGATTTTGTTCAAAAAAAGTAAAAAACCGCAAAATCACAGATTATATTAAAATCTACGAATTTGCGGTTTGTTTTTTGGTTTAAAACCTTAAAATGCCAATTTCATTTTTTCTTTAATCTCCTCCAAACAAAGGTTGTTAATACTTCCTTCGTGTGTGTGTTTGGTTCCTTTTGGCGATTGATAAGTGCCGTTTTCCAATTGTTCGGCAACGGCTTTGTAAGCATCTCTAAACGGCATTCCAGCCACTACCATTTCGTTTAACGTATCAACGGTAAATAAGTAGTCGTATTTTTTGTCGGCCAAGATATTCTCTTTTACCTTGATGTCCTTGATGGAGAAGATGGCAATATCCAAACAAGCTTTCAGGTTTTGAATGGCTGGAAACAAACCTTCTTTCAACAATTGAAAATCTCGGTGGTAGCCGCTTGGAAGATTATTGGTGATCAAAGTAATCTCATAAGGCAAAGCTTGAATTTTGTTGCATTTTCCACGAATCAACTCAAAAACATCTGGGTTTTTTTTGTGTGGCATAATGCTCGAACCTGTCGTTAAATGGGCTGGCAGACCAATAAAATCAAAATTCTGACTCATATACAAACAAACGTCCATAGAGAATTTGGCCAAAGTGGCGGCCACACTACTCATTGCAAAAGCTACTGTTTTCTCCGATTTTCCACGGCTCATTTGAGCAGCAACCGAATTGTATTTCAAGGTTTCAAAACCCAATTCCTGTGTTGTAAAAGTTCTGTTGATGGGGAAGGAGCTTCCATACCCTGCAGCCGAACCCAATGGATTTTGATCTACCACTTTCAAGGCGGCGTTCAACATCGTGATGTCGTCAATCAAGGTTTCGGCATAAGCGGAAAACCACATCCCGAAAGAGGACGGCATTGCAATTTGCAAATGCGTATAACCCGGCAACAACACGTTTTGGTATTTATCGGCCGATTCCATCAACAAGTCGAACAAGGTTTTTACCTGCGATTTGAATTCGGTTACGACATCTTTTAGATACAAATTCACGTCCACCAAAACTTGGTCGTTTCGGGAACGAGCCGTGTGGATTTTTTTTCCTGCATCGCCTAATTTTATAGTCAAAAGGTATTCAATTTTAGAATGCACGTCTTCAAAACTTTCGTCAATTTCGAATTCGCCTTTTTCGGCATCGATGATAATATCTTCCAAAGCCAAAACCAAAGAATCGGTTTCTTCTTCCGTTAATAGTCCGATTTGGCACAACATTTTGGCGTGGGCAATAGAACCCAAAGCATCATATTTGGCTAAAACTAAATCCAATTCACGGTCATTTCCAACGGTGAAATGTTCTATTTGTTTATCGGTAGGTATTCCTTTTTCCCAAAGTTTCATAAGCGTTTTTTTGTTTTGTAGGTAGGGACAGGTCGCGATCTGTCCGTACTTGTCCTACGATATAATTATTGTTTAAGGAAATCCTCAAGTATTTTGATATACAATTGAATTCCTTCTTCTATTTCGTGCAAATATATAAATTCGTCGGCCGAATGGGAACGCAAGCTTTCTCCTGGCCCTAACTTCAAAGATTTGCAATACAAAACTGATTGATCGGAAAGGGTAGGAGAGCCGTAAGTCGTTCTCCCCAAGGCGATTCCGGCTTGTACCAATCCGTGCGAAATTGGGATGGAAGAAGCATTCAAGTGCATCGAACGTGGTGTAACTTCTGCATTTACGTTGGCTCTTACGGTTTCCAAGATTTCGGTATTGTTGTAGCAATCATTCACTCGAATATCTACCACCAAATGGCATTCGGCGGGAACTACGTTGTGTTGTTTTCCAGCGTTGACTTGGGTTACGGTCATTTTTACGGGACCTAAAACTTCTGATATTTTTTCGAATTGATAGGTTTTGAACCATTCAATCACGGGCATTGCATTGTAAATAGGATTATCGGGATTGTTGTGTGCGGCGTGGCTTGCAGTGCCTTTCACGACAATATCCAAAACCAATAATCCTTTTTCGGCTACCGCCAATTGCATCAAGGTAGGCTCGCCAATGATGGCGCATTCCAATTCCGGCAAATGTTTCAAAACGCTGTTCAATCCCAGTTTCCCGCTGCTTTCTTCTTCTGCCGAAGCTACCACTACAATATTGTAAGGCAGGTTTTCAATGGCATAAAAATGAGTAAAAGTCGCGATTAACGAAACCAGACAACCACCGGCATCGTTACTTCCTAAACCGAATAATTTGCCGTCTTCGACAATAGCTTCAAATGGGTTTTTGGTGTAACCTTGGTTTGGTTTCACGGTATCGTGGTGCGAATTGAGTAAAAGAGTGGGTTTGGATTTGTCAAAATATTTATTGAAAGCCCAAATATTGTTGTTTTCTCTTTCGAAAGGAATGTTGTTTTGAGTAAACCAGTTTTCGATTAAAAGCGCCGTTTGATCTTCTTCACTTGAAAAGGAAGGAGTTTCAATGAGCGATTTTAATAGCGCAATGGCTTCTTGTATGAGGGTTTCTATGTTTTTCATATTAGATTTTGTTGGTGGTTGATGGTTTTTGGTTGATGGAAAAATGTTGTTTTAACAACTATCAACCAACAACTATCAACTTTTATAACTCAATGCTTGTACAAATGGCCTTCGAGTCTTTCAACATCTTGTGATGACCAATTTTTATTTTTTGGACTCCTTTGGACAAACTATTGAAACAGTTATCCAATTTTGGAATCATTCCGGAATGAATAGCGCCTTCTTCTTTTAATTTAGCGTAAAGTTCCGAATTGATTTGTTCGATTACCGAATTTTCGTCATCCACATCCGTCAAAACGCCTGCTTTTTCGAAGCAATAATTCAAAGTTACCTCAAAAACTTCCGATGCGGCAATGGCTAATTCACTGGCGATGGTATCTGCATTGGTATTCAATAATTGTCCGTTTTTGTCGTGCGTGATGGCACAGAAAACAGGAACAATTCCGCTGTTGATCAAGGTTTCTAATAATGGCGTATTCACTTTTTGGACATCGCCCACAAAACCGTAATCGATGGACGGATGGTTTCTTTTAGTGGATTGAATCAAGTTGCCGTCAGCACCCGAAAATCCCATTGCATTGGTGTTATTGGCTTGCAATTGAGCCACGATGTTTTTGTTGATTTCACCTGCATAAATCATCACGACCACATCCAGCATTGGTTTGTCCGTAATTCTTCGACCGTCAATCATTTGAGGAACCAAGCCAATACTTTGCGCCATTTTGGTAGCCGATTTTCCTCCTCCGTGAACGAGAATTTTGTTCCCTTCAATCTTGGAAAAATCTTCCAAGAATTGCGACAATTCCGTTGGATTATCGATGATGTTTCCACCAATTTTTATGATAGATAATGGCTTTTTATTTGACATTTTCCAATATTTTTTGCAATACTAATTGAGCAGAATAAGTTCTGTTATTGGCTTGTTCGATAACTACTGAATTTTCGCTGTCTATCACTTCATCCGCAACAATTACATTTCTACGAACAGGCAAGCAGTGCATAAATTTAGCGTTGTTGGTCAAAGCCATTTTTTCGGCAGTTACTGTCCAATTCGGATCGGAGTTGGTTATTTGACCATATTCTTTGTAATTGCTCCAGTTTTTGGCATAGATGAAATCGGCATTTTCAAAAGCCTTGTTTTGGTCGTATTCTATTTTGGAATCTTTCGTGATTTCAGGATTCAGTTCGTAGCCTTCTGGATGCGTGATTACAAAATCCATATTTTCCTGTTTTTGCATCATTTCCACAAAAGAATTGGGAACAGCTTGAGGCAAAGCTCTTGGATGCGGTGCCCAAGTAAGAACCACTTTGGGTCTGTGAGAGGTTTTGTGTTCTGCCATTGTAATCGCATCGGCAAGGGATTGCATCGGATGTCCGGTTGCGCTTTCCATATTCACGATAGGCACTGTGGCGTATTTCAAGAAACCTGAAATTACCGTTTCGGCATTGTCTTTTTCTTTATCCACCAATCCTGCAAAAGCCCTGATGGCAATGATGTCAGCGTATTGTGAAACAACCTCAGCGGCTTCCTTGATATGTTCGGAAGCACCTTGATTCATAATCGCTCCATCTTCATATTCCAATGTCCAACCTTCGCTGCCAAAGTTCATCACCATTACATTCATTCCTAAATTCAAGGCTGCTTTTTGAGTACTCAAACGCGTTCTCAAACTAGAATTAAAGAACAACATTACTAGTGTTTTGTTCTTGCCCAGTTTCTTGTTTTTAAGCGGATTCTTTTTGATTTTTAACGCTTGTTTCACCCAATTTTCGAGTGAATCTATGTTTTGTATGGATATAAAGTTCATAATTGTAGATAATTTGTACGCTGATTAAACGGATTCGCTATCGCGAAGACACGGATAAGAACGGATTTTTGTATTTTATTTATTGTTTAATTTGATTATAGAGATTAGCTTAAGCAAAAATATGGATAAGATCGGATTTTATTTTCTGTCATTTTCAAATATTTTTCTTTTAAATTCAGGTTTTTTTCCAAAGTTTAAAAGCAAACCAACTTCACAGTCTGTAGCCCTTAAATAGTTTAGAATTTGATTTTCAAAATCTTTTACAATATAATCAGCTGCTTTTAATTCGAGTATAATTGTATCTTCTACCATTAAATCAGCGTAATATTCTCCAACTTCAGTTCCTTTATAAAAAACTGCAATCCTCTTTTGAGCTTCAACTTTAAGCCCTTTATTTTTTAATTCTAGATATAATGAATTTTGATACACTTTTTCCAAAAAACCATAGCCCAACTCATTATAAACTTCATAAAAAGTTTTAATAATTACGTTTGTCAATTCTTCGTGTAATAATTCCATTTATAACTACATCAAAATTATCTTAATTTCTTTATAAAACTTTAAAAAATCTGTTTTATCCGTGTCTTCGCGATAGCGAATCCGCATCATCCGTGTACCAATCTATACAATTTTGGTAAACGCAATCTCGTTCTTCAACCCTTTCAAAATAAAATTGTCTTCCAAGCCGTTGATAATCCAGGTTTCGATATTGGCTGCTTTGGCAATGGCTGCCGAGTCGATTTTGGACTGCATTCCGCCTGTTCCGTGAGACGATTTTTTATCGCCAATTTCTTTTTGCAAAACGCTTAAATCGGTTACCAATTCAATGGTTTCAGGAAACTCATTATTGATGGATGTTTTGGTATAAATTCCGTTGGTGTTGGTGGCAATAATCAGGATGTCAACATTCAATAAAACGGCTGTCAAGGCGGCCAATTTATCGTTATCGCCAAACTTGATTTCATCGGTTGCAACCGTATCATTTTCGTTGATGATTGGAATATAACTATTTTTGACCAAAACGTTTATCGTGTTAACGATGTTTACTTTGGTTTGTTTTTTTTCAAAATCAGAATAGGAAAGCAAACATTGCGAAGTATGCAAACCTAAATCACTGAAGTTTTCGTGGTAAATTCGCATCAAATGAGGTTGACCGATAGAAGCCAAAGCTTGTTTTACAAAAACATCCTTATCGTGATTGTCCAATTTTACAAATTGTTTGGCGGCGGCAATAGCACCGGAACTCACGATTATAAACTCGTATTCGTCTTGTAAAGCGGCAATCTGCATTCCAATATCCTCAATCTTTCCTCTCGAAATGTGATTGGTTTCCTTGGTGAGCGTGTTGCTGCCTAACTTTAATAATATTCTTTTTTTTACCATTATTTTATTTATAAGTACGGACAGGTCGCGACCTGTCCCTACGTTATCCTGATTACCTGATTTGACCTTCGCCGTAAATATACGATTTATATGTAACAAGGTGTTGAAAACAAATAGGCCCGCGTTGGTGCTGCTTGGCCGTGCTGATTGCTAATT
>ERZ1034363.1915-NODE-1915-length-10839-cov-1.985969_pt1 | contig 10839 bp, 9 predicted proteins | sample MGYA00520616_ERZ1034363 | MGnify/ENA primary metagenome ERZ1034363 (study PRJEB33736, sample SAMEA104284506) | Azolla filiculoides | biome: Urban; feature: Water surface; material: Ditch water | place: Netherlands | collected 2015-10-28 | depth 0-0.1 m ...
AATGGCCTAACCATTGTGGCTAAAGCTGGCGTGCTTGCATCTGCGCCAACACCTAAGGGAATCTTCTAATGCTTTATGCCAAGACTACGCCTGCTGAAAAGCGCAAGCTGTTTCGTGAGCGTCTGGCTACCGGCGAATTACTTCAGCTTCCTGGGGCGTTCAACCCGCTGTCTGCAAAGTTGATACAAGAAAAAGGTTTTGATGGTGTCTACATTTCTGGTGCTGTACTTGCCGCAGACTTGGGCTTGCCTGATATCGGGCTAACTACCCTCACCGAGGTAGCGGCCCGTTCGCAGCAAATATCAAGAATGACTGATCTACCAAGTTTGGTTGACGCCGATACCGGATTTGGTGAGCCGCTAAACCTTGCCCGAACAGTGCAGACCCTTGAAGATGCCGGGGTTGCTGGCATTCACATAGAAGACCAGGTTAATCCAAAGCGCTGTGGTCACCTTGACGGTAAAGCTGTGGTTGACGAAGACACAGCGGTTAAGAGAATTGCGTCAGCAGTTGATGCCCGCCGAGATAAAAACTTACTGATTATGGCTCGCACAGATATTCGCGGGGTAGAGAATCTTGCAGCCGCCATCGATAGGGCAAAGCGCCTGGTTGATGCCGGTGCTGATGCCATATTTCCTGAGGCCATGAAAGATCTTTCTGAGTTCGAGGCAATGCGCAAGGCTGTGACTGTGCCAATTCTTGCCAACATGACAGAGTTTGGTAAGAGCGAGCTATTTACCAAGCAGCAACTTGCAGACATTGGAATCAACATCGTTATTTACCCGGTTTCACTTCTTCGTTTGGCAATGGGTGCTGCCATGCGTGGTTTAGACGCTCTAAACCATGATGGAAACTTGCAAAACGTTGTGCCAGAAATGCAAACTCGCGCCGAGCTTTACGAGTTGCTTGATTATGAGGCGTACAACCAATTTGATTCTGGAATTTTCAACTTCAACCTAGACAGTCACATCAAGCACTGAAACTTGCCAATCACGCAAAGGAGCGAAATGAGCGAGCAAAAAGAAATTTATAAAGGCCTAGCCGGTGTTCCGGTTGACTACACGGCCATTTCAAAAGTCAATCCAGAAAGCAATTCTTTGCTTTATCGCGGGTACCCGGTTCAAGAGCTTGCTGCAAAAAAGAGTTTCGAAGAAGTCGCCTGGTTGCTATGGAAGGGTGAACTGCCAACAGCAGAGGAGCTCGCGAGCTTCACTAAACAGGAGCGCTCATTGCGCGCCTTGGATTCGGTAGTAAAAAAAGTTATTGACGATCTGCCGCTAACCGCACACCCAATGGATGTAGTTAGAACGGCGGTAAGTGTTATTGGAGCCATGGATCCAAATGCCGACGACTCAAGTCCGGCTGGAAATCTTGCTAAATCAATCTTGCTTTTCGCAAAGTTGCCGGCGGTGGTTTCTTACGATCAGAGGCGCCGCCATGGTCAGCCGCTTATCGAGCCGCGTGCCGATCTAGATTATTCCGAAAACTTTTTGTGGATGACATTTGGTGAAATTCCCGAAGCTGTAGTCGTTGATGCATTCCGCATTTCGCTAGTGCTTTATGCGGAACACTCATTCAACGCATCCACATTCACGGCAAGAGTCATAACCTCAACGCTCTCAGATTTGTACTCTGCTGTAACCGGAGCCGTTGGCGCCTTGAAGGGGCCGCTGCACGGCGGCGCAAATGAAGCAGTGTTGCACATCTTTAACGAAATTGGCTTTGGTCCAGAGGCCGCGCAACGCTCTGAGGCCTGGCTTGAAACAGCTCTTACAGAGAAGCGCAAGATTATGGGCTTTGGTCACCGCGTCTATAAGAGCGGTGACTCACGTGTGCCAACGATGCGCTCTGCCATGGTCAAACTGATTGATTACTATAAACGCCCGGATGTTCTAGAGCTTTACGAAGGTCTTGAAGCGGCGATGACGGAACGCAAGGGCATCTTGCCTAATCTTGACTATCCCTCGGGGCCGGCTTATCACCTAATGGGCTTTGACACATTGACCTTCACGCCTATTTTTGTGGCCGCTCGAATTACTGGCTGGACTGCACACATCATGGAGCAGTTGGCATCAAATGCTTTGATTCGGCCGCTGTCTGTTTATAACGGTGTAGAAGAGCGTCACCTCTAGACCTAAACTCGCCAATGCACTCTCAAGATAGGTCATTGGGTCTTAGTGACGTAAAATCGGCAACATGAGCACCCAACCAGCCCTAAGCATGAAAGAGCAGTTTTTAACTGTTCCTAATTTGCTCAGTATGTTGCGTCTTGCATTTGTTCCGGTGTTCCTCTACCTGCTTTTGAGCGAACGCTATCTTTCGGCAATTGTGGTGCTGGCTCTTTCCAGCCTTACCGATTACCTAGATGGCTATTTCGCTAGAAAATTTAATCAGGTAACCAGACTGGGTCAATTATTAGATCCGGCTGCAGACAGGCTCTACATTTTTTCTACACTGGTTGGCCTTAGTATTACCGGCATCATTCCTGTTTGGTTGGCTCTGGTAATTATTGGGCGCGATTTGGTGCTTGCCGTTGCTTATCCGATTCTGGCCACTCACGGTTATGGCCCGTTGCCGGTTCACTACCTTGGCAAGACCGGAACTTTTGCCTTGCTTTACGCTTTCCCGCTATTGCTCATGGCCTACATCTTTGAACCTGCCGCATTTATTCTTGAGCCGCTCGCCTGGGCGTTCGCTCTTTGGGGCGTGGGGCTTTACTGGTGGGGCGCTTTTGTGTACCTGCGTCAGGTGCGTGACGTAGTGAAAAAAGGTGACCCAAAAACCCATTAGGCTATTGCTCTAAGGAGTGGCAGCAAAAATGGAATCAGCAGAATTGGGCTTTGGGGGCTCGTCCGATGAGGTCGAATCCACCGCCGTTTTCAGCTCAGACCTACTCGCTGAATCGGGCCCGTTCCTAAATTCTGAAGAGCAAAAAGCCATAGAGGCGCTTCCTTCTGGATCAGCGCTTTTGATTGTGCAGCGTGGTCCAAATGAAGGTTCAAGATTCTTGCTTGACCAAGACGTCACCACTGTTGGGCGTCACCCAAATGCCGATATCTTTCTAGACGACGTAACCGTTTCGCGTCGCCACGCAGAATTTCACCGCCACGGCAAAACTTTTCAAGTTAAAGACCTAGCTTCGTTGAATGGCACCTATTACGAGAGTGTTCGAATTGATGCTGCCATGCTAGAAGATGGTTCAGAAGTTCAAATTGGAAAGTTTCGACTTACTTTTTACGCTTCAAAAGCAGACGGGTCAACGGGAAACTAATGGCTCAAAATCTAGCGGCAAATAAAATTTCATCGGTTCGCGCCGTAAAACTTTTCAACATTGGCCAGGTGCTAAATGTATTAAATCCAGATTTTCCAGATCTAACTCCGTCCAAGCTCCGATTCCTCGAAGAGCAGGGGCTAGTAACCCCGCAGCGAACACCATCTGGCTACCGCAAATTTACTGAACTCGATATCGAGCGAATTCAGATTGTTCTGGAACTTCAGCGTGACCAGTACCTGCCACTGAAGGTTATTCGCAACTACCTTGCTGATCTAGATGAGGGAAAGCAACCAAGCCTTCCAGGTGGCACTGTAAACCCTCAGCACCTTCGCCAGAGCCGCGGCAAGAAGCTTTCACGAATTGAGCTAATCTCTGAAACCGCAATCACAGACGCACTGATTCAAGAGGCGCAAGATGTGATGCTAATCAGCCAGGAGCCCTTTGAAGCGGCAGATGTAGAAATTGCACGCGCAATTGTGCACCTTCAGCGCTTTGGTATTCAGCCGCGTCACTTGCGCGGAATCAAAGCCTCGGCAGAACGTGAAATTGGCATTATTGAAGGTGTTGTTGCTCCGGTACTAGGCAAAAATGACACCGCTAGCCGTTCAAGGGCCGCACACTACGCTGCCGAAATAGAAAATCAATTTTCAAGCATCCGTGCCGAGCTGATTCGTTCGGTTATCGGCAAAATTGACGGCTAAAAAGCCTTTACTTTGGCGCGACACGCCGTTTAATTAAATTAACCCCAGATACGTGGGAAAGCGGCAACAATTAAACCTGTACTTGAACGTTAGATTAATTCTGGAAGGAGCCCAAATGTCATCTACCGAAGACAACGCTCCTGCTGAATACGCATCCGACATGCTTTTCACCGATGGTCTGCCATCGAATGACCCAAAGGTTGGTAACCGCGGCACCTCTGCGGCTACGGCCGTTGGTATCAGCTACCGCCAACTTGACTACTGGGACCGCACCGGTCTATTGCAGCCAAGCGTTCGTGGGGCAGCTGGTTCAGGTTCTCAGCGTCTTTACGCCTTCCGCGACATTCTTGTTCTAAAGCTTGTAAAGCGCCTGCTAGACACCGGTGTATCCCTGCAGCAGATTCGTATTGCTGTTGATCAGCTTCGAGCTGCGGGAATCAACGACCTGGCAACAATTACCTTGATGTCAGATGGCGCTCGCGTTTATCTTTGCACCACCCAAGACGAAGTAATGGACTTACTAAGCCGCGGTCAAGGTGTGTTTGGAATTGCAGTTGGTCGCGTACTTCGCGAGGTTGAGGCTTCTCTAATCAATATGAAAGAGAACAACATCGATGACGTGGACGAACTGGCCGCAAGACGTCAGATTCGTAAAGCCGTCTAAGTAAAAACTTAGATCTCTAAAGCCTGAATTTATTCAGGCTTTTTTTCTTCGAACGAAAGACTGGCCAGGGCCTCCAGCTGCTCGATCGCGCTCAATGATTTTGGGTCTACCGGTTCGGCCGGCTGGGTTGGTAATTCATCAACTGGTGCTGGGGTTTCCTCTAGCGATTCCAGTTTGAGAACGGCATCAAGATCTTGCCCGCGCATAATTTTGCTAATTCTGGTCATTTTTTTGTCGACTTTGATTCTCTTTTTGTCTACCGGCTGTTGGAACGAGGCCATGGCGTAGGCAAGAATTTCATCAAAAATTTTGGCAAGCTCAGCGGCGTGATCTCCTGGCCAGGTGTGAATTGGTCTTGCAGCTCCTTGAGCTTGCTGAATGGTGGCTCGTTCCTCAATTTGAACTGCCATCAAATTCTCTTTGAATAGTTCCTGCAGTTCGTGCGCCCGGTAAGCATGTTCTTTGGACTGAGGGCGGAACCTATTGATTACCACTCCAAGCGCTTCCAACCTAGGAGTTAGTCCGCGTCTTAGCTCTTCAATGGCGCGCATCGCTCGTTCCGCTGCCACCACAGAAAAAATTGATGGCTCCGAGACGATAAGTACTCGGTCGCTGGAAACCCAGGCGGTTCTGGTTAGACCGTTAATTGAAGGCGGGGTGTCAATAATTACTAAGTCGTAGTCTTTTTCAATGCGGCTCAGCGCCTCTTCGAGTTTCCAAACATCTCTAATGGTTGGGTTGGGGGTGTCAAATTGCAGGGCCCTTGGGCTGCCAATCATTACATCTATGTGACCAGACTGAACTTTGCCCCAAGTACTCGCTACGATTGCTCTATGCACGATGTTGTGTTTGGGGTTTTGAAGGACATCGGCAACGGTTTCCCTAAATTCTCCGATGGCGCCTAATCCGGTTGACGCATCACATTGTGGGTCTAGATCTACAACCAAAGTGCGAAGACCGCGAGCAAATGCAGCTGAGGCAAGACCCAGGGCTACCGTGGTCTTTCCTACGCCTCCCTTTAGGGAGCTCACGCTCATTACATGCACGTAAATAGGCTACCTTTTTATTGAGGGCGTTATGTATCCATGTTCGCCTATACGACACTTGAGGGCCCTATGTTCAAGAAGATTTTGGTTGCCAACCGCGGTGAAATTGCCGTTCGTGCCTTTAGAGCGGCCTATGAACTAGGCGCAAAGACTGTTGCCGTGTTCCCATATGAGGACCGCAATTCAACCCACCGCCTGCAAGCAGATGAGTCGTACCAAATAGGTTCGGTGGGGCACCCAGTGCGTGCTTACCTAGATGTATCAGAAATTATCCGTGTTGCCTTGGAATCAGGCGCAGACGCAATTTACCCAGGATATGGGTTTCTGTCTGAGAATCCTGAATTGGCAGAAGCGGCCAAAGCTAATGGCATCACATTCATTGGCCCTTCATCCGATGTACTAGAAATGGCCGGAAACAAAGTAATTGCCAAAGAGGCAGCGATTCGTGCCGGAGTACCGGTTCTAAAATCTTCACCGTCTTCGGCCAACGTTGATGAACTGGTTAATCAGGCAAATGACATTGGTTTTCCAATTTTCGTGAAGGCAGTTGCCGGTGGCGGTGGCCGCGGTATGCGCCGTGTTGCCAAACAAGAAGATCTTCGTGCCGCACTGATCGAAGCATCTCGTGAGGCAGAAAGCGCCTTTGGCGACCCTCGGGTTTTCTTAGAGCAAGCAGTGATTCGCCCTCGCCACATAGAGGTACAGATTCTGGCCGACACTCACGGCAACGTTGTGCACCTATTTGAGCGCGACTGCTCCATTCAACGCCGCAACCAAAAAGTTGTTGAGATTGCTCCAGCACCGCTGATTGATGAAGATCTTCGTCAAACTCTTTACCGAGACGCAGTTTCTTTTGCGCAGCAAATTGGATATCAAAACGCCGGAACAGTTGAGTTCTTAATTGACACCGTTGGTGCAAATGCTGGCAAGCATGTTTTCATCGAAATGAATCCACGCATTCAGGTTGAGCACACAGTTTCTGAAGAAATCACCGATGTAGACCTAGTGCAATCTCAGATGAGAATTGCTTCGGGGGAGTCGCTTTCTGATCTTGGTTTAACTCAAGACAAAAACAAGATGCACGGTTTCCCGGTTCAGTGCCGAATTACAACTGAAGACCCTTCCCAGAACTTCCGACCAGACACCGGAAAAATCACCACCTACCGTTCACCTGGTGGTGCAGGTATTCGCCTTGATGGCGGAACCGTCTCAACTGGTGCTGAAGTAAGCCCACACTTTGACTCCATGTTGGTGAAGCTAATTGCCACCGGTCGTGACTTCAAGTCAGCTGTTACCAGAGCTAAGCGCGCACTTGCTGAATTCCGAATTCGCGGTGTTTCTACAAACATTGCTTTCTTGCAAGCTGTTCTTGCTGACCCAATCTTTGAAACCGGTGACCTAAGCACTTCGTTTATCGATGAGCACCCAGAGCTGTTCACCGCAAAGCCATCACAGGACCGCGGAACAAAAATTCTTGCTTGGCTTGCAGACGTAACTGTTAATCAGCCAAACGGGCCAAGGGCGCATCACATTAACCCTGGTGTTAAGTTGCCAAAGGTAGATCTTTCCGTTGCAGCACCAGCAGGCTCTCGCCAACGGTTGCTAGAGCTTGGCCCTCAGGGTTTTGCCAAAGCGCTTCGCGATCAGTCTCAGGTTGCAATTACAGAGACCACGTTCCGAGATGCACACCAGTCTCTGTTGGCAACCCGCGTACGCGGCCGTGATCTAGTTGCGGTTGCGCCATACGTTTCACGTCTTACTCCGCAGTTGCTTTCAGTTGAGGCCTGGGGCGGAGCAACATACGACGTTGCCCTTCGTTTCTTGGGTGAAGACCCATGGCAGCGATTGGCTCAGCTTCGTGAATCCATGCCAAACCTTTGCATTCAAATGTTGCTACGCGGCAGAAACACTGTTGGTTACACTCCGTATCCAACAGAGGTAACCGAGGCATTCGTTGCCGAGGCCGCAGCAACCGGCGTTGACATCTTTAGAATTTTTGATGCGCTAAACGATATCGATCAAATGAAGCCGGCAATTGACGCAGTTCTAAAAACAAAAACTGCCGTTGCTGAAGTTGCGCTTTGCTACACCGCTGATCTTCTGGATCCAGCCGAGAAGCTTTACACGCTTGACTACTACTTGAACCTGGCTCAGCAAATTGTTGATGCCGGCGCTCACATCATTGCCATCAAAGACATGGCAGGTTTGCTGCGTCCTGCCGCTGCCGAGAAGTTGGTGTCGGCTTTGCGTGAACGTTTCGATCTTCCGGTTCACCTGCACACCCACGACACCGCCGGCGGTCAACTAGCTACCCTGATGGCAGCTATCAATGTTGGCGTAGATGCTGTTGACGTTGCTTCGGCGCCGATGGCAGGAACCACAAGCCAGCCTTCTGCTTCGGCTCTGGTTGCTGCATTGGCTCACACCCATAAAGACAGCGGAATCTCACTTGAGGCCGTTGCTGAACTTGAGCCTTACTGGGAAGCAGTTCGAAACGTTTACGCACCATTCGAATCAGGCCTTCCTGGCCCAACCGGCCGCGTCTATCACCACGAAATTCCTGGTGGTCAACTTTCGAACTTGCGTCAGCAAGCAATTGCACTGGGTCTTGGTGATCAGTTTGAAAAAGTTGAAAACATGTATGCCTCGGCAAACGCAATTCTTGGTCGCCCAACTAAAGTGACGCCTTCTTCAAAGGTTGTTGGAGACTTGGCTCTGCACTTGGTTGCGGTAAACGCAGATCCTGCCGACTTTGCCGAGAACCCACAAAACTACGATGTTCCAGACTCAGTTGTCGGCTTTATGGCTGGCGAGCTTGGTGACTTGCCGGGTGGATGGCCAGAGCCGTTCCGCACCAAGGTTCTTCAGGGCAAAAACCTCAAGTTTGGTATTACTCCGGTGAATGCAGAAGACCTTGCAGCGCTTCAGGGGGAGAGTTCGGCTTTGCGTCGTTCGACTCTGAACCGACTCTTGTTCCCAGCCCCAACCGCTGAGTTCTTGAAGTCACAGGAGTCATTCGGCAACCTAGATCAAATCGACACCGTTGATTACCTCTACGGTCTTGAAGCCGGTGCAGAGCACGTGGTTCAGATTGGCAAGGGTGTTCAGATCTATGTTGGCCTCGAAGCCATCGGTACTCCAGATGCCAAGGGTTTCCGCACAGTTATGGCGACCCTAAATGGCCAGTTGCGCCCAATCAACATCCGTGACCGTAAGGTTGCCGTTGATGCGGTTCAGGCTGAGAAGGCTGATACAGCGAACCTCGGTCACGTGGCCGCACCGTTTGCTGGAGTAGTGACTCTTTCAGTTGTTGAAGGTACTCATGTTGAGGTCGGGCAACCGGTTGCAACCATTGAAGCTATGAAGATGGAAGCCACCATCACCGCCAGCGCCTCAGGAATAGTCAAGCGTTTGGCTGTTTCAAAGACTCAGGCAGTAGACGCTGGCGACCTAATTTTGGTTGTCGAAGCTTAGAAAAATTCGCTCGAGTTTTAGCAAGTCGGTAGACTAGCAAGGCTCGCATGTTCGTTTGTGCGCTCAAAAACTAGGAGTTTGATTTGTCATTTTCAGGAAATAAGCCAGAAGACGGTCTAGGAGATTTCTTGGCTCCGCGCTCGGCTGAAGATGAGCAAACCGAACGAACTCACTCATTGGCTGAGATCGCTGTCGACGCTGGTTCAATCGACGTAACCCCGAGTACTTCATCCATTGAGATCGTCACTGAAGAGCCAAAATTCACTCGCGAAGTTGAAGTAGTCGACCCAAACGCCACCCGACGTTCAAACTATTCACGTCGTGACAGCCTGCGTGGCGAGATTTTTGATCAGCCAGAACCTGCAGCCATGTTGACCGCAGAGCGACTTATCGACGTTTCGGCTCGAAACCGTCCGGCACCAGAATCTGGCTTACGTCGATTTGTCTATTTCTTGACCTTGAAAACCATCAACCTAGGCGACTCGCTTAAGGTTCGTGAACGCAAGGCCGTTGACGCGCGAATTGGTGCTGTGCTTGAAGGTGGCGCGCGCTTTGTGCCGGTTCTTACTCGCAAGGGTGGCGTTGGCAAGACCACTGTGAGCACGCTTCTTGGTATGGCCCTGGCTCTTTCTCGCGAAGACCGAGTTATTGCAATTGACGCAAACCCTGACCGCGGTACGTTGGCAGAGCGCGTGAGCAAATCGACCCGCTTCACCGTTCGTGACGTAGTGAACCGAGCAGCTGCGATTGATGGTTTCACCGACTTTTCGACAATGGTTTCGCGCGATGCAACGCGCTTGGAGGTTCTTGCTTCAGACTCTGACCCAATGCTTTCAGAAGCATTCGACGAGGGCGATTACAACGTCGTTGCTGACATGGCGGCTCGTTACTACTCGATCGTCTTGACTGACTGTGGTACCGGTATCGTTCACTCGGTTATGCGCCCGACCCTTCAGCGAGCAAACGGTCTAGTGATTGTTTCTGGCGGTTCAGTTGACGAAGCGCGTCTTGCTTCTGAGACTCTTACCTGGCTTGAGGCAAATGGCTATGGTGACTTGGTTCGCAACTCAATCGTGGCTCTCAACACTGCAACCCAGGCAACTCAACTGGTAAAACTTGATGAGATTGAACAGCACTTCAAGACTCGCGTTCGCAACGTTGTAAGAATTCCTTATGACCCAGCCCTTGCTGCCGGTTCAGTCATCAAGTTCAAAGACCTGAAGAAGGGCACTCAAGAGGCAGCTCGTGAGCTTGCTGCACTTGTTGTAGATGCACTTAACAGCCCTAGCTAAATAATCGTGGCAGTAAGAGAAATTCGCCTATTCGGCGACCCTGTACTCAAGACGGTTTCAGATCCAGTTCAAGTATTTGACGACAAGATCAAAGCTCTGATTGCCGACCTAGTCGAAACCACTCAATTGCCGGGGCGCGCTGGCGTAGCTGCACCTCAAATTGGCGTCAACATCCGAGCATTTAGCTACAACGTGAACGGAAAAGTCGGCTACCTAATCAACCCCGAAATCACCGAACTAAGTGGTGAGAAAATCTTGGTAGACGAAGGGTGCTTGTCTGTGCCGGGTATGCGCGGCGTGGTGCCGCGTTATTCGCGATTACATTACACGGGCTTTGATCAGTTTGGACAGCCTATTGATAGACTCGTTAGTGGCTTCCATGCGCGTG
>ERZ1034363.1919-NODE-1919-length-10818-cov-2.163300_pt1 | contig 10818 bp, 11 predicted proteins | sample MGYA00520616_ERZ1034363 | MGnify/ENA primary metagenome ERZ1034363 (study PRJEB33736, sample SAMEA104284506) | Azolla filiculoides | biome: Urban; feature: Water surface; material: Ditch water | place: Netherlands | collected 2015-10-28 | depth 0-0.1 m ...
CAGGTGTTACTGCTGCAGCATTGGCTTGATTGCGATTACCTTCTTGACGTTCTGGTTTAGGACCATTTTGATTGGCTTGATTGCGATTACCGTTACGGTTATTGCGGTTGCGACCATTACGATCATTGCGACCTTCGCGTGCTGGACGCTTTTCAACCGGAGCCTCTTCTTTGGCGCCAAAAAGTTTCTTAATGAAACCAATCAAACCACCAGAAGATTCTTTTTCGCCAGCCGCCTTGCGCTCAGGGCGTGATACGCCTGTCGGTGCAGGTTGACTTGGACGAACACCTTTTACAGCTGCTTCTTGACGAGGCTTAGCTTCTTCAGCTTTGCGATTCAAAATAGTGTCTGATTCTAGTTCTTTGCTAGCTTCTTCAGCCATGGCATAACTAGCTTTAGGATCATCCAAACGAGGATCGTCGTGACGCAAGCGCTCAAGCTTGTAATGTGGTGTCTCTAAATGCTTATTAGGCAATAACAAGACATTCACTTTGAAGCGACTTTCAATTTTGATAACTTCAGCACGCTTCTCATTTAAGAGGAATGCTGCAACATCAACTGGAACTTGGCAGTGGATCGCTGCTGTGTTCTCTTTCATCGCTTCTTCTTGAATGATGCGAAGAACTTGTAATGCTGATGATTCTGTATCTCTGATGTGGCCAGTGCCGTTACAGCGTGGGCATGTCACGTTGCTGCTTTCAGAAAGCGCAGGGCGTAAACGTTGGCGTGATAGCTCTAGTAAACCAAAACGTGAGATCTTGCCCATTTGAACGCGAGCACGGTCGTGACGAAGAGCGTCTTTTAAACGTTGCTCCACATCCTTTTGATTCTTAGAGGACTCCATATCAATGAAGTCGATCACAATCAAACCACCTAAGTCGCGCAAACGCATCTGACGAGCTAATTCGTCGGCAGCTTCTAAGTTAGTTCTGGCCGCTGTCTCTTCAATATCTGAACCACGAGTTGAGCGTGCTGAGTTGACGTCCACAGAAACTAAGGCTTCTGTATGGTCAATCACAATCGCGCCACCTGATGGCAATGACACTGTGCGAGAGTAGGCTGTTTCAATTTGGTGTTCAATTTGGAAACGAGAGAACAAAGGCACATCATCTTGATAGCGTTTAACGCGTGACATGTTGTCAGGCATCACAACAGACATAAATGCGCTAGCTTGTTCGTAGATCTCATCGGTATCAATCAAGATCTCGCCGATATCTGGCTGGAAGTAATCGCGAATAGCGCGAATAACTAAGCTAGATTCCAAATAAATTAATAGTGGGGCTTGATTGCCGCCAGCAGCTTCATCGATGGCTGTCCAAAGCTGCATCAAGTAACTTAAGTCCCACTGTAGTTCTTCAGCAGTGCGACCAATACCGGCTGTTCTGGCAATAATGCTCATGCCATCCGGTACTGTTAAGTGACTCATGGCTTCACGTAGCTCGTTACGATCTTCGCCTTCAATACGACGAGATACGCCACCACCGCGTGGGTTGTTTGGCATTAAAACCAAATAACGACCAGCAAGTGAAATAAAGCTAGTTAAGGCGGCGCCTTTATTGCCGCGCTCTTCTTTTTCCACTTGAACAATGATTTCTTGACCTTCACGCAAGGCATCTTTAATGCCTGCATTTCTAACATCAATACCATCTTTGAAATAAGCTCTTGAAACTTCTTTAAATGGCAAAAAGCCATGACGCTCTTCACCATAGTTCACGAAACATGCTTCTAGGGATGGTTCGATGCGTGTGATCACGCCTTTGTAGATATTGCCTTTGCGTTGTTCACGCCCAGTGGTTTCAATATCAATGTCGATGAGTTTTTGACCATCAACGATAGCTACGCGCAACTCTTCTTGTTGGGTAGCGTTAAACAACATTCTTTTCATATAAAACTCCGTACTGCGGCCAGGCAGCCATCGCGGGGCGCGAAACGGAATAGAAGTGATTGTGCGAGACAATCCTCTGTGATGACTACTTCACTACGCTCGCTGACTTATTCTTATTTGCGGGTCAGCGCGCGCCTAAATTCTTTTATCTGTTTCGCAGTTCGCGGCACTATGCCAGCCAACCTTGCGTCTCGTTGCTTCAGGGGAGAGGCGAACCCTGGGAATATCATTCGGCTATTCCGGACCGAGCTTGGCGCACGACTTTCAAATCATAAATTTGATATTGCGCAGCAAGATAGGTCATTATATGACATATGAACAGTAATTCGGTAACCCAACACGTTGTTTTATTTGAGGAAGCTGGCCAAAGGCTAGATAATTTCCTGTTTCGCATGGCCAAAGGCGTGCCAAAAACCCATATTTATCGAATTATTCGCTCCGGAGAGGTCCGAATTAACAAAAAAAGAGCGGATGCCAGTCAAAAAATCCAAGAAGGAGACGTTTTACGCCTTCCTCCGATTCGGGTTTCTGAAGTTAAAGCACCCACAAATGACTATCTTTCTAGCAAGATAAGCTCAGAAATTGACATTTTGTATGAAGATGACAGCATTTTGGTGGTAGATAAGCCATCAGGCATTGCCGTTCATGGTGGATCTGGAGTCTCTTTAGGTCTTATTGAAGCCATGAGAGCCCAAAGACCAGATGCTAAGTTCTTGGAATTGGTTCATCGTTTAGACCGAGATACCTCAGGTATTTTGATGTTGGCTAAAAAACGCAGTGCCTTGGTTAACCTTCATGAGCAAATTCGTGAAGGAAAGATGGAAAAGCGCTACTTATTAATAGTTCATGGTGAATTACCGGTTTCTGGTAAATCCATCCCCTTGAAATACCCGCTTTTGAAATACTTGTTACCAAATGGTGAGAGGCGGGTGCGAGTCGCTAGTGATGGGGGTCAGTTAAGTCATACCAATATCCGCGTCAAAGCAAATTACTCTGATGGCTTATGCAGTTTGGTTGAGGCTCAGCTTAAAACAGGGCGAACCCATCAAATTAGGGTGCATTTGCAAGCTTATGGCCATCCTATTCTGGGGGATGACAAATATGGTGACCAAGAGTTAGATAAAGTTCTAAGACCAAAACGTCTTCTATTGCATGCAAGGCACTTATCTTTTATGCACCCCAAAACTGAACAAAAAATGACATTTGAGGCACCCATACCCGAAGCATTTCAGAAGTTTGAATCGAATTAAGATAGAACATATTCACAAGGAGTTCTTATGAAGTTGGCAGCATTTCAGTTTCAAGCTAAGCGATATGTAGGTGTGGTTTCGGCAGATCTCACAACGGTCAGCCCTTATCAGTTATCTGAAGATCAAGCGGACTTAGGTGCTTTAGCAATTATTGAAATGATGGCTGATGGCAAGGATTTGCCACCGCTTGGCCAAGCACTTCAGTTGAGCGAAGTTTGCTTGTTGGCACCGATACCAAAGCCACGCAGAAATATTTTTTGCGTTGGTAAGAATTATCTCGATCATGTCAAAGAAATTAAAGACAGTAAGTTGGGCGACGCTCAGGGCGCCATGGCCAATCTGCCAAAACACCCAGTTATTTTTAGCAAAGTGCCAGAGTCTGTGATTGGCACTAAGGCCGGTATTGATAGTCACCCACAAGTGACCCAAGAGATGGACTATGAAGCGGAGTTGGCGGTTGTCATTGCTAAAAAAGGTAAAGGCATCAAAAAAGAAGATGCTTTGAAACACGTTTGGGGTTACACCATCATTAATGATGTGAGTGCGCGAGACCTGCAGGCTAAGCATGTTCAGTTTCACTTGGGTAAAAGCTTAGATACTTTCTGCCCAATGGGTCCTTGGTTGGTTTCTGCTGATGAGTTGGATTCAAGCCATGCTTCTATTCAGTGTTGGGTCAACGGTGAATTGCGTCAGAGCGGCACAACAGAACAATTAATTTTTGATATTCCAACCATTATTGAAGCTTTATCTGCAGGAATCACCCTCTATCCCGGTGATGTCATTGCTACGGGAACACCAAGCGGGGTGGGTATGGGCTTTAAGCCGCCACGATTCTTGAAAAAAGGCGACACTGTGAAAATTGAAATCGCAGGCATTGGAGTTTTAGAAAATCCAATTATTTAATTAATGCAGTTAAAGACAGAAAGTAAATTTTGAAATACGAATTAATTGTTTGGGATTGGGATGGAACATTGATGGATTCCACTCCAACAATTGTTCGTTGTATTCAAGATGCTTGTAGAGATTTGGATTTGCCCGTGCCAGATGATTCGATGGCCAGTCATGTGATCGGTTTAGGTTTGCAAGAATCGCTTCGCAGGGCAGTGCCTACTCTTTCAGTGCAAGATCATCCTAAGTTAGTCGACCGTTTTCGTTTTCACTACCTCACTAAAGATCATGAATTGAGTTTATTTACTGGTGCAAAAGAATTGCTTTACACACTTAAAGACAAGGGGCATTTATTGGCAGTTGCAACAGGTAAAAGTCGCAAAGGTTTAGATCGTTCTCTGGGTTTTCATGATTTGCACGATGTCTTTGCTGACACCAGAACACCGGATGAAACCTTTGCTAAGCCTCATCCTGGAATGTTGATGGAACTATCCGAGGCCTTGATGGTTCCCATGGAGAAAGTATTAATGATTGGCGATACCACCCATGATTTATTGATGGCGAACAATGCTGGAGCTGATGCTGTTGCCGTGACCTATGGTGCACACCCTCTCAATGTCCTAAAAACAGAAAACCCCAAAGCTTGTGTTGCAAATGTCCAAGAGTTATCCGATTGGTTGGCAGTGCATGCGTAGATGTAAAAAATAACAGACAATCCAGAAATAATATAAAAATTCTTAAGAAAGAAATTGCATGTCAGATGAAAAAGTTTGGGAACGTCAGGCTCTAGAGCACCTCTTGTTGGAAAACATGAAGGAGCAGCGACGAGGTCGTCGCTGGAGAACTGCGCTTCGCTTAATGACCTTAGTGGTCTTTGTGGGTCTTGCGATTAATTTATTTGATTTGGATTTTGGTGGTAAGGCGTCACTTGGTAAACATACCGCTTTGGTAGATCTGCATGGAGAAATTGCCCCTAATACTCCAGCAAGTGCTGAAGCTATCAATGCTGCATTAAATGCTGCATTTGAAAATAGTGAAAGTGTTGGTGTGATTTTGCGCATCAACAGCCCAGGTGGATCGCCTGTTCAATCTGGAATTATTCATGATGAGATCTTGCGTTTGCGCGCCAAGTATCCAGAAAAGCCTTTGCATGTTGTTGTAGAGGAAATCTGTGCTTCAGGCGGTTACTACGTTGCGGTTGCTGCCGAGAAAATTTATGTCGATAAAGCCAGTTTGGTGGGCTCTGTTGGCGTCATCATGAGCGGCTTTGGTGTGACTGGTTTGATGGATAAATTAGGTGTTGAGCGTCGCGTGATTGCGGCTGGAAAAAATAAGGCCTTATTAGATCCTTTTTCTAAAGAAGATCCAAAGCAAAAAGCTTTTGTTCAAGAAATGATCCTAGAGGTTCACGACCAATTTATTAAGGTGGTTCGTGATGGAAGGGGTAAGCGCCTGAAAGAAACCCCTGAGATGTTCAGTGGATTAGTTTGGAATGGCGCAAGAAGTATTGATCTTGGCCTCACGGATGCTTTGGGTAATATCGATATGGTGGCTAGAGATGTCTTCAAGGCGCCAGAGATTGTTGATTACACAACCAAAGAAAATTTAGCGGAGCGTGTGGCTAAGCGCTTTGGTGCAGCGATGGGTGAGGGTGCTACTAAGGTGCTCTTGCGCAATGAACATTTGCGCTACGGCAACTAAGCCAACAATAAAAATACAGCTGGACGTTGATGAAGAGCTTGGAGTAATCCAGGCTCTTTTTTTATAGCCGCTTGCCATGAGGCTACTGTTTGAGATTTAACCCACTCAGTTGGCAGGCTTAAATCTGCAGCGACACATATTTGAGTATTAGGATGAAGGCCTTGCAGCATGGTTTCAATCATGGCCGCGTTGCGGTAGGGTGTTTCGATCCATAACTGTGTTTGATGTTTCTTTTTGGATTCTTGTTCGAGTTGTTTGAGTGAGCTGACTTTGTCTGCTTGATTAACCGGTAAGTAGCCATGAAATGCAAAGCTTTGACCGTTCATGCCGCTAGACATTAAAGCGAGTAATAGTGAGCTAGGACCGACGAGTGCGCGAACAGTAATCCCTAAACGGTGAGCTGCATTCACAATATCAGAGCCTGGGTCGGCAATCGCTGGCAAACCAGCTTCAGACATCAAGCCCATGTCGTGACCATCAAGCAGTGGTTGTAATAGTTTTTTTAAATCAGTCGCTTCTTTGCCTTGTTGCTCTTTACCTGGACCACGCCACTCAGTCATCATCATTTCTTGCATCGTGCAAATGAGAGGTGCTTGGCTAGATACTGCTTTTAATAATGCTCTAGCAGTTTTCGCATTCTCAACAATCCAATAGCGTAATTGCGAAGCGCGTTGAATCGTATCGATTGGAAGAACTTTTGAGAGTTGATCTTCTCTGGCGTCATCGCCTAGCGTATTGGGAATGAGGTAAAGAATGCCGGCCATGGTTATCCTGGAATTGAAAAGCCTGCATCACGCAAAAGTGAGCAAACAGTGATAAGTGGCAAGCCAATCAGTGCGCTTGGATCATCACTTTGAACGCGCTCTAAAAGGCAGATCCCTAAGCCTTCTGACTTAGCACTACCGGCGCAATCATAAGGTGTCTCTGCTAATAAATAGGCTTCTAGAACATGATCTTTTAATGATCTGAATTGAACCTCAGTGATCACGTTGATTGTTTTCGCATCTTCGCCCTTAGCAAGACAGATAGCTGTGTGGAATTGGACTGTTTCTCCGCGCAAGAGTTGTAGTTGAGCCATTGCTCGCTCATGATCACCCGGTTTACCCATGGCAGCGCCATGTAAATCAACCACTTGATCTGACCCAATCACCCAAGCGTCTGGATGCAATTTTGAAATAGCCAAGGCTTTTGCCTGAGCTAAGCGCAAGGCAATTTGCTCGGGTGTTTCATTTGGAAGAGGTGACTCATCGACTTCTGGGGATACGCAGGTAAAAGGAAGTCCTAAACGAGATAGCAACTCTTTTCTGTACTTGGATGTTGAGGCCAAAATGAGCTTTTTCGGCTCTTCTTTCAATTTTGTAGATAAATTGCTTGGGCTAGGGACTGCGCTCATTTATGCTTTCGGTATGAATTCAAATAAAACAACACCCCACATTTTGCCGAATAATCCTAAGGATCTTCAATCTATTGATTTGAAGTCAGGAACGACTTATCTCGGGCAAGGGGCTTTGGACTTATCTTCTTTTCCTCGATTGTCACAGGAAATCGCTTCAGATAGCAATTTAAAGCCGTCTCAAGTGCACTGGGAGCTCAGCACTTGGTTTGAAGAGCGTTTAGGTGGAATTCCTTTGCAATACATGCACTTACGTTTAGCAGTGGATCTGCCATTGCATTGCCAGGCCTGCTTTCAGCCTTACATGGAGTCTATCGACTCGGATCGAGATTACATCTTGTTTGACACTGAGGAAGAGGCTGAAGCGTGGGATATGGATGAGGAAAATCAAGATGCTGAAGATGCCTTGGTTAGCTCCGAAACCTTTAATTTGCTTGAAAATATGGAAGATGAGCTGCTCTTAAGTCTACCGCTTTCAGCTAGACACGCACCAGGTGAGTGCAAGGCTGAAGATCTGGCTAAAGTCACACAAAAGCTTAAAACAGGGTCGGAAGAGATCATTATTAAGAAGCCCAACCCATTTGCAGTCTTAGAAAAGCTCAAAAAACAATGACTTTGTGCTAGAATCTCGGATTCGTTTAGGAGTAAAAACATGGCTGTTCAACAGAATAAAAAATCACCGTCAAAGCGTGGCATGCACCGTGCGCATGACTTCTTGTCTACACCTTCATTGGCAGTTGAGCCAACGACTGGTGAAGCTCACTTGCGTCACCACGTTAGCCCAAACGGCTACTACCGTGGTCGTAAAGTTGTTAAGACTAAGAACGACTAATATCCTTCTAGGAAAAGATCAGCACAGAGCTTCTGGCCGAGTTGCCAGATTTACACATAAGACTTGTCGGTAACGCTGATTTAATCAATCAAGCGTTGGCTAAAGTGTCTCCAGCACTCAGGCAGAGGATCACTGTCGTCCATGCGTCAGAAGTGGTGGAGATGGATGATCCGATTGAAGTGGCTTTACGTCGTAAAAAAGACTCTTCAATGCGTATCACTGCGGAGCAAGTCAAAGAAGGTTTGGCTCAAGCAGCTATTTCTGCAGGTAACACTGGCGCCTTGATGGCGATTTCTCGTTACGTACTCAAAACATTAGATGGTATTGACCGTCCTGCGATTGCAGCGATGATGCCTAATCAATTGGGTCGTGGCACGATCGTGCTTGATTTAGGTGCTAATGCTGATTGTGAAGCGATTCATTTGTTGCAATTTGCGCAAATGGCTGATGTGATGGTGCAAGTCATTAGTAAAAAACCAAGACCAACAATTGGTCTACTTAATATTGGTGAAGAAGTTATTAAGGGTAATGAAGTTGTTAAACAGACGGGCGAGCTTCTTCGCAATAGCCAGTTAAATTTCTACGGCAATGTTGAAGGTAACGATATTTTCAAAGGCACCACAGACATTGTTGTTTGTGACGGATTTGTAGGTAACGTTGCATTAAAAACTAGCGAAGGTTTGGCTAGTATGATTTCTTTAATGATCAAACAAGAGTTTGGACGTAATTGGTTTACAAAATGCATGGCTGTTTTTGCTTTGCCTGTGCTGCTTAATTTTAAAAAGCGTGTAGACCATCGCAGATACAACGGCGCGTTATTGCTTGGTTTAAAAGGTTTAGTGCTAAAGAGTCACGGATCTGCCGACCGATTTGCTTTTTATATGGCATTAACAAGAGCCTATGAGGCTGCTAAAGGTCATATGGTTGAACGCATCGCTGAAGCATTTGCTGCTTCAGGACATATATCTAACTCTTCTGAGGGGAGTAAATGATGGCGAAATTTGCAAAAATATTAGGAACAGGTAGTTATTTACCTGCTGAAAAAATTGATAACGAAACGTTGGCACAACGTTTAGCTAAAGATGGTTTAGAAACAAGTGACGAATGGATTTTTTCTAGAAGCGGTATTAAAGCGCGTCACTTTGCAGCGCCTAATGAGCTAACAAGTGATTTAGCAGTTAATGCTGCAACAAAAGCATTAGAAGCTGCAGGTAAAAAACCCGAAGATGTTGATTTAATTATTTTGGCAACATCAACGCCTGATAACTTAGGTGGTTTTCCAAGTACGGCATGTGTTGTGCAAGATAAATTAGGTATTCATAACGGCGCACCTGCATTTGATATTCAAGCGGTGTGTTCTGGTTTTGCATATGCTTTGTCACTCGCTGATTCTTTAATCAAGACTGGTGCGCATAGAAATGTATTAGTCATTGGTGCTGAAACATTTTCTAGAATTTTAGATTTCAAAGATAGAACGACTTGCGTTCTATTTGGTGATGGTGCTGGGGCAGTGTTGTTGGGTGCAAGTGAAGAGCCTGGAATTTTGGCAACAGCCTTGCACGCTGATGGTGCGCACCGCGATATTCTTTGTATTCCTGGTCGTGCACATCAAGGTGCAATCGACGGATCTGCTTTCTTGATCATGGATGGTCAGGCTGTCTTTAAGTTGGCTGTGAAAGTGCTTGATCAAGTAGCTAACGAAGTTCTTACTAAGGCAGGTTTAACTTCTAAAGATGTTGATTGGTTGATTCCGCATCAAGCCAATATTCGCATTATGGAAGGCACTGCTAAAAAATTAGGTATTCCATTAGATAAAGTTGTTGTTACGGTTACCGAGCAAGGTAATACGTCTGCAGCATCGATTCCTTTGGCACTTGATGAAGGTATTCGCTCAGGTAAAGTTCAGCGCGGCCAAACACTTTTATTAGAAGGTGTTGGTGGTGGCTTTACATGGGGTGCTGCATTAATTCGTTATTGATTAAAAATACTGGTTCTTAATTATGAGTAAAAAAATTGCTTTCGTATTTCCTGGTCAAGGTTCTCAATCTGTTGGGATGTTAGATGCCTTTGGTGATAACGTTGCTGTTAAGTCGACGCTAGATGAAGCATCTGCGGCACTTGGTGAAGATGTTGCTCAATTAATTAAATCAGGCCCTGCTGAAGCTTTGTCTTTGACAACAAACACACAACCTGTGATGTTGACAGCTGGCGTTGCATGCTACCGTGCTTGGTTGGCTGCAGGTGGTGTTGTCCCATCAATAGTTGCTGGCCATAGTCTTGGTGAGTACAGCGCATTAGTTGCTGCTGGTGCACTATCTTTTGCAGATGCTGTGCCAATGGTTCGTTTTAGAGCGCAAGCAATGCAAGAAGCTGTTCCAGTTGGTACGGGTGGCATGGCCGCGATCTTGGGTCTTGATGATCCAACGGTATTGAAAGTTTGTGCTGATGCGCAAGCTGCGAGTGGTGAAGTGGTTGAGGCAGTTAACTTTAATGCGCCGGCTCAAGTCGTGATCGCTGGATCAAAAGCGGGTGTTGAAAAAGCATGTGAGCTTGCTAAAGCAGCTGGTGCAAAAAGAGCTTTACCTTTACCTGTATCGGCACCGTTTCATTCATCACTACTAAAACCAGCTTCAGAAAAATTAAGTGTTTATCTGCAAGATAAAACTTTTCATGCACCCGGCTTAACAGTTATTAATAACATTGATGTGGCTGTCGTAAATGATCCAGTCGGCATTAAAGATGCATTGATTCGTCAAGCAGCAGCCCCAGTTCGTTGGGTTGAAACAATTCAAGAGTTTTTAAAAAGGGAATTGGTTTAACATTAATTAACTAAAGAAATTTGGTTGATAGGTAAATTTCAATTATCTTT
>ERZ1034363.1920-NODE-1920-length-10816-cov-2.434491_pt1 | contig 10816 bp, 12 predicted proteins | sample MGYA00520616_ERZ1034363 | MGnify/ENA primary metagenome ERZ1034363 (study PRJEB33736, sample SAMEA104284506) | Azolla filiculoides | biome: Urban; feature: Water surface; material: Ditch water | place: Netherlands | collected 2015-10-28 | depth 0-0.1 m ...
AACGCCACCACCCAGGCAAATCTGGGCCGACCAAAGTACGGGCCCAGGCGCCGTAGCCTATCCTTCAAGTGGGGCAAGGTCATGTCAGCGCGCAATCCCTAAATCAACACGATGTCGTACTGCTCCTGCCCCATGGCAGCCTCACTCTGCAGCGACACAGGCTTGCCTATGAACTCGCTCAGACCAGCCAGATGCTGGCTTTCCTCATCGAGAAACAGCTCAATCACCTTGGGGGAAGCCACCACACGAAACTCTCGTGGATTGAACTGGCGCGCCTCCCGCAGAATTTCACGCATGATGTCGTAGGCCACGCTGCGCGAGGTCTTGACATTGCCTTTGCCCAGGCAGGTCGGGCAAGGCTCGCACAACATGTGGGCCAAAGACTCGCGGGTGCGCTTGCGCGTCATTTCCACCAGTCCCAGCTGAGAAAAACCGCCCGCCATGGTCTTGACCCGATCGCGACGCAGCTGTTTCTTGAACTCGCCCAGCACCTCCTCGCGGTGGTCTTCCCGGGTCATGTCGATGAAATCCACAATGATGATGCCACCCAGGTTGCGCAGGCGCAGTTGTCGGGCAATCGCGCCGGCTGCTTCTAGGTTGGTCTTGAAAATCGTTTCGTCAAAGTTGCGCGCACCCACAAAGCCGCCCGTGTTCACGTCCACCGTGGTCAAAGCTTCGGTTTGATCCACGATGAGGTAGCCGCCAGACTTCAAATCAACACGACGGCCCAAAGCCTTACCCACTTCTTCGTCGATGTTGAAGAGGTCAAAAATCGGGCGCTCGCCTTTGTACAGCTGCAGCTTGTCCACCGCGCTGGGCATGAACTCTTGGCCAAAGGTTTGCAGCTTCTTGAACTGCTCAGCCGAGTCGATGCGGATGGTTTGCGTGGTCTCGCTCACCAAGTCGCGTAGCACGCGTTGCAGCAGGCTCAGGTCTTGGTGCAACAGGGATTTAGGGGGCAAGCGGGTAGAAGCTTCTTTGATGCGTGCCCACGTTTTGCGCAGATAGGCAATGTCTTCGCTCAGCTCAGCATCATTGGCGTCTTCGCCATTGGTGCGCAGAATAAAGCCACCGGTTTTGCCGTCTACTGCAGCAGCATCAGCCAAGCCTTGCAAGCGTGAGCGCAATGCCTCACGCTGCTCAAACGGGATTTTTTGCGACACGCCAATGTGTTGGTCTTGCGGCAAAAACACCAGCAAGCGGCCCGCAATGCTGATTTGCGAGGACAAACGTGCGCCTTTGGTGCCAATCGGGTCTTTGATGACTTGCACCAACAGCGACTGGCCTTCAAACACTTGTTTTTCAATGGGGACCACAGGTGCTGGCTCGCCCTTGTCGTCGGCGTGGCGAGCGGCCACACTGCTCATCAGGTCTGCCACATGCAAAAACGCGGCACGCTCTAAGCCAATGTCGATGAACGCCGATTGCATGCCCGGCAACACACGCGCTACCTTGCCCAAATACACATTGCCGACCAAGCCGCGTTCAAGCGAACGCTCAACATGCAGCTCTTGCACCGCACCTGTTTCCACAATGGCCACACGGGTTTCTTGCGGAGAGAAGTTGATCAGGATGTCTTGTTGCATGTGCAAATCCGGCTTAAACCTTGAATCCAAACTCGCGCAACAGCTGCGCGGTTTCAAACATCGGCAGCCCCATGATGCCAGAGTAGCTGCCGCTGATGTGCTCGATGTACGCCGCTGCTCTGCCCTGCACCGCATACGCACCGGCTTTGCCCATGGGCTCGCCGCTGGCCACGTAGTTTTGAATTTGTGTACGCGTCAACTGAGCAAAACGCACGTTGGAAACGCTCAGAGCTTGCTGAGTTTTGAGCGGCTTGCCCGCTTTAGACAGCGTGCCCATAGCGACTGATGTCAACACGCGATGAGTTTGACCGCTCAATGCGCCAAGGATTTGCGCCGCATGCTTGGCGTCATCGGGCTTGCCCAAAATGGTTTTACCCAAAGCCACGGTGGTATCGCTGCACAGCACCGGGGCAAATGGCAAGCCACGGCGCTTCATGCGATTCAGTGCGGCTTCAAGTTTGAGTAAGGTCACGCGCTGCACATAAGCACGTGGCGCTTCGTTGGGCAGCACCACCTCTAGCGCTTCGGCGTCTTCATGCTCGTCAGCCAACAGCAGCTCGTAGCGAATGCCCAACTGCTCTAACAGTTGGCGGCGGCGTGGGCTTTGCGAGGCGAGGTAAACGAATTTGGATTCAGGCATAACTAGCTCTAGTGGCTTTACTCGCGGTGATAGGGGTGGTTGGCGTTGATCGACCACGCACGGTACAACTGCTCTACCAACAGCACGCGCACCATGGCGTGCGGCAGGGTCAGGTCTGAAATGCGGATGCGCTCGTGCGCTTGTTTCTTGAACTCTGGGCACAAGCCATCGGGCCCACCAATGACCAAGGCCACATCGTCCGCTTCGAGCTGCCAATGCTTGAGTTTGGCGGCCAAGGCCACGGTGGTGAGGTTGGTCCCGCGTTCGTCCAAAGCCACGATGCGACAGCCGCGCGGAATGGCGGCTTCGATGCGCTCGCGCTCGGCGGCGTAGATGGTGTCTAGGGTTTTAGAGCTGCGCGGCTCGGTTTTGACGGCCTTGAGCTCGACCTTCAGCTCAGACGGAAACCGCTTGGCGTAATCGTCCCAAGCGGTTTGCGCCCAGTCGGGCACACGTTGGCCGACTGCGACGACCCACAGCTTCATGCTTTGCGGGCAGTGGTCTTTTTAGCGGCTGGGCGTTTGGCCGCAGTTTTTGCTGCAGGCTTACCAGCCGTGGTTGTCGCTGTGCGTGCAGCTGACTTGGAAGCGGACTTCGCACCCTTGAGTGCCACCTTGACGATAGGCAACTTGGCTGGTGCTGCGGCTGGCTTTTTGGCTGCTGCAGTTTTGGCTGGTGCGCTCTTGGCTGATGCTGATTTAGCAGCTGTCGTTTTAGCAGGTGCTGCTTTGACTGGGCCGCGTGTCGAGGTGCTGCGCGTGGCTGGCTTGGCTGCATCGCTACGTGAAGAAGAGCTGCGTGAGCCCGAAGCACTGCGTGCGCCGTTAGCTGCACGTGCAGCTGGCTTCTTGTCACCAGCAGCAGTTTTCTTAGCCGCAGGCTTTTTGCCAGCTGATTTCTTGGCCGGTGCTTCTTCAGGCTCTGCCGCTTTGACAGGCTTTGGCGCACCAAACTTCAAACGCACGGGCTTCTCGCCCCAGATTTCTTCGAGGTTGTAGTAGCCACGGATGGTGGGCTGCATGACGTGCACGACCACAGCGCCGCAATCCACGATGATCCATTCGCCGTTGTCTTCGCCTTCGATGCGAGGCTTGCCAAAACCAGCTTCGCGCACTTTGTCGCGCACGCTAGAGGCCAAGGCCTTGGTTTGACGGTTGGATGTACCCGACGCCACGATGACGCGCTCAAACAGCGAGGACAAGTGCTCGGTGTCAAACACCACGAGGTCTTGGGCTTTGACGTCCTCCAACGCATCCACGACGGTGCGTTGCAATTTTTGGACATCTTTTTTGGCGGAGGTTTCGGTCATCTGATTTATCGGTAAAGGCTGTGTTTTTCAATGTAGTGCTGCACAGCGGCAGGCAACCACGCGTGCATCTTGGGGTCTGCATGTGTGCCTTGGGCAACGTGCGCACGAATCTCGGTGGCACTCACATTCAGGCTTGGCATGTCCAAGCGTTGTACGTCGGGGGATACCGCATTGTGCCACTGACTGGCCATGCCGCCCTGCCCCTCGATGGGCCGATCTGCCACCACCACGGTAGCGAGGCCCAAAATCTCTTGCCAACGATGCCATGTTTTGAAGGCATTCGCTTGGTCTGCACCGATGAACAGGTACAAATCGGCCTCTGGCTGCTCAGCTTTTAGCTCTTGGAGCGTGTCAAAGGTGTAGGTCGCGCCTTCGCGGTCGATCTCACGCGGGTCCACCACCGTTTGCGCCACATCGGCAAAAGCCAAGCGTGTCATGGCCAGTCGGTGTGGCGAGGGTGTGAGTGTGCGGGCCTTGTGCCATGCGTCACCCGTGGGGATGATGCGCAGCTCGTTCAAGTGGAACTGCTCGATCGCGTGCTTGGCCAGCGCAAGGTGCGCGATGTGCGGCGGGTCAAACGAACCACCAAAGATGCCTAGGCGCTTGGTGTGATTCAAAGCCAATTTCGCGGCACCAAAAAGTCATGCAACAAAGCATGCTCAGGTGTACCGGCTTCAGGCTGGTGCTGATAAGACCAGCTCACCAACGGTGGCATGGACAACAGAATCGACTCGGTGCGCCCGCCCGACTGCAGGCCAAAGTGCGTGCCACGGTCCCACACCAGGTTGAACTCCACATAGCGGCCACGGCGGTACAGCTGATGGTCGCGCTCGCGCTCGCCATAGGGCGTGTTCACGCGGCGGTCCACGATGGGCAAATACGACTCTAGGAAGGCATCGCCCACGCTTTTGAGCATTTCAAAACTGCGCTCGAAGCCCAGTTCTGAAAAGTCGTCAAAGAAGATGCCGCCAATGCCGCGCTGTTCGTTGCGGTGCTTGTTGCAGAAATACTCGTCGCACCAAGTTTTAAAGCGTGGGTAAAGCTCGTCACCAAAGGGCTGCAACGCGTCGTGGCACACCTGATGGAAATGCTTGGCGTCTTCGGCATAGCCGTAGTAAGGCGTGAGGTCCATGCCGCCGCCAAACCAAGCCACGGGTTTGCCGTTGGCAGGCGTGGCCACAATCATGCGCACGTTCATGTGCACGGTGGGCACATAGGGGTTGCGCGGGTGAAACACCAGCGACACGCCCATGGCTTCAAACGGCGCGCCTGCCAACTCGGGGCGATGTTGCGTAGCCGAGGGTGGCAGCTTGGGGCCGCGCACATGCGAAAAGCCGCAGCCTGCACGCTCAAACACAGGGCCGTTTTCTAAGATTTGGGTGATGCCGTTGCCCTGCAACTGTTCGCCCGGGCCCTTCTCCCACTTGTCTACCAAGAACTTGGCATGGCCGTCTTTGGCTTCAATCGCGCTGGTGATGCGGCTTTGCAGGCCAATGAGGTAGTCGCGTGCGGCGGCTACAACGTGTTCGTGGCTATGTTCGTGGGTAGTGGCGGTCATCGTGGGGTGAAGTTAGCGGGTTGTCTGAGTGTCGCCAGTTGCAGTCGTGCGTGCTGGCAAGGGGCGAATCGGGGCGGCTTGGTTCACATGAAAGCCCTGCACGCCCTCGTACACCTTGGCCATGTGCGCGTAGTCGGCTTGCACATCGCCTGTCAAACGCATGAAGTCGGTCACTTTGGCCAGCTTCTTGCCGTAATCAATGTGGAGCATGAGCAAAGGCACATCCGCGCCCAAAGCCAGTTGGTAAAAGCCACTGCGCCAGCCGTCGGTCAGCTTGCGCGTGCCTTCGGGCGACAAACCAATCCAAAGGATTTCGTCGTTTTGCTTGTGACGTTTCAAAGAATCCACCATCTCGCCCACCACGCCCTTGGGCGACGAGCGGTCAATCGGCACAGCACCAATAAAACGAATCCAGCGACCAAACAGCGGAATGCGAAACAAACTGTGTTTGGCAAAGAATTGAATCGGCAAACCCATCGCCCACTTGACCGGCATCATGGTGATGAAGTCCCAGTTGCTGGTGTGCGGATAGCCAATGAGCACGCCTTGTTTGGTGGGCAGCCCATCAAACTCGATCCTCCACCCCATCAGCTTGACCAACCAAGCGGCCCACGCTTGAGGTTTGCATTGCACGGGCATGGGTTTGGTGAATTCGGTCATCTGTGTTTATGAGCAATCGGTTGAACGAGGATTGGCGTAGACGTTATTGAAACGTTCAGCGCGAAATTGCGCGGTAGCCAATGTCGGTGCGGTACTGCACGCCATCAAAGTGAATGCCCTTGATGGTGTCATACGCCTGCTGCTGAGCCAAACGCAATGTGCCACCCAAAGCCGTCACGCACAACACGCGGCCACCGCTGGTGACCACTTGGCCGTCTTGCATTTGCGTGCCAGCGTGGAACACCACCACATCGTCTGTGTCTTGCGGCAAACCGGTGATGGCGTCGCCCTTGCGGGGGCTTAGGGGATAGCCGTGCGCGGCCAACACCACACCAATTGCGGTGCGACGGTCCCACTCCAGTTCAAAGTCGTCAAAGCGAGTCTCGGTGTTGATTGCAGTGGCAGCCATCAGCACATCGACCAAATCGGTTTTCAGGCGCGCCATGATGGGCTGGGTTTCGGGGTCGCCCATGCGGCAGTTGAACTCAAGGGTTTTGACATGGCCCTGTGGGTCAATCATCAAACCTGCGTACAAGAAGCCGGTGAACGGAATGCCGTCTTTTTCCATGCCCTTGATGGTGGGCAAAATGATTTCGCGCATGGCGCGGGCATGCACCTCGGGCGTGACCACGGGGGCTGGCGAATACGCGCCCATGCCGCCGGTGTTGGGGCCTTCATCCGCATCGAGCAAGCGCTTGTGGTCTTGGCTGGTGGCCAAAGGCAACACGGTTTTGCCATCGCACATGACGATGAAGCTGGCCTCTTCGCCTTGCAAAAACTCTTCGATGACGACGCGCGCGCCACCTTCGTTGTGGCTCACGCCCAGCTTGTTGTCGAGCAACATGAAATCAATCGCTTCGTGGGCCTCGGCAGCAGTCATCGCCACCACCACACCCTTGCCTGCGGCCAAGCCATCGGCCTTCACCACAATCGGTGCGCCTTTGGCGTTGACGTAATCGTGCGCAGCTTGTGCGTCGGTGAAAGTTTCGTATTCCGCCGTGGGGATGTTGTGGCGCTTCATGAACGCTTTGCTGAAAGCCTTAGAGCTTTCCAGCTGCGCTGCGGCCTTGGTGGGGCCAAAAATGCGCATGCCGTGCGCGCGGAACTCGTCCACCACGCCTGCAGCCAATGGCGTCTCAGGCCCGACCACCGTCAGTTCAACGCCATTGCTTTGGGCAAACTCGCGCAGGGCTTTGACATCGGTGATGTCGATGTTGTCCAAGCGCTTGTCGCGTGCTGTGCCGCCGTTGCCGGGGGCCACAAACACTTTTTGCACCTTGTTGGATTGAGCAATCTTCCACGCCAAAGCGTGCTCGCGGCCACCGCCGCCAATGACTAGTACGTTCATAGTGCTGCGTTGTGATAGACCTCTTGCACATCGTCAAGGTCTTCTAGCGCGTCCAATATTTTTTGCATCTTCACAGCGTCATCACCCTCGAGTTCGATGGTGTTGTCTGCACGGTAAGTCACCTCGGCCACTTCGGGCTTGAGGCCCGCAGCTTCCAAAGCGTTTTTGACAGCCTCAAAGCTGGCAGGTGGCGTCAGCACTTCAATCGCGCCGTCGTCATCGGTGATCACATCGTCCGCGCCCGCTTCGAGCGCAATTTCCATGATTTGGTCTTCATTGCTGCCCGGTGCAAACACCAATTGGCCGCAATGCTTGAATTGAAACGCCACTGAGCCCTCAGTGCCCATGTTGCCGCCGTTTTTGCTGAAGGCAAAGCGCACTTCAGCCACGGTACGCACGCGGTTGTCGGTCATGGTGTCCACGATGATGGCGGCTCCGCCCACACCGTAGCCTTCGTAACGAATTTCGTCGTACACCACGCCATCGAGGTTGCCGGTGGCCTTGTCGACGTTGCGTTTGATGTTGTCGGCGGGCATGTTGGCCGCCTTGGCTTTTTCAATGGCCAAACGCAAACGGGGGTTCAGGCTCAGGTCGCCGCCGCCCAAGCGAGCAGACACAATGATTTCACGCGTGATGCGTGTCCAAATCTTGCCGCGCTTCTCGTCTTGACGCCCTTTGCGGTGTTGAATATTTGCCCATTTACTGTGGCCAGCCATCAGAAATCCTCTTGAATTGAATTAACCTTATCTGGTTATTTTACTTTTCAAGTGATGGAGAACTTTCGATGGCCGAACCGATGCTGATTGCACGCCGCAATACGACTGAATGCCACATGTTGCCAGCCTTGGCCAACCGCCATGGCCTCATCACGGGGGCTACGGGCACAGGCAAAACCGTCACGCTTCAAATCCTGGCTGAAAGCTTCTCCAAAATTGGCGTACCCGTGTTCATGGCCGACGTCAAAGGCGACTTGGCCGGCATCAGCCAGCCAGGCAACATCCCGCCAAAGCTCGCAGCCTCTATCCAAGAACGTGGCCTACCCACCCCTGAGCCCATCGGCTGCCCCACCACGCTGTGGGATGTGTTTGGCAAGTCTGGCCACCCCGTGCGCGCCACCATCACCGACATGGGGCCGCTGTTGCTGGGCCGCATGCTCAACCTGAACGACACCCAAGCTGGCGTGCTCAACATGGTCTTCAAAATTGCAGACGACCAAGGCTTGCTGCTGCTTGACCTCAAAGACCTGCGCGCCATGCTGCAACACGTGGGCGAACACGCACGCGAGTTCACCACCGAATACGGCAACGTCAGCGCCGCCAGCATTGGTGCCATTCAGCGCGCCTTGCTTGAGATCGAAGCCCAAGGCGGCGATGTGTTCTTTGGCGAGCCCATGCTCAACATCCAAGACTTCATGCAAACCGATGCCAAAGGCATGGGCGTGATCAACCTCTTGGCGGCAGATAAGCTGATGAACGCCCCTCGCCTGTACGGCACGTTCTTGCTGTGGATGCTCTCTGAAATGTTTGAGCAACTGCCTGAGATTGGCGACGTCGAGAAGCCCAAGATGGTGTTCTTCTTTGACGAAGCGCATTTGCTGTTCAACGAAGCGCCCAAAGTGCTGCTGGAGCGCATTGAGCAAATGGTGCGCCTCATTCGCTCTAAGGGCGTGGGCGTGTACTTTGTCACCCAAAACCCGCTGGACGTGCCCGAAACCGTGCTGGGCCAGCTGGGCAACCGCGTGCAACACGCCTTGCGTGCCTTCACCCCACGCGACCAAAAAGCCGTCAAAGCCACCGCGCAGACCATGCGCGGCAAAGCGGGCCTAGACATTGAAAAAGCCATCACCGAGCTGGGCGTGGGCGAAGCCTTGGTCAGCTTGCTGGATGCCAAAGGCCGCCCGTCCGAGACTGAACAGGTCTACGTGCTGCTGCCCGGCAGCCAACTTGGCCCCATCACCCCAGAGCAACGCCAGGCCTTGCTGGCCAATTCGTTGGTGGCTGGGGTGTATGAACAGACCTTGGACCGTGAATCCGCTTATGAACGCCTCAAAGGTACTGCGCCTGCTGCTGGTTCGCCTGCAACGGCTGGGGCTGCTGGAACCGTATCTGCCCCCGCTGGCCAAGCGCCAGCACAAGCCACTGTGACCGACCAAGTGCTGTCAGGCTTGGGCGATGCCCTGTTTGGCTCCACCGGCCCGCGCGGCGGTCAACGCCAAGGCTTGGCGCAAATGATGGTCAAGTCTGCTGTGCGCAACATCGGCTCGGCCGTGGGCCGCGAGATTGTGCGTGGGGTGATGGGCAGTATTTTGGGTGGCCGGAAGCGCTAAGCGGTACTAATTGGCGAGAGGCCTCACCCACCTCATCGCCTCTACAAACTCTTGAGCCTGCTTCAATGCCCATTGAGCTTTGTCGATTTCGACCTCGTCACCTTTGTAGTCAGCCAACAGCCGCAAGTCTTCAACTTTGTTGATCGCTTTACCCAACTCAATAGAAACCAAGCCAGTTTTCACCAAATGCAAACTGAACGCTGAAATCAAACCATTGTGCGTTTTGATCGTAGACAAATCGCCCACAGCACCCGTGACCAGCAAGACTGCGCGTGCTGCATCAAACATAGCGTAGTAAGCGCGGTTACAAGCGCCATCAAAGTCTCCCGATTTCAGCAGCAACTCCGACGAAGCCACCGCAACGGTGGCTTTGTGGAAGAGCTCCTCGGGTTTCACAGCGGTATGCCTTCTCTCTGAATATTCAGCAACAAGCTGGGGTTTGAGTATTGCTCGGGGTGAATCCACTCGGTTTGCCAAATGGGCAAAGGTTGAATACGAACACCCGTTTCAAGCAAGACCTCATAGGCCAAATCGTCCATCGCAAACTTCGTGTCGATGAACTTACCCGCTTCGCCACGCAGCAAAACGGCCACGTCAGCATCACTTTCTGCATGTTGCGTATGGCGTGCACGGCTGCCAAATAGCAATGTCTCTTGCACATCAAAGTGATGGGCGAGTTTGACCTTAAACGCATTGGCTGCGCTTTGCGTTTGAAGGTCAATCTTGTTTGCCATGATTTGGATATTAGCCTTTCTTTGGCTTAACTCGCCGCTGGCTCCTCAGAAGCCGTGTGCTCGCCCTTCGCGGCCTTTTCCTTCTTAGGCAAAGGCGTGATGTCGAGCAGCACTTCTTCTTTGTCGTCGATGTCCACGCTCAAGCGGCCACCGTCAGTCAGGCGACCAAACAGCAACTCGTCGGCCAAGGCCTTGCGAATCGTGTCTTGAATGAGGCGCTGCATCGGGCGTGCGCCCATGAGGGGGTCAAAGCCCTTCTTGGCCAAGTGCTTGCGCAGCGTGTCGCTGAAGGTGACTTCGACTTTCTTCTCAGCCAACTGGCCTTCGAGTTGCAGCAAGAACTTGTCGACCACGCGCATGATGACGTTTTCGTCCAAGGCCTTGAAGCCCACGATGGCGTCCAAGCGGTTGCGGAACTCTGGCGTGAACAAGCGCTTGATGTCGCCCATTTCGTCGCCCGCAGCGCGAGGGTTGGTAAAGCCAATGGTGGCCTTGTTCATGGTCTCAGCGCCAGCATTCGTCGTCATGATGAGGATGACGTTGCGGAAGTCTGCCTTGCGGCCATTGTTGTCGGTCAAAGTGCCGTGGTCCATCACCTGCAACAACACGTTGAAGATGTCTGGGTGCGCTTTTTCAATCTCGTCCAGCAACAACA
>ERZ1034363.1921-NODE-1921-length-10812-cov-2.646483_pt1 | contig 10812 bp, 12 predicted proteins | sample MGYA00520616_ERZ1034363 | MGnify/ENA primary metagenome ERZ1034363 (study PRJEB33736, sample SAMEA104284506) | Azolla filiculoides | biome: Urban; feature: Water surface; material: Ditch water | place: Netherlands | collected 2015-10-28 | depth 0-0.1 m ...
GAACGGGAGGGCGGGGGTGTTGTTGCCCACCGTCGGCAGCTGTTCGACGCGCGGCGCGGGGGGCGGGGGGGCGGCAGCGGGATCGCGCGCGATCAGCCCGAAGTGCGCCAGAAAGCGCCGGGTCACGCCGATGGCCACATCGCTGCTGGCCTGCAGGAAATGCTGGCCACACTCCGCCACCATGCTGACACCCTGGCCATCCGCCAGGCCAAAGTGGCTGTACTGGATCACCGGAGTGCCGGACCCAAGTCCAGCGGGCATGACCAGGTGGATGGCCGGGTCGCCGATGGCCAGCGCAGCAGCGCTGTTGCGTGCAAAAGCCTGGTAGACCCAAAACGGCTCGACGTCCTGGCTGGTGGAGTGAAGGTCGAGCAGATGGTCGGCCGCGGCCACCACGGGGCGCAGCGCGCGGGCACGGCGCAGCTCCGGGCTGTCCTCGGGGCCATCCAGCCACTCGGGCGACCAGATGCGGTTGAAGTTGTGCACGATCTGGCGGCTGTCGAACGGACTGGCCGGATGGAAGGTCTCGTAGGCGTCCACGTTGGCAAAGCTGACCGTGAGGGTGCCGATCAGCGGGCGCACACCGGTGTCCAGCAGATGCGTGGCCGCGACCATGCCGCAGAACTCGTTGCCATGCGTGAGCGCATTGATCAGCACATGCGGGCCGGGCCGGCCGGATTCAAACCGGTGGACGTAGTCGATGCCCAGATTCCCCTGGCGGTAAGCCGACAAATCACGCGGGAGCACCTCGACGGCGGGCGAAGGCGGCGTTGCCGGTGCGGGAGCGTGCGGGTTCGGGGATTCAGTCATGCGGTTTCCAATGCGTAGGGTCGGGAAGGTGCCAGGTTGTCGGGGGTGGGGGGGCCAGAGGGGCGGCAGGGCCACGCGGTCAGGCCGTTGCCAGCACCTGCAGCAGCCATGCGTTCAGGTCACTGATTTCCTCGGCGCACACCGAATGCGCCATGGGGTATTCACGCCAGCGCACCGCATGGCCCAGCGACTGCAGCGCGTCCCGCGCAGACCGCGCTGCGCTGACAGGCACCACGTCGTCCTGGCGGCCGTGGGCCAGAAAAACCGGCGTGGCCGCGTTCGCGTCATGCCGCTCGGTGGCGGTGGCGCCCAGCAGCGGCAGGTAGCCCGACAGGCCCACGATGCCGGCCAGCGGTTCGGCGTGGCGCAGGCCGGTCATGAGCGCCACGGCGCAGCCTTGCGAAAACCCGGCCAGCACAATGCGGCTGGCGGGAATGTCCCGTGCTTTCTCGCGGGCCAGCAGGGCCTCCACCGCCGCCTGCGAGCGGCGCAAGCCTTGCGCGTCTTCCTGCTCCAGCAGGTCCGGGTGCGCAATGTCGTACCAGGCCGGCATCACATAGCCACCGTTGATCGTGACCGACATCTCGGGCGCATTGGGAAACACGAAGCGCACCGGGCCGACGCCGGCCAGGTCCAGCTCCTGCGCGATGGGCACAAAGTCATGCCCGTCCGCCCCCAGGCCGTGCAGCAGCAAGACCGTGGCGCGGGGGTGGTCGCCGGTTTCAATTTCGATGGTTTCGAGGGGCATGGCGTGTTTCAGAAAATGTCCATCGTAGCGGCGCCGGTACGCGGCGACTCAGGTCTTGTCGAACACCGCATCGACCGGCACCTGCAGGCCGGTGGCCAGCTGGTTGGTCTTGGCGGCCAGCGCAATGATGGACAGCAGTTCGGCGTGCTGGGCCGGCGTCATGCCCCTGGCGGTGGCCGCAGCGGTGTGCGAATGCACGCAGTAGCTGCAGCCATTGAGGATGGAGGCGGTGATGTAGACCATCTCCCTGGTCAGCGGATCGATGGTGCCGGGCGTGGCCATGACGCGCTTGACCTCGGCCCAGGTGGTTTCCAGCAAGGTGGCGTCAAACGCCAGGTAGCGCCACATGTTGTTGATGAAATCGGTCTTGCGCGTGGCGCGGATGTCGTCAAACACGGCTTTGACACGCGGATTGGCTTCAGGGTCGGCCGGCGGGGTGATGGTGGACATGGATCGGATTCCAGAGGGTCAAAGGGGGCGAAGGGGACTGAAGAGGATCAGAAAAAGATCAGAACAGGCTCAACGTCCCGTCCGCTGGTAGCGGGGACGGCGCGCGGGGTGCGGGAGCCGACACAGGGGCGCGCGGCGCTGGAGTCCCCGTCAGCGGCACCTGGCGCGCGCCATGCAGCAAGGCGTGCGCGGCTTCGTCGGTGGCGTGCAGCCAGGCCTCGAACTGGGCGGGCGCCAGCAGCACGGGCATGCGTTTTTCCTCGCCTGGGCGGTGCATCCGGGCCATCAGCGGGTGGGCGTCGGCGTTCACGGTCAGCAGGGTGAAGCTGGTGACCAGTTCGCCACAGGCGGGGTCGGTCCAGTGCTCCCACAGCGCGGCTGCGGCACAGGGCTGGCCGTCCGCGCGGGCGATGCGCCAGCGCACGGCCTGGCCGGTCTCCCAGCAGGGCTCGAAGAAGTCCTCCATCGGCGCCAGCGCCCAGCGCCGCTCGCGCCAGGGGTGGCGAAAGCTGGGTTTCACGGCCACGGTCTCGCTGCGGGCGTTGGTGGTGTGGCGCGACAAGGCCCTGGCGTGCGCGGCGTCCTCGCTCCAGCGCGGCACCAGGCCAAACCGGGCCACCACGCCGCGCGGCGCCAGGTCGTGCCGGCCCGCAGCCCCCACGCGCACGATCAGCGGGGCGTCGTAGCCCGGAAAAATTTCCGCAGGCCAATCCGGCTCGGCCCACTGTGTGACGCCAAACGGCGAAGCACGCAGCCGCTCAAGGGTGGGAGGGGTGTAGTTGACACACATGCCTGCATTTTGGCGCGCCCCGCGCCCGGTGTCAGCCGAACTGACGGACCGCCGCCATCGCCCCCAGCCGCGCCGTGATGGCGTGGAACTCGGCCACGGTCTCTTCGATGATCTGCTGCACCGGCTGCACCGCGTGAATCAGGCCCGCCGACTGGCCGGCCAGCGCGGGCGCGGCATTCATGTCGCCGCCAAAGTACACCTGCTGAATGCCCGTGAAGGTGTCCGCCGGCATCAGGCCCGCCGTGTGCAGGACTTGCGTGAAATCGGTCTTGAGCGCGCGGATGCAGGGCGTGGACTTCGTGTTCAGCATCCAGGTGCCGGTGACGTCCGCCGACACGATCGCGTCCTTGTAATGCGCATGCACCGGACTCTCGGCGCTGGCGACAAAGCGCGTGCCCATCTGGATGGCCTCGGCCCCCAGAGCAAACGCCGCCGCCATGCCCCGGCCGTCCACGATGCCGCCGGCGGCGATCAGCGGCACGTCCACCCGCTCGCGAATGGCCTGCAGCAGCACGAGGGTGCTGACCTCCTCGGGGTTCTTGAAGCCGCCGCCTTCAGAGCCTTCCACCACCAGGCCATCCACGCCGGCGTCCACGCACTTCAGCGCCGTCTCCAGCGTGGGCACGGCGTGGTAGACCTTGATGCCGGCGGCCTGGAGCGGCGCGATGAACTTGGCCGGGCTGCCCGCCGAGGTGGTGACAAAGCGGATACCGACTTCGCAGACAAAGCGCAGCATGGCGTCGTCCTTCAGGAAGCGGATCGGCAGGTTCACCCCGAACGGCAGGCCGCTGGCCACCATGGCCCGGATCTCGCGCTGGCAGTTCTCCGTCTCGCCCGACGAGGTTTCGATGATGCCCAGCCCGCCGGCGCGCGAGACCGCGCCGGCCAGCGTGCTGCGCGCGATCCAGCCCATGGGGGCCTGCACGATGGGATAACGGGCGCCGGTGTGGGCGAGGACACGGTTCATGGGCAACTCCTGTGGGGCGCGCCGCGCGGGCGCCGGGTCAAAAGCTGCGAGTGTCGCGGCAAACCGGCGTCGCGGGCGTCACCTGCGCGTCGGCAGAAAAATCAAATACAGTAGCAAACTATGACGCATTGACAATGGGTATGTGCATTTTTATTGGTGTTTTTAATGCCAAGGCACCGCAGCCCGGTGAACCTGCTGCGCCAGGAGCTCCGCAGGGGTCAACCACGGCATCCTCCATCGCGGGGGTCAGCGCATGGCCTCTGGTGGACGCGGTGTGCTGCGTCGACAGGAGGCACCGGGCGACGGTGGTGTCGGGGCTCGGCCAGTTGGCCGAGGCGTCTCCTATCGGTTCAACGCCTCGCGGACCAAGGTCTGCAACTGCAGATCCCACCGCAGGGCGTGCGTTGCCAGGTGAGCGCTGAAATCAACGTTCCAGTCGTTTTTCGTGCCCGCCTTTGCCGCGCGATGGGTCTTCGCTGGCACCAGCCGCACACGCACGGCGCCGGGTCCGCATGCCATGGGCCCGGCGCCGAACACCGGCCCGGTGGCAATGCCGCCAAAAGGCCGCCCATCGACAGGATTCTCTTCGGGAGCCTGGCTGCGCCTCCGAGCATGCCATCGCGCTTGGACAGGAATTTCAGCAAGGCACCCCTGCGCAGCCGTCAACTGCTTGCGGTGCAAGGCACGGCCCGCCAAGACCGGCGTCTCCTACACTGTCTGCCATCACCTTTCTCACGGACACCCCATGCGCAAACGCCTGATCGCCGTCCTCGTTCTGGCCCTGGTCGGGCTGGCCGTATTCTTTAACGTCCCGTCCCTCGTGGACCGGCGCATGAACACCGTGGAATTGGCACCGCCCTACACGGCCAGCGCCCGCGCGCAGGCGCTGCACAACCAGCTCTTCATCGCCGACCTGCATGACGACGCCCTGCTGTGGTCGCGCGACCTGCTGACCCGTTATGAATACGGCCATTCCGACCTGCCGCGCCTGCAAGCCGGGCGCGTCGGGCTGCAGGTGTTCTCCACGGTGACGAAGACGCCGAAGAACATGAACTTCGACCGCAACGCCTCGGACACCGACAACATCACGATGCTGGTGATGGCCCAGCGCTGGCCGCAGCGCACCTGGGGCAGCCTGCTGGAGCGTGCGCTGTACCAGAGCGAAAAGCTGCACGCGGCGGCGGCCGGCAGCGGCGGCATGCTGCGCATCGTGCGCACCCAGGCCGACCTGGCGGACCTGCTCAAGGTGCAAAACCCCGGCAGCGGCCTGCTGGCGGCCGTGCTGGCCACCGAGGGCCTGCACCCGCTTGAAGGCCAGCTGGAGAACGTGGACAAGCTGTATGAGGCCGGCTTCCGCATCACCGGCCTCACGCACTTTTTTGACAACGAACTCGGCGGCTCCGCCCATGGCTGGGACAAAGGCGGCCTGACCCCTTTCGGCAGACAGGTGGTGCCGCGGCTGGAAGAGAAAAAGATCCTTGTGGACCTGGCGCATGCCTCGCCCAAGGTCATCGACGACGTGCTGGCCATGGCACAGCGGCCGGTGCTGGTGTCACATACCGGGGTGCAAGGCACCTGCCCCGGCCCGCGCAACCTGAGCGACGCGCATGTGAAAGCCATCGCAGCCCGGGGCGGCGTGATCGGCATCGCGTACTTCCATGGCGCGGTCTGCGACCTCAGCGCGGCCGGCATCCTGCGCGCCATCCAGCACGCGGTGAAACTGGTCGGCGTGAAACATGTGGCGCTGGGTTCGGACTTCGATGGTGCCATCCGCGTCGCCTTCGACACCACCGGCCTGGTGCTGCTGACCCAAGGCCTGCTGGACGCCGGCTTTCACGAGACCGACATTGCCGACATCATGGGAGGCAACGTGCGGCGGCTGCTCTTGACGCACCTGCCTGAAAAGTGAGGGCCGGAAGCACCTGCGGGGTCGCGGTCCGGCGGGTCAAGGCGGGCCGGGCCCCTTTTGAAGAATTTTTTCGCACCCTGTCAATCTTGACAGGGTGCGTCACACAGCGTTAACCATTCGTATTCATAATTACCAAATCACGCGCATCAAGGCAATCAGGGGGTTTTCTAGCCGTGTGAACTGCGCCCTCCTGCATCGGCTGGCGCGCCAGCAAATGGGCGGTAGCGCTTCCACTTAGAGAGGCGCACCGCTCGCTGACTGCACCCTTTTGGTGCAGCCAAAGTTCTCCCTGACATCTCTGGACAAACCTGTGGATAAGCCCCGGAATTGACTGCATGAGTGGGGTAAACCCTTGTTTTTAAAGGGGATGTCTTAAGGCGCCTCATTTTTCAGCAGCAGCACCGCGGCCTGGCCGGATCGGTGAATGCGATGATGACCGCATGCATGCCCCCCCTCACGCCCCTGAACGCACCAAACCGGCACGCCCGCACCCGTGGGTCGGCCGCGGCCTTTCATGACCACCTGGTACGACCGCCATGTCCTGCCTTGGGCGCTGGACTGGGTCTGCGGACTGCCCATGGTGGGCCAGCAGCGGCAAAAAATCGTGCCCCTGGCACAGGGACGGGTACTGGAGGTGGGCATTGGCACCGGGCTGAACCTGCCGTACTACGACAAGACCCGCGTGCAGCACATCACCGGACTGGATCCGGCGCTGGAACTGCACCCACGCGCGCGCCAGCGGATCGCAGCAGCGGGGCTGCCAGTGGAACTGGTGGGCCTGTCGGCCGAAAAAATTCCACGACCGGACGCCAGCTTTGACACCGTGCTGGTGACCTACACCCTGTGCTCCATCCCGGATCCGCTGGCCGCGCTGCGGGAAATGCGCCGCGTGCTGGTGCCCGGCGGGGCGCTGCTGTTTTGCGAGCATGGCCGCGCACCCGACGCTGGCGTGGCGCGCTGGCAGGACCGACTGCAGCCCCTGTGGGGCCACCTGGCGGGCGGCTGCCACTTGAACCGCGATATTCCGGCCTTGCTGGATGCGGCGGGCTTTGCGTGCCCGACCCTGCATGCGGGCTACCTTGGTCACCCGCGGGTGGCGACCTTCAATTTTCGGGGTGTCGCTCGGCAGCGCGAAGACATCGCGCCCATAAAGTCCTGATTCAATAGCAAAAAGTGACGATTTGACGCTGGGAATGGGCCAATTTCAATAGGAAATCCGGCCCAAAACATGCGCCAGTCCCGTCAAGCGTCGCCGGACACATCCGGCGACGGTGCCGCTTGGCGCTGGCCCTTGCGCTCGCGCGTTCGGGCTTCCTTTTTTGCAGCGCGCTCCGCCTCCAGTTGCTGGGCGTGCGCCACCCACTGCGCGAATTCGGCGGGCGTCTCCAGCGTGATGCGGCCCAGCGTGGCGCTGCGGAACTCGTGCATCACGATTTCGGCGGCCTTTTGCAGGTTGACGCGCCCGCGCCCCAGCAGTGCGCCGCGCTGGCGGCCGACTTCGGCCAGCAGGTCTTCGTCGGTCATGGCCCCCACGCCCTGCAGCCGGAAGCGCGCCTCCAGCAGGCTGGCGTAATCGCGTTTCAGCACAGCCAACAGCTCCAGCGCCACCGCTTCGTCGTCATAGGCGTTGCGGCCGATGGCGCCACTGGCCGCGAGAAAGTAGCCGCTCTGGTCCACCTGGATGCGCGGCCACAGCATGCCGGGGGTGTCATACAGATAAAAGTCGTCGGCCAGCGTGATGCGCTGCTCCAGTTTGGTGATGCCGGCCTCGTCACCGGTCTTGGCCGCCTTGCGGCCGGTCAGGGTGTTGATGAGTGTCGACTTGCCGACGTTGGGAATGCCGCAGATCAGCACCCGCATCGGCTTGGCCAGCCCGCCGCGCCGCGGCGCCAGCGCGTGGCAGGCATCAATGAGCGCCCGCGCAGGCGTGGCCATGCTGGCGTCCAGGCCAATGGCCCGGGTGTCCGGCAGGCTGTTGTAATGCGCCAGCCAGAGCGCGGTGCGCTCGGGGTCGGCCACGTCCTGCTTGTTAAGCACCTTGAGCGAGGGCTTGCCGGCGGTCAGCTCGGCCAGCAGCGGGTTGACGCTGGAGCCGGGCAGGCGCGCGTCCAGCAGCTCGATCACGACATCGGTGTCCTTGATGCGCTCGGTGATGGCCTTTTTGGTCAGGTGCATGTGACCGGGAAACCACTGGATGGCCATCTGGGAAGTCTTTCTTTTCTGGGGTTGGGTTTGCGTGGGGCGACGCGCATTGTGAACCTCTCCCGGTCTGCCGCGCACAAGACCCGTCCTCTCTGCGCATCTTTGATATGCCTCAAGGCGCACCAGGCCGCGCGGTCTAAGCTGAACGCAGTTCATTACCAAGGAGCTTTCATGTCGCATTACCACGCTGTTGTCTGGCTCGATCATTCCGAGGCCCATGTCATGCATGTGAGCCCGGACGATGTCGAGAAGTCGATTGTTCGCCCAGCCAGGCCGCACCAGCACCTGCACCGCCATGCCGACCCGCTGTTTTCGGCAGGCGGTGGACGTGCCCCGGAAGACCAGGCGTATTACCACAAGGTGGTGGAGGCGCTGGCAGGTGCGCAGGAAATTCTGGTGGTGGGTCCAGCGCAAGCCAAACTGGCCTTGATCAAGCACATCCATGCCCACGACCCTGCCATCGCCGCCAAGGTGGTCGGTGTGGAGACCGTGGACCACCCGACCGACGGCCAGCTGGTGGCCTACGCGCGCAAGTACTTCCGCGCCAAAGACCAGATGCTGTAACGGGCACAATGGCGCCGGCGCCCCTTTTTGCGCCGGAAAGAAGCCATGTCCCGCACCTCGCCCCCCTCCCCGCCGTACAGCCACAAGGCCAACAACGAGTTGCTGCAGAAAGGCCTCATGCTGGTCTTCATCGGTCTGGCTGTGCTGGTGGGTCCGCACTTCATGGCGCCGTCCAGCATGCGCGATGTCATTGCTTCATCGGCGGCCGTGGGCTGGTTTGCGGTGGTGCTGGGTGGCGCCTTCGTCGTGCGCTACGCGCTGCGCCGGCGGAATAGGCCCAGCCCCTGAAAAGTCCCCGATTGATAGCAAACAAAGACCCATCCACGCTGGGATGGTGCTCATTTTGTTCAGATCTGAGGGTTTCAGCCACTTTGGCGGCCAGCGTTTCGGCTGTGGCGTTGACCTGGGCCTGCTGGCCGACGTGGGCAGCCGGTGCCTGCTCGCAGCGGCCGATGCAGGGCGCTGAAATCACCCGCACGTCGTCGCGGCCCAAGAGCGCGGGCAGGCGCAGCAGCAGGTCGTCTGCGCCGGCCAGGGCGCAACTCAGGCCATTGCACACGCGCACGGTGAGCGCGGGCGGTGTCTGGCCGTCTTTCAGGATGTCGAAGTGGTGGTAGAAGCTGGCCACCTCCAACACCTCGGCCATGGGCAGGTTCATCTCGGCCGCCAGCGCGACCAGCATGCGCTCGGGCAGGCCGCGGTAGTGGTCGTTGAGCTGGTGCAGGTGCTCGATCAGCAGGTCGCGCCGGTGGCCACCGGGCGGCGGCGCGCCGATGAGCGCGCGCACGGCCTGCACCGCATCGGCTTCAGGCTGGCGCCCCTTGAGCTGGAAGCGGGCTTTGGGACGCACCACATGGATCGGTCGAACGGAGGGGTTTTCCATGGAGGCAAGCCTGGTGGATCACGGGCCGGACGCAGCGTCGGCCCGCAGTGGGGTCAGTAGGTTTCGAGGTGCAGGCGCCCTTCGCGCTTGAGCGACTGGCCGAGGGTGTCCCAGCTCAGTCCGGCGTGCTGCACCACGTCGCGCAGCGCCATCACCACGCCCTCTTCCATGCTCTTGAGGCCGCACACATAGATGTAGGTGTTGGGGTCCTGCAGCAGCGGCACCAGGTCGGCCGCGCGCTCGCGCAGCAGGTCCTGCACGTAGCGTTTGGGCTGGCCGGGCGTGCGGGAGAAGGCAAAGCTGATGTCGATGAAGTCCTTGGGCAGCTTCTGCAGCGGGCCAAAATACGGCAGTTCCTGCTGGGTGCGGGCGCCGAAGAACAGCATGAGCTTGCCGCCCTCGAACTTGCCCGACGCCCGCAGGCGGCGCCGCCACTCGGTCATGGCGCGCATGGGCGCGCTGCCCGTGCCGGTGCAGATCATCAGGATGTTGCTGCGCGGGTGGTTGGGCATCAGGAAGCTGGAACCAAACGGGCCGATCACCTGCACCGTGTCGCCCACCTTCAGGTCGCACACGTAGTTGGAGCACACGCCCTTGACGGCCTGGCCCTGGTGGTCTTCGTTGACGCGCTTGACCGTCAGCGAGAGGTTGTTGTAACCGGGGCGCTCACCGTTGCGCGGGCTGGCCAGCGAGTACTGGCGCGCATGGTGCGGCTTGCCTGCGGCATCGACGCCCGGCGGGATGATGCCGATGGACTGGCCTTCCAGCACCGGGAAGGGCATGGCGCCAAAGTCCAGCACGACGTGGTGGGTTTCGTTCAGGGTGCCGGCCTCGTTGACCTTGAAGTTGCCCGCCACGGTGGCCGTGGTCGGGGCCTTGGGGCCGTACAGGTTGGTGTAGGCGTGGGCGGCGGACCAGGGCGGCAGCGTGGCACCAAAAGCGGCCGAGTTGAACGGGGCTTCTCCCGTGGGGTCGGCTGCAGGCGCCGGGACCTCGGCAGCCTGGGCGACGTCGCCTTCGGTCACGCCGAGCGCGGTGAGTTGGTCCGCGGAGAGTTCGGCAGGGAGTTCATCCCAGAGCAGCTGCTCTTCGATGGAGTAGGCCTTGACGCGCGGCATCATGCGCCAGTTGTCGATGGAACCCGTGGGGCATGGCGAGATGCAGTCCATGCACAGGTTGCAGACATCGGCCTTGACCACGTAGTTGCGCGAGTCGTGCGTGATGGCCCCGACCGGGCAGATGGCCTCGCAGGTGTTGCAGCGAATGCAGATTTCTGGGTCGATCAGGTGTTGCTTGATGACGGCTTCGGTCATGGTCATATCTCTCTGTTTTGGCAGCCCAAATATCTTGTTGAAATGAACGCCTGCATCGGCTGGGGATCAGGCGGCTTGGGTATTCTGCGCCGTTAGGGTACCCCCGCCCTAGGCCACCACCAAGGCCACACATTTAAAAAACCCCCAACCCCCCGCACATAACCCAAGGGGGGTGA
>ERZ1034363.1922-NODE-1922-length-10811-cov-2.803708_pt1 | contig 10811 bp, 8 predicted proteins | sample MGYA00520616_ERZ1034363 | MGnify/ENA primary metagenome ERZ1034363 (study PRJEB33736, sample SAMEA104284506) | Azolla filiculoides | biome: Urban; feature: Water surface; material: Ditch water | place: Netherlands | collected 2015-10-28 | depth 0-0.1 m ...
TCTTGGCTGCGTGCTTCTGCGCGCACCAAGGCTTGGAAGCTAAACGGCGGCAAGGTGGCTTGTTCGCGTTCTTTGAGTTGTTGTTCGGCGAATGCGGGGTAGTCGTGTTGCTTGAGCGCTTCAAACAGCGGATGCAATGGGTGGTGGCTTTGCACCCACATTTCGCAGGGGCTGACCAAGCTCATGTTGGCGTCGCGCCCTGCACGCCCTGCGGCTTGCATGAGCAAGCTGAACAAACGCTCAGGCGCGCGGAAGTCACTGGAGAACAAAGCACCGTCCGTGTTTAGCGCAGCCACCAAGGTGACGCGCCGGAAGTCGTGGCCCTTGGCAATCATTTGTGTGCCCACCAGCACGTCCACTGCACCTGCATGCACCTCGGCCAGCTGGCGCTCTAACTCGCCTTTGAGGCGTGTGCTGTCGGCATCAATGCGTGCGATGCGAATGGGCTCACCGTCGGGCCGACGCACATCGGCCAACAGCTCTGCCAAGTGCTCTTCGAGTTGCTCGGTTCCACGGCCCAAGGGGCTGATGTCTAAGTTGCCGCAGCTCGGGCATGCACGCGGCACGGGCTGCGTGAAACCGCAGTGGTGGCAGCGCAAGGTGCGGTCGAGTTTGTGGAACACGCGGTAGGCGCTGCAATGCGGGCACTCGCTTTTCCAGCCGCAATCGTTGCAGTTGAGCACGGGCGCGTAGCCACGTCGGTTGAGCAGCACCAAGATTTGTTCGCCGCGCGTCACGCGCTCGCGCATGGCGTCGAGCAAGTGGTTGGAGAACACCGTCTTGTAGGGTTGGCGGTTCATGTCCACGCGGCGCACCAAGGGCAAAGCACCTTGGCCCACGCGCGAGGGCATGGCCAAACGCATGTAGCGGCCAGCGGGCTCAGCTTCAGTGGCGGGGCGACTGTGATGCCAGCTTTCTAGCGACGGTGTGGCCGAGCCCAAGATGACTTTGGCACCTTCAAGTTGCCCGCGATAGATGGCCAAGTCGCGGGCTGAGTAACGCGCGCCTTCTTGCTGCTTGTAGCTCGGGTCGTGTTCCTCATCCACCACGATGAGTTGCAAATGCGGCATGGACGCAAACACCGCCATGCGCGTGCCCAACACAATGCGCGCTTCGCCGCTGTGTGCGGCCAGCCAGTTTTTCAGGCGCTGCGCTGGCGTGAGACTGCTGTGCATGGACACCAAACAATCAGCACCCCACTGCGGGCAAAAGCGCGCGCGAAAGCGTTCTTCGAGTTGGGGCGTGAGGTTGATCTCGGGCACCATCACCAAAATTTGCGCTTGTGGGTCGCGTTCTAACTCAGCTTGTGCGGCACGCAAATACACCTCGGTCTTGCCACTGCCTGTGTTGCCAAACAACAAGAACGGACCTTTGTTGGCCGAAATATCCGCCAGCACTTGGGCCTGTTCGTCGGTCGGTGTGGGAATGGTTTGCGTTGCACCCTCATAGGCCACCACTGCTTTGGGTTTGCGCTTTAAGCGGCGTGCCCATTGCTCGGTGCTGAGATCGCGCAGTTGGCTGGGCAGTGCTGCCAATGCCACCTCGCCCGCGCTGCGCTGGTAGTAGTGGGCAGCAAACTGCACCAGCTGACGCCAGTTGGCGCTGAGCGGCGTGAGACCTTCAAGCACACTGGCGATGGCGCGCAGTTGCATCGTGGCAGGTGCTGCGTTCTGGTGCGATGGGTCATCAGTCATTAACAACGATGGCTGCTCGCTGGTGTCCGTGTCCGCGATTGGCGCGTGATCGCGACTTTGCAGGGGCGGCTCGGCCTCGTCCCACACTACCCCTAACAACTCACGACTACCCAGAGGCACGCGCACCAAGGTGCCAGGCGTGTGTGCTGAGTCGCTTTCATACGTGAGTGCGCCACCAATACCGCTGTGCGCGGGGGTGTGAACCATCACTGAAATTTGGTGCGACATGTCAAGCGGTGAGTTGGGGTGTTTTGCTCAGGTGTTTTGGCAGAAAAGGCTTTAAGTCGTTGATTTGAATAGACTTCGGAGTAAACCCAGAGTTTCTGTGGATAACTTTGTTGATATCTACAGTTGAGTGGCTCCCAAGGCGCATGGCGCAAGGCTTGGAACAAACTGCCTCAAAAAAATGCATCCTAAGAATCCTATATGAATCAACAACTTATAAGAAATTAAAGTTTTCCGAATTGCTGCAAAAGAAAAATCCAGCGACATGCGCTGGATCAACTTTTTTGTGCATAAGTGTGAAGTCGAAGTAAAACTTTTGGTGACTTGACACACTATTTCTTGAGTTTTCTTTAAGGTTTTCTCAACGCGCGAGAGTGGTTGTGCACGGCTTCCACGAGGACGCCCACGCTCTCTGGCGGTGTGTACTGGCTGATGCCGTGACCCAAGTTGAAAATTTGGGTGGGGCCGGTCGTGGTTTTGTCTGTGTGGGGTTTGCCAAAAGCGTCCAACACGCGGCGTGCTTCTGTGGCAATAGCATCTGCTGGCGCAAACAACGAGTTGGGGTCGAGGTTGCCTTGCAGCGCTTTGCCGGGGCCGCCAACCGCGCCGCCCACTTGGGCGCGAGCTTTGGCGAGGTTGACCGTCCAGTCCACGCCCAACACTTCGCAGTCGAGGTCGGCCATCTCTGGCAACCACAAGCCGCCGCCCTTGGTGAACACCAAGCGGGGAATGACCGCGCCCTCGTGCGAGCGCTTGAGCTGTGCCAACACGCGCTTGGTGTAGGCCATGCTGAACTGTTGGAACATGCCGTCGGCCAGCACGCCGCCCCAGCTGTCAAAAATCATCACGGCTTGTGCGCCGGCTTCGATTTGGGTGTTGAGGTACAGGGCCACCGCATCGGCATTGATTTCCAAAATGCGGTGCATCAGGTCGGGGCGGCTGTACATCAGGCTTTTGACTTGGCGGTAGTCGTCTGAGCCTGCGCCTTCGACCATGTAGCAAGCCAAAGTCCAAGGGCTGCCAGAAAAGCCAATCAATGGCACGCGGCCGTTGAGTGCTTTGCGAATAGATGTGACCGCATCAAACACATAGCGCAGCTTGGCCATGTCGGGCACGGCCAGTTCATTCACAGCGGCTTCGGTGCGCACGTTCTTGGCGAACTTGGGGCCTTCGCCTTGTGCGAAAGACAGGCCTAAGCCCATCGCATCAGGCACGGTCAAGATGTCGCTGAACAAGATGGCGGCATCGAGCGGGTAACGCTCAAGCGGCTGCAAGGTGACTTCTGTGGCGAAGTCGGTATTGGTGGCCAAGCCCATGAAGCTGCCTGCCTTGGCACGCGTGGCGCAGTACTCTGGCAAGTAGCGACCAGCTTGGCGCATGAGCCAAACGGGGGTGTGGTCGGTGGCTTGGCGCATGCAAGCGCGCAAAAAGGTGTCGTTTTGGAGTGGTGCAAACATGGCGACATTGTCGCCGAGGACCGGCCTAGCCCAATTGACGGTGCTCAACCATCAAGCAAAGGTCTTGCACGACGACCAAGCCAGCGTCTGTGGCTTGTTTGGCGGCTGCGTCATTCACCACGCCAATTTGCAGCCACAGCGATTTGGCCCCAATGGCAATGGCCTCTGCTGCGATGGGCGGGATGTCTTCAGAGTTGCGAAAACAGTTCACCATGTCGATGCGTTCGTGCATCGCCGCTTCGGTGAGTGAAGCGTAGGCTTTTTCGCCCAGCACTTCAGGTGCATTGGGGTTGATCGGCACGATGCGAAAGCCGTGGTCTTGCATGTACTTGGCCACCCGAAAACTGTCGCGATGCGGTTTGGGCGAGAGGCCCACCACCGCAATGGTTTTGCAGTTGGCGAGGCTTTGACGAATGGCAGCTTTGGTCATGACCGTTGAGTTCCTCGTGACGTAGGTGAGGGCTTAGTTGCGGGTGATGATGGCCGCTGCATTTGGCTTGGCGGGCAGTGCAAAACCTGTGGTGGGTTTTGCGGGGTCAGCGGCGGGCAAGGTGGCCAGCGCTTCTTTCATCTTGCTCACGCTGAGTAACTCCGACAAGACCAACGGCGCTTTGCCCGGCGCATGCAGCACATACACAGGCACGCCGCTGCGGCCCAGCGCGGTGAGCGCGGCGGTGATGGCGGGGTCACGGCGCGTCCAGTCGGCTCGCATGAGGGTGACTTGGTGCGCGGCAAAGTCTGCCAACACCTCGTTGTCTGAGAGGGTGGATTTCTTGTTGATCTGGCAGGTCACACACCACGCGGCTGTGAAGTCCACAAACACGGGGCGGCCTTGGGCCAAGCTTTGGGCCACGGCGGCTTCGGACCATGGCTGCCAAACGGCGCTGCCGTTGGATGTTGTTGTGTTGCTTTCTACTGCGCCAGTGGCTGGCGCTTTCAGTTCTTCTGCTAAGTTCATAGCGCCCCATGCCAAGGCCGCGGCCAACAGCCAAGCCAAGCCACGCGCTGCGCGGCTGTGCTGCGTGATGGCCCAGATGAAGGCAGCGAGCAACAGCAAACCACCCAGAGCAAACATGGCCGCATCCAAGCTGGTTTGTTGGCCCAACACCCATAGCAGCCACACCACGGTAGCCAACATGGGGAAGGCCAACAGCTGGCGCAGCGTGACCATCCAAGGGCCGGGGTGTGGCAACAGGCGGGCGACGGCAGGCATGAAGCTGGCCAGCAAATAAGGTGCGGCAAGCCCCAAGCCCATGGCCACAAAAATGCTCAGCGCTTGCCACGTGGGCAAGGTCATGGCCAGTCCTAACGAGGCACCCATGAATGGTGCGGTGCAAGGCGATGCCACAGCCACAGCCAGCACGCCAGAAAGGGCTGCGTCCATGACGGGGTGTTTGTATTGAAAGCTGGCCACGCGTGAAGGCAGGATTTGCCCGAACTCAAACAAGCCAAACAAATTCAACGCAATAAGCGTGAAGAAGGCCGCCAGCACACTCACCACCACGGGTGACTGCAGCTGAAAGCCCCAACCCAATTGCTCACCTGCAGCGCGCAGCGCCAACACGCCAGCGCCCAAGGCCAAGAAGCTCAACACCACACCTGCGGTGTAGGCCATGCCCGCCACGCGGTGTGCACGGTGGGCACGACTGTGTTGCGCAAAGCCCAGCAGCTTGATGGCCAGTACCGGCAGCACGCAAGGCATGAGGTTGAGGATGAGGCCGCCCACAAAAGCGCCGATTAATGCCAAGACAAAACCCAAAGCGCCTTCGTCGCTCACAACAGCTGCGACGGCGGGTGCTGTGACAGCCGGCAGCTCTGATACCGCAGGCCATGCTTGTGTGATGGCGGCAGACACTTCAAAGCCTTGTCGCGCAGAGCCTTGGCCCGCCGTGAGTACAAAGCTCAGTTCTTTCGGGTCGTTCAAACGCAAGTTGCTCAGCGGAAGCTGAATGGTCCACACGCCGTCTTGCCAAGACTGGCTGGCGCGTGGGTGTTGTTCGGCGGCGGATTCCAGCACCTCTGGCGCATTTGGAAACACGCTCAAGGTTTGGCCTTGTAGCGCGGCAGGTAAACCGCTCACTTTCATTACCAAGCGTTGCGCGTCAAAGCTAGTCGTGGCTTTGACGTTGGGCAAGGTTTGGGGTTGTTGCGCTTGCACTGCGTCAAACGCAGCAGCTTGAGGTGCGTAGCTGCTGTTGACGGGGATGCGCAAGGCGAAGTCACCTTCTTGCGGGATGCATTCAAGTCGGCACACCAGCCAATTGGCACGCACTTGCAGGTCAAGAGTTTGCGAGGCGCTGGGCTTGTATTCTTTTGAAACCGTCAGCGGCACGGCCAGCAACACGGTTTTGTCGTAGCCGTAATTGGTGAGGTTGCCCGCTTTGAGCTTGTGCGGCAGCGGCCATTGCACATCACCGGCTGTGATGCCTGCGGGGAGGTTGAGTTCAATTTGTGTGGGTAGGCCAGAGTCGCCAGGGTTGCGCCAGTAGGTGTGCCATTCGGGCTGATGCGTGAGCTGCAAGCCCACCCATACGGGCTGACCCGCTTGTACGCCTTGCGGTGCGTGTGCCACCAGTTCGGCGCGCAGTTGCGGCGTGCTGACCACGGCGCTGGGCACGCCTTGCGCCCATGCAGAGCCAAGCAGGCCTGCAGCCAATAAAACACGTGAGAAGAGTTTGAACATGCGCTAGATGTTACCGAGCTATGACCTAAAACGCCTTGCGCTGGGGCAATGGCAGGGAAAGTAAGATGGCACTTATGACTGCGAACACCAGCACACACACCGCCCAAGCTTTGGCCTCGCACCGTTGGGCCGAGCTCAACACACGTGACTTTGCCGCGTTGGACCCCGCACGCGCCGTGGCCGTGTTGCCGCTAGGCGCAACAGAACAGCATGGGCCACACCTGCCGTTGTCGGTGGACACGGTGTTGGTGGATGGCGTGGTCAATGCCGCGCTGGGACATTTGGCGGCTACTGATCCAGTGCTGGTGCTGCCCACGCAAACCGTGGGTTTGAGCACCGAGCACACCGCCTTTGCCGGCACGCTGCACTTGTCACCACAAACCTTGATTCAACTCTGGTGCGACATTGGCGCATCCGTGGCACGCGCCGGTGTGAAAAAGCTGCTGCTGTTCAACGCCCATGGCGGCAACGTGGGGCTGATGGATGTGGTGGCCCGCGAACTGCGCGCACAGCATGGTCTGATTGTTTACAGCAGCAGTTGGTACAACTTGCCTATTGATGCGGGCGTGATGGGGCAGTTTTCTGCGGATGAACATCGCTTTGGCATCCACGCAGGCGATATTGAAACTTCGATGATGCTGGCGCTGTCGCCCGCCAGTGTGAACATGGCTGAGGCGCAAAACTTTGCATCTACCTCGCAAGACCGCGCCAAACATTACGCAGTGCTCGGCAATGGCAAAAGCGCCAAGCTAGGCTGGCACATGCAAGACTACAACCCGCAAGGCGCAGCGGGCAACGCGTCTGCCGCCACGAAGGCCAAAGGCGAGGCGCTGGTAAACAGTGCGGGTGAGCAGCTAGCGCTGCTGCTGAAAGAGCTGATTGCGCTGCCGCTGAGCACGGTACGCGTTTAAGCCTGCTTAGGCAAAAGTAATCCAGTCTTTGTGGCTGGGTGTTTCCAAGTGCGGCAAGCAGTTAAAGCTCTGCAGGCTGTGCCGCTTTGGGTTGAAGCTAAATTCAGTCACAGCCGTGTTGCGTAAACGCATGTTCAGCTCAATGCTGGTTTCTGGGCTGGTGCGCAGCACATGTGCCACCGCCGTGGCAATGGGGCCGCCGCTAGATACCAACAAAACACGGCCTTCGTGCTGTTGGCGAATTTGGTCGAGCGCTGATGTGACGCCATGCGCAAATTCGGCATAGCTGGGCATGCCTTGTGGGCTGACCACCCCCGCCATCCATTGCGTGAGGCCGTCGCGTAACAAGCGGAAATACTGTTTGTAGCCTTCGGGTGTGGTGGGCTTGACCAACTCCCCGGGCTGAATGGTGCGAATCACGGCCTCGGCGTCGTATTCGTTCAGGGCAGGCAAGACGATGGCCTCATGTGCCGTACCCATGCCGGCTTGAATGCCAGCCAAGGTTTGCGCGTGGCGTTTCATCGACCCAGTGATGACAGCGTCAAATTGGATGCCTAGCGTCCGCCAGTGCTCGCCAAGGCGTTGGCTTTGCTGTTGCCCCAATGGGCTGAGCTGGTCGTAGTCGGCAGCGCCTAAAGAGGCTTGCCCGTGTCGCACTAAGTAGAGATGTCCCATGTTTGTGATGCGTGTTGTTTGCGCTTCATTCTGAAGACGAATGGCTAGGTTGACAGTCGCGGCAGAGACCACGAGTCGCCTCTGTTGCAGTCGAACAGGGATTCGGATAACTAAGGCGTTTGCAGCGCCGAGCGCACCATCCACACCACCGTGCCCAAAAGCGCCAAGGCCATGATGCGGTTGAACCATTGCAGCCGTTGGGCGGTGTCGTTGGGGCCGCGCAGCCAGTGGCGCAAGCTCGCGCCTATCCATGCATAGGTCAGGTTGCTGGTGAGTCCAAAGAACATGAAGATGGGCAAGGTTTCCAGCAGTCGTGCCACGGTGTCGTCATGGCCAATGACCCAGCCACTCACCACCGACAAAGCCAAGAACCACGCTTTGATGTTGATGAATTGCAGCATCACGCCTTGTTTGAAACCCACAACGGGGCCAATTGCCGCTTCGCTCAAATGCTGCGTGTTCGCTAGTTTCCAAGCCAGCCATAACAAGTACAAAACACCCGCAGCCAGTAGGCCCCAACGCAGCGGTGGGTAGCCCAGCACCATCACGCCTAAGCCGGCGGCATTGAGCACGAGCAGCACGCCCCAGCCCGCGGGTACAGCGCATACAAAAGGCAGCGCACGACGCAGGCCGTGGTTGGCTGCAATCGTGGCCGACAGGGCGGTGTTGGGCCCCGGTGTGAAGGTGCCCACGGTGGCGAGGGCAATCAAGGCAAATAGTTCTTCGCTGCTCATGCAGGCGAGGATAGTTGCTCCCAACGCTCTAGGGCTGTCATCAGCGCGTCTTCAATTTCGGTATCACGCTTGTGCAGCTGCGCAATCTTGGCGGGATCGCTGGCGTACAGCCCGCTGTCGTTCAGTGCGGCTTGTGTTTCTTTTTGCTCTGCTTCGAGGGAGGCAATCAGCTCTGGCAGCGTTTCGAGTTCGCGTTGCTCTTTGTAGCTGAGCTTGCGGGCCTTTGCGGCAGGCTGTGCCGCTTGCGCTTTTGGCTGTTCTGCAGTTGTGCTTTTGGCAGTCGGTGCGGCAGGTTTGGCTTGTGGGGCTAGGCTGCGAGCGCGTTCAGACTGGATGAGCCAATCTTGTACGCCACCTTCGTATTCGCGCCAGAAGCCGGGCTTGTCGTCCGTGCCTTCAAACACCAAGGTGCTGGTGGCCACGTTGTCGAGGAAGGTGCGGTCATGGCTGACGATGAACACTGTGCCGTCATAGTTTTGCAGCAACTCTTCGAGCAATTCAAGCGTGTCAATGTCCAAGTCGTTGGTAGGCTCGTCCAGTACCAGCACGTTCGCAGGGCGTGCAAACAAGCGGGCCAGCAGCAAACGGTTGCGTTCGCCACCTGAGAGTGAACGCACGGGAGAGGTGGCTCTTGCTGGTGAGAACAAGAAGTCGTCTAAGTAGCTTTTGACGTGTTTACGTTGTGTGCCGATTTCAATCCACTCGCTACCCGGACTGATGAAGTCTTCCAGCGAGGCGTCCATGTCTAAGCCGTTGCGCATCTGGTCAAAGTAGGCCACTTGCAGGTTTGCACCTTGGCGAATCTTGCCGCCGTCGGCTTCAAGCTCGCCCAAGATCATTTTCAACAGGGTGGATTTACCTACGCCATTAGGCCCAATCAAACCAATCTTGTCGCCACGCAAGAAGGTGGCTGAGAAGTTCTTGGCAATCACTTTGCCGCCGAAAGCTTTGTCCACTTCAGTGAGTTCGGCCACGATCTTGCCGGTGGGTGCGCCACTGGCCACGTCCAGCTTGACACGGCCCACAGCATCGCGGCGTGCTTCGCGTTGGGCTCGCAAAGCTTCTAAGCGGCCAATGCGGCTTTGGCTACGTGTGCGTCGGGCCTCAACGCCTTTGCGAATCCAAACCTCTTCACCCGCCAGCAGCTTGTCGGCCTTGGCGTTGATGACGGCTTCTTGTGCGGCTTGTTCTTCTTTCTGCAATTGGTATTGCGAGAAGTTGCCGGGGTAGGTCAGCAAATGACCACGGTCCAATTCCACAATGCGTGTGGCCACTTTGTCCAAGAACGAGCGGTCATGGGTGATGGTGATGATGCTGCCCTTGAAGTCAATCAAGAGTTGCTCCAGCCATTCAATGCTGTCGAGGTCCAAGTGGTTGGTCGGCTCGTCAAGCAACAGCACATCAGGCGAGGTGACCAAGGCTTGCGCGAGAGCGACGCGCTTGAGTGTGCCGCCTGAGAGGGCGTTGATGCGCGCATCTGGATCAAGGTGCAGGCGATGCAATGTTTCTTGCACGCGTTGCTCCCAGTTCCAGCCGTCAAACATTTCAATCTCGTTTTGCATGGCTGTGAGGTCGCCCTCGCCTGCAGAGTACTGTTCAATCAGATGAATCACGCGTGCAAGCCCAGCACTGACAGATTCAAAGACGGACGCTGTGCTTTCGAGGTGCGGCTCTTGTGCCACATAGGTAACGCGTAACCCCTGCTGAACGCGTAGGTCTCCATCATCAGGCTTCTCAAGTCCGCCCAAGATGCGTAACAAAGAGGATTTGCCTGCGCCATTGCGGCCAATCAGGCCTACGCGCTCAGCAGTTTCAAGAGAGAACTCTGCGTGATCCAGCAAAGCAACGTGCCCAAAAGCGAGTTGGGCGTTTTGTAAAGTAATTAAAGACATGCCGCATTATCAAGGGCCCTGCTAGTAAGCCGCATCTCTGTATGTGGTCCCTTGCGTAGAAGGGCCGCAAACGGGGCCGTTGCGAACTTTTTTGAAAATAGTTGCGCGAAGCCGAAAAGTAGTGCTATACTGACGGGCTCCGCTGATGAGAACTGTTAAGGGTTAACCCGAAACAAGGTTGGCGGAGGTGGTAGAAAAGATTTTTAAAATTTCTTCGAAATGTTCAAAAATCCGATGTATACTGCAAGGCTTCGCTGATCGCAGCGTAGTTGCTCAAGTAGTTGAGTGGTTCATTAAAAACATACAGCCGATAAGCGTGGGCGTTTGATGGTGATTGCCAAGTTCTTTAGGAACTTAGCTTTAATTAGCTAACAAACGCTCATGAAGTAAAAAAGATGTGAAATTCGTCAAAGAAAATCACGTCGATTCCAATTTATGAGTTGGTCGAAAGACCGAAAAAATTATCAAGATCGAACTATAGAGTTTGATCCTGGCTCAGATTGAACGCTGGCGGAATGCTTTACACATGCAAGTCGAACG
>ERZ1034363.1924-NODE-1924-length-10802-cov-2.875618_pt1 | contig 10802 bp, 9 predicted proteins | sample MGYA00520616_ERZ1034363 | MGnify/ENA primary metagenome ERZ1034363 (study PRJEB33736, sample SAMEA104284506) | Azolla filiculoides | biome: Urban; feature: Water surface; material: Ditch water | place: Netherlands | collected 2015-10-28 | depth 0-0.1 m ...
TGGTGATCGAAGCCGCCACTGAAAACCAGGACCTCAAGGTCAAGATCCTCAAGCAGCTGGACGGCATGTTGGCGCCTGACATCATCATCGCGTCCAACACCTCGTCGATCTCGATCACACAGCTGGCCGCCGCCACGCAGCGCGCCGACCGCTTCATTGGCATGCACTTCTTCAACCCCGTGCCCATGATGGCGCTGGTGGAGATCATTCGCGGCCTGCAAACCAGTGATGCGACGCACGACGCGGTGCACGCCCTGGCCACGGCCTTGGGCAAGACCCCGATCACGGTCAAGAACGCCCCCGGCTTTGTGGTCAACCGCATCTTGGTGCCCATGATCAACGAGGCCCTGTTTGTGCTGTCCGAAGGTTTGGCCACACCTGAAGACATCGACGCGGGCATGAAGCTTGGCTGCAACCAGCCGATCGGCCCGTTGGCGCTGGCCGACATGATCGGCTTGGACGTGTGCCTGGCCGTGATGGAGGTCTACCTCAAGGAATTCGGCGACAGCAAATACCGCCCTTGCCCACTGCTGAAAGAAATGGTCGCCGCCGGTCGTCTAGGCCGCAAGACCGGGCAGGGTTTCATCCACCCCACCACCGTGACAGCCGCCGCGCACCCAGCCATCGCGCAGCGCATCGAGGCCACCCTGATGCCTCTGGAGGGCATCAAGCTGCTGCATCTGGCCGCCGGCAGCCCCGCGCTGCGCATGTTGCGCTGCTACTACGACACGCAGGAGCGCCTGATGGCCGCCTCGGTCAACCACTACATCGCCGACCGCTTCCAGCTGGTGACGTCGTGGAACAAGTCCAGCACCGAGCCTTTTTGAAGCGCGGCACCAGGCAAGCTGGCAAGCCAGAAAGCCGCAGCCTGGCCGATGCGCCGTGCGCCGCCCCGGTCCGCCTTATTCCAGCGTGATCTTCGCGCCCTGGATCACCCGGCCCCAGTAGTCGAGTTCCTTTTTCGTGAATTCGCCCAGTTGGGCCGGCGTCATCTGCGCCACGTCGGTGCCGGATTCCCCGGCCTTTTTGCGGACCTCGGGTGAGGCCAGGATCTTGTTGATCTCGCTGTTGAGCAGTTGCACCACGTCCGCCGGGGTGCCAGCCGGCGCAAACAGCGCAAACCAGGAGTCCAGCTCGTAGCCCTTGAGCCCCTGCTCGGCCGCCGTGCCCACGCCGGGCAGGGACGACAGCCGCTGCTGGCTCGTCACCGCGATGCCCTTGAGCTTGCCGCCCTGGATCTGGCTGACCACACCGGCCGGTGTGGTGATGAAAATGTCCACCTGCCCGGCCATCAGGTCCTGCACCGCCGGGCCGGAGCCGCGGTAGGGAATGTGGGTGATGAAGGTGCCGGTGAGCTGCTTGAACAACTCGCCCGCGATGTGCTGAATGGAGCCATTGCCGCTGGAGGCGTAGTTCAGCTTGCCGGGGTTCGCGCGGGCGTAGGCGATCAGTTCCTTGAGGTTGCTGACCGGCAGCTTCGGACTGACCGCGATGACCTGCGGTGCGCGCGTCATCATGGCCACCGGCGTGAAGTCCTTGATCGGGTCCCAGCCCGACTGCTTGAACAGGTGCGGGTTGCCGACGTGGTAGCCGCTGTAGGACACCAGCAGCGTGTAGCCATCGGGCTTGGCCCGCGCCACATAGGCGTTGCCGATGTTGCCGGAGGCGCCGGGCTTGTTGTCCACCACCATCGGCTGGCCCAGCGCGCGCGACAGCGGCTCGACCATCAGGCGCGCCGTGAAATCGGTGGAGCCGCCGGGTGCGGTGGGCACCACCAGCGTGATCGGGCGCTGCGGGTATTTGCCCTGCGCGAAGGCGGCCGGGCTGGCCAGCAACGCTGCGCCACCAAGGGCTGCGAGCTGGGCGAGGATGTGACGGCGTTGCATGAAGGTCTCCTTGTCTTCGTTCCGGGTCCGTGCGTGGCGCTCAGGCCAGCTCGGAAATCTCGATCAGGTTCAGGTCCGGGTCGCGCACATAGACCGAGCGGATCTTCTGCGTGGCGCCCGTGCGCAGCACCGGGCCTTCGATGATGGGCCAGGCGGCCGCGTTCAGGCGCTCGATCACTTGCGCCAGCGGCACACTGGCGATGAAGCACAGGTCCAGCGCGCCCGGCACCGGCAGGTGCGCCTTGGGCTCGAACTCCCGGCCGCGCACGTGCAGGTTGATCTTCTGGTTGCCGAACTTGAAGGCCTTGCGCTCCACCGGCGGCGTGCCGCCGATGAAGCTTTCCAGCGTCATGCCCAGCACCCGCGTGTAAAAGTCCACACAGGCATCTTCATTAAAGGTGGTGAGGACGAGGTGGTCCAGATGGTCAATCATTTGAAGGTTTCCTTGAGTTCAGTCACGCCGGCAGGGGCCGGGTGCAGGTCGGTGATGCGCCCGGCCTTGGCCACCTGGCCGGGCACGTCGTGGCCGACGATGTGGGGCATCTGGCGCGCCACGGCCAGCAGGCGGGGCAGATCGATGCCGGTGTCATGGCCCATGGCATCGAGCATGTGGATCGCGTCTTCGCTGCTGATGTTGCCGCTGGCGCCCGGCGCGTAGGGGCAGCCGCCCAGCCCGCCCAGCGAGCCGTCAAAGCGGGTGATGCCGCCTTGCACGGCAGCGAGCACGTTGGCCAGCCCCATGCCGCGCGTGTTGTGGAAATGCAGGGTCAGTTGCAGCGCGGAAAATTCCTTCTGCAGCGCCTCGACCAGACGCGCCACCTGCGCCGGATGGGCCATGCCGGTGGTGTCGCAAATCGTCAGGCCGCGCACGCCCAGATCGGCAAAACGCCGCGCAAAGCCCAGCACCACGTCCGGCGGCACCTCGCCCTCCATCGGGCAGCCGAAGCAGGTGGACAGCGAGACATTGATCGGCGTGCGCCCGTCCACCGCCCGGATCACCCCGGCCAGCGCGGCAAAACTGTGCTCGCGCGGCATGCGCAGATTGGCCAGGTTGTGCGTCTCGGAGGTGGACATCACGAGGTTCAGCTCGTCCGCCTTCGACTCCAGCGCCCGCTCGGCCCCGCGCTGGTTGGGCACCAGCACGGTGTACTCCACACCGGGCACGCGGCGGATGCGGCCCATCACCTCTTCGGCGTCACGCAGCATCGGGATGGCTTTGGGCGAGGTGAACGAGGTCACCTCGATCTTGGCGTAGCCGCACCCGCTGAGTTCGTCAATCAGCGCGATCTTGACGTCGGTGGGGATGAAAGTGGGTTCAATCTGGAAGCCGTCGCGGGTGGCGACTTCGTTGAAGTAGATGCGGGTCATGGGGATGTGTCTCTGGAAGGTGCGTCTTGTAGGTCGGGTTGACGCAAAGCGCGTAACCCGACGTTTCTCCTGCTGCGAGATGTCGGGTTACGCCTTCGGCTAACCCGACCTACGGAAGGAGTGCGTTGATGTCCCATGTGCAGGAAGTCTCGTCAGGCGCTGGCCACGATGCCCTGGTCCTTGAGGGCCTGGATCTGCGCGGGCGTGAGGCCGATGTCGCGCAGAACGGCGTCGGTGTCCTGCCCGATGGTCGGCGCGTTGCGGCGGTGGCCGCCGGGCGTGCGCGAGAGTTTGGGCGTGATGCCAGGCACGGCCAGTTCGGTGCCATCGTCCATGTGCACGTGGTCGATCATGGCGCGCGCCTGGTAGTGCGGGTCCTTGGCAATGTCGGCCACGGTGTAGATGCGCCCGGCCGGCACGGCGGCGGCATCCAGCGCGGCCAGCACCTCATCCACGGTGCGCTGGGCGGCCCAGGCGCCGATCGCGGCGTCGATCTCCACCACGCGCGCCACCCGGCCGGCGTTATCGGCCAGCGCCGGGTCACGGCCCAGGTCGTCGCGCCCCATCACCGCCGTGAGCCGCTTGAAGATGCTGTCGCCGTTGCCGGCGATCAGCGCATAGCCGCCGTCGCTGCAGCGGTAGGCGTTGCTGGGCGCAATGCCGGGCAGTGCGCTGCCGGCAGGCTCGCGCACCGCGCCGAACGCGCTGTACTCGGGCAGCAGGCTTTCCATGCAGTTGAAGACGGCCTCGTACAGCGCCACGTCAATCACCTGGCCCTGCCCGCTGGTGTGGCGCTCCTGCAGCGCCAGCAGGATGCCGATCACGCCATGCAGCGCGGCCAGCGTGTCGCCGATGCTCACGCCCACGCGCACCGGCACACGGCCGGGCTCGGCGGTCAGGTGACGCAGGCCGCTCATGGCCTCGGCCACGACACCAAAGCCGGGCTTGTCACGGTAGGGACCGGTCTGGCCGTAGCCGCTGATGCGCAGCATGATCAGGCGCGGGTTGAGCTTCAAAAGATCGTCCGGCCCCAGCCCCCAGCCCTCCATGGCGCCGGGGCGGAAGTTCTCGATCAGCACGTCGGCGTCAGCGGCCAGCCGGCGCACGATGTCCTGCGCGGCCGGGTCTTTGAGGTCCAGCGCCACCGAGCGCTTGTTGCGCGACTGCACCTGCCACCAGACCGAGGTGCCGTCCTTGAGCAGCCGCCACTTTCTGAGCGGATCGCCCGCGCCAGGCGGCTCGATCTTGACCACATCGGCACCGAAGTCGGCCAGCGTCTTGGCCGCGAAGGGCCCCGCAATCAGTTGCCCGAGTTCGAGCACCTTGAGGCCGGAAAGCGGCCCGGCCACAGCGGGAGAGGGAAGAGGGTCAGGATGGGCTTGCATGGGGGCGCAGTGTGCCGCGCCCCCGCCCGGTCGTCCATTACCGTTTGCGGGACTGAGGTTTCGCAGTTTGCGAAGGCTCGACCATGAAGCGCACCAGCGAGGCCACGCCGGCATCCTCCAGCCCGGCCGGCGTGGCGACCAGCAGGCGCCGCCGCGCCCAGTCATCGGCCAGCGGGCGCGACGCCAGTTTCATCGCGCGCACGATGGGCAAGGCGGCCGCTGCGGGCAGCACCGCAATGCCCAGCCCCGAGGCAACCAGGTGGCACACGGCGTCAAAACTGCGTACCTGCATGCGCAGGCGCAAGGGCTTGCCAGCGGCCAGCGCAGTCTGCTGCTGCTTTTGCAACATGGCCGCGCCGGCGTTCAGGCTGATCCAGTCTTCGTCCAGCGCCTCGGCAAACGGCAGCGGGGTGGTGCCTGCGGCCAGTGCATGGCCGCGTGGCAACACCAGCACCAATTCGTCGTGCCGAAACACCTGCGTGACCAGCCCGGTCACGTCCGGCCCCTCGACAAACACGCCCAGGTCGGCGCGCCCCTCGCGCAGCGTGGCCACCACGGCCTCTGACACCTGCTCTTCCAGGTCCACGCGCAGCTGCGGATGCAGCGCGGCGTAGCGCGCCAGCAGCGGCGGCAGGAACTGGTTGATGGCCGCGGTGCTGGCACACAGACGGATGTGGCGGGCAATGCCCTGCTGCAGATCGGCCAGCTCGGCCCCCAGCTGCTCCAGCGTCTGCAGCAGCGTCAGGCCATGCTTCACGAACACCCGGCCGGCCGCGGTGGGCAGCAGGCCGCGCGCGTGGCGCTCAAACAGCGGGCTGCCCAGCGCTTCTTCGAGTTCCCGGATGCGGCGGCTGGCCGCCGCCAGCGCCAAATGGGCCTCGCGCGCGGCGCCGGTCAGGCTGCCGGTCTGCGCGCAGGCCACGGCCAGCCGGACGGACACCAGGTCAAAGCGGGCGAGGTTCATGGGTCCCTGCTCAAGGGGCGTCAGGGACTGGAGCCCCCAGGCGCCAAGCCCGCGAAGATGCCCGGCACGGCATCACGCCTTCTTCTTGCCGCCCGCGGGCTTTTTCGCCAGAAGCGCATCCAGGTTCTTGACGATCTCGGCTTCTATTTTTTCCCGGAACGCGCCGAGCAGAAAGCCCAGTTTGGCGTCCAGCTCAAAGGTGTGCGGCGTCACCCTGAGCGTGCCGTTCACACCCGAGCGGGTGAAGGTGACTTCATCATGGACCGTGCCCTCTTCGTAGGTGCAGTCCATGCCGAACTCTTCCTCGGCCTGCTCGGCCCACTGGAAGGCGACCTTGCGCGCCCCGGCCAGGCCCAGGTGGTGGTCACGGTGTATCTGGATATGGGACAAGTGCAGACTCCTTGAATGTCAATGCGCGGCGCCGCTCTTCTTTCGGCCGGTCCGCCAGTTGCTGGACTGCATCATAAAACCGGCGCCATCCGGCGGGCGTGTCGCCGCCCGAATGGGCGAACAAAGCCTCAAAGCCCGGCACGAGTTCGTCGTAGGCCGCTTGGGCGGCAAAGCTGGCGTTGTTGGCGCGCGCCACCCAGGCGTCGAAGCCGCGGGTGGCTGCCGGGTCGCCGCCCCAGCCGGCCTTGAGCGCAGCGTACCGCGCCCGGAAGCGCATCATTACTTCATTTTTTATAGCAATATATGACCCATCCATGCTGGGATCAGTCCTTTTCTTCTCATAAATGACCGCCAGCTCACCCCGCGTGGCCCGCGTGAGCGCCCGAAAGTCCCGCCGGCGCGCGTCGAAGGCCGCATAGGCCTCGCGCGCGGCCGGGCTGCCGTGCAGGGCCAGCCAGCGTGCGACGCCCAGGCGCTCCACGGCCGTGGCAAACGACTCGTTGAACACCGTGTCGTCCCGGGCATAGACCACCTGGTGCGCCAGCTCGTGAAACACCAGCCGGGCCAGTTCGCCCTCGGGGTAGCGGATGAAGGTGCTGACCAGCGGATCGCCACCGGCCCAGTTCATCCAGCCCAGCGTCGAATAGGCCGGCACACCATACACGTCCACTTCCAGCCCGGTGGCTTGCAGCGCCCGGGCTTCGGCGCGCGCATCGGCTTCGCTGAAATAGCCGCGGTAGCTGACGCAGCCCGCCACCGGAAAACACCAGGTGGCCGGGGTCAGCGAATCCGCTGGCGCGGCCACCACGTTCCACACCACGGCCGGGCGCGGCAGGTCGGCGTAGCGCTGGTAGCTGGCGTTGTCGGGCAGTTGCAGTTCGGTCGCCGCGAAGGCACGGATGCGCCGGGCCAGCTGCAGGCGCTCGCGCAGCGCGTGCGGGGTCTCAGGCGCCGCAATCCATTCGGCCACCGGTCGCGCGGCGCGCATCAGCTCGAAATGCCCGTGCGCGGCCTGCCAGTAGTACCCGGCGGTGGAGCAGCCCGACAGCGCCGCCAGCAGCGCCAGCAGACCCAGCCAGCGGATAAGGCCAGGCGCCACGCCCGGCCCCTGCCTTCGGGAAATCAGACAGCGCCCTTTGCCGATGCGCCCGGCCACACGGCGACCTGGACCAGGCAGTCGTAAAACACCGGCGCCCGTCCCAGGTCGGTGAGCTGCTGGCTGGTCAGCTCGTTGACATTGGTGCCATGCAGCCCCAGCTTGCGCCACCAGATGCCCAGGCCGTTGACCACGCCGGGGCGTGCGCGTGGTGAGACCTGGGCCTTGCAGTGGTAGGTGCCACGGTCATTGAACACGCGCACCACGTCACCGCTGGCAATGCCGCGCGCGGCGGCGTCGGCGGCATGGATCTCCAGCAAGGGCTCGCCCTCGATGTCGCGCAGGCTTTTGACGTTCACGAAGGTGGAGTTGAGGAAGTTGCGCGCCGGCGGCGAGATCAGCGCCAGCGGGTAGGCGGCGCTGCTGCCGGGCACTTCGTAGTTCGGCACGTGGTCTGGCAGGCCGTCCAGCCCCCGCGCGGCCAGGCGCGCGCTGAAGAACTCGCAACGGCCTGAAGGCGTGGGAAAGTCGCCTCGTGCAAACGGCGCGTCAGGCAGGGGCAGCGTGGCAAAGCCTTTGTCCAGCAGTTCGTCAAAGTCCACTGCACCGCCCAGCGCGGTGCGGCACAGGGTCTCGTCGTCATCGGCAAAGCACGGATCGGCAAAGCCCAGGCGTGCGGCCAGCGCGCGGAAAATGGCGGTATTGGTGCGGGCCTGCCCGACGGGCGCAATGGCCGGGCGGTTCAGCAGCACATCGGTGTGGCCGTAGCTGGTGTGGATGTCCCAGTGCTCGAGCTGCGTGGTGGCAGGCAAGAGGTAGTCGGCGTAATCCGCAGTATCGGTCTGGAAATGCTCCAGCACCACGGTGAACAGGTCTTCACGCGCAAAGCCCTGCACCACCTTCGGCGATTCCGGCGCCACGGCCACGGGGTTACTGTTGTAGACGATCAGCGCCTCGATCTTCGGGCCGAAGTCCGGCGTGGCGGCGCGCAGCAGGTCGTCGCCGATGGTGACCATGTTGAGGGTGCGGGGCCGACGCGCGCCCAGCAGGTCGGGCCGGTGCAGCGCTGCGCGGTTGACCGGGAAGTGCCCCGAGCTGCTCAGCAGCAACCCGCCCGCGCGGTGGCGCCAGGCGCCGGTGAGCGCCGGCAGGCAGGCCACGGCGCGCACTGCGTTGCCGCCGCCGCGCACGCGCTGCATGCCGTAGTTCAGGCGGATGGCGGCGGGTTGTGTCGTGCCGTAGTCGCGCGCCAGGTCGGTGATCTGCTGCACCGGGATGCCGCAGATTTCCGCTGCGCGCTCAGGTGGCCATTGCAGGGCGCGCGCACGCAGCGCCTCCCAGCCCAGGGTGTGGGCCGCGAGGTAGGCGTGGTCCAGCCAGTCGTGGCGGATCAGCTCGTGCATCAGCGCCAGCGCCAGCGCGGCATCGGTGCCGGGGCGCAGGGCGATGTGTTCGTGGCACTTGTCGGCCGTTTCGGTCTTGCGCGGGTCGATGCAGACGATGCGCGCGCCGTCGCGCTTGGCCTGCTGCACATGGCGCCAGAAATGCAGGTTGCTGGCGATCGGGTTGCTGCCCCAGATCAGGATCAGCTTCGATTCGGCAAAGAATTCCACCTTCATGCCGACCTTGCCGCCCAGCGTCTGCACCAGCGCCTCGGCGCCAGCGGACGCGCAGATGGTGCGCTCCAGGTGCGAGGCGCCCAACTGGTGAAAGAAGCGCGCCGCCATGCCCTCGCCCTGCACCAGGCCCATGGTGCCGGCGTAGCTGTAGGGCAGGATGGCCTGGGCGTTGCGCGCGGCAATGGCCTTGAGGCGCGTGGCGATGTCGTCCAGCGCCTCGTCCCAGCTCACAGGCTCGAAGCGCCCAGCGCCCTTCGGCCCCACGCGCCGGAGCGGCTGCAGCAGACGCTCGGGGTGGTAGGTGCGCTCGGTGTAACGCGCCACCTTGGTGCACAGCGCCCCGGCCGTAGGGGGGTGGTCGGGATTGCCCTGCACGCGGACGGCGCGGCCGTCCTGCACGGTGGTCAGCAAGGCGCAGGTGTCGGGGCAGTCGTGTGGGCAGGTGCCGCGCACTTGCAGTGTGGACGCGGGCAGGTGGCCAGGGATGGAGGTCATGGAGAAAGGTCCAGCAGGAAAGGCAACAGGGCGTGGTCAGTCGATCGAGCGGCTGGCCGCCAGGCCCTGCAGGAAGGCTTCGCAGCGCGCCAGCTGCTCCAGGCTCACGTATTCATCCGGCTGGTGCGCCTGCACGATGTGGCCCGGTCCGCACACCACGGTCGGGATGCCGGCGCGCTTGAACAAACCGGCCTCCGTGCCAAAGGCGACCAGCGTGGTACGGTCCTCGCCGCTCAGGCGCCGGGCCAGACGCGTGACCGGATCGTCCGCCGAGCCCAGGAAGCTGGGCACCTCGCAAATCGTCTCGAAGCTGAAGCCCGCATCCGGCGCCACGCGCTGCATGGCCGGCTCCAGCGCGCGGGCCTGGTCCAGCACCGCCTGTTGCATGGCCTGCACATCGGCCGTGGGCAGGTCGCGGAATTCGTAGCGAAACTCGGCGTCCCGCGGCACCACGTTGTCGGCGATGCCGCCATGAAACTGCCCCACGCTGGCGGTGGAAAACGGCACGTCAAAGCCGGCGTAGCGCGGCTCGTCGCGCTCGAAGCCCTCGGCCAGGTCGCGGATCTTGCCGATCACGCGCGCCGCCATCTCGATGGCGTTCACCGACTGCGGCGTGAGCGACGAATGCGCCTCCCGTCCGCGCACGCAGCACTTGTAGCGGTACACGCCCTTGTGCGCGATGGCCGGCACCATGCCGGTAGGCTCGCCAATGACGCAGGCCAGCGGGCGGATGCCGGCGTCGCGCAGGTCGGCAATCAACTCGCGCACGCCGAAGCAGCCAACCTCCTCGTCATAACTGAAGGCGAAATGGATGGCAAACGGCGCCGGGCTGTCCAGGAACGCCTGGGCGTTGGCCAGCGCCAGCGCGATGAAGCTCTTCATGTCGGCCGAGCCGCGCCCGAACAGGCGCCCGTCCTGCACCGTGGCCGACAGCGGATCGACCGTCCAGGCCTGGCCGTCCCATGGCACGGTGTCGGTGTGGCCCGAGAGGATCACGCCGGCCGGCTTGCCTTCGCCCAGCGTGGCAAACAGGTTGGCCTTGGTCTTGTCGGCATTGAAGGTCAAGCGGCTGCTGACGCCCAGCTTGTGCAGTTCGTCGCGGACGAAGTGGATCAGTTCCAGGTTGGAGTGGGCGCTGACCGTGTTCATCTGGACCAGCGTGCGGGCGAGTGCAAGGGCGTGTGCGGAAATCATCCGGAGATTTTGCGGGAAATCCCCATGACGCGCAGTGGACATGCGCACGGGCCGCAGTCTGGCTAGACTGTGGCCATGAAACTCATCGACTCCCTCGTGACCGAAGCGGCCGGTATCGCCGCCATCCGCCGTGACATTCACGCGCATCCTGAACTGTGCTTCGAGGAGCAACGCACCGCCGACGTGGTGGCGCAAAAGCTCACCGACTGGGGCATTGCCGTGCACCGGGGCATGGGCACGACCGGCGTGGTGGGCATCGTCCACGGCCGTGACGGCGGCGCCAGCGGCCGCGCGGTGGGCTTGCGCGCCGACATGGACGCGCTGCCGATGCAGGAGTTCAACACCTTCGCCCACGCCAGCCAGCACGCCGGCAAGATGCACGCCTGTGGTCATGACGGCCACACC
>ERZ1034363.1925-NODE-1925-length-10799-cov-2.043742_pt1 | contig 10799 bp, 8 predicted proteins | sample MGYA00520616_ERZ1034363 | MGnify/ENA primary metagenome ERZ1034363 (study PRJEB33736, sample SAMEA104284506) | Azolla filiculoides | biome: Urban; feature: Water surface; material: Ditch water | place: Netherlands | collected 2015-10-28 | depth 0-0.1 m ...
ATTGCCGTGCGTGGCAGGAGATCCCAATTCACTGTGTCGCCAAACGGTTCATTGACGCGCACGCCATCGAGGTAAACCGATAGCCCCTGCGGCGTGCCGAGCAGCGGTGAAGCGCTGAAGCCACGGTAATTGACATCCGGCTGGAAGGGATTGCCCTGCGTTTCATTGAGATTGACGCTCGGCAACTGGCTGGCCATGAAGTCGGGCAGATTGAGGTTTTCTGCCTCTTCGAGCCGGCGACTGCCCGCCGATTGCACATTAGATGGCATCTGCTCGCGCGGCACACCAACCCCGGCCAGCGGCGTCGTGCCGATGATGTGGATGGTCGCGGTATCCACGACACGATCTGGCGCAGCGAAAGCGGCACTGCTGAGAGCGGCCAGAGCCAGGGCAATACGGGTCGGTTTGAGTTTCATACGGCTTTTTTCAGTTTGTAATTAACGGGAACGGTGATCTGGATTTCGCTGCCTTCCAGTTCATCGGGAAATGGCGGCATGCTGACCAGTTCAACCAATTGCAAGGCGTGCTGGTCAAGAATGTCGTGGCCACTGCTGCGGTCGACCTGCAAGGAGAGCAGATTTCCCTTGCGCGCTACTTTGAGGCGCAAACGCACCTCACCCTCCCAGCCACGCATGGCGGCCAGGCGCGGGTATTCCTGCTGGCTGGCCAGCAGACGGGAAAGCTGTTGTGCGTAACGGCCAAGCAGTTGCTGCTGATCCGGCTGCGCGGTGGGTGCAGCGGCCTCAGGCGATGGCGAATTGCTGGTCGGCCTGGCAGCCCCAAAAACCTCCGGCACCGGCCGTGGATCGGATGGTGACTGGGGCTGCCTGACCTCCTGAGGGGCGGGATGCGCAATGCTCACCGGCCCGGATTTTTTTACCGGCGACTCAAGCCGGCGTGGAATGGTTGGCGCCTTGGCTGCCCTGCTCTCCTGCGGCGCAGCGATACTCACGGTAGGAGAATCCGGGGCAGTAATCAGACGCAAGGTCGCATTGATCAAAATTGAGGGCGTCGGCAGCTTGTGCGCGGGACCTCTGACCCAGACCAGAAGCAGCGCATGCAAAGCCAGCGAGATGACTAACCAAACAAGAACGCGCCGCCCTTCCTGGCCAGCGCGCCAAACAGCAGGATCAGGGCAAGAGTGCGGAGATGGGTTTTCATGGGTGAATGAACTTCAGATGAAACGTATGAAACACTTAGAGTGGAATTTGGCTTTGCACACCAATCACCCAAGAGCGGGGAAGGCCAGGTTCGAAATACTGTCTCGAGGATTGATTGATGATGACTGATCCCACCGTGTCCTTGTCGGTTAAGTTGTCCACGCCCACAAAGGCTTCGACACGAGCGGGGCCGACTTGGTAGCGTTGACGTACGCGTGCGTTGAGCAAGGTATAGCTGGGGGCTAAGGCATAGTCGGCGTTTGTGGTGGTGTTGGCATCATTGGCCCACATGCTGGAACGATGCACCACATCTAAGCCTGCTTCCAAGCCAGTCTTTGGTTTTTGTCCTACTTGCGCAAAACCTTTTTCAGACCACTGCACCGAGGCGAAGAGTTGCTGTTTGGGTATGGCAGGTAGGTTATTGCCATTGGGTGGGCTGTAGCTAGCGCTCCCAGCTTGGTATGTGGCATTGATCACTGATGCAGATGCTTGCGAGCGCCAGTGGGGTGTGTGTTGATTGCGGATGGCTAACTCAAAGCCGTCGCGTTTGGTTTGCGCTGCGTTGTCGTAGGCTGTTTTTCCGTTAGAAGACAATGCCGCAACGATTTCGTTGGTCGTGTCGATTTGAAACCAGGCCGCATCAATTCTTGTGCTGGGTGTAGCCAACCATTTGGAGCCTATTTCTAAGTGCGTGCTGCGCGAGGCTTGCAGATTAGGATTGAACTTCTCAACAAAATTGTTGTTGCTGTCGCGAGAGTAAGCAGCTTCCACCATGGTGGGTGTTTCAAAACCTTTACCTTGGTTGATGTACAGGTTCAGGTTGTCTTGTGCATGCCAAGTCAGACCCAGTACAGGACTGGTGGCTTTGTAGGTGACAGAGCCTGAGCCATCTACTGGCGTTGGCAAGTCGTCTCGGCTTTTCAGTGTGACTTCGCTTTGGCGTGCGCCAGTGGTCAAGGTGTAGCGCTCGCTCAAAGACCAATTGGCTTGTGCAAAGTAGTCGCGATTGCTGGCTTCATTGAGCTCGTTGCGATTGGGTGCGCCAGATTTTTCGCCGACTGAAGCAGTGCCTGCCTGGCGCTGTTCTTGTGCGTGATCAATGTCTGCGCCCACTACCCAGTTCATGGTTCGTCCATTGAACACTGAAGTTTTCCCATTCGCTTGCAAGCCGAAGCCTTCATACTTGCGCTCAAGCCCTGTCCAAGCATTGGTGGCTTGATATTGCAAGTTACTGCGAGTGCCGCCATAAATTCTGGCTTGTAGTTTGAGGTCACTGCTCACGCGGTGCTCGGCCACTGCACCTACTTGTTCTTGTTTGACGGTTTTACGTGTTCTTCGAGCAAGGGCGTTTGTGCCAGCCTGAGATGGATCGGCCGCCAGTTGTGTAGCGGTTAAACCCAAAGGATCGTTCGCGATGGGCATATCAAAAACATTCACGATGAATTTAATGCGTGTATCAGGCTTGGCATCGACAGTGATAACGCTGTTGAGTTGCTTGCGCTCAGCCGAACTGTTGGCCCGATAGCCATCAATCGAGAAGGTGCTGTAGTCAGCTACTAGGCCAACATTGCCAGAGCGTTGGCTGATTTGCCAATCGGTGCGTTGCAATCCAAACGAGCCCGTGTACAAACTCACTTGTGCTTCTGGTTTGTCGCCGGCTTCACGTGTAAAGGTTTGAATCACACCACCGGAAGCATTGCCATACAACTGTGCGAGTGGACCTGTCAGAACTTCCATGCGGTCAGCCGATGTCATGCTCACGGTCGATGCTTGGCCTTGGCCATCAGGCATCGATGCTGGAATGCCATCTGTAATGAGGCGGATGCCGCGCATGCCAAACGCAGCGCGTGACCCAAACCCACGAATTGAAATTTGCACATCTTGTGCATAGTTGTTGCGGTTGAGGGCCACCACGCCGGGTGCGCGGTTCAGCACATCAGAAATGTTCACTTGCGGACCCGAGTTGCGCAGCGTGTCAGCATCGATGGTGTAGACCGATGCGGGCGCATCAAATTGCTTTTGTTCCAAACGCCCACTTTGCACAATGATTTCTTTTAAGTCGTTGCTGGTAGTTTGCGCATACAGGCCCGAGCTAGGGAAAACGCTGAGGCAAAGAAGAGCCCCAACGGTCAGAGCGTGATGTGGCGTATTGTTTTTGTGGAATTTCATGGTTCGCGCAATTTACAAGGTTTGATGAATCAGTTGTCTCACAACATAGTTAGCAAAACCCATTCCACCCAAAAGTGTTCCATGGTCGATGGCATCGTTCGTGCTACTTCAGTTCTATTCGGAAACTAGGTGTACCAAGGTTGATCAATTGATGGTTCGTGTGTTGACGCATCTTCTAACAGGCGTGGTGGTGTTTCTCTCAGGGTTGTTCCTGATGAGTGCACATGCGGGGGTGATGACGCGCGAGGCGATGGAGCTGGCGTTCCCCGCTCCGTTGGTGGTGGGCGAGAAAGATCGCGATTTGCCTGTGTGGCCGATTTATCGGCAAGAGCTCACGTCCACCACGATTGCAGCCTATGCCTTTGAATCGCAAGATTTCGCCAGCATTCCCGGCTTCTCAGGCACGCCCTTTAATTTGTTGATTGCGTTGGACCCCAATGGTCAGTTCATGGATGTGCGCGTGCTGTCGCATCACGAACCCGTTTTTTTAGAGGGACTGGGTGAGAAACCATTATTTGCGTTTGTAGAGCAATACAAAGACTTGTCTTTGAAGCAAAGCATCAAAATCGGCACAGGTCAAAGCAAGAGTGGCAAAGAAACGGGGGCCAATGTTTACATCGATGGCGTGACCAAGGCCACGGCATCTGTGCGTATCTTGAACCAGACCTTGTTGGCGGCTTCGCTGAAAGTGGCGCGTGCGAAGCTGGGTTACAGCGAGGGGCGCGACCCAGACCAGATCGCCAAAGTTCGGCCTGATGTGTTTAAGTCCATGGATTGGGCAGGCCTGCGCAAAGCAGGCTTGATACACCACGCCACATGGAAGAACAGTGACATTGAAAAGGCCTTCAAAGACACCGCCGGTGAAGGGGTAGATGCGGAGGCGCTGCAAAACCCAAGCGAGTTGTTTACTGAGATGTACGTTGCACATTTGAGCGTTCCCTCTGTCGGTAAAAACCTGCTGACAGCTGACAAATGGGCTTACTTGCAGCAGCGTCTTGACCCTGGCGACCATGCCTTGTTGATTTTGGCCAAGGGGCGTTACGCGCTGATGGGCGAAGACTTTGTGCGCGGCACGGTGCCTGATCGTGTGTCGCTGAATCAGCAAAAGTTACCCATCGAAATACGCGATCTAGATTTGGACGTGGCCTTAAATTTGCCTCCCGAATTGGCTGATGCGCAATGGTTGGCTGTGCGTGTAATAGCCCCCGCAGGCCTAGACCCCGCACAGGCATTGAACTACGAACTGCATGTCACGCGAAGCAAGGGCATATTGTTTCCGGAGTTGGTGACCAAGAGTTTTACTATCGCCGCCGAGCTGCCGCACGATTACGTGGAGATGGCTGAATCAGATCAGAAGACATGGCATGGCATTTGGTTAGACCGCTGGTGGGAGCTGGCCGTGTTGCTCAGTGCCTTGCTTGTGTTGGTGTGGGCGCTGCGTGAGCCGCCGTGGCTGGTGCGGCATCCGCAGCGCATGGCTTGGTTTCGTCGTGGTTATTTGTTGTTCACTTTGTGTTTCATCGGCTGGTTCGCGCAGGGGCAGTTGTCTATCGTGAACCTCACGGCGGTGGTGCAGGCCGCAGTGGCGGGGCAGAGCCTTGAGTTTTTCATGTATGACCCCATGACGGTGGTGTTGTGGGTGTTTGTAGCCTTCACCTTTTTTGCGTGGGGCCGTGGCACGTTTTGCGGATGGCTCTGCCCTTTTGGTGCGTTGCAAGAGTTGATCAGCCAAGTGACTAAGCGCTTTGGCTTGCCCTGGCAACGTGTGCCAGAGCGCTGGGATACGCGGCTGAAAAAGGTGAAATACGTGGTGCTAGCAGGTTTGCTGTTGAGTGCGGCGGTGTCTGTGACGTGGACGGACCGCTTGGTAGAAATTGAACCTTTCAAAACAAGCATCACTTTGAATTTTGTGCGTGCATGGCCTTTTGTATTGTGGGCTGTAGCTACGGTTTTGCTGAGCGCGTTTGTGTACAAGGGTTATTGCCGCTATCTGTGTCCATTGGGGGCTGGAATGGGGGTGCTCGGCAAGCTAAGGCGCTGGGATTGGATTGCCCGTCGCAGTGAATGCGGCCAGCCCTGTCAGCGCTGCCGCAGCGACTGCGCCTACCAAGCCATCGACAAACAGGGCGCAGTGGATTACGACGAGTGTTTCCAGTGCATGGATTGCGTGGTGATTTATGAGAACGACAGCTTGTGCGTGCCACGAATTTTGGAGGGGCGTGAGCAGCGTGCAGTGATCCCAATTCATGCCGGCAACACCTCTGGGAGGAACCCATGAAACGACGTCAACTCTTGCAAGCGGGTCTTGGTTTAGGCTTGCTGCCCACGCTGTGCTTGGCCTCTTCTGAGAGTCGGTTGCACTGGCGTGACACGACCTTCACAGGTCTAGGTACGGTGCTGTCTATTCGCGCGGCGCATGAGAACGCAACGGTCTTGAATCAGGCATTGCAGCGTGCGCGAAACGTGGTGGCACGTGTGGAAGATGAGATGAGCCTGTTCCGCCCCAGCAGCGCGCTTAGTCGTCTGAACCGTGCGGGGGTGTTGCAACAACCTTCTGTTGAGTTGCTGCATGTTCTGCAGCTTAGTCAACGCATTGCTCGGCGCAGTCAGGGCGCATTTGATGTGACCGTGCAACCACTGTGGCATTTGTATGCCCAGGCTCAAAAAGAAAACCGATTGCCCAGCCCCAAAGAAGTCAGCGAGACCCAGCAGCGCGTTGGCTGGCAGCATTTGGAAGTGAGCGACAGGCAAATCAAGTTTATGCAGCCCAGCATGGGCGTGTCGTTGAATGGCATCGCTCAGGGCTATGCCGCTGATCGGGTGCGAGACAGTTTGGCGCGTGATGGCGTGGCGCATGCCTTGATCAATACGGGCGAGTGGTCAGTCTTGGGCTTGGCTGAGGGGCAGCGTCCGTGGGCCTTGGCCATTGCCGATCCGCACCGTGCAGATGCATGGCTCACGCGTGTCACGTTAAGCGGAATGAGTGTGGCTACTTCTGCCGATGACCAATGCGTGTTCAGTCAAGACAAAAAGCACCATCACATCTTTGATCCGCACACGGGTTATTCGCCACAAGATATTTCAAGTGTGACCGTGGCCGCACCCTCGTGTGCATTAGCAGATGCTTTGACCAAGGTGATATTTGTAGGGGGATATGCGCGCGCTTTACAAATAGCCAAGGATTGGCAAGTGGCCGCACTCGTCGTTCATAAAAATGGGGAATGGCGAGCTTCAAACACTTTCCCACGTGTTGCAAGCTGAGCAAGTTGCAACAAGTAGTGTTCCAAATTTGAACAACTGTGACAGCAACTGTGACAAACCGTATTGAATGTGAAGGATGTGCGCTAGGGTTTCTACGGGTTTTGGGATGTTTTCCCGATATAGATTGGGCAAGTCACATGCGTGACGAGTTGGCATGTGTATTGCAAATCAGCTTTGTACGGATCAGTTGACTTGAAAGAGGCGGCTATTTCCGCACTGATTGCACAAACGTCAACGCACGTTTATTTATTAACTGGATGAAATACAGGAGAACTGCTGTGAAAAGAAAACTTCTAAGCGTGCTTGTCATGCTCGCCACGGCCCACGTATCGGCGCAAGTCACCGATGCCATGATTGCCAAAGATGCGACGGATACAGAGTCAGTTTTGAGCTGGGGCATGGGCTCACAAGGTCAGCGCTTTTCGCCACTGACCACCATCAACACCAAAAACGTGAGCAAGCTGACCCCCGCTTGGTCTATGTCGTTTGGTGGTGAAAAGCAACGTGGCCAAGAGTCGCAGCCTTTGGTCTACAAAGGCAAGATGTTTGTCACGGCTTCTTACTCACGCATCTTCGCAATCGATGTGAAGACTGGTGAAAAAGTTTGGAAATACGAGCATCGTTTGCCAGAAGGCATCATGCCTTGCTGTGACGTGGTCAACCGCGGCGCAGCATTGTTTGACAACTTGGTGATCTTCGGTACTTTGGATGCACAGTTGGTCGCCTTGGATCAAAACACCGGCAAAGTGGTTTGGCGCGAGAAGATTGACGACTACACCGCGGGCTACAGCTACACCGCTGCACCGTTGATTGCTGAAGGCTTGCTCTTGACAGGCGTGTCTGGTGGTGAATTTGGTGTGGTGGGTCGTGTCGATGCACGTGACCCTAAGACTGGCAAACTGGTTTGGTCACGCCCAACCGTTGAAGGCCACATGGGCTACAAAGACGGCAAAGAGAACGGCATCAGTGGCACAACCAACGCCACATGGCCAGGCGAGACATGGAAGACCGGTGGTGCGTCAACTTGGTTGGGTGGCTCTTACGATGCATCCACAGGCTTGGCTTACTTCGGTACAGGTAACCCTGGCCCATGGAACAGCCACGTGCGTAAAGGCGATAACTTGTATTCATCGTCAACCGTGGCGATTGATGTGAAGACCGGCAAGATTGCATGGAGCTACCAAAACACGCCCAACGACGCTTGGGACTTTGACGGTGTGAACGAGTTTGTGACCTTTGACATGGACGGCAAGCGCGTCGGTGGCAAGGCGGACCGTAACGGCTTCTTCTACGTGAACGATGCCAAGACCGGTAAGCTCATCAATGCATTCCCATTCGTGAAGAAAGTCACATGGGCTTCGAGCATCGATCTCAAAACAGGTCGCCCTGTGTTTGATCCAGCCAACCGTCCTGGCGATCCAACGGCAAGCGCCGATGGCAAGAAGGGTTCATCAGTCTTTGCAGCTCCTGGCTTCTTGGGCGGTAAGAACCAAATGCCAATGGCCTATAGCCCCAAGTCTCAACTGTTCTATGTGCCTACCAACGAATGGGGCATGGACATTTGGAACGAGCCGATCAGCTACAAAAAAGGCGCTGCCTACTTGGGCGCTGGCTTCACGATGAAGCCCTTGTTTGAAGATCACATTGGCTCCTTGCGTGCCATCGATCCTAAGACAGGCAAAGTGGCTTGGGAAGTTAAGAACAACGCGCCTTTGTGGGGCGGTGTGCTGACAACCGCTGGCGACTTGGTGTTCTGGGGTACGCCTGAGGGTTACCTCAAAGCAGCCGATGCTAAAACTGGCAAAGTGTTGTGGCAGTTCCAAACCGGTTCTGGCGTGGTGGCTCCTCCCATCACTTGGAACGATGGAACTGACCAATACGTGAGCGTTGTCTCTGGTTGGGGCGGTGCTGTGCCTCTGTGGGGCGGTGAAGTTGCCAAGAAGGTCAACTTCCTCGAACAAGGTGGTTCTGTTTGGACATTCAAACTGCCAAAGTAATCGACTAACTGTTTGATCCTAGAAGGGGTTTTAGATGGCGCAAGCCCTCTGAAGCCCCTTTTTAAATCAAGGTGAACTACATGAAAAAAATCACACTCTTAATGATGATGGTCTGCACGCACTTGGCGTATGCGGCTCCGGCGCTAAGCGCCAAAGAGACAGCTGCTGCTGCAGAATTAGCCAAAAGCAATGGCTGTTTGAGTTGCCATGCCATGGACGAAAAAATTGTCGGTCCAGCATATTCAAAAGTAGCGGCGAAATACGGCGACGACAAAGATGCAGCGGCATCTCTTGCACAGTCCATCCGCAATGGCTCATCTGGCAAGTGGGGACGTATTCCTATGCCAGCACACGGCAATATGAGTCAAGAAGACATCAACCTGTTGGCGCGCTGGGTGTTGACCATCAAAGGTAATTGATGCCTTGCAAAGCCTGGGTGCGGATATGCCTCGCCATGCTGTGGGGCAGTATCTTGGCATCGAGTGCGCTGGCGCAAGACAGTGATCGTCAAGACTGGTTGCGCAACCCTGCTATGGGCAACTACAAGGCCTATGCAGAATTCAAAATGACACACTATGCCAAGGCCCGTGAAGTATGGGAAACCTTGGCAGAAGTAGGCAATGGCGACGCCTTGTTTAACTTAGGTGTGATGGCCGAAGATGGCTTGGGTGAACCTCGCAACATGGCCAAAGCCGAAGCGCTCTATGTGAGCGCAGCTAATGGCAATAACTTCAAAGCTCAATACAGACTTGGCCTGCTTTACAGCACAGGTGGGCTATTGGCCAAAGACGAGACTAAAGCGCGTGTGTATCTCACCCTGGCATCACAGCATGGTGACAAAGATGCAGCATCGTTGTTAGCGCAACTCAGCGATCCATCGCAAACGCCCACGCCACTTCAACAAGCAGATTTACTCAGTGCACAAGGGCAGCACATGCAAGCGGCCAAGCTTTACAGCGCTCTTGCTGATAAAGAGGATGCCACAGCACAAACCCGTTTGGCTTGGATGTACGAGGCAGGTCGAGGCGTTTCACAAGACTTGAGTGAAGCCGCGCGACGCTTTGAAATTGCCGCCAACGCAGGTCATGCAGAAGCGCAGTATGCGTTGGCAGTGATGTTGCGCACGGGGCGCGGCCGAATGCGTGACGATGCGCAAAGCTTGGTATGGCTCAAACGTTCTGCTGCGCAAAACTATCCTTCTGCAGTGGCAGCGGCGCATTCTTTGCATGACCTATGAAATGATTTTCATATTGTGACAAGTTGGAGCATGTGTGTCCTTGCGGAACACAACACTGTGACAAGACGACACGAAATCACTGAGATAGGCCTGGTACAGCTCTTGCGAAATCAGAAATACCCGAGAGGGAAATTCTTGATGTTCAAAAAATGGAGATGACATGATTTACGCAAACCCAGGCGCTGCTGGCGCAAAAGTGCAATACAAAGCCCACTACGACAACTTCATCGGTGGCAAATTTGTGGCCCCAGTGGATGGTCAATATTTTGATGTGATCACACCGATCACGGGTAAGGTCTACACCAAGGCCGCTCGCTCAGGCGCAAAAGACATTGACTTGGCTTTGGCTGCTGCACACAACGCCGCTGATGCATGGGGTAAGCCATCTCCCACAGCGCGCGCCAACATTTTGTTGAAAATCGCAGACCGCATCGAAGCCAACCTCGAAATGTTGGCTTACGCTGAAACCGTGGACAACGGCAAAGCCATTCGCGAAACACTCAATGCCGACATTCCATTGACTGTGGACCACTTCCGTTACTTCGCTGGCTGCGTGCGCGCACAAGAAGGCGCGTTGTCAGATATAGACGAAAACACCGTGGCCTACCATTACCACGAGCCTTTGGGCGTTGTTGGTCAAATCATTCCTTGGAACTTCCCGATTCTGATGGCCGCATGGAAACTGGCTCCTGCATTGGGCGCTGGTAACTGCGTGGTGTTGAAGCCCGCTGAGTCCACACCTATTTCTATCTTGGTGATGGCTGAGCTGATCGCCGACTTGCTGCCACCAGGCGTGTTGAACATCGTCAACGGCTTTGGTCGTGAAGCCGGTATGCCATTGGCCACCAGCAAGCGCATCGCCAAGATCGCCTTCACCGGCTCCACCACCACAGGCCGCGTGATTGCACAAGCTGCTGCCAACAACCTGATCCCCGCAACGCTGGAACTCGGTGGCAAGTCCCCCAACATCTTCTT
>ERZ1034363.1926-NODE-1926-length-10793-cov-2.513904_pt1 | contig 10793 bp, 10 predicted proteins | sample MGYA00520616_ERZ1034363 | MGnify/ENA primary metagenome ERZ1034363 (study PRJEB33736, sample SAMEA104284506) | Azolla filiculoides | biome: Urban; feature: Water surface; material: Ditch water | place: Netherlands | collected 2015-10-28 | depth 0-0.1 m ...
GGTTGGCACCCTTTTTGAGAACCAGGGTCGCTCGCGATCTGGTTGGCGCAATGTTCTCGGTTAGGTTCGGAAGGTTAATGGTTGCCCAAATTTCCTGGGCACGGGTTAAAGCCTTCGCCTCTTCCATCTCGGCATAGCGGTGAAAATAAGAAGCCGGGTTGGTGAATGCTGATTCGCGCAGTTTGTGGAATCGGTTTAGGAACCACTGGGTGACGTTGTCGGTTTCGGCATCGACGTAGATCTTAAAGTCGAAGAAGTCACTTAGCGCTAGCTCTTGACCGGCACCAGGTGGCTGCAAAACGTTTAGGCCTTCGACGATGAGCACATCCGGGGCGTGCACCACGGCGGTTTCGCCAGGCACGATGTCATAGCTGAGGTGCGAATAGACCGGAGCCGAAACCTCGGCTGCGCCGGACTTCACGTCTGCAACAAACTTCAACAGCGCCAGGCGGTCGTATGACTCTGGGAAGCCCTTGCGAGCCATAATTCCTCGGCGTTCTAGTTCAGCGTTCGGGAACAGGAATCCATCCGTGGTGATTAGTTCGACGCGAGGCGTGCCCTCCCAGCGAGAGAGGAGCTCTTTCAGCAGACGAGAAACCGTGGACTTGCCAACCGCGACGGAGCCGGCGACGCCGATGATGAATGGCACGCGCTTGGAACGCTCGCCCAGGAAGTCGCTGGTGACCCGGTGTAGGTCTTGGGTTTCGGATACATACAGGTTCAGTAGCCTGCTCAGAGGCAGGTAAACATCGGTGACTTCTTTGATATCTAGGAAGTCGCCGAGGCCACGAATTTGCGCGATTTCGCTTTCGGTGAGCGGCAGTTCGGTGTTGTTGCCTAGCTCGGCCCAGTCGGCGCGCTCGATTTCAACGAAGGGGCTCAGGTCGGTGCCTGAATCTTCGTTACTCGCGGTCTGGGCTGCGCTCACAAAGAGCCATTCTGCCGTAAATTAGAAGCATGTGTGGAATCGTGGGTTATGTAGGCCCGAAGTCAACCCTTGATGTTCTCCTAGGAGGCCTTCGTCGTCTCGAATACCGAGGCTATGACTCGGCTGGTGTTTCGGTTATCGCCAACGGCGGTGGCCTCGAAACCCGCAAAAAGGCCGGCAAACTGGACAATTTGGTCAGCGAGATCACCAATCACCCAATGAGCCCAGCCCACATTGGCATTGGCCACACCCGATGGGCAACCCACGGCGCCCCAACAGACGGCAATGCCCACCCGCACCTTGGCGGGCCCACCGCAAAGCTTTCACTGATTCACAACGGAATCATCGAGAACTTCTTTGAGCTCAAGGCTGAGCTGCTAGCCGCCGGCACCAAGTTTGCCTCTGAGACAGACTCTGAGGTTGCCGCCCACCTGGTTGCCGCCGAATTTGAGAAAACCGGTGATCTGCCAACCGCTTTTGTGAATGTGGTGCAGCGTCTGCACGGAGCCTTCACCATTTTGGTGATTCACGAAGACCAGCCCGATGTTGTTTTGGCAGCCCGCCGCAATGCACCCTTGGTGATTGGCGTTGGCGAGGGTGAGAACTTCTTGGGTTCAGACGTTGCAGCATTCGTAGAGCACACCAAGCGCGCTATTTCTGTAGGTCAAGATGAGATCGTAATTCTTCGTGCCAATGATATTGAAATTCGCACCTTTGCCGGTGCGGTAGTTGAGCCTGTGGAATTTGAAGTCAACTGGGATGCCTCGGCCGCATCAAAGGGTGGCTGGAGTTCATTCATGGCCAAGGAAATTGCAGATCAACCTCAGGCTGTGGCCGATACCCTGATGGGCCGGTTGGCATCAGACGGTTCTGTACAGCTCAAAGAAATTGACGGCCTATCAAACCAAGACATTTCAAACATTGATCGCATCATTATGGTGGCCTGCGGCACCGCAGCCTATGCCTGCGATGTTGCCAAGTACGCAATTGAAAAATTTGCCCGCATTCCGGTGCAGGTAGAACTTTCTCACGAGTTTAGATATCGCGATCCAATCATTACCAAAAACACTTTGATTGTTGCCGTTTCGCAATCGGGTGAAACCATGGATACCCTGATGGCCACTCGCTACGCCAAAGAGCAGGGCGCTAAGGTGCTGGCCATTTGCAACACTCAGGGCGCAACTTTGGCTCGCGAAGCTGATGCGGTTATATACACACACGCAGGCCCAGAGGTTGCGGTTGCATCAACTAAAGCGCTGGTGGCGCAAATTACCGCCGGTTACCTATTGGCGCTTTTCTTGGCAGCAGAACGCTTAACTGCTGGCAAAGATGCAATTGCAAAATCAACTCTGCAATCACTTGGTCAAGAACTTCTAAAGATGCCAGCTCGAGTAACCGCGGTGCTGAACGAGCTTGACGCAGTGCGTGCGCTTGGCAAAGACATGGCCAATGCAAAGTCTGTGCTGTTCCTTGGCCGCAACGTGGGTTACCCGGTAGCCATGGAGGGTGCTCTAAAACTTAAAGAACTTGCTTACATTCATGCCGAAGGTTTTGCCGCCGGTGAATTGAAGCACGGACCGATTGCATTGATTGAAGAGGGCCAGCCGGTAATTGTTATTGTGCCAAGCCCGCGCGATGCCGACAGCCTGCACCCTAAGGTGATTTCAAATATCCAAGAAATTCGCGCACGCGGAGCCAAGGTAATTGCTATTGCCGAAGAGGGCGATAAAGAAGTTGCCAACTTTGCCGAACACGTAATTTACGTTCCGCAGTGTGAAAATATTTTCTCTGCACTGCTCACCGTTATTCCACTTCAGGTTTTTGCTCTTGAGCTATCCAGCGCCAAGGGTCTTGATGTTGACCAGCCTCGCAACCTGGCCAAGTCAGTAACAGTGGAATAGCCGCCAATGACTATTGGAGCCAAGCTGTGATTTTTGGAGTTGGTGTAGACACCGTATCGCTGTCTCGTTTTGAGGCAAAGCTAGCCGAAACCCCGCGTCTCAAAGACCGCCTGTTTCTAGATATTGAAACGGTAAACGACGGCTCCGAGGCCAGCATTCAGACCCTGGCCGGGCGCTTTGCCGCCAAAGAGGCCGTGATCAAGGCGCTGTCTGGTAACCCGGGCATTGAATGGCACGGCATTGAGGTTGGCAAAGAGTCCAGCGGCAAGCCGGTTATCTGGCTGCACGGCACAACTGCCAAACTGGCCCTTCAGCTTGGTGTGCGAAAATTTCATGTATCAATTTCACACGATGGCGATAGCGCCGTTGCGTTTGTAGTGGCCGAGGGAGAGCTTGTATGAGAGAGCTGATTATTGACCTCGACGCAATTGCCCAAAACCTGCAAACCATGCGAGCCAAAACTAATGGCGCAATGGCAATGGCGGTTGTAAAAGCAGATGCATACGGTCACGGCATGATTCCGGTTGCTAAAAAACTTGAGGCCGCCGGTGCCGATTATCTAGGTGTTGCCGATATTGCAGAAGCGCTTGAACTTCGCGAGGCATCAATTGATCTGCCAATTCTTGCCTGGTTGCATTCTGCCGACGAAAACTTTATTTCGGCGATTGATGCCGGAATTGAACTTGGTCTTGCCAATGTTGAGCAATTGCAGCGCGTTGCCAAAGCAGCACAGCACCTGGGCCGCGTTGCCCGAGTGCATCTAAAGGTTGATACCGGCCTGGGTAGAAACGGCGCTTCGTCCGAAGAGTGGCCGGCGGTTATAAAAACCGCACACGAATTAATCTCCGAAGGTTTCATTCAGGTAGTTGCAATTTTCAGTCACCTTTCTTGCACCAGCGAAGTAGATGACCTGAAGCAGATATCGCGTTTTGAATCTGCTTGCGCAGAAGCAAAAGATGCTGGCGTAGATTTTGAACTTCGCCACCTAACCGCAAGTGACGGCCTACTGCGCTATCCACAGGCTCATTACGAGATGGTTCGCATTGGCGTTGCGCTTTACGGCCTATCACCATTTGTAGAAAACACCGCCGCCGATTTTGGTTTGGTTCCGGCCATGACAGCAACCGCAAAAATCACCCAGACCAAACGCGTTGCTGATGGCGAGGGGGTTAGCTACGGCTACCTGCACCGCACCACCGGTGAATCAACCTTGGGTCTTGTGCCGGTTGGCTATGCCGAGGGTCTGCCAAGAAATGCCACAGGTAAGGCAAAGGTTTCGGTAAACGGAAAAACTTATGTAATCAAGAGTCGCGTTGCCATGGATCAATTCGTAATTGATTTCGCAAATGACAAAGTTTCTGCCGGTGACTTGGTCACCATTTTTGGAGACCCGGCTGCCGGTGTGCCTTCGGCTGATGATTTAGCCGCAGCTTGTGAAACCATCAACTACGAAATTGTCACGCGAGTAGGTGGCCGCTTTACTCGCAAGTACCTAGGGGAGATCGCTTAGGTGACCAGCTACACCATCGAAACCCCCGAGGCAATGCACGAACTGGGTTTATCTTTAGGCGCCACCCTTAAGCCCGCAGATTTGGTTCTGCTAACCGGGCCGCTGGGTGCTGGCAAAACAACTTTGACCCGTGGCATCGGCGAGGCGCTGGGCGCAATCGGAAATGTATCTAGCCCAACCTTTGTCATTGCCCGCACGCACAAACTTGATAGCACGCGCAAGGAACTTGCAGACACAGTGCTGGTGCACGTTGATGCGTACCGTTTGGGAAGTGCCGCAGAGTTAGACGATCTAGACATTGATTTCGAAAACTCCATAACAATTGTTGAGTGGGGCAAGGGTTTTACCGACGGCATCACAGACCGCTGGATAGAGATTGAAATTGAACGCGATCACACTGGCGAGTCAGAAATGCGCCAAGTAACTGTGACTGAGCACGATGCAGCGTCTGAAAGATCAGGGTCTGATAAATAATGCCTAACTGGACTCTCTGCATTGACACCTCTGCCGGCACCACCGTTGCCGTGCTGCAAGGTGGCGAGGTGCGCAGCGAAATTCACTTCGATGAAAACATGAAGCACGCCGAACGTATTGGTGATGCAATTGCTCAGGCAATTTCTGGCGCGGGTATCAAGCCTGGCCGCGTAGGTTCCGTGGTGGTTGGCCGCGGGCCAGCACCGTTTACTGGTCTCAGAATTGGCATAGCCGCCGCCGCCATGTTTGCCGAGGGCGTTGGCGCTCAGCTATTTGGCATTAGCAGTCTTGATGCGCTTGCCCTGGCAGCATTTCAAAAGAGGTCGGCTACCGGCGAAAGTTCATCTAAGCCAATTTTGGTAACGGCCGATGCCCGCCGAAGCGAACACTACTGGGCGCTCTATTCTGGGCTAACTAAGAATGGTGCTCCGATTTTGATTGAAGGGCCTGGTGTTGCTAAGCCTGCCGCACTTGATCAAAAGTTTTCTGAGCAACAGGTTGAGCGCACCCAGGTAAAAATATCGGCGGTTGATCTTGGCAAAGTATTTGATGCACAGATTCTTGACGGAACCGCTTCACATGTTGTTGAGGCAATGTACCTTCGCGAGGCCGATGCGGTGGCACCAAAAGTGCTTCGCGATTTTGGAAAGAAGGTCTCTGGATGAGCACCGCTTTCATAATTCGTGAGGCTGCAGAGACAGACCTCGAGCAAATCATGGCACTCGAGAACGCCTGCTTTTCAAACGACGCCTGGGATCAAGACACCATGCACTTTGAGGTTGTGGCACACCACACCTATTACCTTGCCGCGCTTGAAGGTGATGCCCTAATTGGCTTCGCCGGGCTTAGCAAGATTCCTGGCAACGAGCAGGCAGATATTCAAACCATTGCGGTTGCCCAGTCGGCTCGCGGCAAGGGTATTGGCAAGGCGCTGATGCTAGAGCTTCTAAAAGAGGCCCGCCGCTTGCAGGCCGAAGAGTTGTTTCTTGAAGTTCGCGCCGACAACCCGGCTGCGCAAAAGCTTTATCTAAATCTTGGTTTCGAACACATCGATACCCGCAAGCGCTACTACCAACCAGACGACGTTGATGCCTGGGTGATGCGGCTGCAGTTTGCTAGAACAACTATCGGCCGCGAACCTATTGTTCTTGGAATTGAAACTTCGTGCGATGAAACCGGTATTGGCATTGTTCGCGGTAACACGTTATTGGCCAACATTATTTCTTCATCTATGGAGGAGCACGCCCGATTTGGTGGTGTGGTGCCAGAGATTGCCGCACGTGCACACCTTGAAGCACTGCGACCCACCTTGCATCAGGCGCTAGCAAAAGCAAATCTTTCGCTAAAAGATATTGATGCAATTGCAGTAACCAACGGCCCGGGTTTGGGTGGTGCGCTGATGGTTGGTGTTGGTGCGGCTAAGGCGCTTAGCGTTGCAATTGAAAAACCAATTTACGCGGTGAATCACCTGGTGGGCCACGTTGGCGTAGACATTCTTGAGCGCGGTCAGCTTGAAACTCCAACCGTTGCGCTGCTGGTTAGCGGTGGACACACATCGCTGTTGCTGGTGCGCGATCTTTTGAACGATGTTGAACTGCTAGGCGAAACCATTGACGATGCCGCGGGCGAAGCTTTTGACAAAGTAGCGCGCGTGCTTGGTTTGAAATATCCGGGTGGACCCGAGATTGATAAGGCCGCTGCCGGCGGTGACCCAAAAGCTGTTCGCTTTCCTCGCGGGCTTTCGCTTCCTAAAGATATGGAAAAGCACCGCTACGACTTTTCTTTCTCTGGATTAAAGACCGCGGTTGCTCGCTGGGTTGAAAAAACAGAGGCCGCAGGTGAAGAGCTAAACGTTGCCAACATTGCGGCCTCGTTCCGCGAAGCGGTTGCCGACGTACTGGTTACCAAAGCCGTAAATGCCTGCCTTGATCACAAGGTGCCAAGGCTGCTGCTTGGCGGCGGTGTGGTTGCAAATGCTCGACTTCGCGAGCTTGCAGCGGAGCGCTGCGCGGCCCACGGAATTGAACTTCGCATCCCGGCACTTAGTCTGTGCACCGATAACGGTGCCATGATTGCCGCACTTGGAGCGCAATTAATCATGGCCGGTCGCGCGCCATCCAGTTTGCACTTTGGTGCCGATTCCACCTTGCCGGTGACCTCGGTGCAAACACTCTAGATTCTCACAGGCACCTCCCAGCCTGCACTGCTGTACTCAAGGCATGGCTAAAACAGACGCAGTCCCTCAGAAGGACAAATACGATTTCACAAAGTTGAACACACTCTCAGTAGTGTCTCTTGCTTCTGCACTCACCGGTTTTGGTGTTGTGGCAGCAATCATCACCGGTCACATCTCACTGGCTCAGATTAAGCGCACCGGACAAAACGGTCGCGTGCTTGCTCTCTCAGGCGTAATTCTTGGCTATGTGTCAATTGCCCTTTGGGTACTTGGTTCAGTTTTCTGGACCGCCTTTATGTTCTGGGCAGCTAAGAACGGATACGGCGAATTCGAAGGAATGCGCGAAGGCGGTTGGCAAATGGGTCCGGGAATGATGGACAACAACTAATAGTTGTAAATATTTCTAGTCTCTAAATTAATCTCTAATTGGTGTAGCTACTAGAACTTGAGATGCTCGCAAACGAGCACTCTGTGGGCGTCGCCCACCCTGGTTACTATCAGGGTGGCGGCGCCTTCACCTTTAAGCGCAAGTTCTTTGCGCAGTACCTCGGGCACAATATCACTGCCGCGCTTTTTGATTTCTAGCGTGCCAATGTTTCGATCGCGCAAATAGGCCTTAAGTTTCTTGCGATCAAAAACCAAATTATCCAGAACCTCATAACCCTTCAGCCACGGTGACGCAATTGGCAGATCGTTGGTTAGGTAAGCAATCTCTGGAGCAAATAGTCGAGCATCAATATCTTTGGCAAGCTGGCCAATCAAGTGAGAGCGCACCACAGAGTTATCGGGTTCGTAAACGTATGCGCCAAGTTCACCAATTGGCGCATCCATGCGTTCGGCAGATTCGCTGGTGATTTCGTGCTTTGTGCCATCGGCAATTAGTAGGGCAGAACGCTTTACTGCTGGGCGGGCCACCGCACCAAACCAAAGAGTTAGTTCAACCAAATCGCCGCCCACCGATACCCACTGGGCTTCGGCTTCATCTGGAATTCCCTCGTGCGGGTGACCGGGTCCAAATTTAACTCCGGTTGGTTTCTTGGCGGCAGCCTCCATCACAAAATCAAAAGTTGGCGAAAACGCGGCTGGGTCAAATTTGCGTGAGGCACGTTCACGAGCCGGGCCGCCAAGCTCTCTTCTTGCTGGGTCAAAAAATAGCCCTTCAAATTTTGAAAGATCTAGCTGGGTGACATCGGCCTGCTCAACAAAAGCGTTTTCAAAAGGTGAGAGGTTGTAGGTGGCTACCGCCGCGGTCACCTCATCGATCTCAAATGCCTTTACATCTATTTCTAAACTGGCCAGGGCCAAAGACTCGGCACCTATGCCGCAGCCAAGATCGGCCACTTGGGTGATGCCTGCTTGGCGATAGCGGTTGGCGTGCAGGGCGGCCACGCTTAGCCTAGAAGCCTGCTCAAGCCCAGGCTCGGTGAAGATCATGCGGTCTGCGAATGGCCCAAATTTGGCTACGGCCCGGCGGCGAAGCTTTGCCTGGGTAAGCACAGCGGCCACCAGGCCTGCATCGTGCCCCTTAGCGCGCAGGTTGGAAACCAGCTTTAGAACATCGGCTTTCGCCTCAATTGGGCCCACCTCTGCCAAGAGAGCCTGGCCCTGGGGTGAGAGCAGGTTTATAAAGTCTTGGCGTTCCATTAGGACAGGCTATCTAAAATCCATTTAGCACTCGGCCCCATCGAGTGCTAACATTGGAATACAAACCCCGCAACACAAAGGAGATTCACTATGTCGGTTTCAATTAAGCCGCTTGAAGATCGCATCGTTGTTCGCCCAGTTGAGGCTGAGCAGGTAACCGCATCTGGTCTAGTAATTCCAGACACCGCAAAAGAGAAGCCACAGGAAGCAGAAGTAATTGCTGTTGGTCCTGGCCGCGTAGATGACAAGGGTGTTCGCATTCCTGTTGACGTAACCGTGGGCGACAAGGTTATTTTCTCTAAGTACGGTGGCACCGAACTTAAGTTCAACGGTGAAGAGTACCTAGTGCTTTCAGCTCGCGACGTTCTAGCAGTGGTAGTTCGCTAGACCCTAAATCACAGCCCGTAGTTCGATAGGCTCGAACAATGAGCACACCAAAAGACCCTGGCTTCGGCCGGGGTCTTTTATTTGGTTTTGGCGCCTACCTAATCTGGGGTAGCTTTCCGCTAATCATCACCGCCCTGCACTTTGCCTCACCTTGGGAAATTGTTGGTTGGCGAGTGATATTCGGTTTTGTGCTTGCCGCCGTCATTTTGACCTTTGGTAAATCTTGGAAGCAAGTCGTTCGCATTTTCAAAGAGCCAAGGCTACTGCTGTGGAATCTGTTTGCCACAGTCTTGATCTTTATCAACTGGTCTGTCTACGTTATTGCCGTGGCCTCACAGCAAACCCTCGAGGCATCGCTTGGTTATTTCATCAACCCGTTGGTCACCATTTTCCTGGCAGTAATTTTCCTAGGCGAAAAGCTAAGCCGGTTACAGTGGGCGGCATCGGTGTTGGGCTTAATTGCTGTGACGGTTCTGACCATTGATTATGGTCGGCTACCGTGGATGGCATTTTTGTTGGCCCTCTCGTTTGGCCTTTACGGGCTTGCCAAGAACAAAATTGGCGGTCAAATAACCGCCGTGAATTCCTACGCGTTGGAATCGGGAATGCTGGTGCCAGTTGCCGGCCTGATCTTGTACCTGGTTTACCTTGCCGATGGCCTCAGGTTTGGCGCTGCTGGGTTAACCGGATCTCTTGGGCTAATTGCCTTTGGGTTTCTAACCGCCATTCCGCTAATTCTCTTTGGCAGTGCGGCAAAGAGACTACCGCTTAGATTTGTTGGCTTTTTGCAGTACCTAACCCCGGTGCTTCAGTTCACCACCGCGGTTTTCATTCTTAAAGAGCCGATGCCAACGGTTCGCCTGATTGGCTTTGCTCTGGTCTGGCTAGGTCTTGCCCTGCTGATTTGGGATGGATTGCGCTCATCTAGGCGCCAAAAGGCCTAAATTTGGGCCAAATCGGCCACAAAAGTGTCGTTTTATTAAGACCGTAACCCAATCGAAATAAGGCTCTGGGTAAACTTACCTTGGGCGGTTTCCAAGGAAGGGAATCGCATTTCCCTAAATATAGGAGCTACAAAATATGTCTATTCTTGCAAAGAAGAGCGCGATTGCTCTAGCCGCAGCGGCTAGCGTTGCGCTAGTTCTAAGCGGTTGCGCAGCTTCAACTCCTGCACTCGACGCAGCTAACTGTGACGACGCAGAACTGAAGATTGGTTCGCTACTGCCTACCACTGGAAACCTAGCGTTCCTTGGCCCACCAGAAATTGCTGGTGTTGACGCTGCTATTGCAGAGATCAACGCAGCCGGTGGCGTACTAGGTAAGTGTGTTTCTGTTTCTCACAAGGACTCAGGTGACACCACTACTGACACCGCAACCCAGTCAGCTACCGCTCTAATCAACGAGGGCGTTGACGCAATCGTAGGTGCTGCATCTTCAGGTGTATCACTAAGCGTTATCGACCAGGTAACTGGTGCTGGTGTAGTTCAGATCTCACCTGCTAACACTGCTCCTTCACTAAGCACTTACGCAGACAACGGTTTCTACTTCCGTACTGCTCCATCAGACCTTCTGCAGGGTCGCGTTCTAGCGAACCAGATCCTTCAGGACGGTGCTGACACAGTTGCAGTTCTTTTCCAGGACACTGTCTACGGACGTGGCTTGAACCTGCAGCTAAAGGCAGTTCTTGAGAAGGCGAAGGCAACTGTAACTTCAGTTGTATTCCCTGAAGGCGAGACTTCAGTTGCTTCATTCGTTGACAAGGCGCTTACTGGT
>ERZ1034363.1927-NODE-1927-length-10789-cov-2.626680_pt1 | contig 10789 bp, 11 predicted proteins | sample MGYA00520616_ERZ1034363 | MGnify/ENA primary metagenome ERZ1034363 (study PRJEB33736, sample SAMEA104284506) | Azolla filiculoides | biome: Urban; feature: Water surface; material: Ditch water | place: Netherlands | collected 2015-10-28 | depth 0-0.1 m ...
GGTGGTGAGCGACCTAGCCACACCCCCGCACATCATTCAACGCGCCAAAGCGGATGGCTTGCAGGGTGTGACCACCTTGAGCTTCCCCACCATGGCGCGTGGCCAATCGCAAAGCGGCGCAGAGAGCAACAGCCGATTGGTAGCGCTCAAAGCGGCCGAAGCAGGCTACCCCTTGCGCGGCGAACTCAAAGTCGCCAGCAGCTTGGCGCAGGCAGACGCGGCAGAAAAAACCAAAGAGATTCCCGCCAGCGGCGAGGTGTGGGTAGAGGCTGCAGGCTTAGAAGCCCTAGGGCTCGATGTGGGCGACAGCGTGTCGCTGGGCAACAGCCGTTTGCGCATCAGCCGTGTGTTGGTGCACGAGCCTGACCGAGGTGCAGGCTTCATGAACTTTGCGCCGCGCGTGTTGATGAACACGTCGGACCTTGAAGCCACTGCATTGGTTCAGCCTGCCAGCCGTGTGACGTGGCGCTATGCAGTGGTTGGTGCTGACAACGCCACCAAAAACTTTTTGGCATGGGCCGAAGCCGAGAGCAAAAAGCCAGAGGTGCGTGGCGTGCGTGTGGAGTCGCTCGAAGCAGGCCGCCCCGAGATGCGCCAAACCTTGGACCGTGCGGGCAAGTTCTTGAACTTAGTGGCCTTGCTAGCAGCACTGCTCAGTGCTGTGGCTGTGGCCTTGGCAGCCCGCGCCTTTGCCGCCCGCCATTTGGATGACTGCGCCATGTTGCGCGTGTTGGGCTTGAGCCAACGACACATTGCCTTGTCGTACACCGCCGAGTTTGTGTGGGTCGGCAGCTTTGCCAGTGTGTTGGGTTTGGCTTTGGGCTATGCCGTGCATTTGGTGTTCGTTGCCCTGCTCAAAGGTTTGGTGGAAACCGCATTGCCTGCGCCTAGCGTGTGGCCTGTGGTGTATGGCCTAGGCACGGGCCTCACCTTGTTGCTCGCGTTTGGATTGCCGCCCGTGTTGCAGTTGGCCAGCGTGCCCGCGCTGCGCGTGATGCGTCGCGATGTGGGCGAACTCAAAGCCACCACGCTCAGTGTGTGGGCCTTAGGACTGACAGGTTTCGCGGTGTTGCTGATTGCGGTGAGCCGTGATTTGAAACTGGGCCTCATGGTGGTGGGCGGCTTTGCGGGTGCGGTGCTGTTGTTTGCTGGCATGGCATGGTTGGCGGTGTACGTGCTTCGCCGCACCGTGGTGGAGGGCAGTGCGCCGCCGTGGTTGATGTTGGCCACGCGGCAGATCAGCGCACGGCCCGTGTATGCGATGGTGCAGGTCAGTGCGCTGGCCGTGGGCTTGCTGGCTTTGGCTTTGTTGGTGCTGCTGCGCACCGACCTCATCAGCAGCTGGCGCAATGCCACGCCAGTGGATGCGCCGAATCGTTTTGTCATCAACATCCAGCCCAGCCAAGCGGAGCCGTTTTTACAAACCCTGCGCGAAGCCGGCGTGAACAAGCTCGACTGGTACCCCATGATTCGCGCACGTTTGGTGGCGGTGAATGGCAACACCGTCACACCCGACAGCTATACCGAAGAACGCGCCCAGCGTTTGGTAGACCGCGAGTTCAATGTGTCGTTCAACGCCACAGAGCCCGAACACAACACCGTGGTGGGCGGCACATGGCAAGCCGAAGAAGCCAATGCCCTGAGCATTGAAGAAGGCATTGCCAAAACCCTGAAGCTCAAACTGGGTGACACCCTGCGCTTTGACATGGCGGGCGTGCTGCACGAAGCGCGCATCACATCAGTGCGGCGTGTGGACTGGGCTTCGATGCGTGCCAACTTCTTTGTGATGTACCCCGTCAGCCGCATGACCACCGATGCGGGCTTTGATGTGCCCACCACCTACATCGCCGCCTTCCGTGCGCCTCAGCGTGCAGCTGCGACTGACAAGCCCGCGCCCACGTTTGACAACCAACTCATCAACCGTTTCCCCAACGTCACCAATGTGGACATGGGCGCGACCTTGAACCAAGTGCAAAGCGTGCTGGGCCAAGTGGTGAGTGCGGTGGAATTTTTGTTCTTGTTCACTTTGGCAGCTGGCTTGGTCGTGTTGTTTGCGGCAGTGACTGCCACGCGTGAAGAGCGTGCGCGTGAATATGCGGTGCTGCGTGCGCTTGGCGCGTCCAATCAATTGCTGGCCAATGTGCAGCGTGCCGAGTTGGCAGGCATTGGCGCATTGGCCGGTTTGCTGGCCACCAGCGTGGCCATGCTGATGGGCTGGGGCTTGGCCCGATTTGCGTTTGAGTTTGAATGGACGGCCAGCCCGTGGGTGCCTTTGTTGGGCGCAGTGGTGGGTGCGTTGTTGGCACTGGCCGCAGGCTGGTGGGGCTTGCGCGATGTGCTGCGCCGCCCTGTGGTGCAAACCTTGCGCCAAGCATCTTGAATCGCGCGCTAGCTTGTAGAACAGATGACGCCTAAGCAGTTTGTCCATGCCGTTGAACACGCTTTGATGCCCTTGGCCGATGAAGCCAAGGCCCAAGGCATGAAAGCCTATTTGCTCAACCAATTTGAGTTCTTAGGATTGGCAGCGCCCGTGCGCCGCGCAGCGGTCAAAGAAATTGGCAAAGTGAAGTGGCAAAGCTCAGCTGATTTGTTGGCCGCCGCCGAACTGCTGTGGCAAAAGCCCGAGCGTGAATACCGCTACACCGCCGTGGACTTGCTGCGCCAACACAGCGCCCAGTTAAACGTGAACGACCTACCCGCATTGCAGGCATTGCTGCTGCGAGACGCTTGGTGGGAAACCGTGGATGGCCTGAGTGCCGTCATTGCCGAGGTCATGCACGCAGCCGTTCAGCAAAAACCCAATGCAGCCGTCACGATGGATGTGTGGCTCAAACACCCCAGCCATTGGGTGCGCCGCTCGGCCATGTTGCACCAGCTGGGCTGGCGCTTGGACACCGACACCACGCGCTTGTTTGGCTATGCAACACAACTGGCGGATGAGAAAGAATTTTTCATTCGCAAAGCCATCGGCTGGGCGCTGCGCGACTACGCACGCTGGAACCCGCAAGCCGTGACGGACTTTTTGGTGGAACACCGCGAACGCTTGTCAGGCCTGACGGTGCGCGAAGCTGCCAAACACTTGACCTTGCCGTGATTCATTGGCGCGACAATCAGCCTTATGCAAATCGAAGAAAAACCACCTTTTGATACCCCGTTTGAATGGATAGGCGGCGAGCCGCGTGTGCAACTGTTGGTCGATCGTTTTTACGATTTGATGGATTTAGAGCCGGGCTATCTGGAACTGCGTCAAGCCCACGGCCCAGAACTGGCCAACGCACGTGAGCGCCTGTTTATGTTTTTGTGCGGCTGGTTGGGCGGCCCTGATTACTACATTGAAAAACACGGCCATCCCCGTTTGCGCATGCGCCACATGCCGTTCTCCATCGGCATCAAAGAACGTGACCAGTGGGTGGCATGCATGGACCAAGCCATGGGCGAGACGGGCGTGCCTGAAGATTTGCGCACGCGTTTGAAAGCCAGTTTTTTCCAAACGGCGGATTGGATGCGCAACAAAGGCGGCGCATAAACCTCGCAGACTTCGGACACGGTCTGCGCTGTTACTTATTAGATGTTGCTCGGCCCCAGCAACACCACCAACGCCCCCGCACCACCATCCGAAGGCTTGGCCTGCACAAAGGCCAGCACTTCGTTTTTTTGCACCAACCAGCGCTGTACTTTGCTTTTGAGCACTGGCTCTTTGCCGGGCGAGCCCAAGCCTTTGCCGTGCACCACGCGCACGCAACGCCAGCCCATGCGTTTGGCATCGCGCACAAATTGGCCCAGCGCTTCGCGGGCTTCGTCGCTGCGAAAACCGTGCAGGTCGAGTTGGCCTTGCATGGCCCATTCGCCTTTGCGCAGTTTGCGTGTCACGTCGGTCCCGATGCCGGGGCGTCTGAAGCTGAGCTGATCGTCCACATCGAGCAAGGTGCTCACATCGAACTCGTCGCTCATGCTTTCGCTCAGGGCGGCTTGGTCGTCTAGGTCTTGTTGCAAGGGGCGCGCCGCAGGGCGGGGTGGGGCGATGAACACACGGTCTTTGGCGGCAATGGGTTTGACGTTGCCAATGGTGCTGGTGAATAAATTGCGCTCAGCCTCGGCGCGACGTGCCGCTTCTTTGCGGGCTTCTTCTGCCGCAGCAGCGGCCAGAGCCGCGTCGTTGACTTGCTTGCGAATCGCGCCCAAGTCTTGCAGTGATTTGGCTTTCACAGCAGCCCCTCTTCGGCCATCGACAAATACTTGCCTTGCGCCACGATGATGTGGTCGCGCACGGTCACGTCAATGAGGGCCAAGGCTTCTTGCAGGGTGCGGGTGAGTTTCATGTCGGCTTGTGAAGGTTTGACCGTGCCGCCCGGGTGGTTGTGGGCCAGCACCACGCCGTCCGCGCCCAAGGCGAGGGCGGTCTTGGCCACTTCGCGTGGGTAGACCATGGTTTGCGACAGCGAGCCGCGAAACATGGGCTGGTACGACAACAGGCGGTTGTGGGCATCAAGGAACAAAACTGCAAATACCTCGTGTTTGAGTTGGGCCAGTTCTAGCTGGAGGTATTGTTTCACCGCATTGGGCGAATTCATCACGGTGGTTTCAGTTAATTGTTGGGTCAGGGCGCGGCGGGCCATCTCAAGCACCGCCACCAGCTGCGAGCGCTTGGCGTCGCCGCCCATGCCTTTGCAGGTTTTGAGCTCGGCCGCGCTGGCGTGAATCAGGCCAGCAAAGCCCTTGAAACGGTCCAACAGCTCTTGGGCCATCGCAAACACGTTTTTGCCTTTGATGCCGGTGCGCAGGAACAAGGCCAGCAGCTCGGTGTCGGTCAGCGCCGAGGCCCCGTGTTTGAGCAGTTTTTCGCGCGGGCGCATCTCTGCGGGGAGCTGGGCAATGGTCATGGGTTCGGGCATTCGGTCCATAGCGAGAGCTTTCTACAATAGGCGGTCTAACACTGAGAGTCCTATGACTGCATCCAACGCTCACCCTACCATCGGCCCCGCTTCTTTTTTAACGCTGCACTATCGGCTTTCGGGACCGCAAGGCGACGTGATCAACACGTTCAACGACAAACCTGCCACGCTCTCGCTGGGCTCGGGCGAGTTGTCGCCTGCTTTGGAGCAACGTTTGATGGGGCTCGAAGAAGGCGCACACACCACGTTTGAGCTGGCCGCTGGCTTGGCCTTTGGTGAGCGCAACCCCGACATGCAGCAGTGGGTGAGCAAGAGCTTGCTCAAAGAGTTTGGCGACCCTGATGAGCAATACAACGTGGGCGATGTGGTGCAGTTCCCAGCGCCCAACGGCCAAGGCTCGTTTGCGGGCGCGGTGCAACAAGTCACGGATGACCAAGTGCTGTTTGACTTCAACCACCCACTGGCCAACCAGCCCGTGACGTTTGAAGTGCAAGTCATCGGCATTCTGTAAACACATGAGCAAGCAACTGGAAGAAATCGTCCTCGCTGCGCCCCGTGGTTTTTGCGCGGGCGTGGACCGTGCCATCGACATCGTGGACCGTGCGCTAGAAAAGTTTGGCTCGCCTGTGTATGTGCGCCACGAAATCGTGCACAACACCTTTGTGGTGGCCGACCTCAAAAACCGTGGCGCGATCTTCATCGAAGACTTGGCTGATGTCCCCCCAGGCGCTACGTTGGTGTTCAGCGCCCATGGCGTGCCTAAGGCGGTGGAAGAAGAAGCGACACGACGCGGCTTCACCGTGTTTGATGCCACATGCCCACTGGTGACCAAGGTGCACGTCGAAGTCGCCAAGCTTCACAAAGAAGGCTTCGAGTTCATCATGATTGGCCACAAAGGCCACCCCGAAGTCGAAGGCACGATGGGCCAGTTGCTCGACGGCATTTACTTGGTGGAAGACGTGGCCGATGTGGCCAAGGTGCAGCCCCGACAAACCGAGCGCTTGGCTGTCGTCACGCAAACCACGCTCAGCGTTGACGATGCCGCGCACATCACCGAAGCAGTGGTGGCCCGCTTTCCGAACATTCGCAAACCCAAGATGCAAGACATTTGCTACGCCACCCAAAACCGCCAAGACGCGGTGAAGGTGTTGAGCAACGAGGTCGAGTTGGTCATCGTGGTGGGTAGCCCCACCAGCTCCAACAGCAACCGCTTGCGCGATGTGGCGCAACGCTCGGGCACGCATAGCTACATGATCGACAGCGCCGACGAACTCAAAGAAGAATGGTTCGAGGGCGTGACCCGCGTGGGCCTGACCGCTGGTGCGTCAGCGCCCGACATCTTGGTGCAACAAGTCATTGCCCGCATGCGCGCCTTAGGCGCCGTGTCTGTACGAACACTCGATGGTGTGGAAGAAACCATCAAGTTTCCCTTGCCCAAGGGACTGAAATAAAAGGACTGAAAGTAAATGCTCGATATCAACCAACTGCGCCGCGACCTGCCCAGCGTCATTGCCAAACTCGAAAAACGCAAGAACCCACAAGCGTTCTTGAATGTGGATGCGTACCAAGCTTTAGAGGCTGAGCGCAAAACATTGCAGACCCGCACCGAAGAGTTGCAAGCCAGCCGCAATGCGCTGTCTAAACAAATCGGCATGCTCAAAGCCAAAGGCGAGAGCGCCGATGGTGTGATGGCACAGGTGGCCGACATCAAAACCGAACTCGATGCTTCGGCCGTGCGTTTGGATGCGTTGCAGCCTGAACTGCAATCGCTTTTGTTGGCTGTGCCCAACTTGCCACACGACAGCGTTCCTGCGGGCGAAGACGAACACGGCAACGTGGTGCTGCGCAGCTGGAGCCCCACAGGCACTGAGCCCGCACCTTTGGGCTTCGAGCCCAAAGACCACGTCGACTTGGGCGAGCCTTTGGGCCTCGACTTTGAAATGGGCGTCAAGCTCTCTGGCTCACGCTTCACCGTGATGAAGGGCCAGATTGCGCGCATGCACCGCGCGCTTGCGCAGTTCATGCTCGATGTGCAAACCCAAGAGCACGGTTACACCGAGTGCTACACGCCTTACATCGTGAACGCCGACAGCCTCAAAGGTACAGGCCAGTTGCCCAAGTTTGAAGAAGATTTGTTTGCAGCCAAGAAGGGCGGCCAAGAAGGCGAAGCCACCAGCGAAAGCACGGCGTTGTACTTGATCCCCACCAGCGAAGTGCCTTTGACCAACTTCGTGCGCGACGTGGTGTTGGCTGAAAACGAGTTGCCCATCAAGCTCACCGCACACACACCTTGCTTCCGCTCCGAGGCAGGTAGTGCAGGTCGTGACACACGTGGTTTGATTCGTCAGCATCAGTTCGACAAAGTCGAGATGGTGCAAATCGTGCACCCCGACAAGAGCTACGAGACCTTGGAAGAAATGACAGGCCACGCCGAAGCCGTGTTGCAAAAACTCGGCTTGCCTTACCGTGTGATGTTGCTGTGCACTGGCGATATGGGCTTTGGTGCGACCAAAACCCACGACCTCGAAGTATGGCTGCCTGCACAAAACACCTACCGTGAAATCAGCTCGGTATCGAACTGCGAAGCTTTCCAAGCCCGTCGTTTGCAAGCGCGTTTCAAAAACGCCCAAGGCAAGAACGAGCTTGTGCACACCTTGAACGGTTCAGGTTTGGCCGTGGGTCGCACCTTGGTGGCCGTGCTCGAGAACTACCAACAAGCCGATGGCAGCATCCGCGTGCCAGAGGCGTTGCGCCCATACATGGGTGGCGTGGCTGAACTGCGCGGCTGATACAGTTCGCAAAAATTGAAAGAAAGAACGCTGTGAAAAAACTCCTTCTCTTGTTGGCTACAGCGTTGTTGACCGCCTGCGGCACAACCAACGATTCGCAAAGCAATTCAGACAATGCCCAACGCCCCAGCATGGACCAGTTTGGCCGCATGCCCATGCCCACGGGTACCAAGCTGCGCACCGCTGAATCTTTGATTTTTGGGGTGGGTGAGGGCTGGTTGGGTCGTGCAGTGTTTGAAGTGCCAACCGATGCCAATGCCAGCTACAACTTCTTTGCCGAGCAACTGCCTCGCCAAGGTTGGACCATGGTGGCTTCGGTGCGCGGCAAAAAGAGTTTGTTGGTATTCACCCGTGCAGACCGCTCAGCCACGATTGAGATTGAAGACAGTGGTTTGTTCAGCGGTTCATTGGCCTCAATGACCGTTGGCCTGCTCGGCAGCACTGGCGGCGCACCTGCTGGTGCAGGCGTGGTGGTGCAGCCCTTGGGTGGCGCTGGCGCACGTCGCCCCTGATAGAATTGCGGCTTCGACAAACGACACCGAATCAGGAGAAGTGGCAGAGTGGTCGAATGTACTTGACTCGAAATCAAGCGTAGGGGCGACCCTACCGAGGGTTCGAATCCCTCCTTCTCCGCCAAGCCTAAAAAGCACCTTAAAAAGCCGTTCGTCATTGAACGGCTTTTTTCATGTTTGGCTGTCAGTCTCACAGGGCAACCCATGCCGCATCTTGCGCCATCTTCCAAGCTAGACCTCTTGCGCTACGTGGCGAAGTGGGTGGCTTTGGCGACGGTCGTGGCTGCTCTTGCGGGCTCAGCCTCAGCCCTGTTTCTCTTCTCCCTCGACTGCCCCACACAGACTCGCGAAGCCAACCTATGGCTGATTTGGGGTATACCTGTGGCGGGTTTCGTGGTCGGCTGGCTGTATCTCAAGTTTGGTCAGCATGTCGAACCTGGCAACAACTTGTTGATCGACGAAATTCACGATCCCAAAAAAGTGGTGCCTTTGCGCATGGCTCCGTTTGTGTTGGGCGGTACGGTCATTTCTCATTTGTTTGGCGCATCGGTGGGCCGTGAAGGCACGGCGGTGCAAATGGGCGGGGCCTTGGCTGATCAACTTACGCATTTTTTCAAACTTTACCACGCAGACCGCCGCATGGTGTTGATGGCCGGTATCAGCGCGGGCTTTGCTTCGGTGTTTGGCACACCCTTGGCGGGCGCTGTGTTTGCGCTGGAAGTCTTGGCCATTGGCCGCATGCGCTTGGATGCTTTGCTGCCGTGTTTGTTGGCGGCGGTGCTGGCTGACCAAGTGGGCCTGCTTTGGGGTGTTCAACACACGCATTACATGGCCGGGGCCATGCCCAGCATCACGGCTTGGCTGTTGGCGGCCATGCTGGTGGCTGGCGCGGTGTTTGGTTTGACGGGCAAGTTGTTTGCCGATGGCACGCATGCCTTGAGTGGTGTGATGAAAAAGCACATTGCCTATGCACCGCTGCGTCCTTTCTTGGGCGGCGCTGTGATTGCCGCTGTGGTGATGTGGGGCAGTTTTGACCGCTACATCGGCTTGGGCATTCCGGTGATGGTGGAGGCATTTGCCCACCCACTCGCGCCGACTGACTTCTTGGGCAAGATGGTGTTCACCATTGCATCCTTGGGCTCTGGCTTTAAGGGGGGCGAAGTGACGCCCTTGTTCTACATCGGCGCGACCTTGGGCAATGCCTTGGCTCCGCTTCTGGATGTGCCGTTTGCCTTGTTGGCGGCGGTGGGTTTTGTGGCGGTGTTTGCAGGAGCAGCCAACACGCCCATTGCGTCTACGCTGATGGCCATGGAGTTGTTTGGCGCTGAGATTGGCGTGTTTGCCGCGCTGGCCTGTGTCATGAGCTATGTGTGCTCCGGCCATTCCGGCATTTATCGGGCTCAGCGGGTGGCGCACCGCAAAGCGCAGGCCCCCTCTCAGCCTTCTTAGAATGGTGGCTATGACTCAAATCCACGTTCGATTGCTTCAAGCTGCGCTGCTGGCGGTGGCTGTATCAGCCACGCCTGCGTTTGCCCAAACTTTCAAAATGCCTTGCTTGGTAGAGGCCACCATTCCATTGATGGAAGACGTGAAGATCAAGCCAGAAAAAGTGGTGATTGAAATTCAATCCTTGGGCAAAAACATCTTCTTGAAGATGAATGGCCCCGAGCCCTATTTGTTGATCGCCAACAGCTTGGCTACCGAAGAGTTCACGGGTAAAAACTTAACCACCGCCAAAGAAATGGGTGCGTTCCGCAAACACAAGGTGACGGGTGCAGAGTCAGAGATTCGCATCGATCAAGCCACGGTGGTCGTGACGGCGTATCACGACACCACCTACATGGGCAAAAAAGTGCGTATGAACATCACAGGGCCTTGCAGCGTGCCCCGTTGAGGCCGTGCAAACAACGATGGCTCAGTGTTTAAAACCAGCACCAAAAACCGGTGCAGTTGCCCGTGATTTGCTGAATGAGCAAATCCACCACGCTGCTGATGACCAGCAGGGGCAAGCCTACGTACACAAACACCCACAGCACAAACACCAGCGTGAGGCGGGGTTCTTCCAAGCGATGACCCATCACGGTCTCGGCTTGTCGGCGAAGGCGAAGTTTGTTCAACATGGTGTGAGGATTCTAGGCGCATGAAAGTCAACTGGGACACCCTGAGCTATCCCGAGTGGGATGCGCACCATGCCGCCGCCGCTGCACCCTTGCAGCAAGACTGGGCCTATGGCGCATGCATGAAAACGCTGGGCGTGGGTGTGCTGCGCGCGTTGGTCGAGCAAGACGGCGCACCCGTGGCCTTGGCCCAATTCATCGTGCGCCGCATGGTGGGCGGCTTGGCCAATATGGCGCTGTGTTCGCTAGGGCCAGTTTGGCTACAACCCTTGTCGGGCGCTGACAAAGCCCGTGTTTACAAAGCGCTCAAGAAAACCATTCCTTTGAAGAACTTGCGCGTCGTTGCATTCACGCCGCTCGAAGCCCAAGGCCCCGAGTTGGGCCTCTCGCGCTGGCGTCGTGTGATGACGGGCCACAGCACCGTGATGCTTGACCTCACCTTGTCGATGGACGAGTTGCGTGCACAGCTGGATAAGCGC